>Ga0210392_10000120_pt1 | contig 63099 bp, 48 predicted proteins | sample IncBWC30OmetaG_FD_161057 | JGI IMG/M metagenome (GOLD analysis project Ga0210392, IMG submission 161057) | Forest soil microbial communities from Barre Woods Harvard Forest LTER site, Petersham, Massachusetts, United States - Inc-BW-C-30-O ... | reverse complement strand
TACAGCCCGTACAGATTAGCTGCGATACCGACAGGAGACCCTATGCCTAACGATCTCGCAACTTTGGAGACGCAAAGATCCAAGCTCCTGGAGGAGTTCCTCGACTTGGGTGCTCTTCGACAGGGTTCCATTAGCGCTGTGACCCGGCGCTGCGGTAAGCCAACCTGCCACTGCGCCAAACACAGCGACCCTGCACATGATCCGCAATTTCGCCTCACTCGCCGCGTGGCCGGCCAGACCGTGACGGAATCCTTTCCCAATCCCACCGCCCTGCGCAAGGCGCAGCAAGAGGTGCCCGAGTTTCACCGCTTCCAGAAGCTCAGCCAGGACTTGGTCACCCTCAACGAAGAGATCTGTCGACTCCGCCCGCTCGAGCAGCAACCGATTCGCTGGACGGAGCATGAAAAAAACGGTTGCTGCGATCCATCAGGAGGTGGCGCGGGAAGTAAACCAGCTCCACTGCCGGGTCTTTTGCGCAACGCCTGAAAGACGGCCGGACTGATCTGGAAACTGTAGAGCCGGCCTTGCGGGCTGCTCTGCACCAAGCGGGCGCTGCCGCCTTAACCGCACTGCTGCAATTCGAGGCCCCCGCAACTGAGCAGCGTCAGTTAGCGATTGGTTGTGGCCATCACGCGCGATACCAGGAAATCCGCTGCAGACCCATCTTGTCTCCCGTCCCTACTACTCGTGCTCCCGATGCCACGCCGGCCAGTTTCCGGTGGATGTCGAACTGGACATCGAGAACACGGCATTGTCTCCCCGGGGTGCACCGCATGCAGGCAACTGCCGGTGGACGGATAGAGCCGTCCAATAATCAATACAGTATTACACCATTAGATAAACATGAAGTCGGAAAGAAAGTGGATGAGAAGGTTCGTTCGAACGGGGAGGTAGGCAAACCCTCTTTCAAAAAACGCGAGAGGCAGGGCACTCAGATTCGTGGTTGGAAGTTAAGAGTTCAGTCTAGAAGATGCAGGCAGAGTGCTTATTCCTGGCGCAAGGCGACGAGAGGATCCACGCGGGTTGCGCGGCGTGCCGGGATGTAGCAAGCGAATAGCGCGACGCCAGCAAGAATAGCTGAAACAGAAAGGAAGGTAATTGGATCGGTCGTGCCAACATCAAACAGCATGGAGCGGAAAAATCGCGTCATTATCGCAGCCCCGACGAGACCCGCGGCCAATCCGATTACAACCATGCGCATGCCTTCTGCTAACGCCATGCGCAGAATATGCAAGCGCTGGGCGCCTAGAGCGACGCGGATTCCGACTTCGTGGGTGCGCTGACTGAAGGAGTAGGACATCACGCCATAAATACCGATGGCGGCAAGCAGCAGCGCTACCGCCGCAAAAACACCGAGAAGCTCGAGAGCAAAGCGCCGGTCAGCCACGGATCGGGCGATGATTTGATCCATCGAACTGATACTGTGCACCGGAACATTGAGATTAATGCTCTCAACTTCGCGCCGCACGGCCTGACCGAGTTCTTCCGCGTCACGCCTGCTGCGAAGGAAAACAACGGCGTTGATTGGCGCGAACTGCCCCAAGGCAACATAAATATGAGGCACACTGGGAGCCTCAAAACCGTCCGACTTGATATCGCCAGCCACCCCGACGATCGTGAGCCCCTGCAAACCCCGTCCAAAGCCAAACTTGAGTTCTTGTCCGAGCGGATTCTGGCCGGGCCAATAGCGCCGCGCGAGGGTCTGGTCGATCACCGCAACCGGTTTTGTCTTATAGGTATCGGAGTCGGTGAAATTTCGCCCGGTGATCAAAGGAATTTCCATGGTGCGAAAATATTCCTTATCGACCACGGCGATGTCCGCAACGGGACCGCGCTCTGATTCCTTTGGGCGCCCCTGGATGGAAAAGGGAGAGTAGTTCCTGCCGGAGTTCATAGGCAAAGTGTCGTTCCCGGAAATCGACGCCTGGTCCACGCCGGGCAGCGCAGAGACGCGGCGAGAAAGCTCGAGAAGAAAATCGGCGCGCTTCTCTTCGACGCTATAAGGATCATTGGCCGGATTGTTGGAAATCGGAATCCAGATTTGTACCGTGGCCAGATGGCGGGGATTGAATCCCGGACGCACTTCGAGCACGTTCCAAAAACTGCGAAGCAGCAGCCCCGCGCCCGCGAGCAAAATAATCGAGAGGGCCACCTCTGACATCACAAGCATCCGCGAAACTCGAGTATGGCGTCTGCTGACACCGGACCCGCGGCCGCCCTCGCGCAGATTCTCAAGCTGGTCGGGATTGGCAGCTTGAAGCGCCGGCGCGAGGCCGAAGAGGACACCGGTGAGTATGGAGATGAGGAAAGCGAAAAAGAGGACGCCGGCACTGACATCAATCTCGTTGAGCCGTGGGATATCGGCGGGTGCGAGGGTTAAGATAGTATTTTTCAAGAGAAGAACTATAAACATGGCAACTATGCCGGAAATTACCGACAAGAGCGTGCTTTCGGTCAAGAGTTGGCGTGCCAGACGGGCGCGACTGGCACCCATAGTCAACCGAATGGCAATCTCGCGCAACCGTCCGGAAGAGCGCGCGAGAAGAAGGTTGGCAATGTTCACGCACGCGATAAGCAGCACAAATCCCACGGCGCCGAAGAGGAGGAACAATTCCGTCCGCTGCGGGCCCACCAGGTCTTCCTTCAAGGGAACAAGGCGTACAGCCCATGTAGCGGCAGCGGGGTACTCGGCCGGATACTCGCGGCTGAGTTGCGATATATAGGCATCGAGGCGCGCTTGGGCTTGGGCAACAGTCAGACCAGGCTTCAAGCGGCCAATTGCTGCCGGAATCATTCTCTGCGACCTTACAGCCGGAACAGGAAACGGAAGTGCGTTGAAGCCGGTAGCGACCCAGACTTCGATGTCGGTATTTAGCGTCGGGCCCGGATGACGAAAGCCTGGGGACATTACCCCCACAATTGTGTACATGTCACTATCGAGGCGCATTTTCCGCCCGACTATGTTCGGGTCCGAAGCGAAATTGCGGCGCCAAAAGCCGTCGCTGATGACGACAGGCTCGAGGAATCCCGCTACGGCATCCTGCGGCGTGTAGACGCGCCCAAGTTGCGGCTTCGCTCCCAGCAGGGCGAAATAATCGGGACTAGTGACAAGACTTTCGGCACGGACCGTCCGCTCTCCACCGCCGACTGCTGAACTACTGGGGGCCACCGCCGAGATATCCTGAAACACGCCCGAACGATCTTGCAAATCCCAAAGCTCCGGTACAGACATGCCTACATCCTGGTCGTTGGGGCCGCGAAGGTCGTCGAAGACGCGCACGAGTTGTTCAGGATGCAAGAAGGATAACGGCCGCAGCAGAACGGCGTAGACGACGCTGAAAGTGGCGACATTGGCGCCGATTCCGAGCGCGAGAGTCAGCACGGCAACAATGGTAAAGCCGGGGCTCTTGAGCAACATTCGGAGCGCGTAGCGCAGGTCCTGGACGAATGAGAGCACGGGTGCCTCCCCAGCGCGCGTCCCGTCATCCGGCAGACGCGAGTGTCACTCTCGCTATATGGACGAGGAAGCGGCATCGTTGTTAGCAGGAGCATTGCCATTTGCGGGAGGTTTCCTTTTTCCCCGTTGCCGGGAGCGGAATCCTTCATTAAGATAGCGGCAGTTTAAGGCGGAGTGTTTTCGCTAGCGTCCCTCGACATCCGCGACACCCGTCCGCTGCAAGGAGTTTCCATGATGCTCAGCAGGTTCTCCCGTATTGCTCTGACTTTAGTTGCTAGCGCAATGATTTGTGCTTCTGCGTGGTCTCAGGATGCCGCCACTGCACCGGCGCCTGCCGCGGCCACAGGGCCAAAAAAGCGCGTAGCGGTGATGAATTTTGACTACGGCACGGTGAAGACGACCGTTGCGCAAATCTTCGGTTCCGATCAGGATGTGGGCAAAGGCATCTCCGATTTGCTGGTCCAAAAACTAGTGCAGGACGGCAAATACTCGGTCATCGAGCGGAACGCGCTCGACAAAATCCTCGCTGAGCAGAATTTCTCCAATAGCGACCGCGCCGACTCCGCAACCGCCGCGAAGATCGGAAGGATCCTTGGCATAGACTGCATCATCATTGGATCGATCACGCAGTTTGGCCGCGACGATCAGCACACCAACGTGGGCGGCGGCGGCTACGGTTTGGGCAGATTCGGGCTTGGCGGCGTGGGCACCAGCAAAGCGAAAGCAGTGGTGGGAGTCAGCGCGCGCATGATTAATACCTCAACCGGAGAAATCCTGGTAGCGGTTACAGGCACCGGCGAATCGACGCGCTCCAGCACTGCCCTTCTCGGCGGCGGCGGCGGGTGGAGCGGAGGAGGTGGCGGCGGCCTCGACATGGGCAGCAGCAACTTCTCGAACACCATCCTCGGCGAAGCCGTTCACAAGGCCGTCGACGACACCGGCGCACAGCTCGATGCCTCCGTTGACAAAATCCCCACCGTCAAAATGGAAGTCAACGGCCTGGTCGCCGATGTTTCCGGCAGCACTCTGATCATCAATGTAGGCAAGAAATCCGGCGTGCACGTGGGCGATAAGCTGATCGTTTCGCGCCAGGTGCGCACCGTGAAGGATCCCGCGACGGGCAAAGTCATTAAATCCGTGGAAGATAAAGTTGGCGAAGCAACGGTCACTGAAGCGGACAATGATTCGGCCACGGTCACATTCAGCGGTTCCGGCCCAGCCAAGGTCGGCGACGTGGTGAAAACTCCCTGAGTCTTAACAAATTGCCATAACTTCACGAGCCCGCAAAACTATATGCGGGCTCGTTTCCATTTTAGCGGTCTCTATTTGGTGTATTCTTTCCTTCACCGACCCATTCACCGGAGGTTTCCATGACGGCTGAATTCACACTCGGGCAACACATTGGCGATTATGAAATCCTTTCAATCCTCGGCGCTGGCGGCATGGGCAAGGTCTACAAAGTCCGCAATGTCATCTCTGATCGCATCGAGGCAATGAAGATTTTATTGCCCGACTTGCATTCGAATCAGAGTCTCGCCGATCGCTTCCTGCGCGAAATCCGCCTGTTGGCCACGTTGAACCATCCCAATATTGCGGCCTTGCGCACGGCGCTGACGCACGAAAATCAATTGGTGATGATCATGGAGTTCGTGGAAGGCGAAACGCTGTCCAACCGCATCGCGCGCGCTCCTATCTCTACATTTGAAGCGGTCAACTACGCCGACCAGGTTCTCTCGGCGCTCAGCTACGCGCACAAACAGAACATCATCCATCGCGACATCAAGCCGGCCAACATGATGCTGACGCCACAAGGAATTGTGAAGCTGATGGACTTCGGTATCGCGCGCTCGTCCACAGACGGCACACTCACTTCCACTGGCACCACGCTGGGCTCACTGAATTACATGCCACCGGAACAAGTGCGCGGTGAATCCGCCGACGCGCGTTCCGACATTTATTCGTTCGGCATTTCGCTGTACGAATTGCTCACCGGCAAATTGCCGTTCCACAGCGATTCGCAGTACTCGTTGATGACCGCACATCTGAACGTCGTGCCCACGCCTCCGATTACCTTGCGGGACGATCTGCCCGCTTCGCTGAACGAAATTATTATGATGGCGATGGCCAAGGATCCGGCGGAGCGATTCCAGTCCGCGGATGCATTTCGTGCCGCACTGAAAACCGTTCCAGTGTCTCCGCTTCCCGTGGCCGACACCACGTTGACGCCGACTCCGAAACCGGCAGCAACGCCGAAACCTTCCTCGGCCACGACCCTGGTGGAAACGCCGCTACCACCCCGTATATCCACGGTCGCCGCGCCATCGCGCACGCCCGCGTCTGTGCCCACGACGCCAGCCGCGCCGGTATCGACAGCGTCGCAGGTTCCGCCTCCCGTTGCTGCGCGGCCTTCCGGTGCCGGTCGAGGTGTGTGGCTGGCTCTTGGTGCTGTGTTGGGTGTAGGCGTTCTGATCGCCGCCGGCGTTTACATCCCACGGCGCATGGGTACGCATGCTGACCCGAGCAAGGCAGTCTTTACCGCGAACTCCGGCTCGACTGCGAGCAACGCCGCTACGCCGACGCCCGGCACGCCGTCCCCGGCAGATACCAAAACCACTCCCGACGCGCCGGCCGTTTCACTTCAGAGCGATCAGGGAAGTCTCCAGGTAGGTTCGGACGGAAATGTGTCTATGACTTCGCCTAAGGGCAGCATCCAAGTGGACGCGAATACGGGTTCAGTGAAAATGTCGGGCAAAGTCGGATCGCTTGGCGGGCTTCCGCCGCGGGCGGCTAGTGCGGCCGTCGCGAGTGGCAATCCAAAACCGTTCCATGACGGCGCCGCTCAGCAGGATGTCGCGCCCGCCCCTCCACCAGGGCCTTCGCCGGAAGAGCTGGCCAAGCTCGAAGACGAGGCCGACAAGCTGAATGTTCGCGCCGCGGCGGCTTCACAAAGCGTTGACACCCTGCGCAAGCAACAGGTGGCTGCGGGATATAACCTGCGGGCCGATATCGCGTCAGCGCAAGAGCGTATGCAGCTGTATCTGTCGAAGGGCGATGCCGCCCTGAAGGCTAATGACGCCGCCGACGCCCAAAAGTATTTTGATTTGGCGGACAAGGAACTCGACAAGATCGAGAAGTTCCTGGGGCACTGAGGCCGAGCATTCACGAGAGTGTCTTCTATTCATATTCACGGCCAAAGAGCCCAATGCTTGGGTTGAGATCCTTCGCGTCGCAAACGCCGCGGTTCTCAGGATGACGGCGCGCTGCTGTGGCGAGGAACAGAGCAAACTGCGTCGCCCGAAAATTCCCACTAGTGACAGATCCCCAAAAAACGGGCAACCGGCTCCGTTAGCACTTTGACCGATTGCCCGCATCCGCTTATTTCTTCGTGTTAGTCCAGCACGTGGATATTTTTTGGCGCAGATCTCCTTTACACTTTGCGCCATACGCTAACCGTCACTTCGCCAAGATGCGTTTTCCTGAGCAGCAGCATCATGGTGCGCTCCTGTCCGATTCCTCCGCCGATGCTCAACGGGATTTCGTTCTTGATGATTCCCTGGTGATACGGGAATTTCAGGAAGTCCGTCTGGCCGGACATTTCCAGTTGCCTCTTCAGCGCGGCCCTCTTGCACTTGGTGGCCGCCTGGACGATCTGACCATCTACGGCGTGTTTGTTTTGATCGTTGATGATGTGGAACTGAATGGGCGTCTCCGGCCGGTCAGTGCGCTGCTGTAATCATTGGGCAGGACCCTTTCAAGCTGAGTGTAATTGCCGAAGCTCGGACCAGCCAGGTCGGCCACTTTACTGTTCGCCATAAGGCACACCTCCACTGCTGCGACAACGGGGCTTGAGCGCGCCGGGAGGCAGTGCACTCCGCACGGAAGCGTGTGCGCGCGAACCGGCAGAGATCTCTGAATTCGGCTTTCTGCAGATTCGGCCGCTGGTTCTTTCGCGCGAAACCGAACACGATTCGCACCGCTTTGAACGCGGGCACAGCCAGGAAGTGGCGCGATTGGTTGCTTACTTCAACGCGAAGTTCGCCGGCGAGAATGCTCCTGCCTTCTGATTGGTGTGGGCCGCTGGGCTCGAATAAACCGTGGTTCGGCATTCCCGTGGCGTGGGACGAAATCCCCGGCGCGCGCGTGATCGTTGAGGAGGGCTTCCGCGACTTTCGCGTGACGCCTTCACAGGGGCAGCCATTTTTTTTTCAAAACCTTACTGCATTCCCGGTTGGATATTTCATGGTCAATCCAGATCTCGGCAAGGGTTCCGTGGATTGGAAGTGGTTGTCGGCGCAATCCTGCGTGGAAGAGCGCTGCTGCGTGCGGCATCTGCGCTTCAGCAATCCATACGTGCTGACGAATGGGCGATCCAGCCAAGGGGTGATTTTCAAGCCTAATTCGATACCGGATGGCACTCCCGGAGGGTGATTACTTTCGAGACATTTAGCTATTGCACGCGGCAGAATTCCGCGTCAGACTGCTCCGCAGTAACCGGCCCTGTCCCCCCCGGTGAACTTGTAGCGCGCTCGGTCGATGACGCTGCATCTTCCAATTCGCGGTGCGAGTTTGTTGCGGCCAGGAGTCGCCCTTTTCTGCCTGCTGGCCCCTCTGTCTCTCCGCTCCAATTTATCGGCGCAAGATCACGATGTGGCCGAAGCCGCGCGTCAACAGCAAGCCCAGAAATCGCAGCAGGCTGCCACTCCTCACCATGTCTATACCGATGTAGATTTGAAGCGCGCGCGCATCCTCACGCCCGAAGACAAAAAGTTGGCCGAAGCACGCCGCAAAGAATTGCCCGTGCCGACTCCGGCAGCGAAGAAGCCGCCAGCTGTCGATGCGACGAACCCGCCGCCGGAATCGTTGGGCGAGGTTGCGCGCCGGTATCGCAAAGAAAAAGCCGCGCGTGAAGCGGAAGCGGCCGCGGCAAAGAAAGCCCCCGCTCCATTTCGAATTGAACTCCCGTCCAACACCTTTGCCGAGCCAAAGCCCTCGGTTGCTCCGTTGCTCCCGCCTCCTAAGGTGGCAGCGCCGGTTGTCGTCGCACCTTCACCTTCACCTCTGCCACCGCACCGGTCCGCGGCGTCGTCCCGCGTTTCACCGTTTTCACCACGTCCGACGATGCCCTCTGCTGTATCGTTTCCGCCGAGCGTAAACCCATCGATGCTGCTGCCCAGTCGAGATTTCCAGCTACTTCAAGTGCGCCCCGGCGATTCCCTGTGGAGAATGGCTCGCCGCTATCTGGGTGATGGTGCGCGCTGGCCGGAACTTCTCATTTTGAACCCGGGCCTCGCCGCGCATCCGGACTCTCTGGCGGCCGGCAGCACAGTAGTCGTCCCTGCGGCGGTCGCATCAAGAACCGTGCGCGGCTCGGCGCCAATGATTACAGTTCAACCTGGCGACAGGCTATGGTCGCTCGCGCGGATTCATCTTGGCCGCGGTTCTGATTGGCAGCGACTTGCTCGTGCCAATCCGCAAATCTCCGATTACCTGCATTTGCAGGTCGGATCGCAACTGCAACTGCCGCCACAGTAGCCGAAGGTTTTCCCACCTCATTCGCGTGAGCTTCGCTCCTCATTCCCGAACTGCTAGCGCTATCGGGCGCAAAACCCTCAGGCCTGAAGGCCTGAGCTACAGGAGCCGACTACTGGCATGAAAGCCAGCTCTACATTTTCCCGAGCGACCAACTCAGAACTACCACTGGAGACGGCTGACTCGATTGATCGTCTTCCGGCCCGCTCAACCGGCCGGGCGCGGGATTCACACCGAGAAGCGAAAAAAAACTGCCCTCCGCAAAACCGCAATTCACGATTTGCGATTCCCGCCCATTGCCTCGCATTTGCAGTGGTTTGTACGAAGACGCAATCAGCCCGGAAAACACATCACTGTGGCCGCGCATCCAGTGGTAGGTCTGCAAAGAAAAAGTATTGTCGTGAGCCTCATGCGGGGCCGGATAATGGTGCAGCAGCGCTACAAGTTGACGGGGGTCACGCACCGGAAGAGTCCGTAGCATCAACGTATTAATCAGACTGAAGATGGTCGTGTTGGCACCGATTCCTAACGCCAGCGATAAACTCGTGAGAGCGGTGAACCCGGGATTGCGCCGCATGGTTCGTAGCCCGTAGCGGATATCCGCGAAGAACCTCTCGATGGCCGTCCAGCCCCACACAGCGCGGCTGTCTTCTTCTAGTAATGTCAGGTTGCCAAACTCGCGGCGGGCGGCGGCGGAGGCATCTTTCCGGGACATACCGCCGGCCACGAGTTCATCGATCTTTTCTTTAAGGTGTTCACGAATTTCCGCAGAGAGGTCGTCGTAGATCCGGCGCCGCGACAATAGTTGTCGGAACCAGCCCATAGCTCACCCAGCGCTAACGACCCTTCATGAATCCGCATTCTCGTGCACAGACCTCACTCGTACCGCAATGCCACGATGGGGTCCACGCGCATCGCGCGCCGCGTGGGGATGTAGCACGCCATCAACGTGACCGCAGCCATCACCACGGCCACGCCTACATACGTGATGGGATCAAGCGGGCTGATGCCGTAGAGTTCGCTGGACATCAAACGCGTAACTAACAATGCGCCGATCAGCCCAACGGCTACTCCTGCTAGTGAGAATTTGGCCCCTTCTTTCATGATCAGATACAGCACGTCGCCGCGCTGCGCTCCCAGCGCGATGCGCAGGCCAATCTCGCGCGTGCGCTGTGCGACCAAAAAGGAGAGAACTCCGTAAACGCCGATGATGCCCAGCAGCAGCGCCACGGCAGCGAAGGCAATAAACAGAGAGGTTGTGGATGCCGGTGCGGAGACGGCTTCGGAAACAACGGCGCCCATGGTTCGCACTTCGCTGACGGGAACCTCGTGGTTGAGCGTGGCGACGCTTTCACGCAACAAAGTTGCGAACTGCGAGTCATCCGAGGCGGTGCGGATGGCTATGGTCATCTCGGACGGCATACTTCTATCTTCGAGAGTGGCCACGGGATTGTAAGGTACGTACGCAGTTCCTTCGATCCACTTGGGAATGTTTCGCTGGAGATCGTAAGCGCGAACATCAGAGATGACGCCAACGATGGTGCGCCAGTCCTTTTGGTCCACGAGTCTGATATGTTTGCCTACCGCGCTTTGATTGGGCCAATAACGCCGCGCAGTCTCCGCGGTCACGAGAGCGACCGGAGCACCCGAGGCGTCGGCATCCGTAAAGCCCCTGCCAGAGAGGATGGAGATGCCCATAACACGGAAGTACTCGGAAGTGACCATATTGAGCCAGAAGAGCGGAGCAATGTTGCCGGCGGGATCGACGAAGTTCTCGATTTCCAGCGAGCGCTTCGTCACTCTGCCGCCGAGGGGAAGAGTATTCACCAAGGCTGCGCCACTGACGCCGGGATAGGCTTGCACTTGATCGAGAACATTCCGATAGAACGCGACACAGCGCGCCGCATCGCTGCAGAACGATTGATTGGGTGTGATACGAGCGGTCAAGATGTGCTCGGAACGAAAGCCCGGGTCGACATGCGACAGCGCCCAGAAGCTTCGGATCATGAGGCCAGCGGCAATGACCAGGAGCACAGCAAGCCCGATCTCCCCAACAACGAGTCCACTGCGCAGGCGATGTGACACGGAAACTGCGGTACCGCGCCCGCCGGATTTGAGCGATTCCACAAGAGCACCACGCGAAATATGCAGAGCAGGAGCCAAGCCCACAAGGATCCCTGTCAAGATCGCTAAGCCCCCGGTGAAGGCAAGCACCCGCCAATCCATGTGCACGTCCATCAAGCGCGGCGTGTCCGCGGGAAGCAACGACTTGAGCAAAGAGAGTCCCTCCGCCGCAAAAGCCAACCCAAGCACTCCACCCAAGGACGCCAGCAGCACACTCTCCGTAAGAAGCTGCCGAATGATTCTTCGGCGACCCGCGCCCATCGCCGCGCGAATGCCGACTTCCTTTTCCCGGGTGGCGGCGCGAGAAAGCGTGAGATTGGCAACGTTGGTGCACGCGATCAACAGCACCAGCGCGACCGCCGCTAACAGCAGAAGCAAGCGCACTCGAATATCAGCGACCATACCATCCTGCAGCGGTACGACGCCGACGTCGGCATTCCAGCTTGCGGGCATTTGCCAGGGAAATAAGGCCCCCACGTGGGACTGGAAGATCCGAACTTCGGCCTGCGCCTGCCGAGGCGTAGCACCTGGACGAAGGCGCCCGATCACGGGCATGTAGTCACTTGCCCAATAGTCGACAGTACTTCGCGGATCGTTGTGCAGCGGGATCCATATTTGTGCTTTTGTGGACGGGAAGCGAAAGTCAGGCGGCATCACACCAACTACCTGGCGGCCCACACCGTCTAGCTCGATGGAGCGGCCAATAACGGATGGGTCAGATGCGAAGCGCTGCTGCCAGAGTGCATGGCTCAGAATCACGTAACTGTCCTGGCCAGGCTTGTCCTCCCCCTGCTCAAAGACTCGCCCCAGTTCTGGTTGCGTACCTAGGATCGAAAGTAGTTCCGCAGAGACCAAGGTGCCCGTGAGACGCACAGGTTCGCCTTGGCCGGTCAAGTTGAAGTCGTGACCTTCGGCATAGCCAGCCACGTACATGGTGCGCACCTGCTGGCTCATGGCCACCAGCCCGCCTCGGGGATACGCGCCAGTGATGCTGACCAGTTGATCGGCATGGGGATAGCGCAGCGGAACCAACAGGATTCCATTCACAAGGCTGAAAATCGCGGTGTTGGCACCAATGCCCAAAGCAAGTGTCAATACAGCAATCGCGGTGAAGACCGGAGATTTGCGCAATGTGCGCGCGCCGAAACGTACGTCAGCAAGGAAGCTCTCCAGCGAAGGCCATTGCCACACTTCGCGGCCTTCTTCTTCCGCCAGACTGACGTTGCCGAATTGCCGGCGAGCCGCCGCAGTGGCTTCCTTCCTGGACATGCCGCCCGCAAGCAATTCCTCGATTTTTTCTTCCAGGTGCCCGCGAATTTCTTCGGAGAGCTCGCCGTAAAGGCGGCGTCGCAAAAGTAACTGTTGGAGCCAGCTCATCATTCAGTTTTCGCTGTGACCATTCCCGCAATTTCCATGCAGGCCTCCAGGCCCGTCACTCATACCGCAGCGCCACAACAGGGTCGACCCGCATCGCGCGGCGCGCCGGCAGGTAGCACGCAGACAGAGAGACCAGCATCAATAGACACGCGACACAAACGAACGTCACAGGGTCGACAGGCCGAACGTCAAACAACAAACTTCCTAGAAAGCGCGTGAGCATGAACGCCAACGCAACTCCAACCGCCACGCCGGCCGCAGCCAATAAAAATCCCTGGCGCAGGATGAGCCGGAGAACTTGCCCCTGCTGCGCGCCCAAAGCCATACGAATGCCGATCTCATTCCTTTGGTGCACCACCGAGTAGGACATGAGTCCGTAGATTCCCATGCACGCGAGGAACACCGCGACTATGCTGAAGACACTTGACAGTTGCGCCGTCAGTCTTTGATCCACAACCGAGCGGTCAACCTCTTCCGCAAGGGTGCCGACTCCGGTCACGGGAATCCGCGGATCGACTTGACGGATTGCCTCACGAATCGCCGCCACTATCGATCCGGCGTCGCCCGAGTAGCGCACTTCGAAATCCCACAGATACCCAACCTCCTGCGAGTACGGCAAGTACGCCGCGGGCCATCGCCGTTCCTTCAAGGCCATGTACTTCGCATCCTTTACAACTCCGATCACCGTTCTGTCGTTTTCCAGTTTTGCGTCTGCTCCTCCGAAACGGAAAGTGCGGCCGAGCGGAGACATGTTCGGGAAGAAACGGCGAGCCATGGTTTCGTTGATCACCGCCACCTTCAGCGAATTCGCGGTGTCCTGAAGGTCAAACGTGCGGCCCGCGACGAGCGGCAGCCCCAAGGTGGAGAAAAATCCGGTGCCGACTTTGTTGTAGAGAATTTCGCGGTTACTCTTCACCTCTGGCGATTCTTGCTGCGCCCAGGCGTCCTCCGACCAGGAGCCCTGATTGAAGGTAAACATGGAGAAGCTGGCAGCCTGTACGCCACGGACTGCAGTCACGCGCTGTTCGATCTGTTCATACAGTCGCGCGAGTCGGGAATCCTGCTTGTAGCCGACCGAAGCTGGTTCGATCCGGAAAAGAAGCACGCTGTTCTTGTTGAAACCCATATCGACATTTGTCAAATTGACCAGAGTGCGAAGAAAAAGGCCGGCGCCAATCAGCAAAACCAGCGAGAACGCAACCTGAGCGACGATCAGAGCTTTTGCCAGCGGACTGTGAACCGGCGCAGTGCTTCGTCCATTCTTCAGGGAAGAATTGAGCTCGATTCGTGCGGCACGCCAGGCTGGAGCCATCCCGAACAACAGCGGAGTAACGAGCGAAACCAGCAGTGTAAAGAGCACCACGCGGCTATCTGGCGCCACACTAAGTGGAAGGGTCTGTGCGCCAGCGGAAACCATCAGGAGGAGCAGCTTGCTGGTCCAGGTTGCAAACGCGATACCCAAAATGGCGCCCAGCGTCGCTAGCAGAAAACTTTCCGTCATCAGTTGGCGGATCACACGCATCCGTCCTGCGCCAATCGACATGCGCACCGCAATCTCGCGCTGCCGGTTCGTCGCTCGCGCCAGCAGCAGGTTGGCAATGTTGGTGCATGCGATCAACAGCACCAGTCCGACGGCCACCATCAGGATGCGCAGAGGATTCGAGAATTGCGCGCGCAGCCGTGAAATTCCCAGGGCGCCAGGCGTCAGTTCGATGAAAGCACGCTGCATATCATCCAATTGCTTCTGGGTGGGCTGCGAACCAATGATTTCGTGCAAGAACCGCTGAAAACGCAGGTTGAGGTTCGCTTGGGCTTCTTGGACACTCACGCCAGGCTTGCGACGCGCGATGATGTATAGCGACTGGAAGAGCTTGTCGTGCAATCCCTTCCAGCCCGGCGGAAGCAATTCTTGCATGGAGAGAGGGATCCACACGTCTGGCGACTCGCCGACGGTGGTGCCGAAGAATTCTGCCGGAGCGACGCCGATAACCGTGTAAACGGTAGGTCCAACGCTCATTTTCTTGCCAATAATCGACGGATCGCCGCCGAATCGGCGTTTCCACCAGGCGTAACTGGCCACGGCAACAGGACTGCTGCCCGGGATCCGATCGTCGTCCTCAGTGAAGGTGCGGCCCAGGATCGGGTGCACTCCGAGGGTCGAAAAATATGTGCCAGAAACCAATCGCGCCTGAATTGCTTCGCTCTCCGAGCTTTCACCGATTGTGCCGTGGACTTCGTTCGGCATGCTTGCCAGGGCGGTCACATCAGTAAAGACGCTCTTGTCCGCTTGAACGTCTCGGTAGAAAGGAAACGAGAAGAGTTGCCAACTTCGACTTGGCACCTCGTCCATAATCCCGCCCCACTTGCCTGCGCCGAACAGAACCAGTTGCGACGGATTATTGACTGGGAGATTCCTCAGCAAAACAGCATTCATCAAACTGAAAATCGCGGTATTGGCACCAATGCCGAGCGCAAGGGTCAGGACCGCGACAGCAGTAAAGCCCGGATTTCTGGCCAGCGTGCGCAGCCCATAGCGAATGTCCATGAAGAAGTCTTCGGCGGAGGGGCAGCGCCAGACTGCGCGGCTTTCTTCTTCGAGTAGGGTTAGGTTGCCTAGTTCGCATCGAGCGGAGGCGGCAGCCTCTTTTCTGGGCATGCCTGCCGCTACCAGTTCCTCGATTTTTTCGTCCAGGTGGGCGCGAATTTCTTCGGAGAGCTCGTCGTACACGCGGTGGCGCGAGAATAGCTGCTTGATCCAACTCATAGTTCACCCGGCGCCAGCACGCGGGTGATGCCGTCGAGCATCCTCTCGAAACGCGAAACCTCTCGCTCCAGATGCTTAGTTCCCGCGGCAGTGAGCTTGTAAATCCGGACGCGGCGATTTGTGGAGGAAACGCCCCACTCCGCCTTAACCAATTCTTCCTTCAGAAGACGTTGCAGCGCTGGATACAGCGACCCTTCTTCAATCTGCAACAAATCGTTGGAGGTCTGCTTGATGTACTGCGCCAGGGCGTAACCGTGTAGAGGTTGGCGCTTCAGGGTTCGCAGGATCATCATTTCCAGAGCGCCAGGAAAAAGATCTCGGTGCTCGCGAGTCCTCATGGGGGTTGCTCTCCAGACCACGACCGAGGGCATATTGGTCTAGGCCTAGAGCAAAATAGTATGCACGACTCACGCTCCTGTCAAGCGAGAATTTCTTGCCGCGCGAACAGCGGATTTCGATAACTGCATTGATCCCGCCATCCTGCCGGAACTTTCTGGATGCGGATTTCTAGATGTGGCGCTAGCCATCCGCGAAAAAGCGTTACTTACCCGATTGGTCAGCATCTTCGTGATGTACTCGGCCTCTGCTCCGATGAACAATTTCGCCACGACAACGGGGCAATCATATCGATCTTGGGTCAATTGTCGGGGGAGGCAAATTCATTCGCGCGACGCTGGGAATGGTAAGGCTGCTGGAAGATATCCGCCAATCGCACCTTCCACCCGTTGGTCCATTCTCCGCCGAGTTGGCATTCAATGGTTTTGCCAACGACGTTTTGGGATGACCAAAGAGGGTGACATTTCTAACGAGGCTGGGCACCTCCCCCGAATCTTCTCGACCCTGTCCTCTTCTGGTCGTAAGATAGCGCCGCATTCCATCTCCTGTTGGAGGGTCGCTCCGCCCATGTCCGAACCTTCTTCCGTGACCGCGCGGATGCAGCGTCGCGCGGTATCCGCAACCCTGACGGCTGGCCTGATCGCCGGAATCCTGGATATCACCGCAGCTTTCTTTGTGTATGGCCAGTACGGCGCCCAGCCAATACGAATCCTGCAAGGCATCGCCAGCGGAGTCCTCGGCCCCAATGCATACAGCGGCGGCTCGAAAACCGCCGTGCTGGGGCTGGCTTTGCATTTCGTGATCGCTCTTGGCGCGGCCTCGGTGTTTTACGCGACGAGCCGCAAGCTGAGATTCCTCACCCGGCACGCGGTGACCTCCGGATTCCTGTTCGGTATCGCGGTTTACTTTTTCATGCAATATGTCGTGTTGCCTTCGTCCGCGTTTCACAAAGGCCCGTTCTCCATGTCGCTAATGCTCATCGGCATCGTCATTCACATGTTCTGCGTCGGATTGCCAATTGCACTTACCATCCGCCGCTTCCCCATCTGAGTCCTAGTCCGTCCGAGGTGCTGCGGAAGCACGCATTCCCCGCGCTGTCCCGCTCAGTCTTCTGTCAGAACACGCACTGCGGCTGCGGCGAATGCCGCTTTCAGGCCTGCCCAAATCCTTGGCTAGCCCGGACAACGCTTCTAACCTCTTCTTTTTCAATCATTGGCAATCTCTCTTCTCATTCCCCCGCTTTGGCCCCGGTCCTGCGTTTTCTCGTTACGGGAGTCCCGGTTTTCCTCCAACCGGTTTAGGAGATCTCATGAATATTCCCACTCTGATTCGCAGCGATTGCTGTGCTGATGATCGGCGCGGTGGCCTTCGGCCTGACCAGGGCGGTGCGCTCGTACCTTCGCTATCGTGGCAAGCGCGTCGTCAATTGCCCCGAAACGGCAAAAGCATCCGGCGCTTGTCCCACTCCGTTCGCAATGATAGATTCGTCGCTTACCTGGCCCGGAGCCATGCCATGTCCACTCCCGATAAAATCGACGCGCACCAGAAAGCGCTCTCACTGAACCTGGACGCCAGCGCTTTTGGTTCGTTCGCCGAAATCGGCGCCGGACAGGAAGTCGCGCGCTGGTTCCTGCGAGTTGGTGGAGCTTCCGGCACGGTGGCGAAGACCATCTCTGCGTACGACAAGGAAGTCAGCGACGATCTGTACGGCTCCGGCACGCGTTATGTGTCGCAACCTCGCCTGCTGGCCATGCTGGACAATGAGTGGGCGCAACTTCTGTCGCAGTTGAACGCGACCCGGGGCGCCACAACACGGTTCTTCTCGTTCGTCGACACGATATCGGCGCGCAATTTTGCCGGCACCAACGAGTGCCACGGCTGGCTCGGCGTACGCTTCCAGACTCGCCCGAGAGGTGAAGCGAGCGACGTTGTTCTGCACGTCAATCTGCAGGACCCTTCAAACCTTCACCAGCAAGAGGCCATTGGAGTTCTGGGCGTCAATCTGATCTACGCCCTGTTTCATCATCTGGGCGCCCCGGAGGAGTTCCTGAAAAGTGTGGCCGAAGATGTTCCGTTGTCGCGCATCGAAATCGATTGCGTGGAGCTATCGGGACCGGCCTTTGAGAAGTGGGATCGCCGTCTTCTCCACGCTTCGCTCATCACGTTAGGCCTGGCGGAGGCAATCGTGTTCCCCGTCGATGGCAAAATCCTGCCGCCCGATGAGGTGCTTTACAAAAAAACCGTCGTGCTCGCGCCCGGAGCCTTTGATATCGTCCAGTATTTTGACGCGGAACTGATCCAGACCACCCTGGCGCAAATTCCGCAAGAGGAGGTTGCGCAAAGCAAGAGCGCGATCGGCTTCTTTTGTCTTAGTGGAGCAGGCAATCCCGTCACGCAGTCTCCCTTATCCGCCCCAGAGATTGTTGAACACGTCGACGAACTGCATAAATTGGGAAGCGGGGTGCTGGTTTTTCGGGAGCAGGAGCTATACAAGATGTGCGGGTTTGTGAACCGATTCACCAAGGCGCGCATCCATTTTGCGGTGGGACTATCGATTATGATCTGGGCGCTGCAGGACCGCTACAAGGATCTCGGTGGAAGCTTGCTGGAGGGCCTGGCGAAGCTATTCCGCGAAAATGTGCGTCTCAGTGTTTTCCCAATGCCGGAAGCAAATGTGCAGCAATGGCAAGCGTCCGGCAAGATGCCGGATTGGAAATGGAATGCTACAGACGCTTTAGTCCATGCTCATGAATTACATCCGCCGGAGCCGCTGAATCATCTCTACCAGTACCTGCTCGGCTGCCAATTCATCGTCCCGATGAGTCCCGCGGCGAAGTAGGCCACCTTCGCGTTCATTCATAGCGCTGAACTTGCCCGAGGAATTCCTCCCGGCGGTTCGATCGAAGAGGGATTTTCCTTACTCCGGAGACTCCGTTCGGAATGACAAGGCTGCGGTGCGCGCACAATATCGGTGGAGGTCACCGGGCCGCGTTCGCTATGGGCGACTACTCTTCAGTGGCACGACTCGCAGGCGCGTCCGACCGTGCCAACGCTAAGCAGTTCGATCTCCGGCGTCTTATATTCCGGTTTCACCGGTTCCTCATTCGTCAGCGCGGTCCTCAGGTACTTCTTGTTGTCGTCGCTGAAGACGGTCACTACCACCGCGTCGGGACCCACCATTTCCTGCGCGCGAACGGCGGCGAGGAAATTGCATCCCGAGGAAATCCCCACGGCCAGCCCCAGTGTGTTGGCCAGCTTTTGTGCCGTCAGAATCGAATCGCCATCGTGAATGGAGATCACCTCACTCAATTCTTTGAGTTGAACAATCGCGGGTGTGAACTCGTCCGAAATCCCTTGAATCCGGTGGCTACCCGCCTTGCAGCCCGCACTCAACGTTGGCGATTCCGCCGGCACTACTGGGTGCACACGAACCGCGGCGTCATGCTCGCGGAGATACTTCCCCACGTCCATCACCGTCCCGCCTGTTCCAACGCCGCACACGGCCTCTGGCCGCTTGCCAACCTTCATCAGTTGTGCCGAGATTTCCGGACCGCTGGTCTCGGCGTGCGCATCCACATTCGCGCCGTTCGAGAATTGCCGGTAGGGTAGTCATAACGATTTCCTTTTCGCCCACTCCTTCACTTTCAGCAAGGGCATATAACACACCCGTGCATTCCCTTTCCGGCTATGTCATCCCCGGCACCCCTGAGCACCCGAGCGTTGCCCTCCTACTCTGGGCAGTGGTCGCCGAGGTTCGGTACAATGTGAGCAGCAACTATTTCATGCAGCGAGGCCAGGTGGCGACGTGATCCATCGATTTGTGTTTCACAACGACGGGCTAGTGCCGGTGGAAAAGGCGCGGTGGTCGCCTGGCCAGGCGGGCTTGATCTGTGGCTGGGGGCTCTTCACCACCGCACGGATTGTGCAAGGCGAAGCGTTCGCCTACGAGCGCCACTGGCGGCGGCTGGAAAAAGATGCCGCACTCACGCGCGTCCCACTCAGCTATACCAGCGCTAAAGTTCGCGTACATTTGCAGGAAGTGATTCGCGCCAACAAGGTGGAAACCGGTTGCGCGCGCATCTACCTGGTGTGGAATTCCCCGGGCTACTGGAAGAGCGACGAAAAATTCCAGGAAATGGACCTGGTGATTACCACCGCCGATCTTCCGCACTATCCCGATGCGGTGCGCTTAGCCATCCGTCAGCACGGGCGTCACGCGGCCTCGCCGCTCGCAGGCGTGAAGACCATTTCCTGGCTGAACAGCGTATGGGCTGCCGCAGAAGCGCAGCGAGAAGGATTTGACGAAGTGGTGCTGCTCAACGAACGCGGCGAAGTGAGCGAGTGTACCGCGGCGAACATTTTTGCCGCGAAAAACGGCAAAGTGCTGACACCTCCGCTGAATTCGGGTTGTCTGGAAGGCGTGACCCGTGGAGTGTTGCTGGAGATTGCGGCCGATGCCGGCACCAGCATGGCGGAGCAAACCTTGCGCCTGGAGGATCTCTACGAGGCCGATGAAGTCTTCGTCACATCGACCAACCGCAACGTGATCGGCGTGACGGAAATCGCCGGCAAGACCATCGGATCGGGGCAACCTGGTGCACTCACAAAAAAACTGGACGACGCGTTTGAGGCCTACGTGAAGGAATACGTAGAGCGGCGCCTGGCCACCAGCCGATAAGTAAGGTACTTTTTTAGTGCTGCCCGCCGGAAGTCGTCGCCGTCACAGCGGGGCTGCTGCCCATCGTCGCGCGCAACATGATAGGGGCCAGAACCGTGGTCACCATTACCAGTAAGACCACCGCGGAAAAAAGTCCTTCGTCCACCACGCCGATTCCCTTCCCGATGCCCGCGAAAATGAGTCCCACTTCTCCCCGGGGCATCATGCCAAATCCAACCGCCAGACGATTCAGCGTGGGCGGGCAGCCCCACCCAGCGGCGACTTTCCCCGCGATAGCCACGACGGTAAGCGCCAGCCCGGCAATCAGCACATCCTTGTTCGCCATCGTCTCCAGTTTCACCTGAATTCCCATCCACACGAAAAACAGCGGCACCACCAGCGATTCCAGCGGCGACAATAGTTCGTGCAGCGACGCACCTTCGATTTCCCGGTCGAAAAAACTGTTCAACACCATTCCTGCCGCGAACGCACCCACAATCGTGGCCAATTCCGCCATGTTTGCGAGCCACGCAAAAAGAAGCGCGAAGCTCACGCCGAACAACAGCTTGAGGTTGTGCACACCCGTAGTTGCAAGCCGCCGCACCAGCTTGGGAGTTAGCCAAATTCCGATCCCCAGAGAAGCCACCAGGAACAGCGCGGCTTTCCCCGTGGTAATGGCGATCGACGCAATGCTGATTGTGCCGGTAACCGCGAGGCCGCTGACGACCGCCAGAACGATCAGGCATAGCACATCGTCAATCACTGCTGCCCCAAGGATGATGCGTGCTTCCTCGGTTCGATCGCGCCCCAGATCGCGAAGTACGCGAGCCGTAATTCCCACGCTGGTTGCCGTTAGAATCCCGCCGATAAACAGGTCCACCGCTAGCGTGCTATTGGGATGCAGGAATTTCATTGTGCCCATGCCCAAAAGCATCGGCAGAATGATGCCGAGAATCGCAACGTAAGAAGCATATTTGCCGATGCGCTTCATCTCCACCAGGCTGATTTCCAAGCCCACGAGAAACAGCAGCACTAGAATCGCCAGCCGCGAGACTACGTCGATAAATGTGTACACGTAGATGTAGCTCTGTCCTTGCGGCCCGGAGAGTAGCGAGGCGATCAGATCGGTGTGCGGTCCCGAAGCAAGCACCCGGTGCGTCGCCTCAGACAAAGTCACCGGCTGAGTCAGCGCCAGCGCGGCAATGCGCGAAAGATTGTCGCCTTCGCGCAGCACCGTGATCGCCGGATTCCCGAAGTAATACCCAAGATTGCCCGCAAGCAGCCCGACCAGCAGTTCGCCAAGCACTGCCGGCTGCTTCAGCCACTTCATCAGCAGTCCACCAAGCGCGGCTCCCAACGTAATGAAGATGGAAGCAATGAGAATGGGAACGACCGGGTCGGCATGAGAAAGCTCGCCACTGGCAAAAAATGCAAAAAGCAGAGGGAAAGACTTGGCGTGGAGCGTTGAGAGCAGGCTCAACATGCACAGAATCCTCAGTAGTGAAGTGGCGGAAAGCCCGTCGAATCGGGGCGCCGCTGTATTCTGGCGGGGATGCCTCTCTGAAGCAAGAAGAAAGGCGAACCGGGCGGCTGCGTGCTACAATTCGCGGTTTGGCAGGTTACTGCAGGGTGGATACAGAATGACGGAGACGTTGTCGCAACTGGAAGCGGTTCTGGAGGTTATTTCGCCGGACGGCGCGCGCAAGTATGTTCGCGTGACGCAAACTCCTTTTCTCATCGGGCGCGGGGCGGAAACCGGAAATCACTTGCAACTGACCGACCGGCGCATCTCGCGGAATTGCGCCGCGATTGTGGTAGAAGCTAACAAATATTACCTGGAAGACCGCGGGCAACGACGCGGGCTATTTGTGAACGGCGAGAAGGTGGAAAGTCGCGCCCTGAATGACGGCGACGTCATCACCTTTGGACTGGAGGATTCCTACCAGATGATGTTCCGCGCGGCCAGCGGCACATCGGAAGAATCGATCCCGCAACTGCTGACGCGTATCGATCATATGACGAGCGCCGAGTCCACCGGCGGCGGGCTGAAGAAACTGAATGTGCTGCTGGAAGCCACCGCGCTGCTGCACTCACAATTGCCGCTGGATTCCGTGCTGGCCAAGATGATCGACCACGCCGTAGCAGTGACCGACGCGGATCGCGGGCTGCTCCTGGAGGCGGAAGAAGGCCGGATTGAAAGCCTGAAAGTGCGACTAGCACGCCGCACGGGCGCCCAGCGATTGCCTCCTGAAAGCATGGCGCCAAGCGGTACGGCAATTCAACTCGCGGTGAAACAACAGTCACCCGTGATTACCGAAGACCTGGCGCAGGCGGAAATGAACTTGCAAGCCGCCGCGAGTATCGTGGCGCAGGGTCTGCGCGCCGTGGTGGTCATCCCCTTGTACGCCACTTCCCGCGCCAGCAGCGAAGGTTCTGCCGCGAATATGCGCCGCGGCGAATTTCTTGGGGTGTTGTATCTGGACTCCAAGCGCCCGACAGCATTCAGCAAATTGGACCGACAGATTCTGGACGCGCTGGCGGCCGATGCGGCGAGCATTCTCGACAATGCCCGGTTGGTGGAGAAAGAACGCGAACGACAGATGCTGGAGCAGCAGATCGCAATCGCGCGGGATATCCAGCAGGCGCTGCTGCCGAAGAACTTCCGAGAGTATCCTTTCCTATCGGTTTCAGGCGTGAATTTTCCCTGCTTGTCAGTGGGAGGAGATTACTTTGATGTTTTCCCTCTCGACGACAAACGCACCGCATTCTTGCTGGCGGACGTGAGCGGCAAGGGATTGGGAGCGGCGCTGCTGACCACCATGCTACAAGGAGCGCTCTCGGGCATGACGTTGGGAACGGATCCGGCGCGGGTATTCAATCACGTCAACCGTTTCTTGTGCGACCACGCGGAGGTCGGCCGTTACGCCACGATGTTCTTCGGAATTCTGGACGATGCGGGCAGGCTCGAATTCATCAATGCGGGGCATCCTTCACCCATCCTCATCCGTAAGGATACGGTCGAAGAAGCGTTCACAGAAGGCTCTTTCCCGGTTGGTCTTGTTCCGGAAGCGGAATTCACCACCACTACGCTGCAATTGCAGCCCAATGACACCATGGTTCTGTTCAGCGACGGCGTAACCGAAGCGATGGACCCGGAAGAAGAATTGTACGGCGTGCCGCGCCTGCGCGGAGTGTTGCAGGGCAAGCCGGACATGCAGTTGGATGAGATACAAAAAGCGATCCTGGAATCCGTTGAAAATTTCGCGCGCGGGGCGCGTCAGGCGGACGACTTGACGCTGCTGCTGGTGAGATATCGCGCCGTGGGCATGACCGTCACCGATACCGATGTATCCGCGAACAAGGGAAGCGCCGCGGCTAGCGGATAGTACCTATCCAGTTCAGTCGGTGGTTGTAATTCTGCTCGATTCTTCAGATTGGTCGCTCTGCCCTATGTGTTCCTCCATTACCTCACGCCTCCGGAGAGTGCGTTTAGCTCGGCTTGGGTTAGATTCACCGGTCAGAAGCGGGCATTCGCCGATCACAAGTTTGCGTTCACCGAAAGCGGCTTCGATGCGCTCGCAAGGCGGGCTAGCATCGCTCCAGACTAGGAGGATCTCATGTCGGCCCACCCATCAGCTGCAAAACCCTATAAAGGCTTGGGAATGGAGGGCGCCATTGCAAGGTGGTATGCCTCCCTCACCAAAAAATCGCTTGAGGACTTTAGAGCCCTGGCCCGGCGGGCAGCCGAACGGATTCCACCGCCCAGCAGCGTCCTCGAGGTCGCTCCCGGGCCGGGATATTTTGCGATTGAATTGGCGAAGCTCGGCAATTATCAAATCACGGGTTTAGACATCAGCGAGACGTTTGTGGGAATCGCGCGCGCTAATGCTGCCAAAGCGGGTGTGAGAGTGGACTTTCGCCACGGAAACGCTTCCAACATGCCGTTCGCCAATGAGTCCTTCAATTTCCTTCTCTGTCGAGCGGCTTTCAAGAATTTCAGCGAGCCTCAGCGTGCGCTCGAAGAGATGCATCGCGTTCTGCGGCCTGGTGGACAGGCGCTGATCATCGATCTGCGAGCAGACGCGTCTCAAACATCGATCAACAAGGCTGTAAATGACATGCACCTCGGCACTGTGAATGAGATTTTAACGAAGCTTACGTTTCGTTTCATGCTGCTCAAACGCGCGTACACAAAGAGCGAATTTGAAGGTATGATTTCCGGGACAAAATTCTCGGACACTAAAATTCAAGAAAACCTGATGGGCTTCGAGATCTTGCTCTCCCGAGATCGCGGGACCGCATAGTCTGGCGAGCGCCTCAACCCAGCCGCGGTGCCCGCCAGCGCAATCGTAGTCGGCCTGCTAACGAAACCCAACGAAACCCGCGATTCGTAGAACACTCCACAGAGTTGTGCTATGCTCGCCAAATCGAGAAAGTCGCTGGCTTCCGCCCTACCAGGTAGTTCCGCTACATCGGGAGAAACAGAGACGTTACTGGAACCCCGACTCCGGAAGTGAGAGATCTCATGAAACGAATGCAATTTTTCACGGCATGGATATCGACCCTGGTGTTGCTGTTAGGGACAACGGACTTGGCGGGCTGCAGCTCAAAGGACGGCATGCCGCCGGCAGCCGCCGCACAGCAATCGGCCGGCGCGCCCGCGGCGACAACCGATCAGCAAGCGCCGCAGGACTCGCAAGCGCCAACGCCCGATCAAATTCAGCAGCAGAACGAAGTGGCGGCGGCGCAGAATCCCCCACAAACGCAATTGCCGCAAGTGAGCCTGACGGCAGACGGATTGGATGAGCTATTGGCGCCGATCGCGTTGTATCCCGATCCTGTGCTGGCCATCATGCTGCAAGCCTCCGTGAATCCGCAGGAAGTGATGGACGGTGGTAATTGGCTGACCGTGGGCGACAATAGCAAATTGAAGGAAGCAGCGCTGGATGAAGCTTCGAAAAAAGCGGGCTTCACGCCGGTGATGATGGCGCTGCTGCATTTCGGGTCCGTGGTGGACATGATGTGCTCGCAATTCGACTGGACCAAGCAGTTGGGCGCAGCCTACGCGGCCGATCCGAAAGCGGTGCTGGACTCCGTGCAGCGATTGCGCGCGCAGGCCGTGGACACCGGGGCGTTGAAGAGTTCGCCGCAGATGACAGTGGACGTGAAACAGGATCAGGGCAAACAGGTTGTGCAGTTGGAGCCGACAGATCCAAAGGTTATCTATGTGCCGCAATACAATCCCGACCAGGTGTTCGGCACGACGACCACAACAACCACCGCAAACGGCGTAACAACGACGACCACGACAACGACAGGCGCGGCTGCGCCCGCGACGAGCACGAGCACGAATTCGACTACGGTGGTGAAAGAAAAGGAAGGCGTGAGCACTGGCACGGCGGTACTGATCGGGCTGTTGTCGTTCGGAGCGGGAATGGCGGTTGGCGCGGCGATTAACAACAACACTTATTATTATCCCGCGTGGGGCCACGGCGGTGTGTGGTACGGACCGCGACCTTACTATCCCCCGCCTTACCACCCCGCGTATTACGGCGGCTGGCATGGAGGATACGCGTACAACCGGCCCGTGCACTACGGGAACACGAATGTGAACATCAACGTAAACAACAACTACTACAACCGCTTCAACAATAACAACAATCTAAATCCGAATTACAACCCGAGGCCCGTGCCCTACAGCACGAACGCCAATAGTGCCTACGCCAAGAGTGCGGGCAACTATGCCGGAGCAAATCGCGGTGTGAAATACAACGGGAGCAGCAACTACAAGGGAGCAACTACATATCAAGGGACGAACAATCGTCAACCAAATACGGCGAATGCACAGAATCGGCCTGGCGGCGCAAATGCGGGGAACGCTGCTGTACAGCGGCCCGCCGGCGGAAATGCTGCGAACAATCCAAACGTTCAGCGGCCTGCCACGGGTGCGGCGAACGACAACTGGAAGGGACAAACCACGTATCAGGGTGCGAACAAAGCAGGAGGCGCCAACGCAGGAGCCAATAATCGCATGAACACTGGGAGCACGCCCACAAGGAATCCGTCTGGCGATCGCGGATTCGGCCAGCCCGGTGGAACACGCCCGAACACTGAAAATATGCAAACATCGAGGCCAGCAACCGGGAATACCCCGGCTGCGCGTCCAACTACCGGGAACATGCCGAACTCGCGTCCTGCAGGAAATACGCAACCGGCCGCACGTCCCGCGACGCAGCCGGCAAACCATCCACAAACGAGCAACGGCGGAGCTTTGGCGGGAGGGAGCAACGCAAAGGCCGACCGCACGGCTAGCAATCGCGGACGGCAAAGCATGGGCGCACCACAGCAGCGCTCCGGAGGCGGCAAGCCCGCCGCTACTCCTCAGAGGAAGCAGTAACCCATGAGTGCCAAAAGGGAATCTGCGGGAGGCATGAAGATGCGGATAGCGAATAAGTTTGCGGTTTTGACGCTGCTGTCGATGCTCTTGGGCACGCGCGCAATGTGGGCCGTCGACCAAAAGACCTTTGCATCGCCGGCCGAGGCCGTTCACGCGCTGGTAAAAGCCGCCGAGGATGGAAACCAGGACGAAATGCTCGCGGTTCTGGGTGATGACGGAAAGGACTTGGTGTACTCCGGCGATCCGGTGCAGGACAAGACGGGCATGGAGAAATTCGTGAAATCGTATAAGACCAAGCACACCATTGTGACCGAGGACGACAAAACGCGAATTCTGCAGGTAGGACCAAACGACTGGCCTATGCCAATCCCGATCGTCAACGACGGAGGGAAGTGGAGATTCGACACCGCCGCGGGAAAAGAAGAACTGCTGTATCGCCGCATCGGCCGCAACGAATTGGGCGCCATTGCCGCGTGCCGTGGCTACATCGACGCACAAAAAGATTACGCCGCGGAAGGTCACGACGGCTTACCGGCTGGCATTTACGCGCGGAGGTTGATGAGCAGTTCGGGAAAACAGGATGGCTTGTACTGGGAAACTGCCGAGGGTGAACCCACTAGTCCCGCCGGCCCGTTCCTGGCCCAAGCCGGAGGACAGGGCTACGAAGGCGAAGGATTGGGTGGAAAAAGCCAGCCCTATCACGGTTACCTCTATCGCATCCTGATGGCACAAGGAGCCGCGGCCAAGGGAGGCGCGAAGAATTATTTGAGCGATGGGAACTTGTCCGGTGGGGTCGGTTTGGTAGCCTATCCGGCGGAATACAAAGTGAGCGGGGTAATGACGATCATCATCAATCAGGATAGCGTGGTGTACGAAAAAGATCTGGGCGAGAAGACTGCTGAGATCGCCAAGGCCATGACGGAATACAATCCCGACAGCGGTTGGCACAAAGTGAAGGACTAAAGAAAGCGACAATAGATGGATTGTTTGGGGCGCCCAGACGAACGTCTTGGCGCCCTTCCTTCTTTATGGGGCGCAAGAAGGGCCGGCGGACGGAATGTTGGCGGTCAGTGGCGCGAGACTCTGCGCGGTGAAAAGTTTGTTTAGCGCGGGAATGGTTTCGCTCATGACCTTGTTTAGCTCGGCGCTTTTGCTCGCGAAGCCTTTGCACGGCGCGAGCGCGGCCGCATGCGCGGAATCCGTGGGTCGCACGTCGCCGCTTTGTACCATGACAAGGTTTCGGCCCAGGTCGCGATTCAAAGGCCCAAAGCCTGGAGTATCCCGTGTGCCGTCAGAGAGTAACTTAAGCTGTTTCTCCAGGTCAGACACCGCGTCCGTCACCTCCTTGGGAGCAGACGCCGGGATGGATTTTTTGCGCTCGTCAAGCTGGCGTTGAACCAGCGTAACAGCGTCAAACGACTTTGCGGCCGAGTCCATCCAATCGCACAGCTGACGCGAGAGATTGAGCTGGTCAGAATAGTCCACCGCCGTCATGCTCACGCGCGGGTCGGGCAGTACATCGAGTTTCTGCCGGTACGTATTCCCCTCCACGGTAAGAACCAAATCGTATTTACCGGGGGCCACCAGAGGCCCCGGCGGCTGGAATCGAGGAGTCGCGCCGGGTACAGCATGATCGGGAAGCGAGTATTCCGTATAAGCAAGTCGTTCCCCAAAGTATCCGTACGGAAGTGCAACAGGGTGTGGATACCGGAGATCCCAAGGGAAACGATTGATGCCCGCCGCAATGGGCAGCGCCGCCGGAGGATAGAACCAGAACTCCGGAACGTTGGCGGGTAACGTGGACTCTTTCGCAGGCACGTTGGAAAAATGCGCAACTCTCGTTCCTCGCGAATCCAAAACATCCAGCGTGATTTCGCCTTTGGGAGGCGGGTTGAAAAGATAGTACAGAAGCGCACCATCGGGAGGATTCTGCGCCAAGGGGGTGCCGGGCTGTAGCGGCGTGTCGGGATCATTGTCCCAACGCGCGCGAATAGCCGCAGTAGGCGCAAAGAAGCGAACTGGTGTGCCGACAACGTCGGAGCTGATCTGCCGCAGCGGCGAGATGTCGTCGAGAATCCAGAGGCCGCGCCCAAACGTTGCGGCAACAACATCGGCGCCGTGAATCGTCAGATCGCGAACCGAGGCGGTGGGAAGATTCAGTTGCAGCGGCTGCCAGTGATCTCCGGAGTCGAAGGAAGCATACACGCCAAATTCGGTGCCCGCGAAAAGCAGTCCCTTGCGCACCGGATCTTCACGAATCGCCCGGGCAATGCCAAAGTCAGGAATGCCGGTGACGATTTTCTCCCAGGCCTTGCCGCCATCGCGCGTGCGGAAGAAATAGGGATGATCATCACGGCGGGCAAAGATCGCAGCGTAGGCGGTATTTGCGTCATGCGGGGACGCCTCGATGGCGTTGATGGTGGAACGCTCTGGCAGGCCGGGAGGAGTGACGTCGGTCCAGCTAGCGCCATCATGCGAGATGTGAATCAGCCCGGTGGCGCTGCCCACCCAAATCAGATTCGCGTCAAGCGGAGAAGGCGCGATGGTTTGCAGCGCGTCACGTGCGGGAGCCTGGGCGTCCAGATCATCGTCGTCACCGACGTCATCGGAATCCAAATCATCTCTCGACGGGACGTGACCACCAGCCGCGCCCTTTGGAGTTCGCGGCGGAGTCTCACCTGCTTTCGTAGTCAAATCACCACTGATTTCTTTCCAAGTAAAGCCGCCGTCATTCGTCTTCAGCACGAACTGAGAACCGTAATAGAGAGCGTGAGAATCGCGTGGAGAAAAAACCAGCGGCGTTTCCCAGGCAACGCGATAGTTCGCCGGCGGCACGAACAACGTGAGCAGTTGGCCCGTGGAACGATCGCGACGAAGGACCGTGCCATACCAGCCAACCGAATAAACGAAGTTCGGGTTGGCGGGATCAGGAGCAATGAAGCCGCTCTCAAATGCGCCGCTGGGGAACCAATCGCGATAACTGATCTGCCCGAAGTCCGAACGAAATGGCACTACCACGGAACCGGAGTCCTGCTGCGGCGCATACAAACGGTACGGGAAAAAATTGTCAGTGGAGACGCGATAGAATTGCCCCGTGGGCTGATTGAACCAACTATTCCAGATCTTGCCTCCGTCGAGCGTAACGACGGCGCCTTGATCCGTGCCCATGATGATTCGATTGGTGTCTTCGGGGGCGATCCACAGCACGTGATCATCTTCGCCGCTGGGCGTACCCTTCCATGCCACGAAGGTGTGCCCTCCATCGGCAGAACGGTACGTGGATGTTTGCATCACGTAGACCACATCGGCATTCCTGGGGTCGCTATATACACGGCCAAAATATTCACTGCCGAGGATTCGCGGATCGTCCGTGATCTTCTGCCAATTGGCGCCGGCATCGTCGGAACGAAAAAGTCCCTGGCGCATCAGCGCAAATACGCGGTTCGTCAAGGGAGCAGGAGCGACAGCCAGACCGATGCGGCCGCGGCGTTCCGTGGGCAGCCCTTTCTCGGCGAGCGGTGACCAGGTTTCCCCAGCGTCGGTAGATTTCAGAATCGTGGTGTCTATACCTTCCGGGGGTTTTTCTCCTCGATCTGGAGTTATGGGACGAATGACCGCATACAGGATTCTCGAGTTCGAAGGATCGAAGCACAGTTCAGTGGCGTTTGTGCGATCATCTTTGAAAAACACCTTGCGCCACGACTTGCCTCCATCGGTGCTCTTGTATATTCCGCGTGATTCACTCGGCGCGTATCCGCCCATCGCCGCAACGTACACGGTAGCGGCATTGTGTGGATCAACAAGCAGCGATGGAATTGTGCGCGAATCCCGGATTCCGATGTTAGACCAAGTGGCTCCCGCATCGCTGGACTTCCACACGCCGTTGCCGGGCGTTTGTTCTCCCGTCGCCACATAGATCGCGTTCGGGTCCGACGGCGCCACGACCAGATCGCCTATCGACGCGACATGCGCTTCGTCGAAAATGGCACGCCACGTCACGCCTCCGTTCGTGGACTTCCACACGCCCCCGCCAGGCGTCCCCATGTAGTAAGTTTTGGGGTCGCCGGCAATACCCGACACGGCGGTTACCCGGCCGCCACGGTAGGTCCCGATCAGCCGCCAGGAGAGTCCGTACAGAAGATCATCAGAGAGTTGCTGGGCGCACATCGGCACAGCAAGAAGAATTGACAAAAATACGAAACACGCGGGAAAACGAATTGCAGTATGGTGGTGCCGAGGACGGAGCACTTGCGGCATTGGGTCTCCCGGAAACAGTGGAGTGTAACATGGGGCGTCGCACGGGGGCCAAGTAGCTTAGCGGCTAGAAGCAAAAGGGGTTAGAGATGAATGTCAAGGAAGTACACGAGTTCAGGATCAAGGAACAGCTGGCCGTGCTCTCTACTGTCGCTGACAGCGGGCAACCGCAGGCCGCGTTGATGGGAATGGCCGTGACACCACCATTGGAAATCATTTTCGACACGGTGAAGAGTTCGCGAAAATACCCCAACTTGAAGAAAAATCCGCGCGTCGCCTGGGTGGTTGGCTGCACAACGGAAGTTTCCGTGCAATAGGAAGGGCTCGCTGAGGAGTTCGCCAGAGAAGAACTGTCTAAGTACAAGAAGATATATTTCGCGACATTTCCGGATGGACCTGTTCGAGAGAGTCGGCCGGCATTACCTATTTTGTCGCGCACCCGACGTGGGTCAGGTACAGCGATTACAATCCAGACAGCAAACGCATTGAAGTGCAAAAGTTCTCGAGCACGCAACCTTCGCAAACAGTGTAAGGCTAGAGTTCGCGCAGCGCGGTGGCGACAGGCAGACTGGCGGCACGGACGGCCGGAAGCAAACCACCCACAACTCCCATCACAAGCGCGAAGATGACGCCCTTGACGAGAAGTTCCGGCGTAATTTTAAACGCGAAGGCCAGGTTGGAGAACGTCTGGAAATTCATGGTGCTGGTGGTCAAGCCGTTCAGCGGAAGAACCACCAGGCATCCGATGACGCCGCCGATGAATGAGATTAGCAGCGCTTCCACCAAAAATGAAAAGACCACGGAATACGCGTTGAATCCAAGAGCGCGCATCGTGGCAATTTCCCGGCCGCGTTCCGCGACGGCAGAGTACATGGTGTTGAGAGCGCCGAAGACCGCCCCGATGGCCATGATCGCGGCGACGAGCCCACCAAGGACCGTGATCAAGGTTGTCATGGTGGTGGATTGCTTGGCGTAGTAGTCGATTTCGCGTGTCACGTCCACATTCAGGCGCGGATCCGACGTAAGAGAATCCTTGAGCGCCTGGAACGAACTTGGCGACTCGAGATGAACGGTGGCAGACTGAAAAATATTACTCGGGCGCTTCAGAATGTCGTTGAGCACCCGGCTGTCGGTCCATATTTCAGAGTCAAACGCGGAACCGTTAGCGTCGAATACTCCCACGACCTCCCAGTGGCCGCCGGCCATGTCGATTTTATTCCCGACCGTAAGACCGGAGTAAGTCTTGGAAGCGTTTTTGCCCACCACAATTTCCGACATGCCAGGATTGAACATGCGGCCTTGCGACATTTTCACGAACTTGCGAATTTCAAGCACGTTCGGCGACACCCCACGAATCTGCACATTCGCATCGGTGCCGGTGCTGATCAGAGGGATGGGCATCACACCCACCACGTCCTGGGTGATCAGTGGACCATTCGAACCCCGCGCAATCCCCGGAGCGTCTTGAATCACCTTGATGGAATCCAGCGTGATGCCGCCCATCATTTCCGAAGAAGAGCCGGCGCGCATTACCAGCGCATTATCGGCGGAGCCGGAAGCGACGAGTGTAGCCTTGAAGCCGCGGGCTAGCGAAAGCATGGCCACGAAGACGCCCACGGTACCCGCGATGCCCAGCACGGCAACGATCGTCGACGTCCAACGCGCACGAACACTGCGCACGTTGTAGATGAGAGGAATTGCCATCTTCAAACCCTCCGCAGTGCGCTAGCAACACGCATGCGCATCGCCAGAATGCCGGGAACGATGCCACTGATCAGCCCGACCAGCACGGCAAGAATCAGCCCAAACCCAAGCATCACCTTGGATAGCACCAGGCTGGGCAGCAAACCGTTGAGAGCCTTCGCGAGGCCAGGCACCGCCACCCAGGCCAGCAGCAGACCGAGAACCCCGCCGATCAGCGCGATCGCCAAGGATTCAGCAAGAACGAAGAATAATACTGCGCGATCTGAATAACCGATGGCTTTGAAGACCGCGAGTTCAGAGGTGCGCTCGCGAACAGAAATGGCCATGGTGTTGCCGGTGACGAGCAACAGCGTAAAGAACACCACAGTGCCGATGCTCACGATCAGGAATTGGATATTGCCAAACTGCTTCACCCAGTTGGCCGCGAACGCTGATTCGGTTTCGGTCTTGGTTTCATAGGGGGAGTTGGCGAATTCCGCGTCGATCGCTTTGGAAACGCGCACCGCGTCGTCGGGACTGTCCAGCTTCAGGACGAACCAGCCGATCTGGCCTTTCACGGCCTGCGGAATTCTTTCCTCAAAATAGTCCCACTGGAACCAGAACTGGGTTTCGTCGTCCTGGGGGCGCTTGCCGTGGTAAATACCGTCTATATTGAATTCCCAGGACCCGCCACCGTACAGAGTGGTCTTGATGGGGATGCGATCCCCGATCTTCCAATGAAACCGTTCCATGGTCTTGGCGCCGACGATCGCGCCCTCGCGATCCTTCACGAAGGCATTCCACTGATCATCGGGAACAATCAGTTCAGACACCACCTGGCGCTGGTTCTCCGGATCGATGACGAACTGCGGAAAGAAATTCTTTTCGTCCTTGTAGATGCCGCCAAACCAGTTGTTGTGCGTGATGTATTTCACTCCCGGGATGCGCAGGATCTTGTCGCGGTGAGCCAACGGCATCAGATTGATGATGGACGTGCGGTTGATGATCACCAGGCGATCGGCGCCGGCGACGTCAGCGCCGCGGCCAAATGCGTCTTTGACAACCGCGAGAAATGCGAACAGGAACAACGCGACCGCAAACGAGCCGATTGTGAGCAATAGCCGAACCTTCTTGCGCAACAAATTGGCGAAGATAATGCGTGCGAATTTCATGCGTAACTCCCGGCTGGCGAAGCCTGTGACATTTTGCCTTCCACCAAAACTCCCTTGTCGAGATGCAGCGTGGTATGGGCGCGTGCGGCGACCAGCGGATCGTGCGTCACCATCAGCACCGTCTTATTGTGATGCGCCACCAGTTCCTCGATAATCGCCATGATTTCGCCGGCGCTCTTGCGATCCAAGTCACCCGTCGGTTCGTCGCACAGCAGAAACGTGGGGTCAGACACAATGGCTCGTGCAATCGTGACGCGCTGTTCCTGTCCGCCGGAAAGTTGCCGCGGGAAGTGATGCATGCGGTCGGCCAGTCCAACAATCGAGAGCGCCGTCTCGACGTGCGTGCGACGCTCGGCCTTGGAAAGCTTGGTCAGCAACAGCGGCAGTTCGACGTTTTGAAACGCATTCAGCACTGGAATCAGGTTGTACATCTGGAAGATGAAGCCAACGTGCCGGGCGCGCCATTGCGTCAAGTTGCTCGCGGACATGTGCGTAACCTCGTCGCCCGCCACGGTAATGCTCCCGCGCGTGGGAACATCCAGCCCGCCTAGCAGGTTGAGCAGCGTCGTCTTCCCGGAACCGCTGGGTCCCATGAAGGCCACAAACTCGCCCTGGTCCACGTCCAAGTTCAGGCCCTGCAGGACATGGATCTCCTCCCCGGCGCGTTTATAGGTTTTGTCGAGATCGCGAACCTTGATCAGGCTTTTGCCGTTGCTGCTACCGTCGACTTTAACCATTTTTCAAGACTCCTATTGTTTTAGCTGTACTGCTTGACCGTCGCTGAGACCCTCGGGACCCTTTACAACCACTTGCGCGCCCGGCTGAATGCCCGCCAGGATTTCCACGTCCGAGCCACGCGCAGGACCAACCGTTACGGCGTGGCGCTGCAAGCTGCCATTATTCACCACGAAAACGTATTTCGTCGCCCCGTCATTGCGAATCGCCGCTTGCGGTACCATCGCGACGAACGCAGGTTCCTCTGGCTTCCCTTTCGCATTCGCCTTGGGCTTATCCTCCTCATCGAGGAACGTCACCTTCACACCCATGTCAGGGAGAATTCGCGGATCGCTGGCTGGATCCATCAGTTTGACGTGAGAATCATCGGTAAACGAGATGCGCACCTTGACGGTAGCCTTCTGCCGGTCCGCAGTGGGAATCACCGTTCGAACCTTGCCGGGAAAAGTTGCGTCGGGATACGCGTCCAGGACCGCGTTGACGGCCTGGTTGGCCTTGACCTTGGCGATGTACGACTCGCTCACATCCACTTCAATTTCGTTCGAGTGCAGGTTGACGATTGTGGCGATGCCCGTGCGCGTGAATCCGCCACCCGCAGAAACCGGCGAGACCATTTCTCCGACTTGCGCGTCTTTGGAAACCACGATGCCGGCAAACGGGGCTTTGATGGTGCAATTGTCCACCGCCTGCTGCTGCTCGCGGATCCTTGCTTCCGAACCGTCCACTTGTCGTTTGGCCAGCGAAATTTTCGCCCGCAGACTGTCGGCCGTCATCTCCGCAGTGTCCACGGCCTGTTGGGTCTGAACGCCCGCCTTCAAGAGTTCCTGCGCGCGACGAAGTTCGATTTGCGCGTTGTGGAGCTGCACTTCGAAGTCCGCGATAGCCGCCTGTGAAGAATCGCGATCGGCTTTGGCCGCGTCGAGGGCGCGAACAACGTCGGAATCGTCCAGCGTGGCGAGGAGTTGGCCGTCGGCAACCCTGGTACCCTCATCGAAGAACACGCCAGTGACGCGTCCGGTGATTTTGGCGGCGATCGTGGCTCGTTGACGCGGCGTCAGGTATCCGCTGGCGTTGAGTACTCCGGAAGGTCCCGTCGCTGGCTTAACCGCGGCAGCCACTTCGACCTCCGGCTTGCGGTTGCGGAAAGCGAATGAGGCTGCCGCAAGGAATGCCAGCAGAACAATTGGGACGGAGGCCCAAAAAACGCGCTTGCCAGTCCCGGAATTCTTGCGTTTTCCATCCTGAATACGCAGGGAGGACAAGTCTGGCCTGGCTGTTTCCTGTTGCGTCGCCATTGGGGCGCCTGCTCCTTAAATGTGGAAGGTCTCCGTCAGTAGATACGTACCTGAGCGACTATAAATTTCGATGACCAGAAAGATAGAGGAGGTACACCGTTATTCTAACGGGAACGCGGGTTTTAGGCGAGGGGGCAGGCGGGAAGCAGTCAGAGCTTCGGGCCGTGGTGAAAAAACTGGCCAAGCCCAATAGTAAAGATGAAGTTGCCAAAAACGGCGTGGTCAATGGAGGCGAGCAGGAGAGAGCCGGAGCGCTGATAGGTAAGCGAGAAAAGCAGCCCTCCCAGACAGCACAGACCTACGGCGAGCCAGTTGCCGAATATGATGTGCACAAAGCTAAAGGCCAAGCTGCTGGCCGCAATCATGCCCCGGCCACTTCCAAAAAGAGGCTGGTACCGCTGGAAGAAGAAGGCGCGATACAGGAATTCCTGGGGATATACCGAAAGCAGCGGATACAGCAGCATAATCAGCGCCCAGAAAAGGGGTTGGCGTCTGACCAGCGAAAAAAGGAACTCCGGAGCGAAGATGCGTACTGCCAAGCCCAAAAGAATCAGCAGGATGACGTCTCTTAAAAGCACCGGCACGAGCTGCGGCCAAATTCCTCGCCATTGAAACAACGTCGCCGAGCGCACGACAGCATTCCGTCGAAGGATCAGGAAGCCCGCCACCGCCGCCACAAGCAGGTAAGGGATGGGAAGATTGGGAATGATCCGGAGGGAGATGAGCAGGGGAGGAACTACAAAGAAGCCAAAAAACTCCAGCATCAGCAGCAGAAACGGCACTAGCAGCCCCCGGGAGCGATCAGTTAGTGGAGTCTTTATCGCTGACTGTTGGATGCTCGTCAAGCGGGATTCGTAGCCCGCTCGGCGCTGTTCGTAGCGTGTTTCGCAGGCTAATCACGGCGGCGTGCGCGTGACGCACCTGAACCTGGATCTCTTCGGCGCACCGCTGATCCTCAGCTGAAAGAGCTGGGAAATCCGCCAGCAATTCCGAATAGCCCAGAATGGCCGTAAGCGGGTTGCTGACTTCATGAGTAGCCCCAGCCGCCAGCCGGCCCAGGGCGGCCAGCTTCTGCGACTGCGCGATTCGATTCTGCACCCCTTGAAGATTTTCGACTGACGTATGCGTGAGGTTCACAAGACGAACGAGTTCCCGCGACAGCAAACTCAGTTTCCAGAAAGCCAACGTCCCGATCAAGAACATCGCCGCAAACACCAGCCGCAACCGAAACGCCGTAATCGCCGGAGGGATTCCCTTTTCGTAATAGCCTACAAAGGCGATCAATGGAAGCGTCAGCACCGCCAGCATGGCGATGCGCGCGGTCCATAGGCTTTGCTTCACCTCACGGTTGGGACGCGGGTCGTCGTGCGGCTGCAGCGCGGGGCCGAAACCGGCGAGATACGTGAACCAAACCGCGGAAAGAAAGAAGCGAGCATCAAAAAAACTGCCGGCGTAATAAACGCCATGATCGATGAGCACGCTGAGCAGCAGATTGCCGACGGCAATCAGGCAAAAGGCAATCAGAAGATGGAGATACAATCGCCGCCACAGTCGATCGTTGCGGTAGGCGAGCACAGCGAGTCCACCAATCAGGATGAAGTGCATAGTTAACGCTAAGACGTAGTAGCGCGGGTTGTACTTGGAGAAGTCCGTTACCACTGCTTGCCACGGCCAGCTGAAATAGCCGTAGAGCGCAAACCACCACAGAGTCAGCAGCGCGAAGTCCAGCCATCGTATTTGCAGATCGCGGCCAGCGCTTGAAGAATGGGGCCGCAAAGCAATCGCCGAGAGAAAAAAAACATGTGCCAGTAGAAAGAGCGTGTCGCCAGGCACTGGGCTGGCCGTGGCAAATTGGCGAACGGAATCGTAGTGGAACCAATAGATTTGTGAAAGCAACATCGTCGCCAGACCTGCGGCAATCAGCTTCCAGAAAAGAGGAAGTAAGCCAGTTCCACGTCGAAGGTTCTCTCCCACAGCCAAAATGGCAATCATCAACAAGGCGCACGGAAACGCGGCGCCCGCTAAGGTCAACGCAAGCGATGGCTTGGCCACCGCCGCCACGCCGAGTTGCAGCAAGAGTACTCCGACACTCATGGCGAAATAGAGCTTGTGACGTGGAAGGAATTTCATGACGCGCCCTCCGCGACAATACCGGACCGGGCCGGCGCGTCAACCGCCGCAGGCACAACCGGGATAACCACCGTAATAAGAGCGCCCCCACCCGCGCGGTTGGCGCAGAAAATCTCGCCGCCGTGCTGCTGCAAGATTCCGTAGCACGTGCTCAGCCCAAGTCCAGTTCCCTTGCCGACGGGCTTGGTTGTGTAGAACGGCTCAAAGACGCGCTCAGGTTCGGCAATACCGTTCCCCGAGTCAGCAAACTCGATGCACAACCCCCGCTCCGAGGGGCGCAAGGAAATCTTTAGGCCCCCTCCTCCAGTGTCTTCGAGGGCATCGATCGCATTGGAAATAATCTGAACAAAGACGTGCAGCAATTGGCTGGAATCTCCTTGAACCAGGGGCGTGGTCCCTTCCTGCTCCACTGCAACGAAAATGTGGGGAAATTTGGCGATGCGGCTCAGGTGCAGCGCGCTCTCGATCAGGGACCGCACTTCAACCGGCGCGAGTTGCAACGGCGTTTCCTGAGCGAAGCGCAGCATGTTTTCCACCAGATCATCGGTGCGCTGCGCATACTGCCCGATTTTCCCGGCCATCGAGCGAATCGGCGGCTCCGTGTTCGGCGGAGAAGTAACTCGGATAATCAGCTCGCGGATGACCGCCATGGCGTTTTTGATCTGCTTGGCAACCTGCGCAACCAATTCACCCAACGAAGCTAGCTTTTGGTTCTGCGTCAACTGGTCCATGAACCGGCTGATGCTGGAATAAGTCTCGGAAAGCCGCTGAAGTGTTCCAATCAACGTGGTAGTCAGCAGGAGTTGCTTGATGGAAAGCAGAAGGGTCAGCAGGAAAATGGTGAGTAGAGTGATCTCCAACCGGAAAACGAAGATCGGCGAAGTGGAAAAGCCTCGCCTCAGGAGCCATATGCCGATCACGGGCGTGGATAAGGTGACCAACATTGCCAGGTGGGACGCCAGCCGTCGAGGCGGCTCATGTTCGCTACTCTCCGAAAAGACAGTCTGAGCGTCCTGCGGAACCGAACGGCCTATCCAGATCATGCAGACTACGGCAGCGAGCGAAGCGGTCAACGGCACGTCATAGAAGCTACCGGTGTAGTAGACCCCACGGTCGATCGCTGCGTTGGCCACATCCGAAGCAATACAGTAAAGCGCGGCTGCCAGAAAATAGACGCGATAAAGACCGCGCCACGGCCCCTGGGCCCGAAACAGGGCTACAGCAGCCACCAGAACGAAGATTTGATTGCCAACGGCATCGGCAACATTGAAATGAAAATTGTAGAGGTCGATCCCGCCGGGCACCAGGCGGTAGGCAAAAACGCTGAACGCGTACAGATACAGGGAATAAAGAATCAGAATCGATACGTCGAGCAGTCCGAAGGCGCGGAATCGCGAATCGTGTCCTTTGTGCGGTTCCAACGCCAGCGCCGCAGTCAGTGGCAGCAATTTCAAGAAAAGAAGAATATCCGCGGCGGGAATGTCGGGAAACGCCCGGCGAAGCACAATTTCGTACGTGGACCAGAGGCACAAGCCGGCCAGCCACATGAAACAGCCGAGCGTCACGAACAACCAAAAACCGCGTACATGCGCATGGCTGCGCTGAAAATTCTGGAATGCCAGAATCGTCGCAGCGGCGATGAGAATGATTTGAATGCCGTCGCCCAGAACAATTAGAAGGTAACTCTTAGGAAGAAGATAAGCAGCCAGTAGGGATAGCGCCGCGACCACGCCGCCGAATATTGAACACACTGTGTATGTGCTGCGGTCAGGGCCGCGGGGATCCGTCGAGGCGACAGCAAACGTTTGCCCAGGTTTCATCATCACCGTCAGATCGTTCCGTGCAGTCGGTGCGCCTACGCCTTTGCGGTGCCCGAACTCACCGACAGAATCTGGACGAACAACCTCCAGGCCTGGCAGAGCAAGGACACGTTCCTCCTATTCTGGAGACTTTTGCGTTGGCAACTGAGCGAATCTTGGGTAAGTACACCGAAAGGGTACACCGGCAGGGGCTGCCCCCTGCTCTCTTGGCCACTCGAAAGCGTGACCGGAAAGGGGTAACACCGCCGTGTCAGGTGCACTTGTAAAATTTCCTGGTGGTAAGGGAACGTATTGACTTAAGCTCGTGGTTCGCTCGCCTCGAAGCCCTACATCACAGCCATAAGAGACCCCATGGCATAGCGTACTCGCAAACGCAACCATGCTACTGCACCCCGCAAACCACGAACCCGTCGAAATCGATCTCTACGGCCAGGTCAATGGGGTTTTCACTAACGGCCACCAGTACAGCGGCTCGGGAGGGCAGTTTGATTTCGTCCCGGGAGCCTCGTTCTCCAAGGGCGGAAAGTCTTTCATCGGGCGGAAATCGTCCGCGAAGAATGGCACGATTTCGAGCATCGTACCAAACGTGCATATGGCCACGGACACGCGCATGGACGTGGAACACATCGAACGGAATTTGGCATGGTGAACCTGCGAGGCCGATCGACGCGGGAACGCGCCTTAGACTGATCGCGATTGCGCACCCGAATTTCCGTGCAGAACTGACTGGACATGCGAAATCAATCAACCTGATTTCTCAGGGATTCCCCGTATATTTCGGAAATTGTTACAAACTTTTGCACCCACCCATCGGCCCACAGCATCCTTGTGTGTGTAGAGCTCTTGCACTACTTGACAGATGTTGTTGGAAAGAATAGAAAGAGACTCTGCGCAAGTGATCCCGTCTTACCGAAGGGGGGACCATGGAAGCGTCTCGTCGGGATTTCCTGAAACTAGCCACCATTGGTGGGACTGCCGCTGCTGTACTTGGATTTGACGTCCAGCCGGCCAGGGCAGAGCTGCGCGTCCTGAAAATTGCACGGGCCAGCGAAACCCGATCCATCTGTCCGTATTGCGCTGTGGGATGCGGCACCATCATCTACACCATTGGGGACAAGGCGAAGAACGTCACCGCCCAAGTGATACATGTGGAGGGCGACCCGGATCACCCCACCAACCGCGGCACCCTTTGCCCCAAGGGCTCTTCTCTACAACAGGACATTCTGAACGAACGACGCCTGCTGAAGCCGCAAGTGCGGCGACCCGGCGGGACGGATTGGGAGGATATTTCCTGGGAGCAGGCGCTGGAGGAAATCGCGCAAAAGGTAAAGAAGGCCCGGGACGACACATTTATTGAGAAGGATGCACAGGGCCATACCGTCAACCGGCTCGAATCGATCGCCTGGACAGGCGGCTGCACGGATACAAATGAGTTCAATTTCCTGGTCGTGAAGGCGATGCGCGCACTCGGGGTCGTGCATATAGAAAATCAGGCCAGGGTTTGACACGGCCCAACGGTCTCAGGTCTGGGACCATCCTTCGGACGCGGGGCAATGACCAATGGCTGGGTCGACATCAAGAATGCCGACATCATTCTGGTCATGGGAGGGAATCCGGCCGAGAACCATCCCTGCGGATTCAAGTGGGCGATGGAGGCCAAGCGCAACCGGAATGCCAAGCTCATTTCGGTGGATCCTAGGTTTACACGAACGTCTGCTGTATCGGATCTATTCTGCCAGCTTCGCGCAGGATCAGACATTGCTTTCATGGGCGGGATGATCAGCTTTGCGATTGAAAACAATCGCATAGCCAAAGACTATCTCCTGAATTACACGAATGCGGCGTTCATTGTGAAGGAAGGTTTCAAGCTCCCGGAGGATGGCCTGTTTTCTGGGTTTGATGAAAAGACCCAGACCTACGACAAGGCAACCTGGAATTACGCCGGGACTGGCCAAGCGGGAGGCAAGGACGCGGCCCAAGGCTACACGCTGGGCGCCGCCGCACACCCTCCGAGCGGGGGAGCGCCGCCACCTCCGAGCTTGCCGCAAACCGTCGAATACGACCTCACGTTGCAAAACCCGAACTGTGTATTTCAGTTGCTGAGAAAACACTATTCGCGCTACACGCCGGAAATGGTGGAGCGCATCACAGGAGTTCCCAAGGCGCAATTCGTTAAGGCTGCCGATCTGTTCACCTCCGTACGCAAAGACGGCGAGACGAAAAAGGCCGGGACGATTCTGTATGCCGTCGGATGGACACAGCACACCTCCGGCACGCAGATGGTGCGCACCGCCGCGATTCTGCAGCTCGTGCTAGGAAACGTTGGCCGAGCCGGTGGCGGGGTGAACGCCCTACGCGGGCATTCCAATATCCAGGGCGCCACGGACATGGCTGGCATCTTCGACAATCTTCCTGGCTACCTGAAGGTGCCCATTCCGTCGGACACCTCGTTTGAAGCGTATGCAACGCGAATCACGCCGATGACTTCCAAACCCGCTCCGTGGGAGTCCTTTAACTATTGGGGAAATACGCCAAAGTTTGCCGTGAGCTTTCTGAAAACGCTCTATGGTGATGCAGCCACGAAACAAAACAACTGGGCTTTTGACTATCTGCCGAAGGTGGACCGGAACTACTCCTGGACGTACATCTGGGACGACATGTACAACGGCAACGTCAAGGGACTGTTCGCGTTCGGAATGAATGGCGTGGCGATTGGACCTGATTCGAAGAAGAACATTAACGCGCTGAAGAAGGCGGAGTGGCTGGTGGTGGGAGAGATCTATCCGGATGAGACCAGCGAATTCTGGAGAGCTCCGGGCATCACCAAGGACGAGATGAAGCAGATTCAGACCGCGGTGTACCGCTTGCCGTGTGCTGGATTCGCGGAGAAGGATGGATCGTTCACCAACTCCGGACGGTGGCTGGTGTGGAAAAATGCGGCCGTTCCACTGCCCGGGGAATGCCGGCTGGACCAAGCGATCCTGGCGCAAATTTTCCTCAAGGTTCGCGACCTGTACAAGAAGGATGGCGGAAAATTCCCCGACGCCATTTTGAACCTCACATGGAATTACACGACTCCCTTCAGCCCATCCCTGGCCGAGGTGTTGAAAGAGATCAATGGCAAGGCGCTGGCCGACCTGGAAGACCCGGTGACGAAGCAGCAGATCAAGAAGGGGCAGCAATTGCCCGGTTTCGCATGGTTGAAGGATGACGGAACTACTACGTGCGGCAACTGGATTTACAGCGGTTCGTACACCGAAACAGGAAACCAGACGGCGCGGCGCGATCCATCCGATCCTTCCAACATGGGAGTGCATCCAGGCTGGGGATGGTCGTGGCCAGCAAATCGGCGCATCCTGTACAACCGCGCGTCCTGCGATCTGCACGGCAAGCCATGGGACATTTCGCGACCGCAAGTCTGGTGGAACGAGGACCAGCAGAAGTGGGTGGGGAACGATGTGCCGGACTTTAAGGCAGATTCCAACCCCAAGGATCACATGGGCCCGTTCATCATGAACCCGGAAGGAGTCGGCCGGCTGTTCGGGCCGCTGGCGGCGTTTGCGGACGGTCCGTTCCCGGAGTTCTACGAACCAGCCGAAAGTCCGCTGGCCAACTTGCTGCATCCACAGCAATCGATCAATCCCGTGGTGAAAAAATTCAAGACACCCGACGACAAGTTTGGGACGGTGAGCCAAGGATTCAACATTGTTTGCACGACCTACCGGCTGACCGAGCAGTATCACTACTGGACCAAGAACAATCCGATGAACGTGCAACTGATACCGGAGCCGTTCATCGAGATTCCGGTAGAACTGGCGGACGAACTGGGAATCCGCGGGGCAGAAAAGATCAAGGTTAGCAGTGCGCGGGGAACTTATATCGCCAAGGCGTTTGTGACGCGGCGCATCAAGCCGATGATGATCGACGGCAAAAAGACCTACCAGATCGGGCTGCCCATTCACCAGGGCTTCCGGGGAATCGTTGAGGACGAAGATCGAGACTCGCGAACGCTAGCGAATCTGTTGACTCCGGCGGTCGTCGACCCCAATGCGTTCACGCCCGAGTTCAAAGGCTTCCTAGTCAAAGTGGAAAAAGCATAGGGTACAAAGATGAGCCAGGCGACACTCCGCATTCAGAAAATGTCAGCGCACGCCGGCAGCATTCCGGGTGAGGACACTCAACGACTGCCCACAGTCGCCAAACTCATTGACACAACGACGTGCATCGGTTGCAAAGCGTGCGAAGTGGCTTGCATGGAGTGGAATGACCTGCCGTTTGGGAAGACCGTGTTTGACAACTCCTACCAGACGATGCCGGACACCCGCTGGAACTATTGGAATCTGATTCTATTCAACGAACACGAGCGAGAGAACGGTGACATGATGCTGCTGATGCGCAAGCACCAGTGCATGCACTGCGCTGAGCCAGGATGCCTGGAGGCTTGTCCCGCAGACGGCGCGATTGTCCAGTACACGAATGGCGTCGTTGACTTTCAACAAGATCATTGCATCGGCTGCGGGTATTGCATCACGGGATGCCCGTTCAATGTTCCCAAGCTGAACAGCGTTACCAAGCGCGTCTACAAGTGCACGCTTTGCACCGACCGCATCAGCGAAGGACTGGAGCCAGCTTGCATTAAATCCTGCCCAACGGGTTGCCTGCATTTCGGAACCAAGGAAGATATGCTGCAACTCGCGGGCGAGCGGGCAACACAGTTGCGCGATCATTTCGGTTACGACAAAGCTGGCGTTTACGACCCGCCCGGCGTTGGCGGCACCGGCGTGATTTATGTTTTGCACGACGCCACCAAGCCTGAGTTGTACGGTGGACTGCCCAGCAACCCCACCATTCCGCTGGCCGTAAGACTTTGGAAGAAGCCGCTGAAGTGGCTGGGCAATCTCGCGATTGTCGGAGGACTGGTCGGTCTCTTCGTCCACTACCTCAGATTCGGCCCTAAAGGGCGCGAGGACGAAGACACTACAGGAGTACAGCCATGACCCACCCGGAACAGATCGTCCCCCACGGTCACGTGCTGCGCTACAACTTCCGGGAGCGGCTGAACCATTGGGTCGCCGCGGGTTCCTATCTCTATCTGATGTTGACCGGACTGGCCTTCTGGTCTCCCTGGCTGTTCTGGATCGCTGCCATCTTTGGGGGCGGGCCGGTCTCTCGCATGCTTCATCCGTGGGTTGGCTTGATTTTCACCGGAGCGGTGACCTACATGTTTGGGATGTGGAAAAAGCAGATGCGATTCACGGAAGTCGACCGGCAATGGTGGAAATCGCTGCACTACTACATCACCAATGAGGACGATAAAATGCCGCCGGCGGGCCGCTACAACGCCGGGCAGAAATTATTGTTCTGGAGCTTCTTCTTTGGCGCGCTGGTTTTGTTGCTGTCGGGATTGGTGCTGTGGTTCACGGATTACTTGCCATGGAGCCTGCGCTGGCTGCGCTATATCGCCGTGATTCTCCACCCCGCCGCCGCCCTAGTGACCATCGGCAATTTCATGATTCACGTGTACATGGGCGTGTTCGCTGAGCGCGGGGCTTTTGGCTCGGTTATTCGGGGCAACGTTTCCATGGCCTTCGCAAAGAGGTATCATCCCGGCTGGTACGAAGAGATCGTCGACGCTGACACCCAGAAATGACTTTTCTCGCGGCCGGGAAAGTAAACTATCGCGCCCGCATCGCGCGCGCCGAACTGTTGTCCTCGCGGCATCCTTTTGCCTCCGAAGTCCTCACCTTTTACGGCAAAATCGCCTCCTTCCAAAAAGAACTTTACGATTCCCTCCCGAAACTATGGGGCAAGCAGCGCGTAGCTCCGCCGAATGGATCGCTTCGCGCGGAAATCAATCTGCCCATCCTGGTTCAACCGTTCGCCGCGTTTCTCTCGGTCATTGAAGCGCACGCCCCACGCCCGCTCGCGGCCCAAGCCGATTATCTGAAAGAGCAAGGAACCAACGCGTGGGCCACTACACTTGAAACATTCTGGAATGCTGGCCTGGAGGAGTGGCCCGACGGCGAGAACCTCGACGCGGAGCATGCCCCGGATCCTCTCAAGGAGTTTCTTGCACGCGCGTTTTTGCAGCCCTATGCCGAATTCGTCGTCGCCGCCATGCTTCCCCCAACTCTGCTGATGACCACTTGCCGCTGCCCGCGCTGCAATTCCCTTCCCTTGCTCGGAATCTTGCGGCAGGAGGGGGACGGAGGGAAACGGTATCTGCAGTGCTCTTTTTGTTCCCAGGAATGGGAGTTTCGCAGAATCTTTTGCGCCAAGTGCGGCGAAGAGCGCGAAGACAAATTGCCGGTATATATTGCCGAACTGTTTCCACATGTTCGCGTGGAAAGTTGTGAGACCTGCAAACACTTTCTTCGGACCTTCGATTTGACCAAGGATGGAAATGCCGTTCCCCTCGTCGATGATTTAGCCGCGTTGCCGCTCAGTTTCTGGGCCGAGGAACAGGGCTATCAACGAATCCAGGGGAATCTGTTGGGGACCTAGCGCGCGACGTGCACAACGCCAAGGCCGGCGAAGTGGGATTCAGAGTTTCCGGATTGCTGAACAAAATGGAAGAGGAGAAAACCGAATGAAAATTCTCGGATTCGTGTTTTTGTTGCTTACCCTGTGCGTTGTGACGGTTCGTGCGCAATCCACCGCGCCGTCTGCGCCGCTGATCGTGATTCGCGCTGGGGTTTTGATCGACGGTCAGAGCGATGCGCCGAAGCAGCATCAGTTAATTTTTGTTCGCGGCGAGCGCATTGAGAAAATCACCGATGGCTCGGCGGCCATACCTGCCGGTGCGAAGGTTCTCGATCTCTCCAACTCTACGGTTCTTCCCGGCCTCATCGATTCGCACACCCACCTATTCCTCTGGGGAGAAGATCCGGCCCAAGGCGGATACGACGCCAACATTCTGAAAGCGGGAATAGCGTTACGTGCTGCCCGCGCCACCTACGCGGCGAAGCGAGCACTGGATCAGGGTTTCACCACCCTTCGCGACCTGGAGACCGAGGGCGCCGGATACGGCGACGTCGAAATCAAGCAAGCCATTGAAGAAGGCACCATTCCCGGGCCACGCGTGTTTGGCGCGACGCGCGCCATTTCCAGCACCGGCGGCTATCCCCTGGAAGGCTACGCGCCCGAACTTCAGATGCCCAAAGGCGTGCAAATCATCGATGGGCCGGTGGAAGCACGAAAAGCGGCGCGCGAGCAACTAGACCATGGCGCCGACTGGATCAAGGTGTACATGACGCACCGATCATGGGTAGACAAACAAGGCAACCTGGTATCCCAGCCGACTCTCACCGTGGAAGAACTGAAAGCAATCGTCGACGAAACACACGGCTGGGGAAAGAAGGTGGCTTGCCATGCGTACAACGGAGAAGGATTGCAGCGCGCGCTGGACGGAGGTTGCGACTCGATCGAGCACGGATTGGACATGAGCGACGCGCAGATTGCGCAAATGGCCAAGCAAGGAACCTGGTATTGCCCGACCATTTCCGTGTATTTCCTCGACTGGGAGCCGGCCAATACGCCGGGAGGAAAGAGAGATCGCGCGCGAGCCAGGCTGCACGAAACGAGCTTTCGCAAAGCACAGAAAGCCCATCTGAAGATTGTGTTTGGAACGGACATGGGGGGAATTCCCTGGCAGCAGCCGATCGCGCAGGAATTTTCTCGCATGGTCGAGCAGGGCATGGCGCCGATGGATGCGATTCAGTCGGCAACCTCCCGCGCGGCGGAAATGCTGGATCGTAAAGGTGAGTTGGGCGCGTTGGCGCCGGGAGCATACGCAGACATCGTGGCGGTAAGCGGCGACCCGTTGAAGGGTATCGAAGAATTGAAGAACGTGAAGTTTGTGATGAAAGGCGGCGTGACCTACAAGGACGAAATCAGCGCGAAGTAGCCGGAAACTCGCCTAGCGCTTCGCGGAAAGCGCTTGCCACGCTTTATGCAGCAGGCTTTCCAGCGTCAACGCATCGTGCGTCTCGCTACCTTGAGGAGGACTGGCAACAAAGGAAGGCGCAGCCGGCCACGAACTCCCCGACGGGTTCAGGCCGGAATTGCTTCGCGGCCCCTCACTGCTTCCGTACATGATCCGGGCAAAGCTTACATTGGACATGAATATCTCCGCCCGCATAGCGCGCGGGTATTGGTTCATTGTGCGCTGGATTCGAAGAAAAGAGACTCCGGCAAGGTGCGACGGCGTGAATCAGTAACTGTCCAATCGGGCAGGTCTGTTAGAATGCATCGACGACGGAGGAGAACCTCAAATGGCTGAGCAGCAGAATTATTCGAATCACGTGAGATGGGTACCACTGTTCCATTTTTTCGTGTTGCCGGTATTGTTCGCTAATTTTTTCACATCCGTCTTTCGCTGGAGGGTTTTGGGCTTTTCCTGGGGCTGGATGATCGGCATGCTGACGGCCTTGGCCCTGTTCATACTCGCAGTTTTCGCGCGGACGTTTGCGCTGAAAGTGCAGGATCGCGTCATCCGCATGGAAGAGCGCCAGCGCTGCGAGCGGCTCTTGCCCACGGAATTGAAATCTCGCATTGAAGAGATTACCCCAGGTCAGTTTGTGGCCTTCCGCTTCGCAAGCGACAGCGAACTGCCTGGGCTCGTCAATAAGGTTCTGGCGGACAAGATCAGCAACAGGAAGACCATCAAGCAAATGGTGAAGACCTGGCGCGGCGATTACCTGCGAGCCTGAGCAACGCGCATTCCCTAGAAAATACTCTGGACCACGCCGGCCTCGGCGCGCACGGCGGCTCCGTTAATCGCCACCGATTGCGTGCTGGCAACAAATGCCACCACCGCGGCAATCTCTTCCGGTGTTTCAAAGCGCTTCAGCAGCGATGTCGGACGAATAGTGGCGAAAAACTGCTTCTCCACTTCCGCCGCTGAAATAGCCTGCTGCCGGGCCATGTTTTGCACAAATTCGCTGGCACCTTCTGATGCCGTGGGACCCACCAACACCGAGTTTACGGTCACGCCGGTGGCGACCACGGTCTGCGCCACGCCGCGGGCGATGGCCACTTGCGCGGTCTTGGTCATGCCGTAATGAATCATTTCCGTGGGAATCTGCTGCCCGGACTCGCTGGAAATAAAAATCACGCGTCCCCAGTTCTTCTCCAGCATTCCCGCCAAATAGTGGCGCGTCAAGCGGACGCCGCTGAGCACATTAATTTCGAAAAAGCGCAGCCAATCGGCATCGGGGATCTCCAGAAACGGTTTGGCCTCGAAAATGCCGAGATTGTTTACCAGGATATCGGCTTCCGGAATCTGTTTGACAAAGGCATTGACGCCGGCAGCGGTGCCCAGATCGGCTGCGACGCCAATTAACTCCGCGCCCTTCATGCGCTGGCGGATTTTCTCGACGGCTGTGGTGACGCGCGCCTCCGTGCGGCCGTTAATCACCACGCGCGCGCCCTCTTGCGCCAGCACGGCGGCGATCGCGAATCCGATGCCGGCGGTGGAGCCCGACACTACGGCTAGCTTCCCACGTAAACCGAGGTTCATGCGTTGTCCCCTTGCGTGATTTCTTTGAGAAGACAGTTTATGGCGCGGTTTTGAATTTTGCGAGCGAAGAAGCGGCGTTTTCGATCTCCGCGATCTCCTCTGCGGTGAGCGGGAATTCTCCGGCGCGGAACACGCCCTCCGCTTGTTTGGCGTTGCGCGCACCAACAATGGCGCCCGTAATCGCTGGATTCCGTAGAACCCATGCGATCGCCACCTCGCCGGCATTCCGGCCATGGCGCGCGCCCATCTTCTTCAGCACTTCCACTAATTCCAGGTTCTTGGAAAGTTTAGGCTCCTGGAATTCAGGGTTGCGGCTACGGAAGTCGTCCCGGGGCAGCGCCGCGGCCCGTTCGCGAGTCATCGCGCCCGTCAGCATTCCGGAAAACATGGGAGCGTAACTGATGACACCGATTCCCTGCTGCAAACAGTAGGGCAGCGTTTCTGCTTCCACCTGTCGGCGCAGGATGGAATAGGGCGGCTGCAGCGAAGTGACCGGAGCGATCTTCTGCGCGCGCTTGATTTGCGCTGCGTCAAAATTCGATACACCAATCCAGCGGACTTTCCCCTCTTTCTGCAAAGAGGCTGTGGTCTGCCAGGCTTCTTCGAGCCCCGGGCCATTGTCGACCGGCGGCCAGTGCATTTGATACAGGTCGATCACAGCGACTTGCAGACGGCGCAGGCTGTCTTCGCATTCCTTGCGAATGGATTTGGCGGAAAAATTCGGTGTGATTTTGCCGCCGCTGTCCCAGGCCAGCACGCACTTCGTGAAAACGTACGGACGCGCCCCGCGCCATTCCTTCACCGCGCGAGCGACCACCTCTTCGGAATGCCCCAGCCCATAGACCGCTGCGGTGTCGATCCAGTTGGCGCCCAGTTCCAGCGCGCGGTGAATGGCTTCGATGGAGTCCTTGTCATCTTGCGGTCCCCACGCATATTCCCAGCCGCCGCCGCCCACTGCCCAAGCGCCAAAACCCGCTGGTGTGATGTTCAGATCGGAATTGCCAAGTTTACGTGTTTGCATTGTCCTTCTCTCATGGAATTCCCACAGACTAAGATGAACCAGGCTGCGGAATGGTTAGGTGAAATTATTGCGCGAAAAAGGCGGCTTCGAAAGCCAGCGATTCGCCCATCGGGATTGATCAGAATAAGCTGTTGCGGACCTGGCGAGAGCGTGGGTGTAACAATACTGAGGCTGTTCATATCCTTGAAGGTCACGGAAGCTTGCTTGCCACCTAACATAGCCCTCGTCGCCGAAAGGGTGGCACTCCAAACAAAAACGGCGCCCCGCTCTGGACAGGACGCCGCTTGGGAAGAAACAGTTTTTTCGCAACAACAGTTAAATCGTTTTTGGACCGACACCTGCGCCCGCTGGCGTGGACGCTGTACGCGCGAACGAAGCGGCCCCAGATTCCTTCTCGGCGGACTTGTCGATTTCGATGGAGCCCTTGAAGTAGGCGCCGTCCTCGATCATGATGCGGGCGGTGGTCAGATCGCCGTTTACCGATCCATCCTTCTTGATTTCAATGCGGTCCTTGGCGCGCAGATTGCCCTTCACTGTCCCATACACCACCACTTCGCGGGCAATAATGTCCGCGGTCAGTTTGGCGGTTGCGCCAACCGTGAGCTTGCGCTCATCGAGTTGCACGAGTCCTTCGACTGATCCCTCGATCAGCAGGTCCTCGTTTCCGGATATTTCTCCCTTCACATGCAGGCTTGGTCCGAGTCGCGCGGTTGCGCGATCTCCGGTCGCACCCATCGGTCTCATCGCATCAGTACTCATCGCGGTTGTTCCCTCCCAGGTTGCCGCAGAAGTATTCGGCGGCTGATTCATCGGAATATTTTTCGGTAGTTCCGGCTGCGCGGCTTGCGGCGGCGTATCCGGCTTCTTGGTATTACCCCACATCGGACCTCCAACAGGACAGCTTACCCCACGCAGAATTCCGCCAGGGGTATGCACACAATAGTCCGCGGCGATGCGTGTCGCAAATATAGTATCCAAAATGCGTGCCTGAGAGTAACTAGACTCAGGAACAGGTGCAGCACTGTACCTGGTCCAGCCGGGCGTGTCATGGCAGGCCTCAAGAGGTGGGCTTGTCCGGAACCGGCTCTTTCGCAAGGAAATCGACAGCAAAACGCGCCGAATACGAGGCCAGTAGTTCCTCGATTCGTTGCGCCGAAGTCGATTTCAGGACGAATCCCGCATGATGATACTTCGACACGCGATAGATGATTTCAGGATCGCTATAGCCGGAAGTATCGGGTTGTTCCTGCTTCGCCAGCGATAGAATAACGCCGGCATACTCTTCGCGCGTGTGCGGTAGCTGATAAGGTTGCTTCCCTACCCCAACCTCCAGGTGCGCCCACTCCCGCCAGAGATTGATCCCCGTGGCCGCTTCAACTACGTCGGAAATATAAGCGCCGCCCACGCGCGCGGCAATCTCAATGAAGTAAAACCGGTTGTCGGCATGCGCTTTCAAGAATTCTGCGTGAGTCACGCCGCGCACGAGCCCAAGTCCCTCGACGAGTTTCGCGTGCATCTCTTTCAGCGCTTGCGTGTCTGCGGCATCGCGCGGCAAAGTACGCGTCGTAAACACGCCCCCTTCGTGCGAGACGTCGAGCGGCGGCGAGCCATAGCTATGCGCCTCGGCGAAAACCACGGTCCGTTCACTCACCACGCCGTCCACGTGATACACATTGCCCGGCACAAATTGCTCCAGAAGAAAATGCGATTGTTGGTCGCCCAGCTGATCCAGCCATGGCCACAACTCCTCGGGCGTCTGGATCTTCTTCATCCCGATGCCGGCAGCTTGCGAACGCGGCTTCAGTAGCCATGGCCCGGGCACGTGGGCCATGAATTCGCGCAGATCGTCGTAATTCAGCACCGGCACGAATTCAGGCACCAGCACGCCCGCTTCGCGAGCCTGGGCACGCATGGCCAGCTTGTCGCGAAAATAGCGGATGGTCGTCAAGCCCATGCCGGGCAATCGCAAGTGCTCCCGCAGCGCCGCGACGTTCTCCATGTCGAATTCGTCCAGCGCCACAATGCGGTCGATGTGTCGGTGGCGCGCGGCATAGCTCACCGCATTGATCAGTTCCCCCACGGGGATCTCGCCCGGAGTGAAAAACATTTCGTCGATTGCTTCCCTTGGCCAGTCAGCACCGCGAAGTTTTTCCACCGTCAAAAGCAACACCGTGCAACCCAGTCTTTTGCAGGTGCGCATGAATTCCTGTCCTTTTTCGAAGGAGGAGACGCACAGAATGGTGTTGGGACGGTTCGCCGGCACGCGATTTTCCCCGCACGGATGCGCGGATTATACCCGTCTTTCGCCACCCGGAAAGAGGAATTGCAGAAATGGGGCCACGCGCTGGGCCCACGCGGCTTCGTTGTGCTCCGCGCCTTCCACACGCTGGTAGTGCAAGTCCCGACCCAACCGCCAACCCTTGCCAAGAAGAATATCGCGGAATCGCTCCACGTCTTCGACGATGCGCCCGCCCTCACGCGTTCCAATGTCCAGCCAGATGCGCGGCAACGGATCAACGGGTGCGGCGTCGGCAAAACGCAGGATCACTCGCTGGTTCCACCACACCGACGGCGAAAGCGCGGCGATTTTCCCGAACACGTGCGGAAGGCGAAGCCCAAGGTACAGCGATACCAGCCCGCCGAGCGACGATCCTCCAATCCCCGTGTTCTCCGCTCCACTCAAAACCCGATAGTTGCCCTGCAGAAACGGCCGCACTTCTTCCAGCAGAAATTTCGCGTAACGGTTCGCGCGACCTCCCCCAAGCTTGGGCATCCGCGTGGGTGTGTATTCGCCAAGGCGCTGCTTCCCGGCATTGTAAATCCCGACGATGAGGAGCGGTTCCACCAGGCCTGCCTGAATGCAGTAATCCGCCGTCTGCCCAACGTGCCAATCCATTCCTGGAATGAATGAGGTCGCGCCGTCGAAAAGATTCTGTCCGTCGTGGAGAAACAGCACCGGGAACCGCCGCTGCGCCTGTTCGTGGTATTCGGGAGGTAGATAGACGATCAGGTCCCGCCAGTTGCGCAAAAAACGCGACGGGAATTGCTCGTGCTTGATCAGTTGCGGTTCGCTCACGGAGCGATGCTGACCAGAAGATCCTTGGCCTCCACATGTTGGCCAGGAGTGACAAGCAGTTTTGTGATCTTGCCTGCGATCGGCGCGTAAATATTCGATTGCATCTTCATTGCTTCCAAGGTCAAAAGTTTAGCACCTCGCTCCACCGAATGGTTAACCTGTACGGCGATGCCGCTGATCAGCCCCGCGGTTGGTGCTCCCACCTGGCCCGGATCTTCCGGATTGGCCTTGGGGTGACTGCGTTCGACCACACGCAGCGCACGATCGCGAATGGTTACTTCGCGCGGCTGCCCGTTCAATTCGAAGAACAACGTGCGCGTGCCGTCCGGGTGCGGCTCGCTGATGGTCAGGAATTTTACGATCATGCTCTTGCCCGGCTCGATCTCCACGGTGATTTCTTCCGTTGGCCGCAGCCCGTAGAAAAATGTCGGCGTGGGCAGAACCGCAACATCCGCGTACGTTTGCCGAAACTTGTCGTACTTCAGAAAGACTTCCGGGTACAGCAGGTAGCTCAGCAAGGCATCGCGCCTCACCGCGTGTCCCACTTTTTTCTCCAACTCTACTTGCTCTTCCGCAAACCGCGCCGGCGGAAGACTTGCTCCCGGCCTGCCCTTCAGCGGCGACTGCCCGCGCAGAATGATGCGCTGTAGTTTCTTCGGCCAGCCTCCGGGCGGCATTCCGAGCGCTCCAGAAAACATTTCCACCACGGAGTTCGGCAAAGGAATGTCGTGGTTTTCGTCCAGCTTCAACAGGTCGCTGGGCTTCATCTCGTTGGCCATCAGAAACAGCGCCATGTCGCCGACAACTTTGCTCGACGGCGTTACCTTCACGATGTCGCCAAACAGTTGGTTCACTTCGGCGTAGGTTTTTTCCACCTCGCGCCAACGGTGCCCCAGCCCCATGGAGGCCGCCTGTTCGCACAGGTTCGTGAATTGCCCTCCCGGGATTTCGTGTTGATACAGGCGAGCGGACCCAGCCTTCGGCCCCGAATCAAACGGCAGATAGTAGCTGCGCACCGTCTCCCAGTAATCGGAACACTCGTTGAGCGCCTCGATGTCCAGTTGTGTGTCGCGGTGCGTGTGCCGCAAAGCCACCACCGCGCAATTCAGATTCGGCTGGCTTGTCCCGCCGCTCATTGCCGCCATCGCGCCATCGGCAATGTCCACACCGGCCTCCGCCGCTTTTAGCAGAGACGCGGCGTTGATTCCGCTGGTGTCGTGCGTGTGGAAGTGAATGGGGATTCCGATCTCCTCGCGCAGCGCCTTCACCAGGGCGAACGCGGCATAGGGTTTACACAGCCCTGCCATGTCCTTGATGGCAAGAAAATGTGCGCCAAGTTTTTCCAGTTGCTTGGCCATCTTCACGTAATATTTCAGCGAATACTTTGGACGATGATCGTCCAGGATGTCGCCGGTGTAGCAAATCGCGGGTTCGCATACCGCGCCGGTTTCCAGCACCGCGTCGATGGAGACGCGCATATTGTCGATGGAATTCAGCGAATCGAAAATTCGGAAAATGTCAATGCCCTGTTCGTAGGCTTCTCGAACGAAGTCCTCAATCACATTGTCGGGATATGAAGTGTAGCCGACCGCGTTTGCGCCGCGCAGAAGCATCTGGAAGCAAATATTGGGAATGTGCTTGCGAAGATCGCGCAGCCGTTGCCAGGGATCTTCGTGAAGAAAGCGCAACGACGTGTCAAATGTCGCTCCACCCCACATTTCCAGGCTGAACAGATTCGGCAATCGCTGCGCCACAGCGTCCGCTGTCGCCAGCATGTCGTATGTGCGCACGCGCGTCGCCATCAACGATTGGTGCGCGTCGCGGAACGTGGTGTCTGTCAGCAGCAGGCGTTTTTCTTTGCGCGCCCACTCGGCAAATTTCTTTGCCCCAAGTTTTCTCAGCAGGTCGCGCGTGCCCGGCGGCGGCGCAATTCCCGGCACGCCAGGCAGCACCGCCTTTTCCACCACTTCAGGGATCTTCTTTCCTTTTGCCTCAGGGTTCCCGTTCAGAATCACGTCGCCAACATAGGAAAGCAGCTTGGTGGCGCGATCGGCACGGCCTGTAAACCGGAACAGCTCGGGAGAATCGTCCAGGAACGCGGTGGTGACTTCGCCGGCGCGGAATTTCGGATGATTGACAACATTCTCCAGGAACGGAATGTTCGTCTTGACTCCCCGTATGCGGAATTCCCGCAATGACCGGTCCATCCGCTGGCAGGCTTCGGTAAGATTCGTTCCCCACGCCGTTACCTTAACCAGCAGCGAATCGTAATACGCCGCCAGAATCGCTCCGGAATACGCGGTACCACCATCCAGCCGAATCCCAAAGCCCGCTGGCGAGCGGTAAGTGGAAATGCGGCCGTAGTCAGGCGCAAAGTGCTTCTCCGGATCTTCCGTTGTGACGCGGCACTGCAGCGCGGCGCCGTATAGCGGAATCTTCTCTTGCTGCGGAAGCGCCAGCGGCTGCTCATGAAGCTTGTGCCCTTGCGCAATCAGAATTTGCGAGCGCACGATATCGATCCCGGTCACCATTTCCGTGACGGTGTGCTCCACCTGAATCCGCGGATTTACCTCGATGAAATACCATTTCTGCGAATCTACGTCATAAAGGAATTCCACAGTCCCCGCGTTTTGGTAGTTGGCTTTGCGCGCAATCTGCACCGCCGCGGCGCACAATTCCTCGCGTACTTTCTGCGACAGATTGCCCGCGGGCGCTACTTCCACAACCTTTTGGTGCCGCCGCTGCACCGAGCAATCGCGTTCATACAGATGCAGGAGGTTGCCGTGCTCATCGCCGAGGATTTGCACTTCTATATGACGCGCACGGGGCAGATATTTTTCCAGAAATACGGACGCATCGCCGAACGCCGATTTCGCTTCTCCTTGCGCGTCTTCCAAGCTCGCCGTAAGCTGCGCCGCATCTTGTCCCACTCGCATGCCTCGGCCGCCGCCGCCCATCGCGGCCTTCACCATGACGGGATACCCGATCTCCTCGGCAATCCGATGAGCTTCTTCCGCCGACGCAACCGATTTCTCGGTCCCCGGGAGCACCGGAACGCCAGCGGAACTGGCCAAGCGGCGCGCAGCGGTTTTGTCACCCAACAATTCCAATAGTTCCGGCGTGGGCCCTACAAATGTCAATCCCGCCTTGGCACACGCTCGCGCGAATGCCGGGTTCTCCGACAGAAATCCGTAACCCGGGTGGATGGCATCCACTTCATGTTCTTTGGCGACCGCAATAATTCCCGCGATATCCAGATAGGCCTCGACCGGCCCTTTTCCGATGCCCACCTGGTAGGCTTCGTCGGCTTTGAAGCGGTGAAGCGCCAGCCGGTCTTCCTGCGAATAGATCGCTACGGTGCGCAGGCCCAGTTCGTTGGCTGCGCGAAAGATACGGATGGCGATTTCGCTGCGGTTAGCCGCCAGCAACTTGCGGATGGGTGTATTCCTCTTCATAAGGAGCGTCTGTTCACTCTCATAGCGGATGCGAAATTTTACATTGTTTCACGCGTGAGGACACCAGCCAGAACGATTTTTTCAATGCTGGTGAGTGAAAAATCAGATGACGTCCTAATGCTTCAGCAGCGGCGTAGCGAATCGAATGGGCACGCCAAAATTGGAGCCACCGAAGCCTCGCACGATCGCGAATGTCACACCGATCACGCCACCATTGTCGTCCAGAAGTGGCCCCCCGGACCCGCCCGACGTCGTCTGCGCGTCGTACACGATCTTATCGGGCAGAATGTCTCCCACATGTCCCTGTGTCACCAAGGGACGAATCAGTTGCCGTTTGGCGAGTTCCTGCAAGATCAGCTTGGGCTCCCCTCCGCTCGCTTTGATGACTTCCTCTACCGTCTGGTCTCCCGCCCGCGCGAGAATAGCATCCAGCCCCGTGGCGTACCCCACGCTAATCAAAGCCTCGCCGCTAACCGCGGCCTCCGGGCGGGCATCAAGCTTCAGCGACGGCCTCTGCAGCTCGGAAAGATCTCCGTGCAGCAGCGCGAGATCCGCGTCCGATGAAATTTGCGAAATGTTGACGCTGATGCCGCCCGGCGCGCCTGGGAAATACGCGGTCATCTCTCCGATGGCGGGTTCCAGCCCTTGCTTGGTCGCTCCGCCCAACTCCTCGTTTTGCCACCAGGGCTGCGCGACGTGATGATTGGTCAGGATTTTTCCATCGCCGGCGATGAAACCGGTGCCAAAAAAGTCGGCGTGGACTTCCGGCGCGCGCCCTTCGGTGGTGTACACCACATTGCCATCGCTGTCTTTCAACGGCGTCCCGTCACTGCCGATGCCGCCATAACGCAGCCTGCGGCCAGACTCCTTCACGTTGAACACCACGGTCACATGAAGCAGGCACACACTCTTGGCATAACTGCGGATGACTCCCTCGGCGCGCTGCGAGAACCCTTCGATCTTATTCAGCCGGTTGGTTGTGTCTGCAAGCTCTTTCCGCAATTGCGTGACGTCGCTTCCGTCAGGGGCCGACAGCTTTTGCTTCAGGGACTGCGTCTTCTGCATCAATGCTTCTTTTTGCGTCAAAACATCGGAATTGCCGGGGTCTTCTCGAAGCTTTCTGGCGGAAGCCAAAAGCTGCGCTTCATTCTGGACGCTGCGCTCCAACTGTGCGATCACCGAGTACGCTCGGCGCGTTTCCTTGTCGGCACGGCGCGAAAACAACACGAAAATTGCCGCGATCACCAGCGCTATGCCAAAGAGAGAAGCCACGCCAATCTTCAGCAACCGGCTAAGCGAAAACGCGTCGCGGGTCATTTTTTCGGTGACTGCGAGGGCCTGGAAGGCGGTTTGCGCGACTACAGTGCTCTCTTCCGCGATATGCGTCTTGCGAACCAGTTCGTCCATGGCTCGCTTTTGCCGCAATTGGGCTCGCACATAAGCCAGGAATTCTTTCTCGTCGCCCGTATAGCTGAGCGCAACATCCGCGCCAAGATCAAGCCAGCGCATTCGCTGCGCCGCATCTCCCGAGGTGAGAACCACCACGCGCGTTTGCGAGCCCGCGTTGGAGGCCTTCGCTTCCGTCAGCAGCGGATCGCCGGCCTGTTCGGAGGCCCCCTCCAAGATCACCAGAACGTCCACGTGCCCGCTGCGCAGGATCCACAGCGCTTCGGTCGCCGACGGCGCGGGCGTCACGTGATACCCGGCGTTCGTGAGTGCGACGAACAGGGAGTCTCTCGCCGCCGGATCAGCTGCGAATAAGAGCACGTTCTCTGCGGAAGGAGACAGTGGAATTTCCTTGCCCGCGGCGGTTGAATGTTTTGGCGGCATCCGCGGGGAGCAGAAAGTTTACCGCAAATCGCCCGCGGATGCTTGACGGATGGGAATTGGTCCTACCAGAACCCACAGTTGAACTAATACTTGCGAAGCACGCCGATCACCCGGCCTTGTATCTTCACGTCACTGGCCGGCACCATGATCGGCGCCATTTCTGAATTGGCGGGCTGCAAACGCACCTTCCCCGAGCCTTCCCGGTAGAACCGCTTCAGAGTCGCTTCGTCGCCGCCAATCAAGGCAACAACAATATCGCCCGCATTCGCCACCTGCGTCTGTTCGCACACGACAAAGTCTCCATCCATGATGTGATCCTCAATCATGGAGCTCCCTTTCACCTGCAGAACGAAGGAGTTGCCGCCTCGCGCGAAATCTCCCAGCGAAAGTGTCTCGCGCTCTTCCACCGCTTCCAACGGCCGGCCAGCCGCAATCCTTCCCACCAGCGGCAATTCCTGGATGCGCCGTTCGATCACTTGCTCTTTCACTGGCTTGGGAAGCTGCACGATCTCGATCGAGCGGCTCTGATTGTAGCCGCGCCGGATGAAGCCCTTCTTCTCCAGCGTGGAAATATGTTTGTGGACCGTGGCCAGCGAGGTGAGTTTCATGCCTTTGCCAATTTCTTCAAAGCTGGGCGAATAACCGTGTCTCGTCTCGAACGAGACCAGATAATCGAGCACTTCTTTTTGACGTTTTGTCAGGGCCATCGGAGCCTCCAGTTCAAGCCGTAGCCAAAGAAGTCCGGCGGGGTTAGGGTCTGATTCTGCCTTCCGCGTTCTCTTGCCACGCTAGACCAGTGTCACTCTAGGCGAAAAGAAAGCGAACGTCAAGTAGCGATTTAGAAACTTTCAAAGTGCTCGTACTCTATCCCCTTATTCTTTTCTGTGTTCTCATCGTGCAAGACGATTCATGCACTCACCATCCAACGCGCGCTCCGCCGGTGTCACCGCCTCCGCTACTCTCGCCATCTTGGGCAGCGCTTCTGCCTTGGTGGTCTGGGGCTGGATTTTTCGGGGCCTGACGACATTGCCCCCCGACCACGGGCGGCATGCTTACCAGTCCCACCCCATGGCATTTCTCAGCCTGGCTCTGTTGCCACCGCTCTTGATCGCGATAGGACTTCGCATGGGCGTTGGCCTGTTTCAACTGAAGCCTTGGGCACGCAGGGCCGCTCTCCTGTGGGCCGCCATGGCCCTCACGTTTTCTCTCTCCGTCATTGCGTTCCGCCCTTACCAGACTTTCGTGATTCCGGAACGATTTGTAAGTGACCTTGAATCTTTGAAGCAACTCCTCGCCGTCGCCCTGCTCATCTTCACTTTTCCCGTTAGCGTCTGGTGGATTTTCTACTTCACTCGACCCAGTGTGAAGTTGCAGTTCCAGCCCGCGAACCCCACGGACTCTTCTCTGGAAGCAAGCTAAGCGCAACTGGCGAGCCAAATGCGCATCTTCGCCGGCGTCGGGCTGATTCGGCTGAAAAATTGGGCCCGTGTCTTCAGCTGCCTGATCATCGGCATTCCTGTCTTCTATCGCCGCCACTTCATGGAGAGAGCTTCCGCACGCGACGCTCTGCCGCCGAGCTAGCGTCGATTCCCACCGAGCATCTCTTCTACGGGGCACCCGTTCACAGTTTGTCGTCTGTGACACCGGGCCTTCCATTCCGGCCGCATCTGTGTGTTACCCTGTAGAAGCTGGCTCTTTGCGGTCCGGCATTCGCTCCCCACATGGCTAACCGAACCGCGCTCTTCTAGAGGGGCCGCTCTCCTCTCACAGGCGTTGAGGAGTTTGTGGATGACGGGGGTTAAGCTTCGCTATGTCTACGCTTATGGATGTGCCCGCAGGTAAGACCAAGCGCGAGGTCATTGAACAAGCTGTTATTCGCTTCGCCGGTGATTCCGGCGACGGCATGCAGATTACCGGCAGCCAGTTCACCAATACCGTCGCGCTGTACGGCAACGATATCGCCACCTTTCCGGACTATCCCGCTGAGATCCGCGCTCCTGCCGGCACCGAACCCGGCGTCAGCGGTTTTCAATTGAATTTCTCTTCCGCCGAAGTACACACTCCGGGGGATGCGATTGATGTGCTGATCGCCATGAATCCAGCAGCGCTTAAGGTGAACATCGCCGACTTGAAGGCCAACGGCATCCTGATCGTCAATTCCGATAGCTTCAAAGAGGGCGATCTCCGCAAAGCGCGTCTCACCACCAATCCGCTGGAAGATCATTCTCTGGATAAATTCCGTGTATTTCCTGTCGAACTGCAGCGCTTGACTCGTTCTGCCTTGCAGCATCTCGGTCTCGACGCCAAGGCCATGGATCGCTGCAAGAATTTCTTCGCACTGGGCATGTGCTACTGGCTCTATAACCGCTCCACGGAGCCCACCGTCCGCTGGATTGATGACAAATTCAAGAAGAAGCCACTGCTGGCCGAAGCCAACAAGCTGGCCATGAAAGCGGGCTACTCCTACTGCGAAGCTACGGAAGCCTTCCAGATCAGCTATGAGATTCCACCTGCGCAGTTGAGCCCCGGTTCCTACCGTAACCTGAGTGGAAATCAGGCCCTGGCACTGGGCTTCGTCACTGCCGCCAGAAAGTCCGGACTGCGTCTGTTTCTGGGCAGCTATCCGATCACGCCGGCTTCGGACATTCTCCACGAACTCTCGCAGTACAAGAACTTCGACGTTTTGACCTTTCAGGCGGAAGACGAGATCGCCGCCATTACTTCTTCGATCGGCGCATCCTACGCCGGAGCTCTCGCGCTTACCACTACATCCGGTCCCGGTATGGCCCTCAAGACGGAGGCGCTGGGGCTCGCCGTCATGACCGAGCTCCCTCTGGTGATCTGCGACATCCAGCGCGGCGGACCTTCCACCGGCTTGCCCACAAAAACCGAGCAAGCAGACTTGCTGCAGGCCATGTTCGGCCGCAACTCCGAAGCCCCTATCCCCGTGCTCGCGCCCTCGACTCCTGGCGATTGCTTCTGGATTGCCGTTGAGGCCTGCCGCATCGCCTTGAAGTACATGGTGCCGGTAATCATTCTGTCTGACGGTTATCTGGCCAACGGAGCTGAGCCTTGGCGAATACCGAAAGAAGAAGAAATTCCTGAAATCCCCGTAAAGTTCGCTACGGATCCAGAGGGCTTCATGCCCTACAAGCGCAATCCCGAGACACTCGCCCGTCCCTGGGCCGTTCCCGGCACCAAAGGCCTTGAGCACCGCATTGGCGGCCTGGAAAAACAGGACGTAAGCGGCAACATCAACTACGAGCCGCTGAACCACGAGAACATGGTTCGCATTCGTGCCGCGAAAATCGATGCCATCGTTCAGGACATTCCCAACGTGCTGCCGGCCGGCGATCCCGAAGGCGACCTCCTCATCGTTTCCTGGGGTTCCACCTACGGCGCCATCACGCAATCCGTGAAATCGCAGCGCGCCAAGGGCCGCAAGATCGGTCATCTGCACCTTCGCAACCTCAACCCCCTTCCCGCCAACGTGGGTGACGTCCTGAAACGCTACAGGAAGGTCTTGGTCGCTGAACTGAACATGGGCCAACTTCGCTGGATGCTCCGCGCCAAATATCTTGTGGATGCCGCCGGCCTCAACAAAATTCAGGGGCGTCCTTTCAAACAAGCCGAACTCGATCAAAAGATCGAGGAAATGCTGGGACTCTAGGAGAACCGAACATGACTACGACAGCTCTCCCACCGCTTACAAAGAAGGACTTTCAGACCGACCAGGAAGTGCGTTGGTGTCCGGGATGCGGCGACTATGCCATCCTCGCCGCCGTCCAGGCCGTGTTCCCGGATCTCGGCATCCCACGCGAAAACTTTGTGGTCGTTTCGGGGATTGGTTGTTCCAGCCGCTTCCCCTATTACATGAACACCTTTGGCTTTCACACTATTCATGGACGTGCCCCCGCCGTTGCGTCCGGAATCAAGATCACTCACCCGGAACTCGAAGTCTGGGTCGCGACCGGTGACGGTGATGCACTCGCCATCGGCGGCAATCACACCATTCACCTGCTACGCCGCAACGTCGGCGTAAAAGTTCTGCTGTTCAACAACCGCATCTACGGTTTGACCAAAGGACAATATTCCCCGACTTCGGAATTTCATAAAGTCACCAAATCGACTCCCTACGGCTCCCCGGATCGCCCCTTCAATCCTGTCTCACTGGCCATTGGCGCGGAAGCTACCTTTGTGGCACGCTCCGTGGATATTTTCCAGGCACACTTGAAGGACACGCTGAAAGCTGCGGCGGCACACCAGGGCTCGGCCTTTGTGGAAATTCTCCAGAACTGCAACATCTTCAATGATAACGCGTGGATCGATCTGACAGAAAAGGACGCGCGCAGCGAGCACGTCCTGCAACTCGAACAAGGCAAGCCCCTCGTTTTCGGCAAGAATCGCGACAAGGGCATCCGCCACAAAAACGATGGCGACATCGAAGTTGTGCAGCTCGGCAACGGC
>Ga0210392_10000119_pt1 | contig 63646 bp, 53 predicted proteins | sample IncBWC30OmetaG_FD_161057 | JGI IMG/M metagenome (GOLD analysis project Ga0210392, IMG submission 161057) | Forest soil microbial communities from Barre Woods Harvard Forest LTER site, Petersham, Massachusetts, United States - Inc-BW-C-30-O ... | reverse complement strand
TTCCTGCACCATGACGTCGGCGGCGACTTTCGAGGCGCCGAACAGCGAGTGCTTCGACTGGTCGATGGTGAAAGTTTCGGGAATGCCGTGCGCGTAGGCTTGGTCGGCGTAGTCCCAGCGCGTCTCAAGTTCCTGGAGGGCGATGGCATTGGGGGCGTCGCCGTAAACCTTGTTCGTGCTCATGTTCACGAAGGGCGACTCGGGGCAGGCCTGGCGGGCGGCTTCGAGCAGGTTGAGGGTGCCGACGGCATTGGTGTCGAAATCGTCGAAGGGGATGGCCGCCGCGCGGTCGTGGCTGGGCTGGGCGGCGGTGTGAACGATGGCGGCGGGCTTGAGTTGCCGGACCAGGGCAAGCACCCCGGCGCGATCGCGGATGTCGAGTTCGTGGTGCTGGAAGCCGGGCAGCTCGCGCATGAGGCGCTGCTGGTTCCACCGGGTGTCGCCTTGCGGGCCGAAGAAGACGGCGCGCTGGTTGTTGTCCACCCCGTGGATGGCGTAGCCGAGTTCGCGCGCAAAATACATGCATACTTCGGAGCCAATGAGACCGGACGAGCCGGTGACGAGAAGGGTTTTGGTCATGGTGTGGGTAATGAAACAACCGCCAGTTAGAGTTTAGCCAACCGATATTTCACCACGGCGCGCAACCACGTGAGCGGGTCGCGAATCACGGATACTTTTTTGCCTTCCTTGAAAGAGCGCGATTTGTAGGAGATGGGGATTTCGATCGGGCGGTGGCCCTTCCGCACAAGTTTCATGAGCAATTCAAAGTCAAAATCGAATCGATTGCTTTCAAAAGTGAGCCCTTCAATACAGTCACGGCGGAAGACCTTGTACATCGTAAATGGATCGTTCAGCCAGATGCCGAGCGCGGTGTTGATCATCAGGGTGAATGTCCAGTGCCCGAGATTGAGGAAAAATGCGTGCAGCGGCTGGTCGTCGAACTTGCGCAAAGCCCAGCCGCCTGCGCCGTGGCGCGACCCGAGCACAAAGGTTTGCCGGCCGGTGATGATTGGAATCAGCAAGGCTTCATAATCATTGAGATCGTATTCGAGATCGGCATCCTGGATGAGGATGATGTCGCCGGTGGCACAGGCCAGGCCGGCGCGCACGGCATGCCCTTTGCCGCGAGGAGTGTCCTCGAGGATGATCTTCACCCGCGGATCGGCCTTGTAGCCAAGCACGATGTCGCGGGAGCCATCGGTCGAGTTGCTCTCCACCATGATGATCTCGAACTGCACTCCCGTAATTTGCTTGGCCAGCAGTGCGTCGAGTGTTTCGCGCGCGGTCTTGCCTTCATTGAAGACGGGCACGATGACGGTAAGCGTGCAGGGAACTGGCAGGTGTTTCATTGAGAGCTCATTTCAAAATCCAAAACGAGCAGCGTGGCTGAGTTTTGGCGAGGAGCAAGGCATGAGGCTTGCGCTCAAAGATCGCCTTGTCCGCGTAGCTGAAGATTTCATTAAAAACGCCGCTTTGGGCAAAGACCTGGATCGTGGGTTGTCCCACGGCGATAAAAAAACGAACCCCGGCTTGAGCAAACGCGGTCGATGATGGATTGATATTCGCCACGACAACCCCTGGGCTTGGACTGGTGAATTCCGCGTCCATGGAGTCACCCGCCTCGAAGTCCAGGAATCCACACTGGTTATACGTGGAGTAATATTTCCCGGCCGGATCGAACGACTTGAGCAAGGCGAAGTCAGGATACCCATGATATCCGCCCAGGGACCTTACCCCGATCATCCGGGGCAAATTACTGAATATAAAGTCACCCATTACCACCCATGGATGGATATTCCGGTCGGAACGGTCCAATTCCAGGATTTTGGCCGAGAGGGGATTTTTTAAAAGGTAATCGCTGCCGCCCCTGACCCAGGGATTGAATTTTATGGTATAGGCAAACGACGCCACGGCCAGGAGCGCCAGACCCCAGCTCCGAAAATTTTTATTCCACCACAAGTAAGCCAAGATGGCCTGGAGACCCGCTCCCGCGGCAAGCCAGTAAAGTTTGAAATGCGGCCAATGGGACTTGAACCAGAAACCGCAGACAACGAGCAGGGAGATCCAAATGAAAAGGCCGATCCAGCGGGTCTTGGCATTCAATGATTCCCTTAACCGTGGATTGGAAAGGGCTGCCACCAACATGATGAAATCGGCCAGGCCCAGGCCCATTTGCGTGCGATTGTTGGTCGACATTCCGAAAAGCGTAAGATGAGCCAGCCAATCGGGAAATCCCACGTAAGTATAAATCATCACTCCAGCGACATAGATCGCCAGGATCAGATTCCACGAATCCAACCACCTTCGATATTGAACCAAAAGTACCAGGAGCAGGCACCAGACGGCTGGAAACACGAAAATAAAGGACGAATCCTCGCAGATATTCCCCACCCATGAACCCGGGTGGCTGCAGGACTCAGCAAGCAAATCATGGCTGAAGAAGGCCCAGAGCGGAAATCCGCCACCCGTGGAAAACCGACGACCAGGATAGGTTGTAGCCTGGATCAGTTGGATGACTCCCTGGCTTTCCCGGAAAAACCAGCCGAGCGAGACGCCGACCATGGCGAGTGCGAGCACGAAGGCCCCTGCGCGATCGAGGAGGTATTCATTCCAGGGCAGGGTCTTTCGATGTTCCCAGCACCAGGCCGCACCGGCAAAAGGCAGGAGCCAGCCCGCAGTGACGGCGATGGGAGGATAAATGTGATCCAAGGCGACCCCGCAGAGGGACCAGCCCAGGAAAACTCCGGCGCACCAGATGATCCAACGCTTGCGCGCGGCCAGCAGGTAAGCGGCCGCCACAAACGCCCCGGCCAAATGGATGGCAATTTCGGCTTTGTGAAAGCTCCAGAATTGAAAGTAAGGGGAGAAAACCAGGGCAACCCCCGCCCAAAATGAAACCCAAAAAAGATTCCGGCTGACCAGCATGAAAACCAAAAAAAACGAATAGAAAAGCCCCAGCGTGAGGCCCCACCACATCCAAGCCAGGCCCAGGTCGTTCCCCAGGAAAAAGCCCCAGGTAAAAGGACGGTACAAAGTGATGAAATCCCGGGCCGGAGCCTTGATCGGGGCCAGCATGTACTGGCCGGTGCCGATGTTATGATTGATGACGGGAAACGAAGGCCGGTGGGCCGTCTGGGCCAGGATCATTGGGATATCCAGGAGAAAATCATCGGACCGGATATCCCGCGCACGCCCAAACAAAATCTCAGTTTTCGGAGAGCCATCAATGAATTGATGCCAGAGGGAAGTTGACCAGCCATGAAGGCGAAAGAGCAGGGCGAGGGCAAAGAGCAGGGTGAGCGCCCCGCATAACATCCTGTGTTTCAGGTCAAAAGAAACCAATAGGGATGGCCCGGGTGAAGCGGCCGTTGTTCTTTGCATTATGGGTGAACGTTTAATCTGAGCACAAGAACATGGATTCTTTGCCGATTTATAGATGAAAGATGGCGGGGTGGGTTAAACCGGCCCGGGCTCGCCGAGCGCGGGCACACGCGGGGGATAGGCCAAGGAAAAATCCTCGGTTTGGAGCGAGAGATTTGGATTATAGGCCGGGTCGTTGGCCAGACGGTCGCCCCAGCGTGCCCGGAGCAACTCGATTTCCATTTGGAACCGGCGGACTTTTTCTGGCGTATTCTCGGCTCCCCGGCTGGCGGATTCGTGATGAATTAATTCGGCGAACGGTGTGTAAAGATTACGATGGCCGAGGGATTGAACCTTCAGGCAAAAATCAACGTCATTGAAGGCCACGGCGATATTCTCGTCGAAGCCGCCGGCTTCGAGATAGACGGCCTTGCGGATAACCAGGCACGCAGCGGTGACAGCCGAGACGTTGTGCACAAGACACACATAAAAATCGGAATATTCACGCGGAAAGCCCTTTAAGGCATGCCCGGCGATTCCGCCGATGCCGGTGATAACACCCGCGTGCTGGATGCGGCCATCCGGATAACAGAGCTTCGCGCCGACGCAGCCGATCTCGGGACGGAGCGCCTGGCTGGCCATCTCCTCGAGCCAGTCGCCGTTGATGACTTCCAGGTCGTTATTGAGCAAACCGACGAGCGGTGAATCGGTCTGGCCGACGGCGAAATTGTTGATCGCGGAGAAATTGAAGGGCCCGGGAAAGGCGAGCACACGGCAACGCGGGTGCTGGCGCAGTTCATCCAGGTAGGCACAGGTTTCCGGCTCATCGGAGTTGTTGTCCACGACCAGGATCCGGTAGTCGGGATAGGAGGTCTTTTGGAGGATGCTGGTGATGCAGGGACGCAGCACATTCACGCGGTTGCGGGTGGGAATGATCAGGGTGACGGATGGCGCGGGATTGGGCAGGGGATAGCGCACCCGCCAGTATTGGCCCTGGGTTGGCGCGAGGTCGGCCTTGGTGCCGGTGCGCTCAAAGTGATCGGCAACGACTTTCCCGGCGGCCGGCACGGAGTAATTTTTCTCACTGACTTGGATCGCGGTTGAGCCCTGGACTGCGCGCCAATGATAAAGGATTCGCGGAATATGACGGATATGGCTGGGCGGAATGCGTTCAATGATGCGCATGGCCAAATCCCAGTCTTGGGAACCCTCGTAGCCCAGGCGAAAACCGCCGACCTCGCGGACCTGGGTGGCGCGGTAAACCCCGAGGTGGCAGATAAAGTTTTGCCCAAAAAACAGGTCGGGATTCCAATCGGGCTTGAAGTAGGGATCGTAGCGGTGGCCTTCTTCGCTGAGTTTATCTTCATCGCTGTAGACAAGATCGGCCTCGGGGAAGCGATTCAGTTCGAGGGCTACGCAGGCCAGCGCATGGGGGCGGAGTTCGTCGTCGTGATCCAAAAGGGAGACAAACTCGCCCTGGGCCAATTCCAGCGCGGAATTGGAGGCGGCGGAAATGTGCCCGTTGGTCTTGCGAAAGACGACCTTGATGCGCGAGTCTTCCCGGGCGGCTCGTTCAAGCAGGGGTCGGATGTGCGGCTCGGTCGAGGCGTCATCGGCGATGCAAAGCTCCCACCGCTCATAAATTTGTGAGCGGACTGAATCGATGGCACGCGCCAGCCATTGTTCGGGCGTGTTGAAAACCGGCATGAGCACGGAAATGAGCGGGCGTTCCTTCAGGCCCTGCAGGCTCGTGCGGATATGGATGATGGCCTGGGGCGTGATTGCGTCATAGCGGTTTATCCAACCGGTATAATTATGACCGCGGGAGTCCGGGCCGCGGCGTCTGGTCAGAATGCGGTGCCATTTTTCATTCCTGCCGCCAACTTCGATTGTGATCAGTGAATCGTCCGGATAGAGCGTGAGATCGATCTTGAAACCACTGCAGGCCGCTGGGGGAAATTGGGGATACTGGGCAGCGATATCGGGGCGCGATTGGCCATAAATTCCGGGAAAGATTTGGTCACCCACGCGGGCGCGCACGGCGTTGAACGCAACCTGATCAAAAGTAAAACACCAGCCGCGAACCTCCACTGGCCCGACCAATCCGTCCCACGCGGATGGATGGTCGATGTTATGAGGGGGGCCTGTAATCGTTTCATCAAAATCACGCGGTGCATGGGGGAAAGTGACTGCAGGCAGAGCCACGGAGCTGGGCGGCCCGGCGTTTTGCGGCCGATACGGATCGACAAATTTGCGGCGCAAGGCGCGCAGTGGCGCGGTGGCTTGCCACGAGAATGACGACTGCATGGCGCGGATTTTTTTACCAAGGCGCGTGATTTCACACAAGGCGTCGTCAGCCATGCCCCGGATTTCAGTGATCGCCAGATCTTTTTGCCGGAGGGCCTCTGGCAGTTGGGGAAAAACGACCAGTGGTTCAAAAAACCGGCTCGCGCGGAATCCAGGATGCGTTCTGGCTGAAACGGCCATTAGCCAGTCGAGGACTGGGCGCAACTCGGCAATGGTCGGTGGGGCGTCGCTAATTTCATGGGCGTGAACCAGCTGTTTTAGGAGGAAAAACGTTTCCAGCCACGGCTCTTTTGCAACGGTATCGCCCAGGCCCGGCAGATCGCGCAGGTCGGGCGGCAAATTGGAAAAGGCATGCCATCGCCATCCGTCCTCGGCAAAGAAGTGGGTGCGGGCCGCAAATTCATAATCGACCAGGCGAAGGTTGCCTGGTTGCCCCACCAGGACATTGCGTGGGATCAAGTCCCCGTTGGTCCAGCGTGTATGAAATGGGCCGGCCAGTGCGCCGGCGCGTACAAATGGGAAAACAATTTGTTGCAGGAATATCCGGTCAAATTCGGCAAAGATTGGCAAAGCGCAGACTTGGGCGAATAACGCGTCGATTTCCCGTGCCGCGGCCTCGGCATTGGACGGCTGCAAGGTGCGTTCCAACGCGGCGACTATTTCCCCGCCATGCTTGAGGACTTCTGCTGGGGCCAATTTTTTCTCAAGCAGAAGACGGTCCAAGTCCTGCCCATCGAAGAACTCAAGGCCGAGGTAGTCCCATGCTCCCAGTCGGTGGAAGAACAAGGGCCGGCAGGCGATTTCTGGACAAGCGCCGGCAAAAGACTGGGTGCGTTCCCAAAGTTGGGTGAGATTGCGGCCGACGGTCAGATGGCAAAGGGTGCGGTTGCCGGCCGTGACCCGAAAACTCGCCTTGGACAAATAATCATGGCGGTTGGGATTGCCCTGGATGGGTTCGAGCTGCAGGCCAGTCGGAGAATCAACGGCGTTGAACTTGCAAAGTGCGTCGCCCATGACCTTGACGGAAGGGAAGGCAGGCGGTTCCAGCGGAACCGAATCCGGCGCCCGAATTCGTCCGTCAGCATGGTCTGGATTGAGTGGAGGATTGTCAGGCAAATGAGGTGAAGCATCCTCAGAATTACGAGTCATGGACGACAATGGGCGGTGAAAGGGTCAGGGCAAGGCGCTTCAACTGCCGATTGGGCGACAGCGGGCCGCTAGAGTTTGAAGCCGGCGGCGGCGGCGTCCCGGGCGAACATTTGCACCGTGTCGAGCGAGAGTGCGGTGAGATCCATGCCGAGAAGCTTGGCGGCTTTGCCCAGGATGTCGTGCTGGACGGTGACGATGTCACAGCCGCACGCTTCGGCTTGGAGGATATTGAGCACTTCGCGCACGCTGGCCCAAAGCAGTTCGGCCTTCGGCTGGCCTTTGAGGAGTGTCCGGCATTCACGCATGTGCGGCATGGGGTCCACGCCGGTATCGGCAATGCGGCCGGCAAAAACGGAGACGACCGAGGGTATGGCAGGATTAAGCGCGGCGGCCACGTCGCGAACTTGGGCGAGCGTCAGGATGGCCGTGATGTTGAGCTGAACTTTTTGCTGCGCCAATTCACGAATGAGCGGGATGGAGGATTCACCACGGGAATTCGTGATGGGGATTTTGACGTAAACGTTTTTGCCCCAGCCGGCGATCTTGAGCGCCTGGCGTTTCATCTCGGAAAAATCATCGGAGAAGACTTCGAGCGAAATGGGCTTGGCCGTGACGGTTTGGAGGATGTCGCGCGCAAAAGCCTCGTAGTCCTTGATGCCGACCTTGTTCATCAAAGTCGGGTTGGTCGTGAGGCCCTTGATATAAGGCTTGGCGTAAAGGTCGAGAATGCCGGCCTTGTCGGCGCCATCGGCGTAAATTTGGATTTTGAGATCGGAAAGGGACGGCATGGGGCGAGTGAGCAGTTGGGCTCAGGGGCGGGCAAGGATAATTCGAGCGGCCTCGGCAAAGCTTTTTACGGTGAAATCGGGCGGCGTGTGCAGTTTCTCGGCGTAGCCAAAATCGATGAATACGGTGCGCACCCCGGCGCGCTGGCCGCAATCGATATCGCGCCAGCGGTCGCCGACCATCCATGAGCGCGTGAGATCGAGACCAAGCGCAGCCGCGGCGTCCAGCAGCATCCCGGGCTCGGGCTTGCGCCGCCGCGAGGGTTCACCTTGGCCAGGGTCATAACACACCTCGATGCGTTCGATCTCGGGCACGAGTTGGCGAAGCCGCGCATGCATGGCCTCGACGATGGCCTGTGACTGGGTGCCTCGACCCACGTCGGGCTGGTTGGTGGCGACGACGAGCGCGAAGCCGGCGGCCTTGAGCGCGCGGCAGGCGTCAGGCACTTCAGGGAAAAGGCGAAATTCTTCGAGCTGGTCCGGCGCATAAGGTTGGCCGTCGCGGATGACCTGGACATTGAGCGTGCCGTCGCGATCCATAAAAACCGCGGGGCGGCTTTGGGGAAGGGGAGAGGCGTCAGGCGTCAGGTGTGAGGTGGTCATTTGCGACGATGGTCGATCAGACCTTGAAGCATGGTCCCAAGTTCATCGCACTCACGTTGGAGTGGCTCTATTTTTTCGGTGGGCAATGCATAAACTTCAGCGGCGATCTCCAATTGGGCGGAAACTTCCGCCAGCGATCCTTTGGCAATGAAGAAAAATTGCACGGATTCTTTGTCTGTCTGCCGGGCGTCACCTTCTGCGATGTTACTGCATACGCTTACGGCGGCACGGCGAAGTTGGTCGCGCAGTCCAAAGTCGGTTGAAAGAGGCGGAAATGACGTCAGGCGGTAGATCAACACGGCCAAGGCCTTGCTGCGTTGCCAGACAAGAAGCTTGCGAAAGCCGCTGCTCATAAGCCTGAGGCCTGAGGCCTGAAGCCTGGTGCCTCTCGCCTCGGTTGTCATGATTTGGTTCCGACAACCGACTCCCACTTAGTCTGGTTCATTTTCAAGTCGGGATGTGAGACAAACAAGTGCCAGACGACAGCTTGGAAGGCCTCGCTGTGCGGTGTGATATTATTGGGATTGACCGTCGGCACGATGACGCAGGCGTCGGCGACCTTCGCGGTGTAGCCGCCGTCTTTGCCGACCACGCCAATGACCCGCGCCCCGACTTGTTTGGCGAGCTGGAGTGCCGTGACCAGGTTGGGAGAGACGTTTTTCTCAAGATTGCCGCCGCCGACCGAAAAAATAAGCAGGGCATCCTTGGCATTGAGCCGCGAGCCGCGCAGCCATTCGACGAAAACGCTGGCCCAGCCTTCATCGTTGGTGCGGGCGGTGAGTTCGGAGACATTGTCGGTGGGCGCATAGCACTCGAGGCCGGCGATCTTGCGGAAGTCGTTCACGGCATGCGAGGCGTTGGCTGCGCTGCCGCCGACGCCGAGGATGAAGAGTCGTCCGCCGCGTTCGCGCACGCCGCGCAATTCAGCGACGCATTTCTCGCAATCGGCCGGATTGATCCTGGCGACTATGTCGGTGGTTTCCTTGAGATGTTGCACGGAGTAGGACATGGAGGGAAAATCGGAAAATCGAGAAAGCGAAAAACGGATCAAGGGTGAAGCTGACCGGAGCGAAGGAGTGCGTCCAGTTCGTTTAACCCTGCGGGTGAGCCGATTTCGTAGAAGCGGTTTTTAACTTCGTAGCCGGCGAGCTGTTTTTTCAGGACGAGGGACTTTTGCACATCGGCCAGGTCAACAACGGTGTCGCGCGAAAAACCATCGAACGCCGCGGTGCGGAAGACCCCGAGCCCGTAGTCGATATGGCGCATCTGCGGGACTTTGTTCTTTTTGTCGTAAACTTTGATCTCACCCGCCTCGAACCAGACGTTGCTGGTGTCGTAATGCCCGCGATTTTCGTAAACCGTCATCAGGCCGAGCCGCTTGGATTCCAGGAAAAAATCGCCCACGGCCTGGTAGTCGATGGGCAGATAGGAGTCGCCGTAGAGCACATAAAACGCGTCGCCAAGCTTCGGCCGGGCGCGGATGAGCGCGCCGCCGGTGCCGAGAAGTTTATCGCCATCGAAGGAATATTCTATTTGCACGCCCCATTTCGCGCCATCGCCGTAGCGTTCGGCGATTTTTTCACCGAGATAGCCCACGCAAAGGACCAACCGGGTGAGCCCGGACTTTTTCAGCAGGCGGATCTGATGGGAGAAAAATGGTTCCCCCGCCACCTCGACGAGAAGCTTGGGGATTTTCTCGGTCAGGGGCCGCAGCCGCGTGGCCAGCCCACCGGCGAGGATGGCGACAGGAAGGGTGGATGGCGAAAGGCGAAAAGCGGAAGGCGAAGACATTTAGATTTTTTTGGCCTTGCGCCCAATTGTCGTGAGAATGGCCAGCAGCTGGCGGGCTTCATCCAGCAAGCCGTCAATGCCTTGTGTGCCTAGTTTGGCCCGCTGACAGATCAGTAACCAATATTCTGTCTCGGCCGCTTCTTTTTCGGCAATGCCAACTTTATGTATAAAGTCACTTTTGGATTCTGCACGATTGGCTTCGCGATAGTTGGCGCCGACGGAAGTCGCTGATTTCAAAAGTTGCCGTCCAATAACCAAGCCAGTGCTGCTTTTTTGAAAACTATCAACAAAGGAAATAATGCGAAGAGAAAATTCGAGAGTTCTGCCCTCAAGCTCGGTTTTCATGTTTTCGATTTCCGCTTTCCGAGTTTCGCTTTTCAGCTTCTACGCGACAACTTTTGTGCCTTCGAAATCGAAGCGGAAGCGCACTTCCTGCAGGCCTTTTTCGCGCATGGCGTGGCGGAGTTTTGCCTTGTCGCCGGCATAGAACATCAAGAACCCGCCGCCGCCCGCACCGATGAGTTTGCCGCCGAGCGCGCCATGGCCCATGGCATGGTCATACCATTGGTTGATGCAGTCATTGCTCATGCCGGAACTGCGGGCCTTCTTGCGCTGCCAGTGCACATCCATGAGGCGCGCAAATTCCCCGAGGTTGCCGCATTCGAGCGAGGCGAGCGACTTGTAGCCGAGTTCCTTGGTGAAGTGCAGGTTGTCGAGCATCGCCGGGTCGTTCTTCTTCGAGCGGTCGTTCTGGTCTTTCAAGATGCCCGAGGCGCTGCGTGAGTAACCGGTGAAGAAGAGCAGCAGATTGTCCTCGAGATTGAAGAGCGTTTCCTCGGAAATCTTGCAGGGTCGGTATTCGACGCGGCCGTCCTGGTGGAAAGTAAATGCCGTAATTCCGCCGACGGCTGCGATGTACTGGTCCTGTTTGCCGATGGGCTCGCCGAGTTTTTCGATTTCGATGTGACAAGCCTGCTCGGCGAGTTCGGATGGGTGGATGATGTTTTTCTTGAGGGTATGCAGCGCCTTTAACAGTGCGGTTGTAAAGCTTCCGGATGAACCCAGGCCGGTGCCCGCAGGAATGTCCGCCATGGAGGTGAGTTCGAGATTGGGCGCGGCGATGCCCACAAATTTCATGGCTTCGCGGATGATCGGGTGCTCGAGTTGATCGACCGACGCCACGCGTTCGAGCTTGGAATACTTCACGATCAATTCCTGCACGAAAGTCTGGTGCAGGGTGATGTAAACGTACTTGTCGATCGCGGCGCCGACGAGGAAGCCGCCATGCTCCTGGTAGTAGGAAGGCAGGTCGGTGCCGCCGCCGCCAAGGGAAACGCGCAAAGGGGAACGGGTGATGATCATGGGGTGAAACTTAGCAAACTGGAAAATCGGGAAGGCGAAAAGTGGAAAACGAAACATCCAACGCTGAACGAGGAGTAATTGGTAGTTTGAATTTGGTAATTAGTTCGGAGGCCACCTTCGCCCCTTCGACAGGCTCAGGGCTACGGAGGGCAGGCAAGCGTTGAATCAGAACCAGCGACCAACTACCAATTTCTAATAACCAATTACCAAATACCAACTACGAACTACCAACTACGAATGACCAATGACCAATGACTAGTAACCAATTCATGCCAGAGGATACCCGCTTTTTTGATAGATCGCCTCGACGATTTCCAGCGTGCGGATGCCTTCGCGTAATCCGGGCGCGGGTTCGCGGCCGAGGCGGATGTCTTCGATGAAGGCGCGCGTCTCTTCACCCCATGAATCGTCACCGTTGGGATATTCAAAGGCGGTTGTCTCGGGTGGGCCCATCTGCGGGAGCATTTTGTAGTAGGTGAGGCGCTCGAGGCCGTAGCTGCCGCCGAGGCCGTCGATGGCGAGTTTTGCCTCGCGGCCATAAATCTCGAGTGAAAACAGGTTTTTCCACTCGGTGCAGCTCACATGCAGCCACGCGGTCTGGCCGGCCGGCGTGCGCAGCGAAAGGAAGGCGTTGTCGTCCACCTTCATGTCCCAAAAATAAGTCGCGGCGTGGCCGTCGATGGTTGCAAAGTTGCCGAGGAACCAGCCGGCGAGGTCGATCAGGTGCACGCCCTGGTCGATGAGTTCGCCGCCGCCGGAGAGTTTGGGGTCGGCGCGCCACTCGTGGTCATAGCCTTTGCGCCCGCCGTGGCCGTAACGTGCGCGCAGGAACATCAACGGTCCGAGCGCCCCGGCGTCGATCAGCTCGCGGGCTTTTTGCAGGGCGGGATGAAAGCGGTGGTTGTACCCGAGGCGGACAAGCGCGCCGGTCTGGGCCGCGGCGTCGCGGATTTCGCGAAGCTGGCTGGCCTGGAGTGCGCCCGGTTTCTCCACCAGCACGTGCTTGCCGGCGCGCACGGCCGCCAGCGTGATGGGTGCGAGCGAGGCGTTGAGGGTGGAGACGATGACGGCATGCACACCGGGATCGGCCAGCACCGTATTGATATCGGTCGTGGACTTGCAGCCGGGTGCGAGCTGGGCGAGATCGGCGGCGCGCGCCGCATCGAGGTCGCACGCATGGCCCAGCGCCAGCCCGGGAATCTTGCCGAGCGCGACGGTGCGTTTCCGGCCAATGACGCCGCAGCCGATGATGGCGAATAAAAGTTGCGGTGGCGTGGTTTTGCTCGTTCGGATCATCGAATGCTTAAGCGCATCCTGACCAGCCGCGAGACGCAAGTGAGGTTTTTTCGGTTTCTGGCCGTGGGCGGAACGGCCTATCTCGTGCAAATGGCGAGCATGAAGCTGTTCCTGAATTGGCTGGGCACCAACCCCGCCTTCACGCTTTCATTCCTGTGCTCGACCTCGACCCATTACACGCTGAACCGGTTCTGGGCGTTGCCGAGCACGCGGTCCGATACTTTTCGCCAGCTGGGTGAATATCTCGCCACGGCGGCGTTGAGTTTTGCGATCAATTTTTCGCTTTTCCGGCTCTGCCTGGATGTTTTCGGGCTGGATAAATTATGGTCAACCGCGGTGGCCGTGCCGCCTTCGACCCTGGTGGTTTTCCTGCTGTTGAATTACTGTGTGTTTCGAAGGAATTCGTAGTTGGTAATTGGTAGTTAGCAGTTGGTTTTTCTCCGCGAATGACGCGGATACTCACGGATTCGGAACATGTTTTTAACCACTGATGGACACTTATGCTCACTTATTAATTCGGATCGGATTTTTTAACCGCGAATAAACACGAATGGACGCGAATAGGCTGCTGTGAAAAACTCTGCTGGCCGTCGTTGCGATCAGAAAACACTTCGGAAGCGCTTTCTGGCGCAACCCGACGGCCAACACGGCCTTGGGCCGTGTGCTGCGTTAGTAGCACAGTTTTTCATCAACCTTCTCATATCCGCGTGATCCGCGGAAAAAACAAACATTCGCGTTTATTAGCGTCCATTCGCGGTTCAAAAACTGAAATGGTTGTTGGTTATGCTCACAGCCGGGTTTTATCAGCTATCAGCGACCCTCCTTTGCTCTCCGAGCTACGGAGGGCAGGCAATAAGTGTACATCAGTGGTTAAAAAACGGGAATTGGGCGTTGGCTTCAGCCTTTCAGTTTTTCAGTCCTTCAGCCCTTGGTAGTCAGCTCCACTTTTTGCCACGGTCCTCGGGCACGATGCGCCGCAGGCAGTAAATGTCGCTTTTCGCGAGTTCGTCGCGGTGCTCGTGCAGTTTGGCCCATGGATCCCATTGGGCGCTGATGAGTTTGCCGGTGATCCCGTCGGTCTGGGCGCTGGCGAGGTGCACGGCGAGTTCGGCCCCGAGGGAGAGTGGCACGGCGCCGGTTTCCTTCCATTGCTTGTTCTTGTCGAAAAAGGTCTGGCCGACTTTTTCCGGCCCGGCGGCCAGGATTTCATCCACCAACCGGGTGGCCAGCGCTCCGGGGGCGATGGCGTTGACGTCGATCTGGGAGGATCGCAATTCCTCGGCCAGCGTCTCCATCAGGCGAACGACCGCCGCTTTGCTGGCGGCGTACGCGCTGAGGTTGGGCAGGGGATTGGTGGCGCCGCCGCCGGATATGATGATGATTTTCCCGCGCCCGGCCTTTTTAAAATGCGGGATCACGGCACGGCACGGCAACAGGACGCCAAAGAGATTTACCTCCAGGGCATGCCGCCACGCGGGCAAATCGACGGATTCGGTCGGGCCTTTGGGCCCGTAGATGCCGGCATTGTTGACGAGAATGTGGAGCGGGCCGAGCTCCTGCAGGGCAAAATCAACGAGCGCGTTGACTTGTCCCTCGGCCGCCACGTCGCAGATTTTCGCGCGAATTTTTTGCGAGGGGAAAAGCCGGGCCAGCCGGTCGCGGGTCGCAAAGAGCTCTTTCTCGCTCCGGGCGCAGATCACGACATTGGCGCCTGCGCGCAGGAAATGTTCGGCGATCGCCTCGCCCAATCCCTGGCTGCCGCCGGTGACAAGTGCGTTGAGGCCCTCTAATTTCATGGTAGTAGTTGGAAGTTGGTAGTTGGGGTCAGAAAAGTATCAGGTGTCGGTATTAAGTGTCAGGTAACTAGTATCAGGTATCAGGAGTTCAGGGTTGGGAATTAGGAGTCGGCGTTGATCTTGGAACTTGATACCTGTTACTTGATACTTTGTCTAAGCCCGCCCAACCGACAAATGCTCAATCGCAGGTACATTGAGCAATTCTTTTTCGAGAAACCGGTTGGCATCGATGAACACGCGCTGGCGCATCGTCGTGGCGATGGCGGGCCAGTCCGCCTGGCGGAAGTGCGGCCACTCGGTGCAGACGACGGCGGCGTCGGCGCCATTTACCGTGGCCGCGATATCGGGAGTGACCAAGGCTTTTGCGAACTCAGCCGGCAATTGCTTTACGGCTGGATCAAAGGCGCGGACTTGGGCCCCGGCGGCGAGCAACGCGCGGCAAAGTTCAATCGCGGCACTGCGTCGGAGCGTATCGGTGCCGGGGGTGTAAACGAGGCCGAGCACGGCGATTTGGCGCCCGCGCAGGTCGCCGAGCCGGGATTGCAGCCGGCGAAAAGCCCAGCCGCGGTGCAGATCGTTGCTTTGCTTGATCGCCGGGATGACGGCGAGGGTTTCGGCGGCGGCGGCTCCCAGTTTTGTCAAGGTGACGACATCGCGGGCCAGCGTGCCGCCAGCGAACGGTCCGCCGGGACCAAGATAGGCGCGGGGGCCGATGCGAACGTCGCTTTTCAAGCCGGCGGAAACTTCCTTTGCATCCGCTCCCGTGTGTTCGCAGAGCCGGGCGATTTCATTGATGAAGGTGATGGAAACGGCCAGGAAGGAATTCAAGGCGTGCTTCACCATTTCGGCCGATTCGGTGCGCATGAAAAGCACCTGGGTGGTGAACGGGGCGAAGATTTTTGCGAGGAGCGTTTTTTTTGCATCGTTGCGGAGGCCGACGATCACACGATCTGCCTTGGTGAAAGCGTCGATGGCCTTGCCCAGGCGCAGGTTCTCCGGCGAACACGCAAAATGAAATTGCGGAAACTCGGCTTCAAGCTGGCGGCAGGTGCCGACGGGCAACTGGGCGGAAATCAGCACGAGGGCTCCCTCCGGCAGGTGCGACAGGCTCCGGCGCAGGTCACCCAGTACAGAGTCGACATCGGACTCGTCGTTGTCGTTCACCGGGGTGTCATGGCAAAGCCAGAGCACGTCTGCTGCGGCGCAGGCCGCCGCCGCATCGGTCGTGAAAGTGAGCCGTTGGGCGGCGAGGCCGGCGGAAATGAGTTCGTCGAGCCCGGGCTCGAGCAGCGGTGCGTGCCCGGCGTTTAGTTTTTCGACGGTCCCGGTATCAAAATCGAGCCCGGTCACGAGAAAATGTTTAGCGCCACAGGCTGCGGTGACACACCCGAGGTGCCAGAGCCCGAGGACGGTGATGCGCAAGGAATCGCTCATTTAAATTACACCATCCAAGTCCCCCCATCCTTCCAAGCTTTTACAGACGAAAACGAAGGGAACGGAGAGAAGGCAATCCGCCAACACCAGGCGCTTCGTTTTCATGGTTACCTTCGGTAAAAATATTTCTACACCAAGATAGATAATTCAATAGAATCAGATCATTTTTCTCCGCGGATTACACCCTCCTTCGCTCGCTACAAGGGCCGGCGGATGATCACGGATCCGATCCGCTTTAAACCGCGAATAAACACGAATGGTCGCGAATAGGCTGCTGAAACCCCCTGCGGGAGATCCAAGCAAGGCGACCCTCGCCATTCAACGCACTGGCCTGCGCCAGCATGAAAAGGAATCTGGGCCGCTCAGTCTCAGCGAGCCGCCCGTTGGATGAGGTCGTCACTTGCAGGAATGGTCGCAGGGTTGCGTTGCGCGCCCGGTTTGCGGGCCAGCACGATGTTATCAAGATAAAAGTCCTTATTGCTTGGCAATACCCAACCAGCTAGGGCACCAGCCAGGTTGACTGGAGCAATCAACCCAAGCTGTGCAAAAAAGTTGAGCGCTCGGCTGCGGGTAACTGTAATTTTATAAAGGTAAGCGCTGGCTAGCTGGCATAGCGCACGACTGTCAGCCACGCTCTTGTGATGTTCAAGCAATTCGAAACCTGCGCGTTCGAGCAAGGCCCGCAGGCCGAAGGACGAATAGCGCGCGAAGTCATGCGGCTGCTCGTGTTCGTCCCAGACAAAAGGCACGGTGAGCAAGAGACGCCCGCCCGGACGCAGCACGCGATGAATCTCGCTCAAAAATATTTCGGGTGTAAAAACATGCTCGAGCACCTCCGAGCAAATTACTCCATCGAAACTCGCGTCGGCCAGGGGAAAGGTTTGGCCGTCATAGAACACGTCGGCCACGCCGACTTTGCGCGTGAATGGCGAATCCACGTCGAGCCCCACATAGCGTGTCGCCGGCACAAGCGCGCGGTAAGGTTTGCTGCCACAGCCCACGTCGAGAACCTCGCCCGTCAGCGAGCGGGCCAGTTCACCCACTTCGCGCCACAAATCACGCCGCGCAAAATAAAATGGATTTGCGACCCAGCCCAGCGGGCCGGGATTGAATTGCTGGCGCCACCACCATGCGCGGAGCGAACTCATTCCGATATCCTATCCAGCGGCGGCCCGTCACAAGCACGCCGGCCAAGGGCTGATTTCATGCGCACCCCCCCAGCCAGTGCGATACCGGCAGGTAATACAACAAATCTCGCGTGCGACAGGTTCATCGATCAATTTCAAGCCCATCGTATCGACCTTGAGAAACCGCATCAAGCAAATCACCGGCCAATCTGCCGGCCCGACGGGCGATGTATTTTGGGTGGGCGCGGATTGCGCATGGTGGATCGGACTGAACTTTGTCGTGGCCTTCTCGAGGTGAGCGATTTTGGGCCGACCGGCACCGGCGGGTGGCGACACCAGGCACGTGACATGTAATTAAGAATTGAGCGTGTGCGGCGCGTGCAGCATGGCTTTTTGTCAGCCATTCGCGTGTATGAGCGTCCATTTGCGGTTAAAAAAGCTGAAATGGTCGTTGGTAATGTTCAAGACGGGTTTTGCCAGCTACTTCCGAAGTTCATAAATCCAGCGGTTGGTCTCGAGCCAGCGGAGGGTTTTCACAATGCCTTGCTCGATGGTGAGTTTGGCTTTCCAGCCGGTGGACTGGATTTTTTTGGTCTCGAGAAAAATAAACGGGTTGTCACCAATCCAGCCGCGGTCGCCGCCGGTGTAGCGCAGCTCCGGTTTCAGGCCAAGCGCCCTGCTGATGAAGCCGATACTGTCCTTGACCTGCACATACTCGGGCGCACCGAGATTGTAGATTTGCGTGCGATGCTTGGCGTTGCGTGCGGTGCCGAGGCAGGTGACGTGCAGGATGGCGTCGATGCAGTCCTGCACGTAGAGGTAACTTTTGCGCTGGGTGCCATCGCCGAGGACCTTGAGCCAGGTGGGATGCTCGGTGAGTTGCTGGTAGAAATCGAAGATATGGCCGTGGGTGTAACGCTCTCCAAGGATGGAAACGAAGCGGAAAATGTAAGCTTCCATGCCGAAGCCCTCGGCATAGGCTGCGATCATGCTTTCCCCGGCAACCTTCGACGCACCGTAGAGGGAGGTCTGGATTGGGAACGGCGCGTCTTCGGGCGTGGGAATGACGGCCGCCTCGCCGTAAGTGGAGCCGGTTGACGAAAAGGCGATGGGCTTGATGCCATGGGCCCGCATGGCCTCGAGGACGTTGAAGGTGGCAATCGTGTTTTGCTCGAGGTCCCTGCGGGGCTGCTCGGTGCCGAAGCGCACATCGGCGTTGGCTGCCAGGTGAAACACAAAATCACAACCGGCCATCGCCTGGGTGAGCGCGGCGAGATCCAGGTTGTCACCGCGGATGAGCGTGAAACGCGGGTTTTTCAGCGCGCCTTCGATGAATTTCTCCAGGCCGGTGGAGAAATTGTCCCAGCCGACGACGGTTTTTCCGTCGGCGAGCAGGCGATCAGCGAGGCTGCTGCCAATGAAACCGGCGGCGCCGGTGATAAAAACTTTTTGCATGAGGAAAGGTAGTAGTAGTTTGTACTTTGTAGTTAGTAATTGGTCTCGATCCAACGCTTACGGTGTCCTCAGTAGCTCGGAGAGCGAAGGAGGACATCCGAACTAACGGCCAAATCCAAGCTGCCAGCTACGAATTACAAACTACCGACTACAAATTACGAACTACAAACTACCAATTACGGCTTGGGATATTTTTCAAATCCTTCCGCGCGATCGACAATAAATCTGGGCCGGGCACGGACTTCCTCGTAAATGCGTCCAATGTATTCACCCAGGATGCCAACGCTGATGAGCTGCACGCCGCCCAGGAAAGACATCAGGATGACGAGGGTGGGATTGCCCCAGAGGATTTCCCAACCCATGAGTTTATAGAAAAGATAAATCGCCATCAACAGGAACGAGCCCCCGGCGATGATGAACCCCATCTTGGTCGCGAGCGTGAGGGCGTAGGTGGAAAAACAAAAAAGGCCGTTGAAGCCGATGCGCAGCGAGCCGAGCAAAGGATTGTAATTGGTCTGGCCGGCGAAACGCGGCGGCCGGTCAAAAGGGATGATGACTTGCTTAAAACCGACGACGGCAACCATCCCGCGGAGAAAACCGTGGCATTCCTTGAGTCGCACGATCTCGTTGACCGCCCGGCGTGACATGAGGCGAAAGTCGCCGGTATTGGGCGGAATTTGCACGTCGGCGATTTTATTAATGACCTTGTAGCCGAGGGCGGAGACCAATTTTTTTACCCAGGTGTCACCGGTTCGATGACGGCGTTGGGGGAGGACGATTTCATAACCTTCGCGCCATTGGGCCATCATCTCACCGAGCAGCTCGGGCGGATCCTGGAGATCCACATCCATCACGACGACGGCGTCCCCGCTCGCATACTGCATGCCGGCGAGCGTGGCCATGGGCTGGCCAAATCGGCGGGAAAACTTCAGGAGTTTGATGCGATCGTCCGCCGCGCGGTGTTCCAGGATGATGGCTTCCGTCCGATCCGGGGAAGGGTCGAGGGAAAAAATGATTTCATAGTCTTCGGTGAGGCCGGAAAGCATGGGCTGCAAGCGACGGAGGAATTCCGGGATGTTTTTCTCCTCGTTGTAGACCGGAACGACAATGGAAAGCAGCATGGAGCCTGAAATCTAGTTTCAAACTGCCGGGAGTTTCAATCACGGAGAAGCATTTTCACAGAAGGCAACTAAGAAAACGAAGCGACTAATGCTGGTTTGGACCGGATTTCCAAGCAGGCTCTGTTTTTGCCTTTGATCACAAAAACACCAGCAGCTCTTCGTACCTTTGTTTTCTTCTGTAACAGTTTGGCAGGATTGGTAGCCTTGGAAGGTGAGATTCCAACGAACCTTCGCAATCTTTCCTGTCCTCCGTAGCTTCAGCGTTCAGCGTTCGGCGTTCAGCCTGTCCTTCGTCTTGTCCGCCGTAGCTTCAGCGAAGGCGGAAGCCTTGGCGAAGAAGGACGTTCAGCGTTGGGTGTTGAATGTTGGACGTTGGATGTTGGGTGTTGGGTTGATCGTCTCGCTCTTATTTTGCCTTGCCTCGTGCAATCGGCGCAAACAGGAAACGCGCTGGACCATGATCAATGTCACGCCCGGGCAGGTCCAGGCCGACTGCCATTTGATCGAGTTTCCCGATGGTTCAAACGTGCTCATCGATATAGCCGATGCGATGGATGCTCCCGGCACGGCCCTGGCTTTTCTCCAAGGTCACAAGATCGGGCATATCAACCTCGTGATCATCTCTCACTTTCATAAGGACCACTATGGGCGCCTGCGGGAGTTGGTTAACTCGGGCATCAAAATTGACCGGGTGGCCTGTAATCTCCCGGCCACACGGGAACAAATGGATCGTGAACACCAGGGCACGCCACTCGCCGATTGGGATGACGCCATCTCTGTGCTGCAGTTTTTACGCGAAAAACAGATTCCCTATTTTACACCCAAGGCCGGAGACCGGCTGATCGAAGTTCCCTTGGCGCACGGGCTGGTCGCCGCGCTTGATGTCGTTTGTCTCTATGACGGTGTGCACACGCCGATCGGTGAAACGTCGGTTAACGACACCAGCATCATTGTGCGCCTGAGCCACGGACCCATTCGTGCGCTTTTCACCGGTGATCTGATGAGCCCACTGGCAACGTGGCTGGCCAATAGCAACTTCGACCTGGCCGCCGACCTGTTAAAGGTGCAGCATCATGGAGCCTATTGGTCTGGGCCGGATAAATTTTTTGCCCGGGTCAATCCCAAGGCCGCGCTGGTCCCTGCGCCAAGGGGGCTTTGGGTTTCTTTGCTCGATAAACGGGTTCGCGACTATTTATCTGAGCACCATATTCCGACGTATGTCAGCGGCATCAATGGCAATGTCACAGTGATCATGACGGCGCAGGGCTTCACCATCCGTTCGGACAAGTGATAAGTAGCAGGTGACAAGTAGCAAGAGAACTGACCACTCTTGACTCCCGAATCCTGCATCCCGACTCCTAATCCTGATACTTGAAAACCTGATGCCTGATACTTTTCCAATGCCCAACGACCCATTGACCGATCCCTTCCAGCCTACCTGGGGCCGCGGATTACTGGCTGTGGCGGTGGCGGTCATTGGATTCCTGTTGCCCCAACAGGTGCCGTTGGAATATTATTCGCTGAACAATCCGTCGTCGGGCTTGAACTATCTCGAAATCACGTGTGCGGCGAACGTGCAGGGAGAAGCCGATGTTTATCTGGATAATGGCCGCGGCTTCAATGAACTTGAAAAAATCCGCTGGCCCATGGGCCCAAGCACCTCCGCCTATACTTATACATTTCCGCTACCCGATGCGCCATTGCGTCACCTGAGGCTCGATCCCTTCGTCAGCGGAGCCGGGGAATTCACAATCACCAGCTTCCGGATCATCAACCGCCGCGGGCAGGAAATTCGCCGCTTTACGAAGGACGATTTCCAACCAACCCATCAGATTGATGCCATTGGATCCACCAGCGATGGCTGGAAACTGGTCGTTAAAGCACCGGCTGATGACCCCAATTCACAAGTCAGGCTCGCCCGTCCGATCATCCCGGAGGGCATGAACGAGCGCAACCTCAAGCGCTGCCTGCTTTCGTCCAGCTACCTTGCGCTCATGCTTTGGATTCTTCTGCTGGCGGTTTACTTTGCCCTCAGGCTGCACCGCGATGGGCGCGCGATCACCCGTGCCGTTGCCTTTTTAGCCTTCGTGGCTGTACTTTTCTCCCTCGTTGGCAATCGTGGCCTGATAAAAAACTCGATACGGTATGCCCGGTACGTTCCGCCCGCCGGGTCGAGCGAATAGTAATTGGCAGTTTGGATTTGGTAGTTAGTTCGAACTTCAGAACCCAAACCTTCACCGCAAAGACACGAAGGGCACAGAGATCGAACTGGAAATCTGGATGTCGTTCCCTCCGCTCGGACGCTTGTAAGCTGTCAGCCGGATTTTTTGCCACGAAAGAGCACATGGAGCTCAAAGAAAGGTAGTTCTCTGTGTTTTTTGTGATCCTTCGTGGCTACTCCTGATACTTGAAAACCTGCCCCCTGATACTTTTCAGATGCCTAACTTTTTACTTTCTCGATTTTCCGATTTTCGCTTTTCCAATTCCCTCAGTTTCTCTTGGCCGAACCAACATAAATGCCGAGCAGGCTCAGCCCCATACCGGCAGCCAGGCCAAGAAAACAGCCGACGGCTCCGATCAAAGCCAGCTTCCTGAATATTCCACCAGTGGTCGAAACCGCAGCGCTTATCCGGATGGCGTTGGCAAATTGTTGGCGCGCAAAATCCGCCTGGGTCTTGCGGATATTATCGATCAATTCATGATAAGCCGGCTCCAGGTCATTAAGCAATTTTTGGACCTGGGCCGTGTCGCTGAGATCTTCCTTGGCCGATTTCAGGGCATCGAGTTGTTCGAGCAATAAGGCTTTGTCCGCTTGCAGTTGGCTGACCTTCAAACCCGCGGCAATGGCACGAAGCACGAGAAAGCCGCCGGTATTATTTGGCAGCAGGGGATCGGACGCTTGGTCTAACAGTTGAATCTCGGGATAAGGCAGATTGGCCTGTGATTTTGCATCCAAAACATAACGCCATGCCTGGGGTTGATTCAGCAGGTCGGTGAAAACTTTTTGGTCTCCGGCGGCATGATGTTCCTGCTGATCAAGATTTCGCAGGGAATGTTCCATTTTTGCCACCTCCAGGGCGCGATTGCGGGACAAACCGCCCTGATGGATGAGTTCCAATGGCTCGCTGAGCCGATCCTGGATAAAAAGCTGGGTTTGTTCCAGCAGATCCTGAAAGGATAGATGGGTGGTGGGTGAACGGAAAGATTTATCCTGTTGAAGTTGTCGAGAAAGGTAGTCCGTGAGGTCAGCGATTTCCCGGTTAAAAACCTGCTCGTATTCGGGATAGTCTGCGTTGCGCAGGACATCAAACACATGGCCAAAGGCAGCGAGCGAGCCGGTAAAAGTGCGACCAAAGTCTTCACGATAGACACCGGTAATCTCGTTGAGCAGGCGGGATCGCTGTTCTTCGTTGATCGGGAAATTTTTGGGCAGCGACAGGGTGACAATATATTCATCAGGCTGATAAAAGGGAAGGGACTGTCCCGCAGCCTGCATCCGATCGCGCTGCTTCATGACCTCGGGCGGAATGACGCTTTCAATGTCGAGAGCGCCCCTGATCTGGCTTTGAAATTCGTCCGAGGTATCCAGTCTTTGCCGTTTGAGCGCCTCGGCGATGATTTCCGGGGCGCGCAGATCGTCCGGTTCGAATTTGGATTGGTTGGGGTATTCGCCTTTCTCCAAGCCGGGAAAAGCGAATATGACCCGGGTCGAGGTCGAAACGGGCAAACGCGTGCTAGCCACGAGGTAGGTCACCGCGGCGATCACCAGTCCAAGCAGGGCCAGGCCGATCATCTGCCCAAGCCCCCGGCCGAGGCGCCGGGAAATGTCGTGCAGATCAACAATCGGATCTTCTTCCTCGCTCATGCGCTGGCCAGGGGGATTAGGCGCATGCTCATCCGGGTTCTTCATCGCTCGACCTTTTTTATTGCGGCATCCATGTCGAGTGAAAAATTCGGCCTCAATCGACAGGCTCCGCGCCCTTTTCTTTTGTTCATTTTTTCTTGAACTTATCGGCCGGAGGCTTTTTAGGGAGAGATGCCGCTGAAAGATGCCCGCCCCGTCTGGCCCGTCCGGATGCGTAATTCCGCGCCGGGGGGCGAAGTCTCGGCCGATTTCGAACGCGAGTGCGTGGATTTTTTCGCCGAGCTGGCCCAGGCGCTCAGCGTGCCGCGCTCGCTGGGCCAGATTTACGGCGTGCTGTTCGCTTCGCCGATTCCGTTGAGCTTCACCGATATTGTTGAACGGCTCGACATCAGCAAGGGATCAGCCAGCCAGGGATTGCAATTGTTGCGTTCACTTGGGGCCGTGCGCCGGGCCGACGGCAAGGGTGGGTTGAAGCACGGTGGAGACAGCCGGCGTGAGCAATTCGTCCCCGAATTGGGCTTGCGCCCGCTCATTGGCGGGGTGTTGCGTGAAAAAATCGAGCCGGTTCTGGGTGCAGGTGGCACCCGCATGCGGCGCCTGCGCGAGTCTGCCCGCCAGGCACCCAGCACACCCGGCGTAAAATTTTCCCTTGAACGGGTCAAACAACTCGAAACCTGGCGTCGCCAGCTCGGGTTGCTCCTGCCCCTGGTCAAAACCTTTTTTGGTTTTGGGCCGGGCTTGAACCATTGATAACGACTGCACGGATTCACGGCCAGCTCGCTTTTTCGGAAAGAAGCGATGGGGCGAAGCCATGATATTTTATTATACGCGATGATTTATCTTCACGATAGCCTTTAAGTTTATGCCCGGGAAAAGTATTCGCGCCTTGGTGTCCAAATGGCTTTTATCCGCCGGGAATGCCCTGGGCTTGTTTCCTTTTCTGAAACGCTGCCCATTCATATATAATCCGCTGAGGAAGATCCTGGTCCTTATCGTGGGCGAAGGTCTTCCGGCCCGGGAAATCGTCAGCGGACCATTGCGTGGCCATAAAATTGTATTGGGCCCCGGCGATCGCAATGCCTACCTCATCAACACGCATGAACGCATGATTGTCGAATTGGCCCAGCAGCTGGGCCAGCCCGGTATGCAGGTTTTGGATCTGGGCGCCCACGTGGGCTACTTCAGCCTTTTATTCTCGGTGTTGGTGGGGCCCGCCGGCCAAGTATACACGGTCGAACCCAACCCGGAAAATCTGAAAAAAATCAGGTCGATGATAGAAGCAAACCAGCTTCAAAATATCCGCGTGTTCCCATTCGCGGCCTCCGATCAGGCGGGTGAGGTGCAATTCATCACTGAGCACACGGGACAAATGGGACACATGGCAACTTTGCCATCGGAAAACCCTGCCGCCGCCGTGACCGTTCGCGCGGTGCGGATTGACGACCTGGCTGGTGATCAGGGCATTAAGCGAATCGATTTGATCAAGATGGATGTGGAGGGGGCCGAGCTCAAGGCCCTGCTGGGCATGGCCGGACTGATCGGCCGGTGCCACCCGGTGATAATTTGTGAATGGCATCCGGCCGTCGCCGGGCCGGACTATCAGACCATTTTTGACCGGCTGGGATACCATTGCGAAGCGCTGGAACCGGTTTCTCCAACCGAGCCGTTCCATCTCCTGGCCCGGCCAACAATTCGAACTTAGGCTGACGATGGAAAATAAAAATGAGAGGGATGGATTCTCCGCCAAAATCTGGCTGCATGCCGGCTTGTGGTGCTACCGGCATTGGCGCGGCAAGTACGCGGCCGTGGAGTCCCTGGCGGTGGCGCCGTTGGTAGAGAAAACGGACATTTGTTTGGACATCGGGGCCCATGCGGGATCCTGGACGCTCCCTTTGGCGAAATTGGTTCCGAGGGGACGGGTCTACGCGTTTGAGGCGCTGCCTTATTATGCGAGAGTCCTGAAGCGTTTGTGCCGTTTGTTTGGCCTCAGCAACGTCGTGGTTTTGAACCGGGCGGTTTCGAATGAAATAGGAAGCGTGGCGCTGGCGTGGAAAAATAACCAGGGCCGGCGATTGACGGGCAACACCCATATGGCCACATCGGCCGAGTCGGCTGAGATGGAGTGCGTATCCGTGCCTGCGGTCACCCTCGATCGTTGGCAGCAGCAGTTGGGGCCGGCCGAACGCGTCGGCTTTATCAAGATCGATGTGGAAGGCGCCGAGCGGCTTGTGCTTCGCGGGGCAGAGGCGCTGATCAGACAGCGCCGGCCGGTGATATTTATGGAAATAGTGACAAGCTGCTGCGAGCGTTATGGCTACGGGCCGGCCGACTTGTTCCAGTTATTTGCCGAGCTTGGTTATGATGCCTATACGGTCAAAGTTCTGGACGGACAGGTGGCTTTGCGTCCCTCGAGCGCCCAGACTTATCCCGGCAAGGGCGATGTGCTGCTGATCCCGTCAGGCACCGTCCTGCCGGCAACCTTTAAGATGGAAGCCCAGGCATGACCGCACAACGCCCGAGGGTGGCACTGGTCCAGCGCTGTGTCCCGCACTACAATCTCGTCCTTTATCAAAAGCTGCTGGCTTCTTCGAGATATGACTGGGAGTTCATCTATGGCGGGCATGCCGGTGGTGACGAGTCCGGCCTCGCGGCGGATGCGGCCAGTGTGCTGCCGACCCGGGTGATTCGCAATATGGCCATCGGAAAAGCCATCTGGCAAAGGGATGTAACGCATTGGTTGCGGCAGCAGCGTTACGATGCGGTCGTTTTCGAATTGGGCTGGCAGATCATTTCCAACGTGATGCTGATACGGACGGCGCATCAGCTGGGGACGGTGGTGGTTCCATGGACCAAGGGAATTGCTGAAAGCGGGCGACGCCGTCCAAAATGGAGGCAATGGATGGAACGCGCTTTTATCCGGCACTGCGATGCGTTGCTTGTCTATGGCCAGGTCTCGGCCGATTATTTTCAGGCCTACGGTTATTCGCCTCGGCGTATTTTTATTGCCCAGAATACGGTTGACGTTCGACGCATCGTTGACGGGATTCCGGCGGATCGCCAACGAGCCGGCGAACTGCGCGCACAATTCGGTTTTAAAAATGAAATTGTCATCGGACATCTCGGGCGACTGGTGCCGCAGAAGCATGTTGACTGGATTATCGAGGCGTTCGCCCGGGCCCATGCTGGCGGGTTGAACGTGCGGCTGATAATCGCCGGGGATGGTCCAGAGCGGGCTGCGCTGGAAGCCCTGGCCCAAGGCAGCGGTGCGGGACCGGCGATTAGATTCTGCGGCCGGATATCAGAGAAGGATGTGGGCGCGTACTTCCAGATGTTTGATGTATTCGTGTCCGCATACAGTGCGGGGCTGGCCATCCTGGAGGCCATGGCGCATGGAAAAATCACTGTAATCACTCCGGAATCCCGTCCGGAGACCGAACTGGTTCAGGATAATGTTACGGGCATCATTACGCAGGATTATTCGATCCCGGCGCTGGCGGATGGCTTGCGCCGTGCCGTGGACCGCGTGTCCCGTGGCGATGCGATCGGCGGGGAAGCGCAGCGGGTGGTGCTCAACCGCGCCACCATGGAAAAAATGGTGGAGGCTTTTGATCAGTCCATTGAGTGTGCATTGGAACGGAAAGTTTCTAAAAAATGAAAATCGCTGTATTTGGATTGGGTTATGTCGGCTCGGTGACTTCGGTCTGCCTGGCTTTGAACGGGCACGAAGTGTGGGGGGTCGATGTGGACGCCATCAAAGTGGAGTGGATTTCGAAAGGCATTCCACCCATCAAGGAGCCGGCGTTTGCCGAGCGGCTGCGCACCGTGCTGGATGCCGGCCGCCTGAAAGTGACGATGGATGCCAGACTGGCCATTCGCCAGACCGAAGCGGCTTTGATCTGCGTGGGCACGCCGACCTCGAATACGGGGGAAACTTATCTTGGGGCGGTGGAACACGCCATCAAGGGCCTCAACGAGGCCCTGCTGGCAGAACCGCATCCGTATCTGATCGCGGTGCGCAGCACGATCCCTCCGGGCACGATGCAGCAGATCATCCTTCCCTTGCTGCAGGCGGGGGCCGGCCGGTCGATGGGTGATGACCTGGGCGTCTGCTTCAACCCGGAATTCTTGCGCGAGGGCACCGCGATCGATGATTTCTTTGCGCCACCCTTCACCGTGGTCGGCATCGAGGGGGAGCTGGCTGTCGCCGATGCGATCGTCAGCCAAGTGGAAAAAATTTACGCCCTGCCGAATGTCCCCACCGTGCGGCTGAATTTCAAGGAGGCGGAGCTCGTCAAGGTGATCAGCAATGCCTTTCATGCGATGAAGATCGATTTTGCCAATGAGGTGGGCAGCCTGGCCGTGCGGCTGGGAGCCAATCCGGAACGATTGATGGACGCTTTTTGCCTGGATACGAAACTCAACATCTCGCCCAAGTATTTGCGCCCGGGCTTTGCCTTCGGTGGTTCCTGCCTGCCCAAGGATGTTCGCGGACTTATCCACGTCGCTCACCAGTTCGGCCTGTCACTGCCGCTGATCGAGGCCATCCTGCCCAGCAACCAGGAGCATCTGAAACGGGCCTTGTCCGCCGTTCAGTCGCATCCGGGCCGGGTGATTGGACTGGCAGGGTTGGTCTTCAAGGCCGACACGGACGATGTGCGTGAGAGCCCGGCGGTCTTGCTCGCGCGCGCCTTGCTTGACGCTGGCAAGGACGTGCTGATTTTTGAACCTGAAATCCAGCTCGATCGACTGGTCGGCGCTAATCTGGCGCATTTGGAAGAACGATTGCCGGGGTTTCGAAAGCATTTTGTGGATTGGCCGGCCCTTGCGGCTCAGGCCGACGTGGTGGTCGTGTCGCGTTCGATGGCTGTATCGCAGCCGAGCATGGAACAATTGAGGCAACCCAAAATTATTCTTCACCGCCTCAACCCCCAATCGGATCCGGCTTAGGCCTTCATTCGATGCAACCATGGGAGTTATTTTCTAAATCATTTTCGATTTGGATGGACACGCTTGAATGGGATTAAAGGTGGAACGCGGCGCCCGGACGCGTTCATTTCGGTCTTTCATTTGAGCGTGTCGGGACGCCGGGCTCCACCTCATACATCTAGACCAATTTAAATCGACACATGACGTGCCTCAAAAATGACTGCAGTGCGTGAACGCATGGGTTGGACGCTGCTCGTGGCTTACCTCAGCACGGGGATGGGCCAGGTGGCCAGCCAGATGTTCTTTTTCCTCGTGCTGCGATATCTGTCGCTCGAGGGAGTGGGCTTGTACAGCTGGGCGATCGCCATCTCCACAATTTATGCCTACATCATGGATTTTGGGCTGGGAGTTTTTCTCGTCGGCGAATTGTCCAAGACCGGCTATGGGCTAAAGTCAGTTGTTCGATTGGTGCTTTGGGCGCGGCTGCCGCTGGTTATTATTGGGATAATGGGGTTGGAAGGCTGGGCCCGGCTGGCTCATCCCTCCTTCAAGGAATACTGGACCCTTGCCCTGGTCGCCCTGACGAGTGTCATCCAGCTGATCGATCTTGGGTTGATCTCGTGGTTCCAAGTTCGGCAACGGCAAAACCTGGTCAATATTGTCACTTTAGTTACCCCGCTGGGGCGGCTGATGGGAATTGCCCTGCTGTTGGTCCTAGGCCAGCCGATGTCGTTGCATCTGGTGGTGGGTGTATCGCTGGCCGCGCAGGTGATGGGAACAGTGAGCCTATTTTGCGTGGCGGGACAGGAGGCGCGTGGCGACAAGGAATCACTCTCGGTGTTGGGCGGCGGTTTGCGCCAGCTGTTCCGTCGCTATTGGGAGCGGGGGCCGTTGCTGGCGATGATGTACTCCTTCAATATTCTCCAGGCGCGGCTGGATTGGATCCTGGTCTCCGTGCTGGTGTCGCGGGTGGCATTGGCCAACTATTCGCTGGTCAACAAGGTGATCGAGGTGGCGATGCTGGTGGCGGCCGTGTGCGCCCGGACCAGCTTCCCGTGGTTTTCGCGCGACCATGAGAACGAGCCGCAGTTGCGCGAGCGCCTGGCGTTGTTGCGCCGCCTGTTCTTTGTCAGCTGCGGCTTTCTTGGGATCGGCCTGTTCTTCTGGTCATGGCCGCTTGTGCAGTTATTTTTTGGTGATAAATATGCCGCGGCCGAAACGGCCATTCGGCTGATGACCATGGCCACCGCGGTCTTTATGCTTAATCAATATTTGCTCTATGTCGTGCTGGCTCACAAACTCGAAAAAATCTATACCTATTTGATCATTCTCGCGACCGGGCTGCAGGTGGTGGTCGATCTGATATTATTGCCCCGCATCGGCATTGCCGGCGCGGCCGTGGGGATGTTGGTGGTGGCGGCAGGCATGCATGCGGGGCAACTGGTGTTGCTCAAACGCCACCAAGCCCTGACGAATGGGGAGATCTTCCGGCTTGAGGCTTTTCTTCTTGGTTCAATCGGCGGGTTGGCGGCGGCTTGGGCGGCGGGGGTGGGACCCATGGTGGGCACGGGTGTCGCGATGCTCCTCGCGGGCTTCCTGGGTTTGTTCATCGTCCTTGGATCACATGATCGTGAACAGGTCCGGGATTGGATGATGCGCCGGCGCGCACTGCTGCCTTCGGTGTAAGCTATGATCTAGACCAACCAGTATGTTGAGCATTCCGGTAACGATCACTTGGTTTTTGTTCCTGATCACGATCTTGTGGGCATTTCAGCGTGTGACCTCGTGGTTTACCCAGCTGAATATTTTTTCCCTCTTTCTCGTTTTTTTCATCATGCGGCACGGATTAACCGTTCCCTTCGATCACACGGTCAACAAATGGTATGCGGGGATTGATCTTTCGCCGGCAGCCTATCGACGATTCTATATTTCCTTGGTGTTAATGTGGGTGTGCCTGTTGGTCGGCGCGTGGTATGGGCGCATTGCTTTTGGTCCCGCTCGGATCGACCCAAAAAAGTTCCAGCAGACGATGCGGCAACCGGTCTTGCCGGCAGGGATCAACTGGCTTTTTTTCGTGGCGGTATTGGTGAGCGCGGCGTTTGTCCTGACTTTTAACATGCAGTTCAAGGCCAGCCCTTGGAAGCTCCTGACCGGAGGGATGACGAGCGCAGAATACCGGGCCATGCGAGACAGCTATGGGGTGGCGACCCATTATTCCGCGAGTTTTGGCAACCATATCGCGAGCATTGTAAGGTTCGGGCTCTTTCCTTCCTTTATCTGCACGCTCTATTTCCTGTCGAGCCGGGGCTGGCCTTGGCGGCTGATGTTTCTCTTTATGCTTGGGCTTGGTTTGCTCGTGGGTTTTATGTCCGGACAAAAAGGGGCCTCGGTCTTTCTTTTGATCAGTTTGGGAATTGCTTATTACTATAATACTGGCCGTTTGAAAATACAGCTACGGAGCTGGCGGATCTGGCTGCTGGGGGTGGGCGGGGTGGCAGTGGTTTCGCTTTTGTATGGCGTGCAATACCCGGGAAAGTCATTCAGTTGGGCGCTGCATGCGACCGTCTACCGGCTGACGAGCGAGTCTGATCGCAGCCTCCAGCTTTATTTTCAGATCTATCCGGATATTCAGCCGTTTTTGCACGGACGCAGCTCCGGTATCATCGATAGCATCCTGGGCCTCAACATGCCGGTAGATCAAACGCCGGAACGTTTTATCCCGACCTATTACCTCGGTCCTGATTATTTGAATACGTGGAATGGCGCTTTCATTGGGGTGGCTTGGGCGGATTTTGGCTATGCCGGCGTGGTGGTGGAATCGCTCTTTGTCGGATTGCTGCTGTATGCATATGCCTACTGGTTCAGCCGGACACGAAAGACGGCCTTGGTGATGGGAACGCAGGTTGGCCTGATCATGGCCGCGACCCGCCTTTCCGAGGTGGCCCTCACCGCCAACCTGCTGTCGTTTGGTTTGCTCAGCAGTTTTCTGGTTTACTGGGTGGTCAGATCACGACGGAAAGGCTTCAAGCCCGAGGCGCAATTGCCCTATGCGAATCCTTCAAGTTGTACCTAGGTACGCCCCGGCTTGGGCTTTTGGCGGTGGCGTGCGGATGACGTACGAACTGGCGAAAGCCTGGGTCCAACACGGCCACGAGGTGACCGTCTTCACCTCCGATCAAAATGAAGGCGGCCGGCAATTCGCTGAATTGGAGGAGCGGATGGATGGAATCGCCATCCATCGGTTTAGAAATCCGGTGAACGTGCTTGCGACCAGGTACCCTTTTCTTTTTTTCCGCCCAGCCGGAATGCTGAATGCCCTGGGAAAAATTGAGGGCAAGTTTGATGTCATTCATGTGGCCGAATCCCGCGGACCGCATAATCGCTGGGTGGCCCGACAAGCGCCATCGCAGCAGGTGCCGGTGGCATGGTCGGCCTATGGGGGACTCGCCGCGGGCGAAGGCGCCCGGCGAATTTATCGAAAGCTGCACGATCAGGTTTTCAACACCCGTCATATCGTTCGCCGCACGAACGGCTTTATCGCCCAGACTTCACACGAGGTGGAGGTCTATCGGGATTTTGGTGCGGCTCCGGCGCAGATTAGGCGCATACCCCTGGCGGTGAACTGGGCGGATTTTCAATCGTTGCCGGCCCGTGGACAGTTTCGTCAAAAGCTTGGCTTGGGTGATCGGCAGAAGTTGGTGGTGGCCATGGGCAGGATTCATTGGACGAAGGGACTGCAGTTGCTGATCCCGGCCTTTGCCGAAGCCGTGCGCCAGGTGCCTGATGCATATCTGGCCGTAGTCGGCTGGGATCACGGTTACCTCGGTCAGATTCGAAAGATGGTGGCCGAACTCGGCCTGGGCGACCGGGTGCTTTTCCCGGGGGCAGTTTACGGAGCAGAACGGCTGACGGCTTACGTGGATGCCGATTTGTTTGCCCTGACGCCGGGAATATATGAAGAGACTTCGCTGGCGGCCATGGAAGCCTGTGCCTGCGGCACCGGTTGTGTCATCACGCGGCAGTGCGAAATTCCCGGGCTGGAGGAATCCAATGCAGGCCTGACCGTCGAGTACGAAGTCGGACAAATTTCCCGTGCCCTGGCCATGGGATTGCAGGACAATCGCGCGCCCGGCTGGGGCGCCAATGCGCGGCGCATGGTGATCGACCGGTTTACCACGGAAACCGTGGCCCATACCTACGAACAATTTTTTGAAGAACTTTGCGATCAAATGAGAACAACCAAAGCCCTCCTATGAAGTACACGATGCGTCATTATTATCCTTTTGGTCGCGGCACAAATCTGGCTGGAGATAATCTGCTTTCTCCGTCGGCTTGGGATCAGGTGCGAATGACGGACAATAGTGTGAATGCTGCGCTGGGTTTTTATCTTCCTGAGGATCGCCCCGATTGGGTGCGGGTATGCGATGAATCGTCGTCGGCGGCGGCTAGTGCGGCTGACATTGCGAAAATTGTGCGGCACGGACGGTTCACCACGGTCCTTTCAGTGGGAGTCGGCCGGGCTTGCCTCGAGTACCACTTGAAGCGCTTGGAACCGGCGGTTAGTCTTGTATGCACCGAATACTCCCCGCGCGTGGTGGAGCGGTTGCGACAGGTATTTCTGGAATGCGATCGTATTGAATTTCTGGATATAAAGACTTCCGCTTGGACGGATGCAGGTCCCCGGTGTCTTGTGTTGCTCAACCGGGTTGACACTGAACTTGATGATCAGGAGTGGCGTGCAGTTTTCAAAAACCTGGCCGCAGGAGGAGTTCAAAATATACTTGTGGTAGCAAGTGGCTTTCTGACCCCGAGAGCTTTGGCTTTCGAGTTGCGCCAGCGGATGATGAATATATTTTTTCGCCGGCGACTTACTTTCGCTGGCTACAGGCGGACAAAAGCCAGGTTCAAGGAATTGTGGTCTCCTCATTTTACCATTGTGGAAGAGCGATCGATTGGCGCGCTAACCGGTTTTTATTTGGCGAAGGCATGATCCGCGCCATCGATTATGAATGACTGCTCAAATGTGATGGTTCACTTTGATGTCTGCGCCTTGCGCGCATAATTTTTTCAATGAAGAAAGTTAAGCTCAATCTTTCGGCAGACCAGGTCCAGTCATCCAGTGAGAACCAAGGTCCTTTTCGGGCCTTGGCCCGCTGGGTTCGGTGGCGATTGCCCAAGACTATCCGGGCGCACCGAATCTGGTCGGGTCCTTTGCGCGGGAAGCAGATTGTCACCTCGTGGCGGGATTATCCGGCGGCCATTGCCGGGATCACCGAGCCGGAGCTGTTGGCCTGGTTTGGACGCAACGCCAAAACTGGCGAAACGTGGCTCGATGTCGGGGCTCATTATGGCTATACTGCAATCTCGCTGGGCAATTTGGTCGGACCGGCCGGACGGGTGTTCGCCTTTGAGCCGATGGCGGCGACCGTCGGATGCCTCGCGCGGACGCGCTACTTAAACGGCTTGGAGCAGTTGATTGTTGTGCCGCTGGCCGTGGGCGTGGCCGACGGCATTCAGCTCCAGAAGCTCGCGACGATTCGCGGCATGATCGATAGTACGATCGAATCCGGCCGCGACGTGGGCCAGCCAACCTCGTGGAGCGAGGCGATCCTGGTGGCTCAGATGGATTGGCTTTGGCCGAGGATTGCGGGCGGCGATCCCGCCATCCACGGGATAAAAATCGATGTGCAGGGAATGGAACTGCATGTGCTCCGGGGAATGGCCGGCCTGCTCAAGACACATCGTCCCAAGCTCGTGGTGGAACTGCATCGGGGCGTTAACCGGGCCGAGGTGTTGGCGCTGCTCACCCAGCTGGGATATTCGACGAAGGCCACGCCGATCGAGCCGGTGCCTGGCGAGGTCGAGGCCCAGTTTATTGATGACCGCAGTTACGCCTTCTCGCCCAGCAACGGAGCATAAGACCGACCCTATGTCCGGAAAGACGACGCTGGATATCTTGGTCGTGTCGATCAACTATTCTCCGGAGCCGACCGGGTTCGCGCCGCATGTGGCCGCGTTTTGCGAGCACCTGGCGGCGGTGGGTCATCGCGTGACGGTGTTTACCGGATTTCCTTTTGCGCCAAACTGGGCCCGCTGGCCCGAATTTGGCGGGAAGTTCATCCAACGGGAGCATCGGTCGGGCGTGCGGGTCGTGCGGCATACGCATTTCATTCCCCGTTCTGCCCGCCGGATGATCCAGCGGGTTTTGATGGAGGGCACTTTCTGCTTGGTGGCCATGTTCTCGTTGGTGCGTTTCCGGCCGCGGGCGGACGTGGTGCTTTATGTCGGGGCGCAGCCGAGCCTCGCGATGTTTGCGCGGTTGGTGGCCGGCCTGAAAGGCGTGCCGTACGGCGTCATGATCAACGATCTGGCCGCCGGTGCAGCCAGCGACGTGGGCATTGTGAAATCATCTTTTTTGCAATGGTGCCTGCATGCATTCGAGAACGCGTCGTATCGCGCAGCTGCTGGCGCCACGGTGTTGGGCCAGGGTTTCAAGGATGTACTGGTCGCTGACGGATATCCGGCATCCCGGGTGCAAGTCGTGCGCAGCCCAGTGGATGTCGAAATCGTCCAGCCGAGGGACACGGATGTGGCCTTTCGCCAGCGCCATGGATTTGGGCCGCAAGACTTCGTGATCCTTTTTGCGGGCAGCATGGGTTTGAAGCAGGGGTTGGACAACGTGATCGCCGCCGCTGCGCGGTTGAAGGATGAATGCCCCGAGGTGAAATGGTTGTTGGTGGGAGAGGGCGAAACCCGCGCCGAGACCGAACGTTTGATCGTCCGCCATGCGCTGGCTGATCGCGTCAGGCTGATTCCGTTCCAGCCGGTTGAGCAGCTCAGCGCCATGTTTTCGGCCGGCGATGTGTTGTTGCTGAATCAACTGGCGGCCGTAAAAAATACCGTGGTCCCTTCCAAGCTGCTTACTTATATGTCGGCTGGCCGGCCGGTGCTGGCGGCGGTCAATGCCGCCAGCCAGGGTGCGGAGATCTTGCGCGAAGCCGATGGAGGCCGGGTTATTCAACCCGAAGATCCGGCGGCCCTGGCCGCGGCGGTCAAGGAAATGCGCCTGGATGCACCCGGGCGACTGCGAATGGGCCGGGCAAACCGGGCGTACGCGCTGGAGCACTTCGATCAGCGCAAAATATTGCAGAAACTCGAAGGCTTTGTCCATGGCCTGGTCGCGCCCGTCGCCACTGCCGGCCAATGAAAAATGCTTGCCTCCGTGTCTTTTGGCTTCGTATGCGCAGGAAGACCTAGTCAGGTTGATTGCGCATGCCGGCAATTTGCCCTGCCGGTTAATTTTTAATCCCCTTCCATGATTCCTCGTCGCTTTTTTTGGTTTTTTGATTCGCTGGTCCTGGCGCTGGCCTTTTTCGTGGCTTACAGCGCGGCACCGCAGGTCCAGGCGCTCTTTACGCCGGGCGGTTCACTGGCTTACAATTGGATTGAAAAGTACTTGTTGCCTCCGACGGCGGCCTCGGGGGTGTTCCCGCCGATCGCGGACTTCCAGTGGATCCTTTTCGCGACGCTTCCGGGAGCGATCCTGTTCCTTGAGCTATTTGGCGCTTATCGCCGGGTCAACCAATCGCTGGTGCGCACGGTTCTCACCGGCGCCATCGCACCATTTTTAAGCCTGAGCCTCGTCGTGCTGGGCCTCTTTGCGTTCAAGCAGAATTCGTGGAGCCGGCTGTTCTTCTTTCTCTACGGCGCATATGCCGCGGTGCTGCTGGTTTCGTTTCGTCTCATCCTTCTCGCGTGGTGGCACAAACGTCGAGCCGCGGGTTTTTATGCCAAGAACGTGGTTATCATTGGATCCCCCTTTGGCTTGCAGTATTTGGCCGATTATTTCCGTGATTATCTTTCACAAACGGAGTACCGGCTCTTTGGCTATTTGAGCTTGTGCGCAAATCAGCCGCCGCCGGCGGCCAAGGACGTTCCCTGCCTTGGCACGATCGACCAACTGGGCGAACTGGCCGTGCACCGGCCGATCCATGAGGTCGTGGTGGTGCCGGGCGAGGCCGACGGCAAATGGCTCAAGCAGATCGTCAAGGACTGCGATTATTTTCGCATCGCTTTGCGCATCATCCCGGAAACGTTGCTGGCGGATGCGCCGGCCGACCTGCAGAGCCCCCAGCGCGACGATCCGATGCACCTGCCGGCCATCGTGCTCCGCCCCCATGAACTCAACTCGGACGCCTTGTTCGTGAAGCGGCTCATTGACGTCGCCGTATCCGGCATCCTGCTGGTCCTGTTGTCGCCATTGTTCCTGGTTGTCGCCATCGCGATCAAGGTTACCACCCCGCGGCTCTCGGTTTTTTATCCCTGGCGGGTCGTCGGGCAAAATGGCGTCGAATTTACCGGGTATAAATTCACCACCATGATCGCGGACGCCGACCAGCGCAAAAGCGAACTGATGCAATACAATGAAATGACGGGCCCGGTCTTTAAGATCAAAGAGGACCCGCGGGTCACGCGGCTGGGCAAATTCCTGCGCAAATACAGCATCAACGAGCTACCCCAGCTGTGGAGCGTGTTAAAAGGCGACATGAGCCTGGTCGGGCCCCGCCCGGCCTGGCCGCATGAACTGGCGCGCTACGATTTTTGGCACAAACGCAAGCTGAGCGTCCAATCGGGCATCACCTGCCTGTGGCAGATCCGGGGCCGCAATGAAATCAGCAGTTTCGACGATTGGGTGAAGCTGGACCTGGAATATATCGACAACTGGTCGCTCTGGCTGGATATTAAAATCCTCATCAAGACCGCCTGGGTTGTCATCCGTGGCTCCGGCAGCTGATTTTAGTTTTAAAATATACCAGACGCTGGTTTTCCTGGGCGGATTCCGGGGTTTTATCTTAGAGAATAAAAGTGTAATTATGGCCACGTTTCTTAATATATTGGCTTTGATCTTTCCCCTTATTGTGGGTTTGCCGCTTGCGCTTGCCTGGAGTCGGGGCCGGTCATGGGTCGAAACGATCAGCCTTTCGTGGTTCCTCGGGATTGCCGTAATGGCCACTGTTTTAATCCCGATCGGGCTGTCTGGCATACCGTATCGTCCGGCCATTTTGAACGGCGGGCTTGTGGTGGCGTTGATACTTTTATGCTACAGCATTTTTCGGATATGGCGTGCCCGGTTGCCTTTGACTGAGGTGCAGCGCGATAACTCCACGAACCATATTTCCCGATGGGCATTCGTATTCCTTTTCCTTACGGCGGTAAATGTGTACGTCGGGGCGAAGGTTGCGTTCAATACGCCGATTTCGGTGTGGGATGTGGTTCAATTTTGGTTGCCGAAGGCGGAAGCATTGAGGCCCCCGGGCACGCTGCGTGCGCTCGCCCTGACGGTCTATCCTGATTATCCGCCGCTCTGGCCGCTGCAGATTGGGCTGACGCGATCCATCGCGGCGGATCCATCGGTCGTAAAACTTCTGCCGGCTTTTTATCTGATCGTCTTTTTGGGTCTCGTTTATGCCTATCTTTCAAAACATGCCAATGCTTGCACGGCCGCCGTGGCACTGTGGCTTATTTCCGGGCTGCCTTACCTGCATTTTTTCTATGGCTTGATGGATCTGCTGGCCGAGGTTCCTTTGATGGCATTCGTCGGCGCGGCTTCCGTGCTTTTAGCGCGATTTTATTTCACCCACGAGCGGCGGGATGCCTGGGCCAGCTTGGTCCTGGCTTCAACCGCCATTTTAATCAGACCGGAAGGGTTTCAGGTCGCATTTATCATTGCCTTTGTACTGGGGGCGCGGGCCTGGCGCAATCGACAATGGATCGTCGCCAGTATGTGTGTTGTTATTCCGGTTTCTGTTTTTATCGGATGGTTGCTAACCGTGCGATTTTGTTTCCGGCATGCGGCGACCTACCAGGTGAATCTCTCGCTTTTGACGGGAAATATCGTGATATCGGCCCTAACGCATATTCTTCGTTATGAATGTCACGAATTGCTCAACCCGTTTATATTCGGGCCGACTTTATTGGAAATTATTGTGATCCTGGTCGCATGGCGAAGCTGGAGAATCTGGGGGCCATTTGCCGCCATTTTTTTTGGAAGCATGGCTGTTATCAGCATGACCTATATTATCCTTCCAACGATCAATGGCATGCCTTTGAAGTGGTGGCTGGAAACCGGATTCAAGCGCATGTTGCTCCACTTTGTGCCGTTGCTGGTGATCGCGGCCGCACTCGGGTCACACGCGGTTTTTCGTCGAGGCCTCGTGGAATCCAGCTCGGCTCCATGCGATCGATCGGCCGGCCGGCGGAACGCAGGCTGGCGAGATGCCGCCGCCTACCTGTTGTTGTCGATAACGTTGATCGCGGCCGCGGGCTATTATAGCGGATTATTCCGTCCAACCTATATCCATTTGAGCCGGGTGATCCCAAATGGCGAATTATATTTATACTCTCCTGTTAGTTACGGCTATGAAAAGGGCTGGTGGCAGGCTCAAAATCCGGGAAATGTGGATGCCATCATGACGGAGCCGAAGAGCGGCATCACCGGCGGGGTTCTTTATGACCTTACCAATTTGGGCTACCGTGGCAGCAACGATGGGATCTATGACCATTTTGTCAGTTTTAGGGCGAAAGTGGGCATCGTTGGAACGACTGCGGGTAGCGTTCGCTTTCTCGTCATCGCTGACGGCCACCAGATTGCCGCGATTCCCCGGGTTCTTACGGGAAAAGATGGATTTATCCCGATTGCCACCAGTCTTCCAATTTCGACTCATTGGCTTGAGTTGGCGGTGGATTCCGTGGGTGATAACAACTCGGATGCGGCGGTGTGGATTGAACCGCGGCTAAAGCGTGGGGGTTCCGGGCTGCTGGTGGCGGGCGTGTTGCTGCTGGGCGCGGGCAGCGCGGCCGCTTCAGCCCTGGCCTTCGGACGGAAACGATGGTCGCGGGTGACGTCTCGCCTGATCGGCCTCCGTCCGATTCTGATCGTCCTCTTTGTTGCGGTCCTCATTATGCAGGCGGACGCGATTGCCAACTGCCTGTTGCGCGTCGGGCGCTTTTAGCATCGTGTTCCAGATCGTTTCCGGACCATCCATGGACACTCCTGCAATTCAGCCGGGTCAGGGCGAGCGCGGTCTTGCGCCGGCCGGATCGGATCCGGTGAGACCGGGCGTTATTATCCGTGACGAAAACCGGGATGTGTTGAGCCCGTGGATGGACCGGGACGCCGGCACGTACCCGGCAGGGATGGCCGACTCATTGGGCTTTTTTTGGCCGGATAGCTAATCGATCTTCACCGAGGAGATGAAGGAAATGCGAGATAAGCCCATGCTTCTCGCGTTTCTGGACTCGATTTGAGCTTCCACACTTCGAACGGAAAAATCGTCTTCACGAGCTCGTAGCTGGCGAGGACGGATTTGTTCAACGGATAGTTGTCATAATTCGTGGCTGGAGCCGTCTTCCAATCGTTCGCTGAAACGTCGATCATGGTGCGGATGGCAAACCGGGGCAATGGCTTGGAATTGAATTCCAAGCCGAGTTCCTGTAAAGTTTCCACTGACTTGCTATATCGTACAGCCCAAACCAGGCCATAAGTAGGTTTGGCCTCCAATATAAAATAGAGCATGGGGCAGTCGTCGTAGGCGAGCAGAGGTTCACCTTTGGCCATTTGCGGTTTCAGGTACCCATACAATGCCTCGATAGAGTCGACGCGATCCGGGGTCGATTTGATGCCTCGCAAGGGAGGAATTTTAAAATCGGCCGTCAGCTTTTCCACTTTGGAATCGCGCCGGACCCCGTAGTAATCATAGCGAAACGCGGCATAGGATGAAACCAGCAAGGCGGCTCCGGCCAGGACCAACCGCAATTTCCTGTCCCGGCAGAGTTCGCCAACCTGGGTCGCGAGAATAAATGAAAAGGCGAACGGCAACGCCAGAAGGCCGCTATTCCAACAATAATAATAATCAAAAAAATAGGTCGAGGCGCAATAGACCAGGCAACCGGCGAGGGAAATCGAGATACAGAAAAATCCCAGGAAATCGACGGCGCGGGAAAGCCGTATTTCCATCAACAAATAGACGATGATGGAGTTTACGGCGACGAGGCAAAAGGCGGTTGGAAGAAAGAAGTTTTCAAGGTCGCTTCGGCCAGTGGATTGGCTGGCGAAGGTGTAAAGCGAGTAGACCTGGAAAATCGCGAGAAGAAATGGCTTCCAGCTACGCAGCAAACTTTGTTTTGCGACCAGGATGAAGCACGCAAGAATCAGCGAGAAGCTGGAATAATGTTTGAAACTGACGATCTGGGTGAAAAGTGTATGGAACAAATGCCCGTAGAAATAACCCACGCCGGCTTTGAAAGCCGTCAGGGAAGAATTGTGCACCAAATTTATGCGGGCCAACCAATGCGCGGCAGCACCACTCAGGCCGAGATAGCCGAGAAACAACAGCCCCGCGAAAAAGATGGCAATGGAGGTGCCGGCGAGCGAAAGCCTTTCCCTCATCGGGGCGCCGGAAGCTCGGTAAAATTCCCGGATATCGTAGGCCAGGGTCAGCGGGATCAAGACGACCAGGGACGGATAGCAGATAACCGCCACCAGCAGGGACAGGCCGGCGAAGAGTCTCAACGAGAGAGCGGGGATCGACCGCCACCGATGGCTGGCAAAAAAGAGGCACAGGAAAAGCAGAAGGAAGTCGGTCGACAGGCTCTTGTAGCTGGGCGTCGCGATGGTGGAGGGCCAGGCAAAGCTGACGAAGAAGGAAATCGAAGAGGATAAAAAGGCGATGAGCAGCGAGCGGCATTCCCGGAAAAGGACCAAAAAGAATGCGAGGTAGACGCCAATATGGATGGCCCATCCGCACAGTCGCAACTGGTGCAAGGTGGGCGAGGCAAAGATGTGAAAAAATACCTGCGAAATAAATTCAAACGGACACAGTAGTGTCATAATTTCCGAAGAAAACAGGGGCTCGCCCATTTTTAGGCGAAGCGGAGCCGCCACGTACAGCCCTTCGTCGGTAAAATCGATCCCGAGAGCGGCTTTGCGGACGGCAAAGCCAATATAGAGCAGGGCAATACCGGCGAGGGCGAGATATAGTTGCCAACCGGGCTTCTGTTTTGGCTCTTGGTGGGCCAAAGATATCATCCTCGGTTCTCCGGCGCCTGGTGGGGTGGGTATGCTCATGCCTGAGGCTGATCGAAAGTGCAGAGACGACCCGTCTACGCCAGTCTTCATTTCAGATCATTTCTCTGGACTTCGTAAAGATGAGGTTCATTTGATGGCTTCTTATTCGGTTTTACAGTAAAAAGTTAAGCAGTTTGCTCTAAACCAAGGTTGTTGGCATACGGGTGGGGCAGGCTAAGGGACGAAGAATGCCCAGCCGCGGGAGAAGTAACGGCGAAGAAGGGGCTGTAAAAAGGGGGTTGGAGATTCCAAAATTTAAGGGGAATATCCTAACCAAATATGTTTTGACCGGAAGATATCCAAGGGCAGTTGGTGCTTTTTCATCAAAGGCCAAAGTAGAGCCTGCCTGGAGATTGCCATGAAGAACGGATTTGAAGTATATCATGAAAATCACCGATCTGGGATGTTTTGTGGGGCATGGGCCACAAGCGGACCGATTGGCCCGTTAAGGTGTAAATGACCGCACGGTATTAATCACTCTGTCCTGGTCGGCCAGACTTAAATCAAAATAAAAGGGGAGCCGAAGGATGCGGCTGGAGATGGATTCAGCCACGGGGCATTGAGCTGGCAACGGCCCGGCCAGTCTTTGTCCCATTGGGGTCAGGTGCAGGGGTTGGTAATGAAAAACGGCATGGATATTTTGTTTCCTCAGCAGCCCGAGCAAAGACTGCTGTGCGTTGGCCGTCGGTAAAAGCAACGAAAACATATGATAGCTTGTCCGGCAATGGGGAGGTATCAATGGAAGCCCGATCCCGTGGGTGGACGCCCAATCCCGCAGGCCGTCAAGATAACGCGTATAAACTTCGCCCCGTCTATTTTGGATCTTTTCATATACATCCATTTGTGCCCAAAGCAGCGCGGCCAGAATGTCTGATGGAAGAAAACTTGAGCCAACGTCCCGCCAGGTGTATTTGTCTATTTCTCCCCGATAAAACCGGCTGCGATCGGTGCCCTTCTCCCGCAGGATTTCGGCGCGCTCGACGAACCTGGGGTCATTGATGACCAAGGCGCCACCCTCGCCGCAACTGAGATTCTTTGTTTCATGGAAGCTCAGCGTGGCAAGCTGGCCGAAAGTGCCGAGCGGTTTGTCCCGGTAAAAACCGAAGAGGCCGTGAGCGTTGTCTTCTACAATGGCCAGGCCATGCTTTGCCGCGATGGAGCAGATGGCATCCATTTCGCAACCGATACCTGCGTAGTGCACCACGACCACGGCTTTGGTGCGTGAGGTGACGGCGGCTTCCAGCAGGGATTCGTCAAGGTTGAAAGTGTCTGGCCGGATATCGACAAAAACCGGGCGGGCGCCACGGAGGGCAAAGGCGTTGGCGGTCGACACAAAAGTAAATGACGGCATGATTACTTCGTCACCCGGTCCAAGATTCAGAAGCAATGCAGATAGTTCGAGTGCATCCGTGCAGGAGGTGGTCAGGAGCACTTTTGCCTTATCAAAATGATCCTCAAAAAACGCCTGGCAGAGACGTGTATATTTCCCATCTCCAGAAACATGCCAGTCGTCGAATGCCGCACGAACATTGGCAAGCCCTTGCTCAAGGAAAAGCGGGCGATTGAAGGGTATTAAGGGATCCGACATGAGCAGACAAATCGCGAGATTGCCCCGCAGCTGAGACGCTCGTCAAGCTTTACCAATTCGATTGCTACAGAGAAGACGCTGCGGTTGCGGCATAGCCGGAATAATTTATTTGATTCCCCGCGAAACCGCTCGGCGGTCTCATGGAGGTTACCTTTCGATCAAAACCGCGATGCCGAAACCAGTCTTTCCGTAATAATTCCCGTTATATAGCATATATCGGTCGCCCCGGTGATCGAAGACGAATGGGTAGCAGATCATTTGTGAATCCCACCCGGAAGGAGAAACATCGATTCCAACCATGTCGTCATGGCGTTTCCATTCGATTCCATCATTCGAGACGGCAAACCGAATTCGATAGGTCGGGCAATCAGCCGTCGCCCTGGAGCAAAACCACATTTTGTAAGCCCCGTCATCCTTAATCACCCTGGGAACCCCGAGGGCATATTCAAATTCGTCGCGAAAATCGACCGCTACTTTTCCGTCACGCTCCCAGGTGAAACCATCCTTCGATTCGGCGTATTCCAAACGATAATGGTGCTGCGCGCCGTCAGGCCGGGACGTCCAGCCAATGCAGGATGTAAACCAAGCCCGAAACCGGTTGCCTTCAAGAATGACCTCGGGGGTTGCGACGAAATGCGGCAGATCTCGTGTTCGATCAATGATGGGCCCCTTGAAGCAACGTTCAAAGCAATGGGTCTGTTCATTCCACTCGGCAAGGCCGATCGAATTGCGGATTTTTACCGTAACCCCAAGATTAATGCCCGTATAGTATAGTAATTTTCGCCCACCCGCAATAACCAGGGAGTTAGGAAGGGCACCGCTGTCATCAAAACAACCCAGTGCGCCGGGTTCCAAGATGGCCTTGTCATATAATCGGAGAACTTTAGTCGGGTTGCGCATATTGATCTCAAGATATGCGCCATGCCCGCGATTGAGCTTGTCCCGGCAGGAGAAGTAAACCCTATATAAATCATCACCTATGCTTTCAGCGATTGGAATCATGGCATGGGAATACATCCAATCACTTTGGTTATCAGCACAAAATACGTGCCCGAGTTTCTTCCACTTCATTTTCGATCACCTTTATTATATTTTACTGAGTCGGTTGCTCGGAACCCGGGATCGTTCAGTATGGGCACCGATGTAAACGCCGCCCGCCTCGACATCCGCAAGAATCAAAGCTCCGGCGCCGATGATGGAGTTTTCACCCACCTTGATATGATCGCGAAGCGTCGCATTAACGCCAATAAAGCAAGCGGTCCCAATCTCCACCCGCCCGGACACGACAATATGCGAGGCCAGGAAGCAATGGTCATTGATCGTGGAATGATGACCGATATGGTTACCACTCCATAGCGTGACATTATTCCCTATGGTGACAAAGGGCTGAACGGTATTGTCTTCGAGAATAAAGCAATTATCCCCGATCCGTCCGTCATTAAGAATGGTGGCATGCGTGCTGATATAGCTGGCAAGCCGGTATCCCCGGGCTTTGGCCTCGAGGTATTTGCTTTTCCTTATCTGATTCAACTTGGAATACCCAAGGGCGATGAAAAGATCGTGGTTGGGTGGCGGGAAAGTTTTGTCGGCTTCCCCGTATGGGATGACGGGCAGTCCGCAAAACTGGTCCGCCTTGATGTACTCGGCATCCACCGTGAACGCCGCGACTTTATAATCCGTGTCCCTGGAAAAGTAAAAATGGGCCAGCTCAGCGGCGTCGGTCGTGCCAAAAATGACCAGTTGCTTCATGGGCCCTCCTTTTTGGATTGTTGTTTATAGATCTGACGCACGATAGTGTAAGGCCGATGTTTGGTTTCCGAAAAGACCTTGGATAGATAGATGCCAACAATGCCAATAAACGAAATAACAAAACCGCCCAGCAGCCAAATCGAGGCCATGACTGAAGTCCAGCCGCCAAGGGGTTTGAAAAAAAACAGTTTGTTGACAAAAAGGTAGCCGGTGTAAGTTACCGCTATAAGGGAGATAATTATACCAATATAAAAGATGCCAGTCAACGGTGCATTGCTGAACGAGGTGACTGAATCGACCAATTGAGAAACCTTCCGTCGAAACGTGTAGGTGGTTGGGCTTGTGTCAGTCTTTGTTATGACTTGGGGGCATTGAGCGAAGCCGGTGATAACCCATAGGCCTGCCATGAAAACCTCCCGCTCGTCATGTTGCAGCAGTGCATTTACGAACCGGCGGGTCATGAGGCGGGCGACAACAATGTTGTCCGGCAGGTCCAAACGGGTGAGCAGGCGGAAAAGCCGGTAAAAAACAAAGCCGCTCCAGCGTTCGAAGATTCCGCCTTTGCGCCGCGCTTGCACGCCGTAAACCACATCTGCCTGTTCCCGCCCCATTTGCTCGGCAAAACTCAACAGCCATTCAGGTTTTTCTTCAAGGTCACTGTCGATTAGAAACACCTGCTCACCACGGGCATGGGCCAACCCCGTCATCATGGCCTTATGGTGGCCGAAGTTGCGGGAGAGGTCAATCACCACCATGTGCGAATCCGCTTCATGGAGGCTGATCGCCAATTCCAGGCTATTGTCAGGCGAGCCATCATTGACCAAAACGATTTCATAGTCATCGGCAGCGAGCCGGCGGGCCGCAACACCAGCCCGGCGGCAAAATTCCTCAAGATGGGGTGCAGTCCGATAGAGGGTGGAGACGATGGACAGTTTCATGGCGCAACATGCTTCAGATAATGTGGTGCATCCTTGCCGCAGTTGAAAAGTAAATCAAGGACCGTGACCCCGTGGATAAATTCGCCCCAGAGCTGTGGATATTCCGGATATCCGGCGTAATCGATCCAGCTAAGCTTGATGCCTTTTTTGATAAAGGCATCCTCTTCTATATAATTCTTAGCCGCGGGGCCAGAAATATATTCCGTGCCGCCAGTCTGCATGCAAAAATCAACGAGGCGCTCGGTTTTGCCTGTAATCAACCGGTAATCCCACGAATTGCTTATCTTGGTCCGGATGCCTAGATAAGAACATACGGCCTCGATCAACTCACGATTGAATGCCGATAAATAAGTATGGCTGTGCATCCGGTAGAATGGCTCGAATAGGGCCGCGACCTCATTAAAATGCCGCGCACGGCGGTAGTTGCTTTCAAGCGTTTTCCAGTGCTTTTCCTGCCAGCGAGTATCGGGTAATGTTACGTCACGGATACGCCGGCCGATATCTTGTCCAACTGGAATACTAATCCACTCGACGCCATTTGGGGTTTTTATCCTATTGCGATTACGCCAATCGTTCTTGGTGTATTGCAGGTCATCGTACAGAATAAACTCATCGACGGCGGCGATCATGTCGAAGTATCCCTTCCAAGGAATGTAATTGGACTGACAGATGGCGATTTTTTTTATCATGAGCCGTTTGGGGTGCGCAGGCCAATCATCAAAGAGGGGCCAGGGATAATCGCAGCAGGCCCCCGCAGCCACCGGCCTTTATTTTTTGTTTCGTCACTTACAAACAAGGGTGATCAAGCGAGGCTGTGGCCGCCGGTCCGGACGCGACCAGATCGGAAGATGCCCGGACGGGCAGGGAGGCAACGAGCTCGGGTGCAGCATTCATCGGGAATGAAACCATAATTTTGAAAAGTGAAGATGTGCAAGTTACTTCAGGCTGGTCGCCGCCTGCCGGCGGGGGCAATACCCTTGGTGCCTGTTATGGCAAACCCGCTCATAAGTGAATCCACCTGCGCCGATGCCGGAAAGGCGGGCATTAGCGGGCTGTTGAAAATCGCTGCCAGCGCGGACCTGCTCTGGCGATGCAATCCGCCTGGCCTCCGGGGCATATCCTGCACCGGTTGAATGCCGCATGTTTTGCTGGATGTGAGGGGGTTTACTGATGATGTGGCCGACTACAGCGCTGCAACCAGCCGGGCGGTGAAGGCTGAACATGCCCCGCAGCTATCAGGGTGAAATGAAGCTTCTGGTGGGAAGGGAAATTTTCCAAGGCCGAGCCAGGGCGTGTTTTCGACATGGCCTGAATATCATTCAGGCCGCAGCTGGATCGCGCCGGCGTAAATTTCGGATTTTGCATGATAATCATCGATGGACAGGGTGACGGAATCACTCTCAACCGGATCCTTCGTCACCAGGGTCAGGCAAATCCAGCCCTCGGTCACGTAATGGTAATCTTCCGCGAGAAGTTTGGGGTCCGGGTGTCCCAGCAGCTGGATACGGACGGCGCCTTTTGTCACCTTGACCCAGGCATCAACCCGGTACCGCTGGCCGCGTTCCACCGGAATGCTGTAGGATTCGATGAACTGCACCCCGGATGTCACGATGTGGGCGGCCACTCTGTCATCGGCGCCTTGCGCGGAAGCCATCTCAAAAACATCGGCGTTGCTCTTCTTCCAGCCTGCCAGTCCCTGCTCAAAGGAGGGATTTTCGGAACGCGCGCGGCCCTTCAAGTAATAGGCGCCAAACCGGCCTTCAATTTTTTTGCCGCCGAGCCTAACGGCAGCGGCTTCAATTTCAGGTCCGGCGGCATGCTCCACGGCCACTTCCTGCGGAAACCAGTGCCCGGATATGCCGCCGGCGAGAGATGATGCAGTATACAAGGCCAGGCTGTTCGGAACCAGCAATACGACATCCTCTTTTCTGTCGATATCCTCGGAAAGATCATCAAGGAAGGGACCGGTCCTAATCGCTGGGATGTATAAAAGAGGGTTGCGCATGATCACCTTGCTGCCGGTAGAGGGGACATTTCTGGCGCCGATGGCGAAAGCCACAAAGCTCGATCCGATCGTCGGAACCAAGCGGGGCGGGCGGTTATGATTCAGTTGATCAAGATGCAGTTCGCTGACCGATGCGATCACCTGATCCATGCACAGGTCTTTTGGCAGCACAACGAGAGCATTCCAGAGTCGGTTGTAAGAGGGAGCAGACACTGGAATGGTGACCAGAAGGGTGAGGAACAGGATAGCCGAACCAAACGGCATCAGCTGTCGCCCAACAGGAGTTCCCTCTTCCTTTGTGCCTGAAGGTTCCCGCGCTGTTCCATTGTGCTCGCAGCAACCCGCACCCAGCACGGCCAGCGCCAAACCCGGAGGGATGGCCAATAGCATGCGATGGAAGGAAACAATATACCAAAATCCCGGCTGGTTTCTCGCCAGGGCGTTGGCGAAGGGAATCGCAATAAAGGGAAAGCACAGGGCCAGCACCGGCATGACCGTGAGCCAGCCGACGATGTGATTGCGGCGCAGCAGCAGCCACAGGCCGGCGACGAAGTTGATGATCCCAAAAAATCCCAGAATTTGCAGGGTGCGATCTTCTGCCGGAGAATGGGCGGATAGGATGTTGAATCCGTACCAGCGAGTAAGCCACCCTTCAGGACGATAGAGCTGATCCAGTGCGGGATGCCGGGGCCACCAGTGGACAGCCGCGAGGCTAAAGGCCAGGGCGGCAAACGCCAGCCACCAGAGGGATGAACGTTTCCAGTTGAGCAAACGCCAGACGGCCACTGCGGCGAGTCCCAAAGCCGCCAGACCCAAGCCTTGGACGTGATTGAAGGCGATGAATAGCGCCAGACAAAGGCCCGAGGCTAGAGGCCAGAGAACAGAGGCCAGGTGAAAAAAAGCGGAAAGCGGAAAGCGAAATTTGGCCTGATGGCACGATTTTCCGATTTCTCGATTTTCCGATTTTCGGCATGTGACTTCCAGTCCGAGCCGGATCAACGCGATTGCGCCAAGCTGGGAAAGTATCGTGCTGGCGATGCCGTAATAACGGTAGAAGGAAAAAATATCGTTACCAAAAAGCACGGCTTGCAGCACCACGAAAACCAGGGAGGCGTTCCTTTTCAGGCCAACGGCGCGGGCCAACCTGAAATACTGCCAGCTGAGCAGCAGGCAGGTCCCGGAAAAGTAGGCATCCAGCCAAAAACGCTGGCGGGTAGGCGGGCTGATCCAACCCAGCAGGCTGTAGGAGAAAAAATAGCCGGATTTATAGCCGGCGGAGTGATGGCCTATGTATGAATAGTGCGACCATTCGTTGGTGCGGGCGTAATGTTCCCAGGGATCGGATGGCCATTCGAGATAGGCGCCGGGAATATAGAAAACAAGGGCGAGGAGGAGCCAGGGGAGAAAAGCAGAAAAGCGGGAAAGCGGAAAATTGGAAAACTCAGCTTTGGTTTCGCCCCGCCAGGCGCGGAGGGCGATGAGGCTAAGGATCACGTGGTGGCGTGCAGAGCCCAATAGACGTGAAGCAGCGGGGGAAGGTGGCTGCCGGAGCCAGGGTTGACCGGCCATTTCCGCCAATAATAAAGCAGATAGAAAAACAGGTAGGGCATGAAGAATGCCCAGCCGCTGGAGAAATAGCGTCGGAGAAGGTTCGGAGAAACGGGTTGGGGGTCGCTTTCCATTGAAAATTTTCAGGGTAAGATTCTAATGCCACGGATTTTTACACCAAAATCGCCAAGGACGCCAAGCCAGTTAACGGCCAACCCAATCCTTCCAAGCTTTTACAGAAGAAAACGAAGGTAACAAAGAGCTGTTGGGATTTTCTGTCATCAAAGGGAAAAGCAGAAGCCTGCTTGGAAATTTGGCCCAAGCCAATGTCAGTCGCTTCGTTTCCTTGGTTGCCTTCTGTAATAACGGTTTGAGCTGTTAGCTCGGCGAGGCGCTCACAAAAAAACTGGGCACGAATTCGTGGGCGATTTTCAGCCGGGCGAGCGAGCAATAGTGTGATTGCAGTTCCCTTTGGAAATCGAGCGGCTGGCCGGAATGTCCGTCGTGTTCGGGTACGAACTCACCGCGTTCAAAGTGATCGTTGATCTCCGGTCCCAGCGGCAAAATCAGTCGGGGCAGTTTGTAGTCGGGGAGAGCGGCGAAAAACGTGGCGGTGCGAAAGCCCGCGGCTGTGAGTAACTCAGCGAGTTCGCTACGGGTGAAAGTGAAGCTGCGAAGGCTCTGCCCGGAATGAGTCTTCCATTTCTGCGCGGCCAAGGCGGCGTCGTAGATCGCGATGTTGGGCACGCCCAGGTGATCGTCCGGCGCGCCCAGCAGGTATTTCAGGCCGAGACGATTCTCGATGCCGATGACCAATTGGCCGCCGGGCTTGAGCAGAGTGCGAATGCGGTTGAGGAATTCTGCCTGCACTTTGGCCGGCTCGCCGGGGCGAAACTTGGCCACCCACTCGAGCACGCCGATGGAGCAGATCAAATCGAAGGATTGCGGTTCGAATTCGAGGTCGAAAAAATCCGCCTGCACGAAATGCATGCGGTCGGCCACCTGCTCTTGCGTGGCGGCCGCCTGGATGAAGGCCAGCCGTTCCGGGGTGGGTTCGAGCGCGGTTACTTCGCTATTTTTATTTCGGGCCAGCGGAAGGGCGATTTGTCCCCAGCCGGAACCGATATCCAGGACCTTGGCGCCGGCCGGCGGCGGATGCTGGCGAAAAAAAAGATCGCGGGCCGGGCTGGTGACGACCTGGTGGAGCCACGGATTCGCTTTTTCGTAGCGCCGGGCGACGACGGAGCGCCAAGGCGTGCCGCTGCGGACTTCACGGACAATTTCCAGAAGCTCGCTGGCCGGAGTATCGCGGTAGGAATCTTCACCGGGCTGCGTCGTCCACCGGCCGCCGTGCTCCACCATAACCGTTTGGCCGCCATGTCGGAAAGTGATCATGGGGATAGAAAACGAGCGGTAATTGGTAGTTTGAATTTAGTAGTTGGTTCGGACTCCAGAACCCAAACCTTCACCACAAAGACACAAAGAGAAAAGCAAAACGGAAACGGTCGATCTTTTGGGAACCACTTATTTACACTGATGGACGCTGATAGGCTGCTGGAAAACTGTGCCGCTACCGCGGCACACGGCCGCAGGCCGTGTTGGCCGTCGGGTTGCGCCAGAAAGCGCTGCGGCAGCGTTTTCTGATCGCAACGATGGCCTACAGTCGTTTTCCGCAGCCGATTCATATCCGGGCCAGTCCGCGGTATCCGATTAGCGTTCATTAGCGTCCATTCGCGGTTAAAAAAAGGATTGAATCCGTGATCATCCGTGTACCGAGCCGCAGGCGACATCGGACAATCCGTGGTAAAAATAAGTGCTTATAAGTGTTCATCAGTGGTCCAACTGTATGAATCCGAATCTGTGTTCATCTGCGGTTAGCTAACCTGTCTTGGCGGCCACTGGCCGCGAGGTGATGGCCGCCTTGAGGTTCGCGATGCCAAAGGTCCGGTCGAGGCCGTGAACCTCGATCTTTATGGCGTCGTAGCGTCGATGCAAGACGACCAGTTTTTCGCCGACGAAATGGATGAAGCCGAATGAGAAAAAGTAGTGGCCGGGCATGAGATCGAGGTCGAAGGTAAAGTCCACTTCGTGTTGCTCATCCGCTTTGAGTGCAGGGGCCGGTTGTTTGCTGAAAAGGGTGTTGGTGCCGTAGATTTCCACCCCGGCGGTATTTTTTACGGTGAGCGCGAAGATGGGCTCGGGGCAGTCGTCATCGGCTGCCACCACCATGCGGACAACGATGCGTTCACCGGTGGTGAACCACGTACGCGCCTTGTGGTTCACGTCCAAAATGGCGACGGAAAGGATTCGTCCCAGCTCTCCACCGTAGGCAAACTCCTGGCCGCTGAGCTGAACATGCGACCGTTCGTCGGCCAGAAGTTCCTCCGTTTGTTTAGTCGGCGCTTCGCCGTTGGCCTGCGCGCCAGCAACTGTCGTGGCGGTCTTGGGCGATGACGGCGACGTCTCGGCTTGGGCCGCGTGGGTCGCCTGCAAGGCCGTGATGTCAGCTTTCAAAGAGTCCACGGAGTTTCCCTCGATGGTGAGCTTCGAGTACAAGTTGACCACGTCGTTCGGCTTGCCGGCATAAACGACGCAGCCGTGCTCGAGCAACACCGCATGGTTGCACAACCGTTTGACCATGGAAGCGTCGTGCGAGACGAACAGCAGCGTGACGCCTTTCGCAATGAAGCGGTCGATGGTGCGGGCGCATTTGAGTTGAAACCGGGCGTCACCGACCCCGAGCGCTTCATCAATGATGAGAATGTCGGGATCGACGTTCACGGCCACGGCAAAGGCGAGCCGCACGACCATGCCACTGCTGTAAGTCTTGACCGGCTGTTCGATGAAGTCGCCGATTTCGGCGTAAGCTGCGATGGCCACAAATCGAGCGTCCACTTCCTTGTGCGTGAAGCCGAGGATGGCGGCGTTGAGATAAACATTTTCGCGGCCGGTAAACTCGGGATTGAAGCCGGCGCCGAGTTCCAGCAAGGCCGCCACGCGGCCGCGGGTCTCCATCCGGCCCTGGGTTGGCTGCAGGGTGCCGGCGATGATCTGCAGCAGGGTGCTTTTGCCCGAACCGTTGCGGCCGATGATGCCGACGGCTTCGCCGCGATGCACGGTGAGGGAGAGGTCGCGCAGCGCGTAGAAATCGCGCCAGCCGCGGGCCGCGTGCTTGTGCAGGGCGCGCTGCGGCGGGGAATCCTTCGGCAACATGCCGGCGGCACCGGCGATCAAAGGGCTTTTCAGGCGGTCAGCCGGCGACTTCCAAATGCGGTAGGCCTTGGAAATATTTTCAGCAATGATGATGGGATCGGACACGAAAGGATTTAGTAGTTTGTATTTGGTAGTTGGTAGCGTCCGGCCCAATCCTTTCAAACTTTTACAGAAGAAAACGAAGGTAACAAAGAGCTGTTTGGTATTTCTGTCATCAAAGGCAAAAGCAAAACCTGCTTGGAAATTTCGCCCAAGCCAACACGAGGCGCTTCGTTTCCTTGGTTAACTTCTGTAAGATTTTCAGCAGCTATGCGCGTTCATTCGTGGTTTAATGACGGTTTAAAGCACGTCGGCGAAGGCGGACTGGGTTTTTTTGAAAAACCAGCTGCCGCCAAAAAATACCGCTGTGCCGACGGCGTAGGTGTAGCCGAGGCCAAGCAGATTGATCGGCTGGTGCCAAAGCAGCGCAGAGCGCGCGAGCTGGACGGTTTGCAGGAGCGGGTTCCATTTTAACACGTTCCAGATGGCTGAGGATCCATGGAACCTGCTGATGGGATAAAAAATGGCGCTGGCCCACAGCATGATTTGTGAAACGAACTGGATCACCTGGTTGATATCGCGGAAAAATACGCCAATCGCGGCCAGGAACCAGCAGAGACCGGCGGTGAACAATAAATGGGGCAGCAGCACGACCGGGAGCCAAAGCAGCCCGGCCAAGGTGAGGCTGCGGCCCATCACGACGATGCCAATCAACAGCAGCCCCAGGCTGATCAGCAGGTGAAACCAGAATGCGCTGAGTTGCGCGAGCGGCAGCACCTCAAGCGGAAAAACAACTTTTTTGACGAGGTTTGGCTGGCCCACGATGATCGTGGGCCCGACTCCCAGCGTCTCAGCGGTGACGTGGAACAGGATGAGGCCCAAAAATATGGCGAGGGCAATGTCGATCGGGCTCTCCTGGGGCAAAACGCCGAACTTGATTTTGAATATTACCCCGAACACGAACATATAAAGCCCGAGCATCAGCAGCGGATTGAGCACCGCCCAGATGATGCCGAGGTAGCTGCCGCGATGACGCAGTTCGACGGCGCGCACCGTGAATTGCCACCACAAGTCGCGCTTGCGCGCAAAATTGGTGAGGTGGGATGTACGGTGCGGGTCGGGCATGGGGGGTTCGGGGGCGGTAGTTGGAAATTGGTAGTTCGTAATTAGTAGTTCGAAGTTCAACGTTTGGCGTTCTAAGTCCATAGTCCGAACCAACTACCAACTACAAACTACAAATTACCATCCCCAAAATACCAACTACTTAAACGCCTGCACTGCGGCGCAAACGTAATCGATCTGGTCGGCCGTCAGGTGCGGGCCGATCGGCAGGCTGAGCACCTCGCGGGCGAGTTTTTCCGCGAGAGGGAAATCGCCGCGCTGCCAGCCGGCGTCGCGATAGGCGGCGGAAAGGTGCGGCGGAATGGGGTAGTGGATGAGCGTGCCGATGCCGTGCGCGGCGAGATGCTGCTGCAAGGCATCACGGCGCGGCGCGCGCACGACGAAGAGATGCCAGTTCGGCCCGGTCCAGGCGGGCACATGGGGCAGGGTGAGGCCGGCCACATTCCCGAGTTGTGCGAGGTAGCGGGTCGCGAGCGCCGTGCGGCGTGCGTTCCACGCATCCAGGTGAGGCAGTTTTGCCCGCAGGAAGGCGGCCTGCAGTTCGCTCAGGCGCGAATTCAAGCCGCGGACTTCATGGTGATATTTGACCTTCGAGCCATAGTTGCGGAGGGACCGGAGTTTTTCGGCGAAGGCGGCGTCGTTGGTCGTGAGCGCGCCGCCGTCGGCAAATGCCCCCAGGTTTTTGCCCGGATAAAAACTGTGGGCGGCGGCGTGGCCGAGGCTGCCCGCGGTGCGGCCGCGATATTTGGGGCCCTGCGCCTGCGCGGCATCCTCGAGCACGAACAGGCCGTGTTTTTGCGCGATGGCGTTGATCGCGTCCATGTCGGCGCACTGGCCGTAAAGGTGCACGGGTAAAATCGCCTTGGTGCACGGCGTGATTTTTTCGGCGAGGCGGGACGGGTCGAGATTGAAAGTTTTTTCGTCGGGCTCGACGGGCACGGGCCGGGCGCCGACGCTCGAGATGGCCAGCCAGGTGGCGATATAGGTGTTGGACGGCACGAGCACCTCGTCGCCCGGCCCGAGGCCGGCGGCCATGAGCGCGAGTTGGAGGGCCTCAAGGCCGTTGGCCACGCCGATGCAGTGCGCGGTGCCACAGTAGCCGGCATAGTCGGCCTCAAAAGCTTCGAGTTCGCGGCCGAAAAGATACCATCCTGAATCCATCACGCGCCGGTAGGCGGCATCGCATTCCGTGCGAAGTTCGTCATAGGCCGGCTTAAGCTCGAGAAAGGGGACGTTCATGGGGGGATGGTTGGTAATTGGTAGTTAGTAGTTGGTAGTTGGTTTCGATCCCACGCTTGCCGTGCCCTTCGTAGCCCTGAACCCATTGAAGGGGTTAAGGAGGGCGCCCGGACCAACTACTAATTACGAATACCAAACTACCAAATCCAAACTACTAATTACTATTCCTAAACAAACTTCAATTTCCGCGCGGCGAAAACCACCATGCGCAGGAGGAGCCAGCCGTGGCTCCAGCGCTGGATGTTGGTCGTGCCATAGGTGCGCTCGCCGTAGCGGATGGGCACGTCGGCAATCTTCAGGTTGAGTTTGCCGGCGCCGAAAAGCAGGTCGAAGTCGCCGAAGGGATCGAAGTCGCCGAAATAGGCGCGTTGCGCGGCGATTCTTTCATAATGGGCGCGGCTCAGCACCTTGGTGCCGCACAGCGTGTCCTTCACCGACTGGCCCAGCAGCCAGGTGAAGAGCAGGCCGAAGGTTTTATTGGCGCAAAGGTTGAGAAACTGCATGGCGTGGTGATCCATCGGATAAACGAGACGCACGCCGTTGGCGAACTCGGCCCGGTGGTTCGCAATCACGTCGTAGAATTTCGGCAGTTCCTCCGGCGGCATGGTGAGGTCAGCGTCGAGGATCATGAGAATGTCGCCGGTGGCGGCGGCGAAGCCCTCGCGCACGGCGTTGCCTTTGCCCTTGCCGGATTGCCGGAGAATCTTGATGCGGCGTTGCGGAAAGGCCGCGGCGACGCGCTGGATTTCCTCCCAGGTGTTGTCGCGAGAATGGCCTTCCACAAAAATCAGCTCGGTGCCCGCGCCGAGCTCGGGCGTGCGCTCGACCGCGGCCTGGATGTTGCCGGCCTCGTTGCGGGCCGGGATGATGACCGAGACGGTGAGCGGGCGCGTGGCGGGCACGGGACGCCGCGGGCGGGCGACAAGGAAGACCGTCAGGCAGAAGGTGGGCAGCAGCGGGGCGAGCAGGCGGTTAAAAAACTTTTCCAGGAAGCCGAGCTGCAGCGGCAGCAGCAGGCGGGGCTGCATCTGCAGCATTTCCCAGTCGGCCAGTTGCAGGAAATTGAGCGTGTCGGTGGTCGCGATCCAGCTGCTCTGCGGCTCGGGGCTCTTCAGGCCCAGCCACCGGCCGAGCGAAAAAAACGGCCGCCACAGGGCCGAGGGGAAATTGATGAGCAGCCGCGTGTCCGCATGGGAAACGGGGTGCAGTTTCTCGAGGAGCTGCTGCACATCGGTGGCGTAGTTGAGCGTGTCGGAGACGATGATGACATCGAATTTTTCCGTGAGGGAAAGTTCTTCGCCGGCCTGCACGTGGAACTCCGCCTCCGGCACGTGCGCCCGCGCCGCCGCGATCCTGCGTTCCGAAAGGTCGACGCCGACTTTTCGGGCCGCGCGCAACTCCCCCAGCAGCCCGCCCGCGCCGCAGCCGACCTCAAGCACGCTCGCGCCGGGAGGGATCAGCAGATTGTAATAATGGGCGAGAATCCCATGGTAGCCGCGCGACACCCAGTTGGGGGTGGACGGGGCGGCATCGTAGAAGGCGCGTACCTGGTCGAGGTGATGGCGGGTAAATTCCGAGCCAGTGGCGGCGGGCATGGTTTTATTGAGGATTCATACCTTTGAACCACTGATGAACACTTATAAACACTTATCTTTGCTGCGGATGACCAGGGATTCGATCGGTTTTTTAACCGCGAATGGACGCAAATGAACGCGAATATTTTCCCGCGGATAACGCGTGTGCTGCGCTAGCAGCACAGTTTTCCAGCAGCCTATTCGTGCCCATTAGTGGTTAAAAACCTGCTCCGAATCCGCGAGTATCCGCGTCATCCGTGGAGAAAAATATCCCCTGCTGCTGTCTCTGCGACCTTTGCGTTAAAAAGGATCAGTGCGCAATTTCCTTTTCCAGCACCACGAGCAAGCGTCCAGCAAACGCACGCGGGCAAAGCGCGGCCATCCGGTCGAGTCCGTGCATCAACCATTGGGTGAAGCGTCCGCCGAGCTGGGGCCGAGAAAACCCCCCGGCAGAAAAATAGGCGAAACACGGCCGGGGCGCGACTTCACGCAAATGCCAGCCATCGAGCCGGTCGTGCGCTTCACCCCACCAAAAAAAACGCGTGGCCGAGCCCTGGGCCGCATAGTAATCCACGTTTTCGGGTGAAAATTCCGGCGGGGCCTGCCAGGAAATTTTGTCTTTCAAGCCGACGGGCTCGTGATGAAAAAGGCCATAAACGAGCCGCCCGGTCCAGCTGGCCGCGGGTTCAAACAAGATCAGCCGGCCGCCGGGCGCGAGCACGCGGTGAAACTCGCGCAGCGCCGTGCCCGGGTAGCGCAGATGGTGCCAGACGTCGAACAGGATCAGGTTCGACACACTGCCATCGGCGAAGGAGAGCCGGTAGGCGTTCTCCTGCCGGTCGAGCCACGGGTTGGGAAACAGGTCGGTCGTGATACAGTGCGGAATGACTTCCTTGATATTGCCCATGCCCGAGCCCAGTTCGACCACGAGGCCGGGCAGGGTGGCATCGGTGCGCGCCGCGATCCACTGGTAGAACCGGCGGTAATTTTCCTGCAGGTACGGCTTGCGGGCCCACGCCTCGCGATTGCGCTGGATTTCGACGTTATGTTGTTCGACCGGCAATGCCGTGGGCTTTTTCATCAGGAGGAGTAGCCGTAGTTGGCCGGTGGTAATTGGTAGTTGGCAGTTAGTAGTTGGTTTCGATCCAACGCTTGTCGTGCCCTCAGTGGTTCGGCGAGCGAAGGAGGGTGTTTAGTTGGGACTACCGACTCCAAACGCTGAATACTGAATGACCAATGACCAACTCCCGATCAATTCCCAACTACCAAATACTAACTACAAATTACCGGCGCCGAAGGCGCACGAAATTTCTTCTGCAACTCTTTCTTGCCAGCAAAGTCACACCAATTGCCCGCCTCATGTTTTCAGGATTGCCATCACTTCGAAAATGAAACGGGCTGATTCTTCCATTTCCCTAACCTGACTGCGTCCACTGTGCTTTATCGTCCCTTGAAGTTTATGGTTTTTGCAATCCTGGGCGTCCTGCCCGCGATGTTGGGTGCGCAGACGCCGCCGTTGCCGGCCACCTTGCCAGAGGATTTTTTCCCGGGATTGCGCGAAATCCTGCACTCCGCGCTGCAGCAGTCGCCGCAGATGATTTCGCAAAACCTCAACCTTGCGGCCCAGGAGGCCAACCGTTACATGGCGTCGTCGGTGCAATGGCCCGTCATAAGTGCCGGCACCGGCTTTGGTGTCGGCCAGAGCACGAACACGATCAGGGCCAACGCCCTGGAACAGGCTAAGGTTCTGCCATCGTATAACTATAACGTCAGCGCAGGCCAGCCTCTTTATCACTGGGGTGCATTGCAAGCAACGGCGGATATCGCCCACCTGCAGATACAAATTAGCGAGTGCCAGTATGCCCAGGCCTACGGCCAGCTCGCCATGACCCTTCGTTCAGAATATCTTTCACTCATTGCGCAAAAAGTGCAATTGCGCAATGCGCACCTCTCGCTGGACCAAACCAAGGCCTCGGTCGCCGTGGTGGACGAGCGTTTCAAAAATGCCGCGGCCACGGCGGACGATGTTACCAACGCCCATTTGCAGCTGGACGATGCCAATCTGTCAATCGATCGGGCCACGGAAAATTTTGCCCATTCCAAGCGGCTGCTCCTGCTGACGGCCGGTTTGTCCGAGTTGAATGACGACACCATACCGGACGAAATCCCCAAGCCGGTTTATTCGGTCGATACGGCCAAGGCGCTCCTCGAGGACTTTGAGGGCGCGGGTTTGCACGACACTTTCCAGGCGCAAATTTACGACGATGAAATCAGGCAAAGTGACCTTAACTATAAAATCGCGAAATATCGTCTCTATCCGCACCTCGATATGCAGCTTACTCTCGGCGAGCAAGACCAGAGCCAGGTGAGCGGCCATACGGTTTCCCATAACCAAGTTTTAAACGACAGTGCCGGCGTGGGGGTCAGCTGGAATATTTTTGACGGCTTTGCGACGCGCGGCTACAAGCTTGCGGCCCTCACCAGCAAGCGTGCGGCGGAACGCGAACGCCAGAATTACCTCGACCAGACACTGGAGCAGGCGCGGGAAAGCGAGCGGCAGCTCGCTTTTTCCGCCCGGGCCATGGCCATTGCCGAGCGGCGTTTTCAATTCAGCGAAGAAGCTTTGCAACGGGCCAAGGACAATTTCAAGCTGCACACCCTCTCGCAAGCCGGGCTGGACCAGGCCACGGCTAATTTCTACCAAGCGCAAGCAGCGATCTTTGGCACCCGCGCCGATTTTTTGTCCAGTTGGAGCGGATATCTCTCGCTGCTCAATGTTGACCCTGTGTTGAATAACCTTCCCGCCCGTTTTCTCAGCAATGCCAAATAAACCCTTCTTTTCCCGTGGCCGGCTCATTTTAGCGGTGTCCGTTCTCAGCGCGCTGGCGATTGCGTTGATTTACTTCTCCATTCCCATGGCCAAGGTCGTGCGCGTCGTGCGAGGCAAGGCGGTCAATGCGGTTCCCGGCAGCGTGATTGTGAACGCCGAATACGAGATGGAGCTCAAAAGCGAACTGGGCGGCCACCTCATCCAGAGCGCGCTCGACGAGGGCAAGCACGTCAAGCAGGGCGAATTTCTCGCGCAACTCGACACCGGCGATATCGAGATTGAGATCGAAAAACTGCAGATCGACGAAGATATGCTGAAAAAGCGCATCGCCGTCGGCTCGCCCGCCCAGCTCTCGCTCGATGGAGCGAAAGTCGGCTTTGCCGATGCTGAACGCTTGCATAAGCTCGGCCAGATGTCCGACAGTGATTTTGAAGGTCAGCAGCGGGGCTTTGAGTCGGTTCAATGGCAGGTCAAGCTGGAGCAGATTTCCAACCAAAACCTGATCGACATAGACGAGAACGACCTCAAGGCCAAACGCCGCGCGCGTGACAAGATGACCATCACGGCGCCCTTCGATTGCGTTGTTTCGAAAGTCCTGGCCCGGCCGGGCGCATTGATCGACGCCGGCACGCCCATCGCCATCCTCATTTCCACCAATCGCACGGTGGTGGCCCGCGTCAGCGAGGAGGATTTTGCCGGCGTTCGCCTTGGCCAGAAAGCGGCGGTGCGCTTCCTGAGTTACGGCAATGAACTTTACGGTGCAACGGTCAGCAAAATCCTGCCTACGGCCGATCCCGACACGCAGCGCTACGAGGTTTTTCTCAATGTCAATCTTCCCCTCGAACTCCTGATCCCAGGACTGACCGGCGAGGCCAGCATTGTCGTCGGCGAGCATGAGGATACGCTCATCGTCCCGCGCCGCGCCCTTTTTGGCAGCAACCTCTTCGTGGTCAAAAAAGGCCAGGTGCAGTCGCGCACGGTGTCCGTCGGGTATGTTGGGCTCAATGAGGCGGAAATCCTCGCTGGCGTTGAGGTAGGGGAGCGGGTCATCGTCGATGAGATCGACCGTTTTCGCGACGGTGATCACGTGCGTAGCATAATCCTTTCGCCCTAAGCCTGTCCCGACGTGCCCGCTGTGCCGCCCAATCTGCAGATCGCCTACCGCTTCCTCACGGCCAAGAAGCGCGCCATGTTGATGAGCCTCGCCTGCATCGTGCTCGGTGTCGGATTGTTTATTGTCACGCAGGCGACGACCAGCGGCTTCGAGGGATTTTTCATCAAAACCGTCCTCGGCGCCAACGGGGCCATTCGCATCGAGGACGAGATCCAGGCCACCATCCGCTCCATGGCTGCCGGTGGTGCTGGCACCGATTCAAATTTTCAGGTCATCGAGAAAGAAGGCCGCAAATATATCCAGGGCATCCAGCAACCCAAGCTTATCATGGACGCGCTGCGGCGTTTTAACAACGTCTCCGGCGTGGCCGAAGTGCTGCGCGGTGACGTCTTTATCGACAGCAGTTTCAAGAATGATCACGCGCAGGTCTTCGGCATCAACCTGGAGGATTACCTCAAGGTTTCCGACCTGAGCGGGCATATCGTGCAGGGCTCGCTGGAGGATTTTCGTGACGAGCCCGACCAAGGCGCGCTCGTTGGCAGCAATCTGGCCGAGCGCGTCCAGCTTTCCGTTGGCGATTCCTTCATCCTGCAAGTTCGCGGCCAGAGCCGCCGTTACCGGGTTGCCGCCATTTTCGAGACCGGTGTGCGCGACATCGACCAGGTGCGGGTTTATCTTCATCTCAACGAGGCCCGTTCCCTCCTGCAGAAACCCACCGGGGCAACCTTTATCCAGGTCAATCTCTACGATGAAAACCGCGCGCTGGAGGATGCCGTGCAGATGGAGAGAACGCTTTATCACAGCGCCGCACCCTGGCAGGAACGCGAGAAAACCTGGCTCCAAACCTTCCGCGCGCTGAGCCTTTCCTCGGCCATCACCGTTTCGGTTTTTACGCTCATCGCCGGTCTGGCGATGTTCAATACCCTGGCGATGATCGTCATGGAGAAGACCAAGGAAATTGCCATCCTGCGCTCGATGGGGTACACCCGGCGCGACATCTCGCTCATCTTCATCTGGCAGGCGGCCATCGTGCTCGTGATCGGCGCAATCCTCGGCTGGATCCTCGGCGCAGGCGTGACCTACGGCGTCAGCAAAATCCCCCTTCCGCTTACCGGAATTTTTAAAACCGACACGTTTGTCGTGGCGTGGTCCATCTGGCACTATGTCGAGGCCACGGTCACCGCCGTTATCATGGTCATGGTCGCGAGCCTCGTCCCGGCCCGCCGCGCGGCCCGGCTTGAGCCGGGCGACGTCATCCGCGGCACCGCGCAATAGAGCAAAGTATCAAGTAACAGGAATCAAGTGCCAAGATAATCAACCGCTCCCGACTCCTCAATCCTAGCTCCTGATTCCTAAAGCCTGGTCCTTCCTGATACTTGATACCTGATACCTGTTACTTCCTTCCCGTGAGCACACCTTCTCCCTTATCCCTTCCGCCTTCCAATGATGGAGATCGCGGCATTACTTTGCGATGCCAGGGGCTCCACCGCTTCCTCGGTCGGGGCGAAGGCCGGGTGCACGTGCTCAAGGGCGTTTCTTTTGAGGCGCATCGCGGCCAGGTTTACGCCATTGTCGGCCCGTCCGGTTGCGGCAAGAGCACCCTGCTTTACCAACTCGGACTGCTTGACCAGCCTGACGACGGCCAGATCTGGATCAAGAGCCAGCTCATGTCGAATAGCGACGACGCCACCCGCACCGCCGCGCGCGGCGAGCACATCGGCTTTGTCTTCCAGTTTCACTTTCTGATGTCGGAGTTTACCGCGCTCGAGAACGTGATGATGCCCATGCGCAAACTCGGCCGCCTGGCGCCGGCAGAGATGGCCGAACGGGCCCGCCTGCTCCTTGCCGCGGTCGGCCTTGGCGAAAAAACCCACCGCCGGCCCACGCAGCTCTCCGGTGGTGAGCAACAACGCGTCGCCATCGCCCGGGCCCTGGCCAACCAGCCCGCGATCCTGCTGGCCGACGAACCCACGGGTAATCTTGACCAGGCCAATTCCGCCCTTGTCTTCGACCTGCTCATGCGCCTCGCCAAGGAAAACGGCCAGGCCATTGTCCTCGTCACGCACAATCCCGACATCGCCAACCGTTGCGACGTCGTCCGGCCCATGCGCGACGGCCTGTTTGTGTGAGCGCTACTTCGTGGCTGGGCCTCGGAAAAGTATCAGGTATCAGGTTTCAAGTATCAGGACTAGGAGGCAGGAGGGGTCGACTATCTTGGAACTTGGTACCTGTTACTTGTCCCTTGGGTGTTCGGCGGCAGCCGGGCCTGACCGATGATTAGAAAATGAACACGGGTGTAGCGTTGCAGCTTATTCTTTTGAAATGACAAAAAATGCACAATTTTTGGTTTACATTCAAAAAGTGCATCCCTTGTTTCGGCGACTGCCTTTCAACACATCAAATCGCACGCCGTGAGCCACGACCCGTCGCGCAAGACTTTCTTGCTGAAACTGCTCGGTTTTACCGCCGGTGCCGGCTTTGCCGCCCGGTTCTTTAACCGTGCCGCGAAGCGCGCCGCAGCCAAGGCACCGGCTTCCGCACCCATTGCCCTGCACACCGAGCCCCGTGCCATCGCCCGCCGCGGCGATACCGTCTAATTCGCACGGCCATGTCGAAAATTTTCCCCAAGTCGGTCAATTCGCTGCCGCTCCAGATTGTCATTTATCTCTTTGTGCTCGGTGGCATTGCGACGGCGGCGGTCACCTACTACATGACGCCGAAATATACGCGCGTCGGCTATGCGCCGGTGCAGCCCGTGCCTTTCAGCCATGCGATCCATGCCGGGCAGCTCGGCCTCGACTGCCGTTACTGTCACAGCAACGTTGAAAAATCGCCGAACGCCACGGTGCCCACCTCGCAGACGTGCATGAACTGCCACAGCCTGGTGAAGGCAAACAGCCCGCTGCTCGCCATTGTCCGCGCCAGTTTCCAATCGGGCGACCCCGTGCCGTGGGTGCGCATCCACCAGGTGCCCGACTTTGCCTATTTCAACCATGCCATCCACGTGAACCGCGGCATCAGTTGCGTCGAGTGCCACGGTCATATCAACCAGATGGATCGCGTGCACGAGGTGCAATCGCTCAGCATGGGCTTCTGCCTCAACTGCCATCGGGACCCGGCACAGTTCGTGCGCGAGCCCCAGGATGTCTTCAACCTTGATTCGCCGCGCATGGCTGTGGCCAAG
>Ga0210392_10000118_pt1 | contig 63891 bp, 57 predicted proteins | sample IncBWC30OmetaG_FD_161057 | JGI IMG/M metagenome (GOLD analysis project Ga0210392, IMG submission 161057) | Forest soil microbial communities from Barre Woods Harvard Forest LTER site, Petersham, Massachusetts, United States - Inc-BW-C-30-O ... | reverse complement strand
GTGTTCGAGCCTTTTTTTGAAGGCAGGCGCTGGTTTGTACCGGGACAGCCCGAGCTGGTCGCGACAGCAGCTACCTTCTATGAGACGCCCGACTCCTATCCCATCGATGCGCGTGGCGTTACCGATTACTGGGGGTTTTCCACCATCAAGCATCTTGGCGCTGGTCAGTTCTATCTCATGTCGACGAAGGACAGCAAAGGCCAGTCGCTCGACGGCAGCCGAACCTACAAACTTACGGTGCCGGCCAACGTCCCCGTCTCACAATACTGGTCGGCAGTCGTCTACGACCGGGTCACCCACGCACTGATCCGTGGCGCCTTTTCGTCCAGCAAGTCGTCGTTGACACGAGGCCTAACGACAAATCCCGACGGGACGGTCGACCTCTATTTCGGGCCGAAAGCTCCATCGGGAAGCCAGTCCAATTGGACGCCCACCAAAGCAGGCGGCAGATTTGAGGTGCTTCTTCGCCTATACGGCCCGCAGAAGCCACTGTTCGATAAAACATGGACGCTGCCCGACATCGTGAGCGAGAAGTGAGGACAACCGTCATGAGGCTTGCGGGAATTGCAGTCGCGCCGGTTCTGCTGATTGCCTTGACATTGGTGGCGACCGCGCAATCTGGACCACCGAAAATATCGACCGAACAGGCGCGCGAGGAGCGGGCCTATGCCGCCGGCGTCCAGACCGCGATCTGGGGCCGCCCTTTCGTCGACAACGTCCATACGCTGTTCGCCGCCCTCAAGGTGGGCGCCGTCGGTCTCAACTACTATCGCAAATTTCCCAATCTGAAGACCGCCGCCGACAAGTTCGTCAACACGCCGAACAACGTCTCGATCGACGGCTACGGCTGCGCCGACCTCTCCATCGAGCCCGTCGTGGTCAGCGTTCCGACGATCAAGGAGAACCGCTGGACCATCGTGCAGATCGGCGACTACTACGATCAGGTTGTCTACAACATCGGGGGCAGCAAGGGCGCCGAACCCGGGCTCTTTCTTCTTACGGGCCCGGACTATCACGGTCCGATTCCCGCCGGCATGAAGGAGATCAAGGTGCGCACGGAACTCGCCGTGATCGCCAACCGCGTCTTCGTCAAGGGCGACGCCGATCTCCCTGCGGCGCGCGAGGTACAGCAGGGATTTCACGCGCTGCCGCTCTCGGTCTTCCAGAAGAAGGGGCTGCGGTTCGAGATTCCGAAACAATACGAATACGCGCGTTTCGAGTTCAAGCCCACGGCTCCCGAGGCTCTCCGCCTGTTCGACACGATCGGATTCGGCATGAAGACGTTCCTCTCGCGCAGCGACGATTTCGGAGACGCTGACGTCGCTGCAGCCCACTCCATTGGCCTCAGCGTGGCGAAGGGCTTCGACTGGGAGAGCCTCGACGAACCGACCAGACGGGGTCTGGCGCGGGCGGCCGTGACCGCGGAGGCCATCATCGAGGATACCTACGTCAACGCCGCCGAGACCGTCGCCGGCTGGCGCTACACGATGGGTGGTGGCCGTGCGGGCTATGACTATGCCCTGCGCGCCGCAATGGCCGCAAATCTCACCGGCGCCAACGTGCCTGAGGAAATCCTCTACCCGAACACGCGGGTGGACGACCAGGGCGCGCCACTCACCGGCGCCAACAAATACGTCCTGCGCTTCGCCAAGGATCAGATACCGCCGGTCTCCGTGTTTTGGAATCTCAACATGTACGACGAGAAGGAGTTTTTTATCGAGAACGACTTCAAGCGCTACAGCATCGGCAGCACCACCGACGGGCTGAAGGCTGCTCCGGACGGGTCGATCACGATCTATATCCAGAAGGATAATCCCGGTCCTGACAAGCAGTCGAACTGGTTGCCGGCCCCTGCGGGTAGCTTCAATCTCACCATGCGTCTCTACGGGGCGCAGACGCCGATTTTGGACGGCAGCTACCGGCTGCCGGGCGTAAGCAAGCAACCATGAGCGGCTACGACATCTTCGCCTGGATCGTCCTGCTCATCCTGGTCGCCAGCGCGATCGGCGTGTTCTGCATCGCGGGCTGGTTGCCCGGACACATAGCCAAGACGCGCGGGCATCCGTGGGCCGAGGCGGTGACCGTGGCCGGCTGGGTCACGCTGATCTGCGGCTTTGCGCTCTGGCCGGTCGCGCTGATCTGGGCCTACGTCGACGCGCCGGCGCGGCAGCGGACTGAGCAATCGTAATGGGTGCCGCGCTCATCAACAGCTACCTGGTGCTGCTTTTCCTGCTGGTGCACTTCAAGATCGTCCGCTTCAACCTGTTCTGGAAACTGTCGCCGTTCATCGTGATCGTACTGATCCTGTTCGGTCTGCTGGTCCCCATGGGCTGGGGCGCGCCGCAGGGGTCAGCCATCGTGGTCCGCAATTCGGTGGCCATCGTGCCGGACGTCGCCGGCGAGGTCGCGGAAGTCCCGGTCGCGGCCAACGTGCCGTTGAAGGCGGGCGACGTTCTGTTTCGGATCGACCCGGTCCCCTACCAGGCGCAGGTGAACGCCATCGAGGCGCAGCTAAAGCTCTCGAACACCCGGCTGGCTCAGATGACCACACTCTTCGAACGCGATTCCGGCCGCGGCTTCGACGTCGAGCAACGGCAATCCGAGGTCGACCAACTGAAAGCGCAACTCGATAGCGCCAAGTGGAATCTCGACAAGACCACGGTGCGCGCGCCGGGAGACGGCTACGTCACCAACGTGGCGCTCCGGAAGGGCGCACGGGTCGCCAACCTGCCGCTGACGCCGGTGATGGCCTTCATCGACACGTCGGACACCATCGTCGGCGTCGAGATCCCGCAGAACGACGCTCGCTACGTTCGGCCGGGCCAGCCGGTCGAGATCACGTTCAAGTTCATGCCCGGCAAGATCTACGGCGGAAAGGTCGAAAGCGTGCTGCAGGCCATCGCCACCGGTCAGGTCCAGACGTCCGGGAGTGCGGCCACTCCGAAGACCATCCAGGCGGCCCCGTTCGTGGCGCGGGTGGCGCTCGACGATGCCGAATTCGCGCGCTCTCTGCCGGCCGGAAGCGTCGGCGAGGCTGCGATCTACACCGACCGACTGAAAGCGACCCACGTGGTCCGCCGCGTGCTGCTGCGGCAGACGGCCATCCTGAACTACGTCAATCCGTTCTGAGCGAAAGAGGACCGCCATGCGACACGGATATCTTGAAGCGACCGCCGGCATCCCGTGCGGGGCGGCTCTGCTAACGCCGGTCGCGGCCCGGTGTACCCGAGTCAAGTGGTGCATCGGGAATGGCGCTTGAGATTCGGAGTCCCTCACGCAATGACGCTCACATCGCCTCATAATTGGGCCCGCCACCGCCTTCCGGTGGAACCCAGGTGATGTTGCCGTTCGGGTCCTTGATGTCGCAGGTTTTGCAGTGAACGCAATTCTGGGCATTGATCTGGAAGCGCGGCCCCGACGGCTCCTCGACCCATTCGTAGACGCCCGCCGGACAATAGCGATTCGACGGACCGGAATAGACATCATGCTCGGATGTCTTCTGCAGATTGAGGTCGGCGACCTTGAGATGAACCGGCTGGTCCTCTTCATGGTTGGTATTGGAGAGAAATACCGACGACAACCGGTCGAAGGTCAGCTTGCCGTCCGGCTTGGGATAGGCGATCGGCTGGTATTCTTTGGCGGGCTTCAGCGTCTTGCGATCCGGCTTTGCGTGCGACTGGGTGCCGAACAGCGAGAAGCCCAGCGTATTGCACCACATGTCGAAGCCGCCGAGCGCATTGCCGAGAATGGTGCCGAATTTCGACCACAGCGGCTTGGCGTTGCGCACCGGATAGAGATCCTTGCCGATGCTCGAATCGCGCCAGCCGTTCTCATAATCGACCAACTCGTCATTGGCGCGGCCGGCGCCGATCGCGGCCGCGATGCTCTCGGCGGCGAGCATGCCGCTCGCCATCGCGTTATGGACGCCTTTTATGCGCGGCACGTTGACGAAGCCCGCGGCGCAGCCGACCAGCGCGCCGCCCTTGAATGTCAGGCGCGGCACCGACTGGTAGCCGCCCTCCGTGATCGCGCGCGACCCGTAAGCAAGGCGTCTAGCGCCCGCAAAAGTGTCGCGAATTTTCGGATGGGTCTTGAAGCGCTGGAATTCCTCGAACGGATAAATGTAGGGATTGTCGTAGTTAAGATGCACGACAAAACCGACCGCGACGAGATTGTCGTCGTAGTGATACAGGAACGACCCGCCGCCGGTCGAGTTGTCGAGCGGCCAGCCGAACGAATGCTGCACCAGGCCTTTCTTGTGCTTGGCCGGATCGATCTGCCAGACCTCTTTAAGGCCGATGCCGAACTTGCCCGGTTCGCAATCCTTGTCGAGCGCGAATTTGGCGATCAGCTGTTTTGTTAGGCTGCCCCGCGCACCTTCCGCGAACAGCGTGTATTTGCCGAGCAATTCCATGCCGCGCGTAAACGAATCCTTGTGCGAACCATCCCTGGCGATGCCCATGTCGCCGGTGGCGATGCCGCGCACCGCGCCGTCGTCGCCATAGAGCGTTTCGACCGCCGCGAAGCCCGGATAGATTTCGACGCCGAGCGCCTCGGCCCTGGCGCCGAGCCAGCGGCACACCATGCCGAGCGAGGTGATATAACAGTGATGATTGTGCATCAGCGGCGGCATCATGAAGCCTGGCAGCTTGAAGCCGCCCGATTTGGTCAGCAGATAGAACTGGTCGTCCTTCACCTGCGTCTTCAGCGGACAGTCGGCGTCGTCGCGCCAGTCCGGAATCAGTTTGTCCAATGACACCGGGTCGATCACAGCACCCGACAGAATATGCGCGCCGACTTCGGAGCCCTTCTCGACCACGACAATGGTGAGATCGGCATTGAGCTGCTTCAGCCGGATCGCCGCCGCAAGGCCGGACGGACCGGCGCCGACAATGACGACGTCGAATTCCATGGATTCGCGGGGCGGCAGTTCTTCTTCGGTGCTCATGGTGCCATCTCACTCACTGAGAACGCTTCTAAAAGCTGTTGTTTCCGATTTTTGGCCTGAGAACAACCATGGAAATGACGGTTGAGGCATTCTAGGCTGAGGGATGTTCCTGACATTCCGCCATGACGCCTGACCGCGCGCCCACCGTCCGCGAATTGCTGGCCTTTTACCTGGAGGCCGGGGTCGATTGCGCGCTGATGGACGAGCCGGTCAACCGGGTGTCGGACGAGCGTGTCGCAGCATCGCGCGAACCGCCACAACCCGCACCGATCAGGAGCGCGCCTGCGGCGATGCCGGTGGCGCGCACTGAACCGGCGCCCGCGCCCGACGTGGCGATCCAGTCGGCGCGGGAAGCGGCGCGCACCGCGCCGTCGCTGGAGGTGCTGCGCGCGATGCTGGAGCAGTTCGACGGCTGCGCGCTGAAATCGACCGCGACGCGGCTGGTGTTCGCCGACGGCAATCCTTTAGCGCGCATCATGTTCGTCGGCGAGGCGCCCGGCCGCGAGGAGGATATCGAGGGCCTGCCCTTCGTCGGACGCTCCGGCCAATTGCTGAACCGGATGATCGCGGCGATCGGGCTCGATCGTACCAAGGCCTACATCGCCAATGTCATTCCATGGCGGCCGCCCGGCAACCGCACGCCGACGCCGCAGGAGACGCAGATCTGCCTGCCGTTCATCCAGCGCCAGATCGAACTGGTGAATCCGGATGTGCTGGTGACGCTGGGCAATCCATCGACCCAGACCTTGCTGTCGACCCGCGAGGGCATCATGAAGACTCGCGGGCGCTGGTTCGACTACGACACCGGAACGCGCACGATCAAGGCGATGGCGACCTTTCACCCGGCCTACCTGTTGCGCTCGCCGTCCTACAAGCGACTGGCGTGGCAGGATTTGCGCGCGATCGCCAAGGCGCTGGCGTAGCCGTGTCCCGGGCGCAATGCAGCGCGTAGCTCTTGCGAAGTGCTGCGCTGCGTCCGGGGAACGATAGCCGCGCGTTACGGCGCCCTCGGCCGCACGATGGCCCAGCCGATTCGCAGCAACCCCTGGCGCCCGGTGACCAGCCGCTCGAAGGCGCGCGGGATTTCCGGCACGATGCCGGGAAACCGCCTGGCGAGTTCGTCCGGCGGCGTGCCAGCGGTATCGGAGGCGCGCCAAACCACGACGCCGCCGGTCTCGTTGAACTTCGCCGGATTGAGCCACGGCGTCCGCGCCGGCGTCGCGTCGAGAAACAGATGCGGCCGCGCCGAATCCATTGCGATCAAGGTCGCGATCTGCGCATCGCCCGCCACCGCGCGGAGCGGGCGGTTGGTGCGGCGCTCAAAGCTGTCGCCGAAAAAACGGCCGATGGCGGTTGCGGGCAACGAGGTCGCCACCTCAGCCGTTCCCGCCCAGGGCAGGAACAGCGTGGTTGCGATCACCGCAAGCGCGGGCGCCGCGATCACCGCCGCCCAGACCGAGCGCAATAACCGCTGGCGCCGCAGTTGAACCAGATCGCCGGTCGCGACGATCACCGCGAGCCCCGACAGCAGCAACGCGATGCCCGAACCGCCGACCACGCGATCGAGATTGAACAATCCGGCGATCAGGCTTCCGGCAAGTGCCGGGGCAAGAGCAAAGAAGTACACGAAATGACGCGCCAGCGGATCGACCGGCGGGCGGAAGATGATCGGCGCCTCTTCCGGGTTGCGCGCGAAGCGGCCGGAATTGAGGATCACCAGCACGACGATGCCGGTCATTGCGGCCAGCAGAAACAGCAGCAGGAAGCCCCCGTGAACCGCGCGGGCGCTCAAGTCGGCGACGGCGGGCAGCGCCGGCATCGCGATGGTGTCGGCGCGGATCAGCCAGATCAAATAAGGCAGCGCCAGCACGGCGATCACCAGCAGCGCGAACAGCGGGTCGAACGACATCAGCGTGCGCCGCCCGCGCGCGGTCGCCAGCGCGAATCCAACCACCAGCAGCAACAGTCCGGGCGCGGCCGAGGTTGTCAGCAGCAACAGTCCCGCTTCGATCGACAGCGCGAACCACGCATTGCGGCGGCCCTGGCCGATCACCAGCCATGAATGCAGCAGCACCAGCGCCCATAGCGGGCGCGCCAGCACCAGCGGGCCGAACTCGACACCGGGCGAACTGAACGCCGTGACCGTCAGCGTCAGCAGCACCACCAGCACCGCCTGCTGGCTGCCGACGATGGCGCGGCCGAGCGAATACAGCGCCCAGAACGTCGCGATGAAACAGAGCTGCGCTAGCAGATAGACGCCGAAGATGTGATTGCCGGCGGCACGAAATGCGATGTCGGCGAGCCAGAACGCCAGCGGCGGACCCAAGTCAGTCCCGACCTGGTATTCCCGGCCATAGGCTAGCACGGTCGCGACGTTGCCGGGCGGACTGCGATACAGCAGCAGCGGAAGGATGAGCCACAACGCCGCCTGAAACAGCACCACGATCCAGACCACCAGCCGCGGCCGGGCGCGGATCAGTTCGATGATCAAAGAGGTGAAACGCATCAGGCAGCCAGCGGAGAGGTCAATTCCGGCAGTGATAGAGTGCACGGGCTGATGAGGCAACTCTCAGCTGGCGGCGACCGAGACCTCGACGGTTTCGCCGATCTGCACGCCGGAGATGACGCTTTCGATTCCGGCGCCCTCATGCTTCTCGCGCGCGGCGGCAACCGGCGCGAAAAAGCGGCGGTGATGCATGGTGGGGCCGAGCCGGTGCAGCGCCTCGAGATGCTCGGGAACGGCATAGCCCTTGTGCTGCTCAAAGCCGTAGCCGGGACAATCCTGCGCCAGCCTGCACATCAGCCGGTCGCGCGAGACCTTCGCGATAATCGACGCCGCCGCGATCGAGATCACCAGGCCGTCGCCGCCGATCACGGCGTCGCAATCGCAAGGAGTATCGAGCCTGTCGCGGCCATCGACGAACACGTGTTGCGGCATTTCCGGCAGCGCATGCACCGCGCGGGCCAGCGCCCACAACGACGCACGCAGGATATTGTCGCGATCGATCCGCGCCGGCGAGGCGAAGGCAACCGCGAACGACGCGGTGGCGCAGATTTCCTCGAACAGTTCCTCACGGCGCTCCGCCGTCAGCCGCTTGGAGTCGTCGATGCCTTTCGGAATGCGCCTGGGATCGAGCACGACAGCTGCGGCCACCACCGGGCCCGCCAGTGGCCCGCGCCCCGCCTCGTCGCAGCCTGCGACCGGCCAGACGCCACGCTTGATCAGCGCGCGCTCGCGCCGAAAGCTCGGCGGCGCCACCGCGATGACGCCCTTCGGCAGCCTGGCCTGCGCATCCTTTGATTTATCCCGAATCATGCCCGGATGGTGCTGCGGCGAATCCAGCCGCGCAACCGGGAACTCGGGGTCAATGCCCGTTATTCAACTTTCTCCCTCTCCCCTTGTCGGAGAAGGTGGGCAGCGAGCGCCGGCGTAATCCGCCCTGGTCCGGTTCACGAAACGGCGGGTTAGGCCTTCGGCTAACCCCGACTTAAGCGCTGCGGTCAGCCCGTCTTGATCCAGACCGCCTTGACGTTGAGATATTCTTCCACGTGCTGCTTGCCGGACTCGCGGCCGTAGCCGCTCATCTTGTAGCCGCCGAACGGCACCGCGGGGTCCATGGCCTGATAGCAGTTGACCCAGACCGAGCCCGCGCGAAGCGCTTTCGCAACCCGATGCGCCTTGCTGACATCGCGGGTCCAGACGCCGCTGCCCAGGCCGAACGTCGTGGCGTTGGCGCGCTGGATCAGTTCGTCGGTGTCGGTGAACGAGATCGCCGAAATCACCGGCCCGAAAATTTCCTCCTGCGCGATTCGCATATTGTCCTGAACGTTGGCGAACACCGTCGGCGGCACGAAATAGCCCTTTGACAGCGCGCCCTCGGTGAGCCTGGCTCCGCCGGCGAGAGCTTTCGCTCCCTCTTTTGCACCGACGTCGAGATAGCTGGTGACGCGATCGAGCTGCTGTTCGGAAACCAGCGGCCCGATCTGCGTATTTGGATCGAGACCGTTGCCGACTTTCAATTTCTTGCCGTATTCGGCGACGCGGCCGACGAACTCGTCGTAGACCTTGTGTTCGACGAAAAGTCGCGTGCCCGCGCTGCAGATCTGACCGGAATTCGCGAACACGGCCATCGCGGCCCCGGGCACGGCCTGTTCGAGATCGGCGTCGGCGAACACGATGTCCGGCGATTTGCCGCCAAGTTCGAGCGACACGCGCTTGAGGTTTCCGGCCGATGCCCGGATGATGGACTGGCCGGTCACATGCGAGCCGGTGAACGCAACCTTGTCGACGCCGGGATGTGAGGCAAGTGCTGCGCCTGCGGTCTCGCCATAACCCGGCACCACATTGACGACGCCCGGCGGCACGCCGGCTTCCAGGCACAGCTCGGCAAGCCGCAGCGAGGTCAGCGGGGCTTCCTCGGCCGGCTTCAGCACCACCGTGCAGCCGGTTGCGATCGCAGGGCCGATTTTCCAGACGCTCGCGCCAAGCGGCCCGTTCCACGGGATGATGGCGCCGACGACCCCGATCGGCTCCTTGAGCGTGTAGGAGAAAATATCGCCGGGAAGCGAATTCTCTATTGTTTCGCCATGCAGCGCGGTCGCCTGGCCGGCATAGTATCGCAGCATGCCGAGCACGCGCAGCTTGTTGCCGCGGGTCCGGCTGATCGGCGCGCCCATGTCGAGCGTGTCCAGCTGCGAGAGCTCTTCGAAGTTTTTCTCCACCAGATCGGCGAGCTTGAGCAGGAGGTTCTGCCGCTCGAACGGCTTGACCTTGCTCCACGGTCCTTCGAATGCGCGCCGCGCAGCCGCAACCGCGCGGTTGATGTCTTCCGCATCGCCTTCCGCGACGGTGGCAAGTAGTTCGCCGGTCGCGGGATTATGTGTGTCGAACCGTTTGCCGGATGCCGCGTCCTGCCAGGTGCCATCGATCAGCATCTTTTTGTAGGAGCCGTCCGCATAGGGATGACGGGCGATTGAAATCGGCTGCGCTATACTCATGACGTCATGCTCCCAAGGGCTATCGATCGCTGCTTCGACCGTTATATTCAAAAACTACATCGTGCGCGTGGGGCCGTAAAGCCGACCGGCGGCCGGCAGAGCCTCGTAAGCGTAACGTCTCCCATGCCGGTTTGCGGATGCTTATGGCGCGCGCCGATGTGGATTATTTGCGGGCAGCGGCGGGTATTCTGTCATATAACGGTTTCGAACCGCGACGGTGGGCTGATTGAAGTCTTCGGCCTTCTCCCAGCGGACACGGGCAAAATTTCACCATGCAAAAATCCGCCAGATCGCTGCCTTCCTTGAGCGTTCGTATCGATCTCGATCCGGAGGGGCGGATCGGGCCCGGCAAGATTCAGTTGCTTGAAAACATCAGGGCCAACGGTTCGATTTCGGCCGCCGGGCGTGCGATGGATATGTCTGGGATCTGGTCGACGAGATCAACCGCATCTGCGGCCATGCCGCGGTCGAGCGGCAGACCGGCGGCAAGAACGGCGGCGGCGCCGTGCTGACGCCGTTCGGCCTGTCGCTCGTCGCACGTTACCGGAAGATCGAACGCGCCGCCGCAAGCGCGGTCCGCAAGGAACTGATGGCGCTGCGGACCGATATCGGACGCCCAGGGAAGGCACAGGCGCGATAGGGCTCGGGTCACCTCGCCCCGCTTGCGGGGTAAGAGGCGCTAATTATCCACCTTGTACATTTTCGCCTTGTCGAGCTTGTAGGACCACGGCAGCCCGGCGTTCTTCCATCCGTTGACGGCGCGCTGGCCCGCCTTCGGTCCTTCGGTTGCGAGGTCTCCCTCAAAACCGTCGACGACAGAATACACGTTCTTGAATCCTGCCTCCGCCAGCAGATTGGCCGCGGCGGCGCTGCGGTCACCGGAGCGGCAGATCAGGACGACGGCGTCGTCAGGTCCGAGCCCTTTTGCGCTCAGCCTGCGGCGAACCTCGGGGATAAAGTCGGGGCTGTTCTCAAGCTTGAATGTCGCCTTCGCATTATCCCACGCCGGGAAATCCGGTTCCTTCATGTAGGGAACGTTGGCGTCCGCCTGCGCCGGCATGCCGAGGAACATCACTTCCGCGGGCGTTCGCACATCAAGGAACAGCGCCTTCGACGCATTCTGGTCCATGAAGCCCGCCGCCTCCTGCGACGACAGATATTGCCCGAGTTTGGTTCGTTTTGGCGTCGGCACGGCGGCCGCGTCAAAGGCGTGCGCAGCGGTTGAGGCCAGGAAAATTGCGGCCAGCAGACCGGCGACGATTCTTATATTGCAACCGACAAGCTTGAACAGTTGGACCATCGCTGAACTCCGGCAATGAAGAGATCACGACTATTCTGCGCGCGGGTCGGGCAATCTCCAACCGGTATTTTGTTATGTTCAACGGGATTATGAACGTGTTTTGCGCTGCGATAACGCCGGGACGACAGCGGAGAATGTTCTTAAAACAAACTCAACTGCTGTCCGCTGCGCTTCGGCCGCGCGAAATGGTCGGTGGTCAGTTTCGAGCGCCGCTTGTTGAGACCGAGTTTTTCGCAGGCGATCTCGAACCTTCGCCCGATCATCCAGGCCATCGGACCGGTGCCCTTCATCCGCGTGCCCCACTGCGAATCGTAGTCGCGTCCACCGCGCATGTCGCGGATCAGGGTGAAGACGTGGCGATAGCGGTCGGGATAATTCGCCATCAGCCATTCGCGGAACAGGTCGCGCACCTCCAGCGGCAGCCGCAGCAGCACGTAACTCGCTTCCTTGACGCCGGCATGCACGGCGGCATCGAGAATGCGTTCGATCTCCGAATCGTTCAGCGCGGGGATCACCGGCGCCACCATTACCGTGGTCGGAATCCCGGCCTCGGACAATTGCCGGAGCGCCTCCAGCCGCTTGGCCGGCGTCGAGGCGCGCGGCTCCATGGTGCGGGCGAGTTTCGGGTCGAGCGACGTCACCGACAGCGCCACCTTGGCGAGATTGCGCTTCGCCATCCGCGACAGGATGTCGATATCGCGCGTCACCAGCGCCGACTTGGTGACGATGCCGACCGGATGGCCGGCACGCTCCAGCACTTCCAAAATGCCGCGCATGATCTTTCGCTCGCGCTCGATCGGCTGATAGGGGTCGGTGTTGGTGCCGATCGCGATCATCCGCGGCTCGTAATCCTGCGCCGCCAGTTCCTTCTCCAGCAGCGCCGGCGCGTCGGGCTTGGCGAACAGCTTCGATTCGAAGTCCAGCCCCGGCGACAGCCCGAGAAAAGCGTGGGTCGGCCGCGCAAAGCAGTAGACGCAGCCGTGCTCGCAGCCGCGATACGGATTGATCGAGCGGTCGAAGCCGATGTCCGGCGAATCGTTGCGGGTGATCAATTTTCGCGCGGTGTCGACCGCCACGGTTGTCTTGAACGGCGGCAGTTCATCCAGGCTCTGCCAGCCGTCGTCGAACGCGACCCGCGCCTCGGCCTCGAAGCGGCCGCTGTCGTTGGATTGCGCGCCGCGGCCGCGCCGCCGCTCGCGCTCGATCGCAACCGCCAGTTCGGGAAAAGGAGTCGCACCCGCCGGTTCGGAGGGCGCCGTGACCGGCGGGTGCTTGAGGGCGGCAGAGGATGCTCGGCTCATAGTCAGAACATAACATGCAATAAGAACAAATCAAGAACATGATTTGTTCTTTCCACACCCGATCAATGGCCGTCGCGGGCGAACTCGATCGACGATTGCCGCAAAAAGCTGCAATCCGGCAGGCTGATTTGATTGTGACAAGGTGATAACAGTGCGGCGTTTTGTCATTTGAGGTATCCACGGGCCGTCAATGCTGAGTGTGATCATCCCAACCGAAGGCGCCGAACAGCCCGCCGTCGCCACCCTTGCCGCACTGGTGCCGGGTGCCGCGGCGGGCGTGGTGCGCGAGGTGCTGCTGGTCGACCGCTCCGGCACCGGCGTGATCGAGCGCGTCGCCGACATCGCCGGATGCCGGTTCCTGCCGTTTCAGGGAACGCACGCTGCAGCGCTGGCAGCAGGCGCCCGCCAGGCGCGCTCGCCCTGGCTGATGTTCCTGCATGCGGGTGCGGTGCTCGACCCCGGCTGGATCGATGAAACGGCGCAATTCATCCAAGGCGTCTCGGCCAGCGGCCGGCCGCGCGCCGGGATCTTCCGCTACGCGCGTTCGCCCTATGCCGAACCCAACTGGCGCGACGGCCTCAAATTGATGGCGCGGATGATCACGGGACCGTCGGCCGATCAGGGCCTGTTGATCGCCCGAGACCACTACGACCGCCTCGGCGGCTACGCGCCGGACGCCCGCAGTTCCGAGGCGCGGCTGCTGCGGCAACTCGGCCGCTCCTCGCGCACACTGCTGCGCAGCCGGATCATGGTGGCGTAAACGCCGTCAGCCGCCATTCGGGATGCGCCCCTTGGCGCAGGCCCGGAATGACGGGATTGCGAATTACTTGATTTTATCAAATAATCACTTGATGAAATCAGATATCTTGAATTCCGAGCTTGAAAGCCAGGTCGCGGCGGTTCGCGGCTTCAGCCGGTTCTACACCCGCAAACTCGGCATCATCGAACCGAAGCTGCTGGACAGCCCGTGGACGCTGCAGCAAGCGCGGATCATCTACGAAATCGCAGAGCGGCAGATCTGCACGGCCACCGATCTGGTCCGCGCACTCGGTCTCGATGCCGGATATCTGAGCCGCTCGCTGCAAACCCTGCAGCGGCGCCGGATCGTGGCGCGAAGCCCGTCGAAGACCGATCGCCGCGCCACCACGCTGGCGCTGACCTCAAAAGGCCGCGCGGCGTTTGCCGAACTCGACGGCCGCTCGCGTCGTGAGGTCGCAGGCCTGCTCGGCAAGCTCGAGACGGCTGAACGCGCGGCGGTCGTCAATGCGATGACCGTCATCGAGCAGGCGCTGGAGCCGTCCGCAAAACAGCCAGCCGGCTTCCTGCTGAGAAGCCATCGCCCCGGCGACATCGGCTGGATCGTCTCGCGGCATGGCGCGCTGTACGCGCAGGAATATGGCTGGGACATCGGTTTCGAAGCGCTGGCCGCCGAGATCGCAGCGCAGTTCGTCCGGTCATACAATCCCTTGCGCGAACATTGCTGGATCGCGGAGATCGGCGGCGAGCCGGTAGGTTCGGTGTTTCTGGTCAAGGCTTCCGATGACGTCGCGAAATTGCGGCTGCTTCTGGTGGAGCGCAGGGCGCGCGGGCTAGGCGTCGGACGCGCGCTGACCGAGCAATGCATCCGCTTCGCGCGGCAGTCCGGCTATACATCGATCACGCTGTGGACCCAGAGCATTCTCGTCGCCGCGCGCGGGATTTACCAGCGCGCCGGATTTCGCCGCGTCAAGGAAGAGAAGCACCACAGCTTTGGCGTCGATCTGGTTGGCGAGACCTGGGAGTTAAAACTCTAGCTCGTCATTCCGGGATGCGCCTCTTGGCGCAGGCCCGGAATGACGGCTAGGCGGATGCGCCCTTGGCCTTTGGCCGGCGCAGATGCTCGTCGAGCCGCGGCATGATCTCCACGAAATTGCAGGGCCGGGTCCGGTAGTCGAGCTGGTGCGCCAGAATGCCGTCCCAGCCGTCACGGCAGGCGCCGGGCGATCCCGGCAGGCAGAAGATAAATGTCGCGCCTGATGTGCCCGCGGTGGCGCGGCTCTGGATCGTCGAGGCGCCGATCTTGGCGTGGCTCAGCATGTGGAATGCGATGGAAAACCCGTCCATGCGCTTCTCGAACAAGGGCTCGATCGCCTCGGGCGTCACGTCGCGCCCGGTAAAGCCGGTGCCGCCGGTGGTGATGACGGCATCGACGCCGGGATCGGCGATCCACATTCGGACGACGGCGCGGATCGCCTCGACGTCGTCGGCCACAATATCGCGCGCCGCAAGCTTGTGGCCGGCTGCGGTAAGTCGCTCGGATAAAATCGTGCCGGATTTATCGTCCTCGAGCGACCGCGTGTCCGATATCGTCAGCACCGCGATGTTGAGCGGTACGAATTGTTTGGGTTCATCGACGGAAGACATAGGCGCTCTAGTTCAACGTCATGGCCGGGCTTGTCCCGGCCATCCACGTCTTCTTGTTTGAGATGCCGCAAAGACGTGGATGCCCGGGACAAGCCCGGGCATGACGACTATCACAAGTGAGCACCCTCATAGACGATCCGCACCGAACGTATTGCAGGCCTGTACGGTGCCTTGCTGGTAGCCGGTCATGAACCAGCGCTTGCGCTGCTCGGCCGAGCCGTGGGTGAACGAATCCGGCACCACGCGTCCCTGCGCCTGGCGTTGCAGCGTATCGTCGCCGATCGCGGTGGCGGTCTGCAGCGCGGCGTCGATGTCGCCGGCTTCGAGGAAGCCCGGGCGTTTCTTTTCTTCGCGGTTGACCCAGACGCCGGACAGGCAATCAGCCTGCAATTCGACCTTCACCTGCAGCGCGTTGGCCTCGGCCTTGCTGCCGGCCTGCTGCTGCAGCCGCGTCACCCGCGGCAGGATGCCGAGCAGGTTCTGGACGTGGTGCCCAGCTTCATGGGCGATGATATAGGCCGCCGTGAATTTGCATGCATTGCCCGAGCAGCCGCGAAAGCGCGTTTCGACCTGGCGAAAGAAATTGGTGTCGAGAAATATCTGCTTGTCCGGCGGACAATAGAACGGCCCCATCGCCGCCTGCGCCATGCCGCAGCGCCCGCCATTGGTGGCGTTGCGAAACAGCACGATGCGCGGGCCGGAATAGGATTGCCCGCTGTCCTTGAAGATTTCGCTCCAGCGATCGTCGATCTCGCCGAGCACGCCGGAGATCATGCTGCCCATGTCATCCGAGGGCGCGCCGGCTTTCGGCGGCGCCGCCGACTTGCGGTCGGTTTGATAGGTCGGCGCCTGCTGGCCGCCGGTGAGAATTTCGGCGCCGCCGATCAGGATGCGAGGGTCGATTCCGAACGCCCAGCCCACAAGTCCGAGCACGATAACGGTGCCGATGCCGAGCCCGCCGCCGCCCATCGGAAGACCCAGGCCGCCTCCGCCGCCCATGCCGCCGCCATCGTCGTCGCGGCGGTCGTCGATGTTGTCGCTGCGACGGAAGTCATCGTAACGCATGGCGCTTTTTCCTCATTCCAGGCCGACGGTGGCGGACCTGCCGTCACTCAACGCAGCAAAGACGTAAAATTTCCATTCCATTAATCAATAACCCGCCCGGCAAAAATTGCCTAGCATCAATGATGAACGAGCGCGCGCGCGATAACCGGCTGTTTACCTCGGCACGTCAATGTGTGGCCAGTCGGTTGTTTAGTCCCGCGTCGCCGACTGCGTCGCCTGAGTCAGAGTATGTGAGTCATGGTTGTGTCGCGTCGCGGGGCGTCTGCAAAGGCGCCCCGCACTCATTTTGAGTCCGCCTCGAGTGCTCGTATCGTCGTTGGCGATTGCGTCGCCGAGATGTCGAAACTTCAGGCCGGTTCGGTCGATCTGGTGTTCGCGGATCCGCCGTACAATCTGCAGCTCAAGGGCGATCTCAAGCGCCCCGACGAATCCCACGTCGACGCCGTCAACAACGACTGGGACAAGTTTTCATCCTTCGCCGCCTATGACGATTTCACGCGCGCCTGGCTGCTCGCCTGCCGCCGCGTCATGAAGCCGTCGGCGACGCTGTGGGTGATCGGCTCCTATCACAACATCTTCCGCGTCGGTTCGATCATGCAGGACCTCGGCTTCTGGGTTCTCAACGACATCGTCTGGCGCAAGACCAATCCGATGCCGAACTTCCGCGGCCGCCGCTTCACCAACGCCCACGAGACCATGATCTGGGCCGCGCGCGACGAAAAGGCAAAAGGCTACACCTTCAACTACGAAGCCCTGAAGGCCGCCAACGAGGACGTGCAGGCGCGTTCCGACTGGCTGATTCCGCTCTGCACCGGCGACGAACGGCTTAAAGGCGCGGACGGCAAGAAGGTGCATCCGACTCAGAAGCCGGAAGGGCTGCTGGCCCGCGTGCTGCTGTCGTCGTCGAAGCCGGGCGATCTGGTAGTCGATCCATTCAACGGCACCGGCACCACCGGCGCCGTGGCAAAACGGCTCGGCCGCCGCTACATCGGTTTCGAGCGCGACCAGACCTATGCGACCGCGGCGGAAGCGCGCATCGCCGCCGTCGAGCCGCTCCCGGAAGCCACATTGGCGCCGTTCATGACCGCGCGCGACGCACCCCGCGTCGCATTCTCCGAGTTGATCGAGCGCGGAATGATCCTGCCCGGCGCCAGACTGGTCGATTCCAGGAAGCGCCACGGCGCGTTGGTGCGCGCCGACGGCGCCATCATGCTCGGCGACAAGGTCGGCTCGATCCACCGCATCGGCGCGGTGGCGCAGGGCTCCGGCGCCTGCAACGGCTGGACCTTCTGGCATGTCGAGACCAAGAAGGGCCTGCAGCTGATCGACGAGTTGCGCGCCGAAATCCGCTCCGGCATGGCCGTGGGCTGATCTTTCTTCGAATTCAGATTACAGACCTTTATATCGGCCAAGTCGCGCCAGCGTGCGTTTTGTGGTAAACACGCCAGCCCACCACAATCTGAAACGAGCGGATTGGGCGAAAGCGATTCCTGCTGAATGACGGTGCTCAGCGAAGATGAAATCGGCAGACGATGTACCGCGGGCGCCGTCGTATTGTGCATTGTGCACATTCTGACCATCGTCGGAACCGACTATCAGGTTTACGCCAAAAGAGACAGTTGGCTGCTTGACCGATTTTATATCGAAGATCTGCTTCCGAGTCTGTTCGGCTTTTTTGTGAACTACGGTATTTTCCTGTCGCCCGTTATCATCCTGATTCTATTCAGGAGGTTTTGTATCTTCGTTGGGATTATGGCGCTTCCCGTCCTGATCTTCTTCACCCTGCGTATGCATCACGTCTGGCAATTTTACTGGTTCGGAATCAATTCGATGGCAAGGCAGAAGGGTGACGAACTGGGTTGGGCGACTCTTCTTTTCGAGCTGCTTTCTGCCGCCGTTGCAGCACCGGTTCTGCTTTTTATTGTTGCGTACAAGCTGATCGATCGTGTCCGTGCCTGGCGCGGATGAATTTGGCTGCGACACACATCGAAAGCCGCTCCGGCATGGCAGCCGTGTAGTTTTCGCAAGGCCCCGCACCCTGTTTCGCCTTGATTGCCTGTGATATCTGTTGCGTTCATTCATTCACGCAAAGCCGTCATTTATTGAAGCGATCGAGCCGTCCGATGCGACCCCGTAGTTCCGAGACCTTGCTGTTGCTGCCGCTGTTGCCGATCTTTTTTGTCGGCATCTTTCCGATGCTGCTGTTCGGCCTGTTGGGATTTCTAGGGCTAAGCCTGTTCGGCATCCTGCTGATCTGCGTTGGCCTCGCCGACGGATTGAACGCCAACAGCAACTTCAACCAGCAGGTCATCGTCCACGGCTATGCCAACCGCGCCAACCGGCCCATGCATGCGGATTTGCATTCGGCCACCCGTTTCGCGCTGGTGGTCGACATGATCGGCGCGGCGCTGGTCGCTGTCGGCCTGTGCGGCTTTTTCTGGTTCGGCTGAATCGTCATATGCGGGCTTGACCCACGTATCCATCCATCTTCACAAACTCTTTCTAAGAAGATGGATTGCCGGGTCAAGCCCGGCAATGACGCGGGAGAGCCGTAGGGTGGGCAAAGGCGCCCTTGCGCCGTGCCCACCATGCTTCCACAATGTGAAGCTCTGAAAGACGGCGAAGCCTTCGGTGGGCACGCTTCGCTTTGCCCACCCTACCGGCTCGCCCAATATTCACGGAGACCCCCATGCTGAAATTCTACTTCAACGGAGCGCCGAACCCGAACAAGGTCGCGCTGTTTCTGGAAGAGTCCGGCCTTCCTTACGAACTGGTGCCGGTCGATACCCGCAAGGGCGATCAGTTCAAGCCGGAATTTCTCGCCGTCAATCCGAACGGCAAGGTGCCGGCGATCGACGATGACGGCGTGTTCGTGTTCGACAGCAATGCGATCCTGCTCTATCTCGCCGAGAAGACCGGCAAATTTCTGCCCGCGAATACGCCGGCCAATCGCGCGCAGACGCTGTCATGGCTGATGTTCGTCGCCACCGGCATCGGCCCCTATTCTGGACAGGCCGTGCACTTCAAACACTTCGCGCCGAAGGATCTGGAATACGCGCATAACCGCTATCAGTTCGAAGCGCACCGCCATTACGGCATCCTCAACGACCACCTCGGCAAGAGTAAATACATGGTCGGCGATACCTACACCATCGTCGACATGGCGTTCTGGGGCTGGGCGCGCATGCTGCCGTTCGTTCTCGGCGATGATGCACCGACAAAATACCCCAACGTGAAACGGCTGGTCGATGAAGTGTCGGCAAGGCCTGCGGCGGCACGGGCTATCGCGCTGAAGGACAAGTTCGTGTTCAAGACCGAAATGGACGACGAGGCGCGCAACATCATGTTCCGCCATCTCAAGACCAAGGCGGCGTAAGCGCGTTACACTCCGTCACGGCCGGGCTTGTCCCGACCATCCGCGTCTTCTCTCGCTAGCGCCAAAAAACGTAGATGCCCGGGACGAGCCCGGGCATGACGACAGAGTGTTATCCCGCCTTCGCCACTGCCTCCGGAAACGGCCCCAGCACCCGCTCGACCAGTGCCGAGTCGCAATATTCCCTGATCTGCTTGACCTTGCCGTCCTCGATCCGCCAGACCATGCAATAGTCGTTGTCGTAGCGGACGCCGGTCTTGGTGACATTGTCGCCTTTGGCTTCGACCACGACGGTGTCGCCCTCGGCGATGAACCGATGGGCCACCGTGCGCGGCCGCTGCGCGAACAGCGAGCGGAAATGCCCCATCAGCCCGTTCAGCACCGCGTCTCTTCCCTTGAAGGTGCGCGACCATGAGTACTGGCCGGTCACGACCCAGCACACGTCGTCTGCGAGGTTGTCGACGAACGTCGTGCCGCTGCGGTTGGCGGCGTCGGCGTAGATCTTTTCTACCAGGTGCTTGTTGGCGGCGGCGTTCATGGCAAATTCTCCTTCTTCTGTGAACGTACACGGGGGCATCGTCGCGCGCCGCACGTCATTTTTCCAATCGATAGTCTGTATGATATATATTCAGGTTATGAATTTAGCCGCGCTCGATCTCAACCTTCTCGTCGCCCTCGACGCCCTGCTGCTGGAAGCCAGTGTCAGCCGCGCCGCGATGCGGGTCGGCCTGTCGCAGCCGGCCGCGAGCCATGCGCTGCAGCGGCTGCGCGACGTGCTCGGCGATCCGCTGCTGGTACGCGTCGGCGCGCGGATGGAGCTGACGCCGCGCGCTTTAGCCTTGCGCGGCCCGCTGGCGCAGGCGCTGGATCAGGTGCGCGGGCTGTTCGTAGCGGACGAGTTCGACGCCGGGCGCAGCGAGCGCCACTTCCGCCTGATGATGCCGGATCTTGCGGTCGAACTGCTGATGCCGCCGCTGATGCGGAAGCTCGACGCCGCGGCACCCGGGGTGCGGATCGGGGTCGTGCCGTGGCGGGGACCTGCGATCTTCACCGCCGAATTCGCCCGCACCATAGATCTGGTGATCAGCATCGGCGACGCCTTCAAGGGATTTCACCGCCAGCTGCTCTATACCGACAGCGACGCGCTGGCGGTGCGGCGCGGTCACCCCATAGGTGCGAAGCTGAAGCGGCGCGAGGCATTCCTGAATGCGCGGCATGTCGCCGTGGTCATCCGCGGCCAGAATGCCGACCTGATCGACACCTGGCTCGAAAGCAGAGGCCTGCGACGACAGATCGCGCTGGTGGTGCCCGGCTATATCGAGGCGCTGCATGTGGTGGCTCGCAGCGACCTCGTCGCCTTCGTGCCGCGCCGGCTGATCGCAGCGCTGGCAAAGCCGCTGTCGCTGACGGCAATCGCGCCGCCGCTCGATCCCGGCATCGACGAACAATTCATGTTCACGCCGACACGCGCGCAGATGGACCCGGGCTCGATCTGGCTGCGGAAGCTGATGCTGGAGGTCGGGCGCGGGCTGGATCGATCAAAGCGCAACGTCGCGTAGGGTGGACGGAGGCGCTCTTCGCGCCGTGCCCACCATCCGGAAATGCCGTCATCCTGAGGAGCCGCGTCTTCGCGCGGCGCAAGAGCGCGCTCCTCAGGATGACGGCGGTGTGTATGTCTGGTGGGCACGCCATCGTGCCGCGCGTTCGCGCGACCCGTCGGCTTTGCCCACCCTACGATCTCAGTTCCTGACGCTTACCCTCGACGTAAACGCTGACGATCGTATCGTCTGAGGGCTGGTGTTCGGGCGCGACCGCTGTGAGCTGGGCCTGGATGCACTTCCACGCGCCGTGCTCGAACAGGTAGGTGTCGGTGTACATGGTCATGGCGGTCACTTCGGCGCCGTCACGGCGGCGGATGTGCTTGTTGGTGGAGCGCACCAGCGCGACGTCGCCGATGACGGTGATCAGTTCGTCGCGGACATCCCAGTACACAATGACCCTTGGATCGAACGCCGTCGCCCAGTATTTCAGATACGTCGCACGGTCCCAGCGCTGTCCCGTCGGCCAGATGTTGATGAAGCCGGGATGCAGAATGGCGTCGTGCGCGGCGACGTCGTTGGTGACGAAGTTATGGATGAAGCGGGCGTTCAGCGCGCGAAGCTCGTCCATCGTCTCGGCCGCATGATCACGCCGGGCAAGTTGCATTTTCATCTCCCAAAATTGTCAAAGCGCCAGTACGCGTGCCTTCTCCGCGGTCGCGCTGTCGGCCGGATAAAAGCATTCGATCTTCAGTTTCTGCAGCGCGGCGTCGGTCGGCATCGCCAGCGTCGTGAACGTGGAAAAGAAAGCGAGACGAAAGTCGCCCTTGCGAAGCTGCATGGTCATCACCGGAGACGACGAGGCCGGATTGCGCGGCAGCCTCCATTCGGCAGCCAGCCCGGGGTAGGCCATGATTTCGTCGAGCAGTCGCGACGCGGCCCGGCTGCCTTGCGCCACCTCGCGATGCAGGATCTGGATCATCTGGCCGGCGAACTCGTCCCAGTTGACGATGAACTGCCGCAGGCCCTTGGGATGGAAAACCACGTGCATTGCGTTGTCCGCGAGGCTCGACTCCATCTCGTATGAGTCATGAAACGCCTTGAACAAACGCCGCGACGCGTCGTTGCGGATGCGGACGTCCCAATGCCCGTCGATGACGATTCCGGGGTACGGCTCCTGCTGCCGCAGAATGAAATCCAGCGCCTGGCGGACGTGCTGCAGATTATCCGCCGCCAACCCGCGGTCGCCGTAGGGCGGCACAAAACCTGCCGCGCCGTGCAGGGCGTTGCGCTCCTCCAGCGGCAGGTCGAGCGCGTTGCCGAGCATTTGCACCATCTCGCGGCTCGGCTGCGCGCGGCCGGTTTCCAGAAAGCACACGTGTCTGGCCGAGACGTTTGCATCGCCAGCCAGTTCGATCTGGGTGAGGCGGCGAACGTTTCGCCAATGCTTCAGCAGGGTGCTGAAATGTCCGGCGCCTGCGTCGTGTGAAATCGGATGTTGAGTGGCCATGGGGTTGAGCTTAGATTACTGGATCAGAAGGGCAATTACCTCCAACGTAAGTCAGCGTCGGCAACCTCAGTAAGCGAGACATCATGACCGTTCTCATCGCCGGCGGCGGCATCGGCGGGCTGACGCTGGCGCTCAGCCTGCGCCAGGTCGGCGTGCCCGCCAAAGTCTTTGAAAGCGTGCCGGCGCTGAAACCGCTCGGCGTCGGCATCAACGTACTGCCGCATGCGGTGCGCGAACTGATCGAACTCGGCCTGCATGACCAACTGGACGCGTGCGGCGTGCGCACCAAAGAGCTCGCGTATTTTTCCAAGCACGGCAAGCCGATCTGGAGCGAGCCGCGCGGGCTGGAGGCCGGCTACAAATGGCCGCAGTTCTCGATCCATCGCGGCACGCTGCACCAGATCCTGCTCGATGCCGCGACCGAACGGTTGGGCGCGGAGAATATTCTCACCAGCCATCATCTCTCCGGCTGGTCGGAGACACCGGACGGCATCCGCGCCGACTTCATCGACAAGGCCACCGGCCAACCCGCGGGCAGCCATGACGGCGCGCTGCTGATCGCCGCGGACGGCATCCATTCCGCGATCCGCGAAAAGCTTTATCCGCAAGAGGGGCCGCCGATCTGGAACGGCCGCATTCTGTGGCGCGGCATCACCACATCGGATGCGTTTTTGAGCGGCCGCACCATGATCATGGCCGGCCACGAGAGCCTGAAATTCGTCTGCTACTGCATTTCGAAGCAGCCCGACGCGAACGGCAAATTCCAGATCAACTGGGTCGCCGAGCGGCACATGCCGCCGACATATCAGTGGCGCCGCGAGGATTACAACCGCGCCGCCAGGCTCGACGAGTTCCTGCCCTGGTTCAAGGACTGGAAATTCGACTGGCTCGACGTGCCCGGCCTGATCCGCGATTGCCCGCATGCCTATGAGTATCCGCTGGTCGACCGCGACCCGATTCCGCGATGGACGTTTGGCAAGGTCACGCTGATGGGCGACGCCGCGCATCCGATGTATCCGATCGGCTCCAACGGCGCGTCGCAGGCGATCCTTGACGCCCGCGTCATCACCCGGGAAATTCTGGCGCATGGCGAAACCAACGCCGCACTGGCCGCGTATGAAGCCGAGCGCCGTCCCGCCACCACCGATCTGGTGATGCTGAATCGCCGCAACGGGCCGGAGCAAGTCATGCAACTGGTCGAGGAACGCGCGCCCGACGGATTCAAGATCGTCACCGACGTGCTGTCGCTGCAGGAACTGGAAGACATCGCCGCCAACTACAAGCGCGTCGCCGGCTTCCAGGTCGAAGGCCTCAACGCCAAGCCGCCGATCGTGGCGATGCCGGCGCCAAGCCAGTTGGCGAGCGCGGGGTAGCTTTACTTGCCCAACCCATGCGCGATTGCCTTGCGCATCACATTCGGCAATGCCTCGTCCTGCAAAGTCGCAACCGGCACCCAGCGCATGCCCTCCGGCGCGCGGGTGCGGGCTGGAACGGTTGCGGTGTAGACCACCAGCTCCAGCGGAAAATGCGTGAACACATGAGTGACCATGCCAGTCCGGCGATGCCAGCGTGTCACACCTTTCAGCACCGGCGCCTGCTTCAACGCGGCCTTGTCGTCCTGCGCGGCGAGCCAGTCCGAGACCGGCACCTCGGTCATGCCGCCGAGCAGGCCTTTTTCAGCACGGCTGCGCACCAGCAACTCGCCGCCCCGCGTCACCACGAACGCGGCGCCGCGGCGCAACTTTCCGGTCTTCTTCGGCGCCTTGCGCGGAAACGTCTCCTGGTCGCCGCGTGCAAACGCCGCGCAGTCGTCATTCAGCGGGCACAGCGCACAGGCCGGTTTCTTCGGTGTGCAAATGGTCGAGCCGAGGTCCATCAGCGCCTGCGCGCTGTCGCCAGCGCGTGTTTCAGCAAGCAGCGTCGCCGCCAGTTGCTGGATCAGCGGCTTTGCTTTCGGCAGCGGCTCCTCGACCGCGAACAGGCGCGACACCACGCGCTCGATATTGCCGTCCACCGGCATGGTGCGGCGGCCGAACGCGATTGCCGCGATTGCGGCTGCGGTATACGGCCCCACTCCCGGCAGCGTTAGTAGACCTTGCTCGGTGTCGGGAAACGCGCCGCCGTGGTCGCGCATTACCGCTACCGCGCATGCATGCAGGTTGCGCGCGCGCGAATAATAGCCAAGCCCGGCCCACATCCGGAGCACATCGTCGAGCGACGCGCGGCCCAGATCAGCCACGCTCGGCCAGCGCGCGACAAACTTCTCGAAATACGGTGCCACCCATTTGACGCCGGTCTGCTGCAGCATGATCTCCGACAGCCACACCCGATACGGATCAGCGGCCTCGCCCGGCAGCGGCCGCCACGGCAGCCGGCGGCGATGCCGGTCGTACCACGCCAGCAGCAGCGCTGGGCGGGCGGCGGCAGGCTGATTTTTTCTTTTGGTTGCTGACGATGAGGGCATAGCCCACAGTAAAACGAGATTCCCGGCAAGACCAGCAAGCACGCCAGCAGTATTGCCTGCCATAACGCAAGACGTTATAGTTGGTCATGATTCAGAGCTTCGCCGATTCCGAAGCGGAATTGATCTGGTCCGGGCGTCGAAGCCGGAAGTTACCGGCAGACATCCAGAACGTTGCCTTAAGAAAGCTGCGTCTTCTGAATCAAGCCCGGGTATTGGTCGATCTTCGGGTGCCTCCCGGCAATCGCCTGGAAGCGCTGAAAGCGGATCGGCAAGGACAGCATTCAATCCGGATCAACGATCAATGGCGTATCTGTTTTGTGTGGGATGAGGGAGGACCGTCGCATGTCGAAATCGTCGACTATCACGTCTAAGGGCGGTCTTCTGACGAATCCGCATCCCGGCGAAATCCTGCTTGAGGAATTCCTGAAGCCAATGGACCTCAGCCAAAACGCCTTGGCGCGCGCGGTTCACGTCGCCCCCCGCCGCATCAACGAGATCGTGCTCGGCAAACGCGACGTCACCGCAGATACCGACCTTCGGCTGGCACGCTATTTCGGCCTGTCGGAAGGTTTCTTTCTCGGCCTGCAGATGGACTATGATCTGATGCAACGACGGCGCCAAATCGACCGCGATCTGAAAACCATCCGCCCCCGCGCGGCATAGGCGTCCATGTCCAAGCCCGGTCCGATCTCCGCAAAACCACTGTCCGTCCTGCTCAGCGACGTGTTTTCGGACGCCTACGCCAAACAGGGGTTTGCCGCGCGCGAGTTGGTCACCCGCTGGGCGGAGATCGCCGGCCCCGAGGTCGCCGCCCATTCGGAGCCGCTGAAAATCCAGTGGCCGCGTCCGGTGGAGGGCCAGGCGCAGGAACCGGCCACGCTGGTGTTGCGGGTGGAAGGTCCGATGGCTCTGGAAATCCAGCACGCTTCCGACGTGATCCTGCAACGGGTCAACCGCTTCCTCGGCTGGAGCGCGGTGGGACGGCTGGCGCTGCGGCAGGCGCCGTTGTCGCGCCGCGACAAGCCGAAGGCCTCGCGGGCGCCCGACCCCGCCGAGGTGGCTGAAATCGCCGAAACCCTTTCCTCCGTGGAGGACGAGGAACTGCGCACCGCACTGGCCCGGCTGGGCGCCTCGATCAAGCGAAATTGAGCCTTTCGCCCGTTCGCGGAACCGCGGCCTGCCATTGCCACAATTGTGGTTTCAAGCTAGCGAACATCTGTCGTTTGGGCGCGAACCGCGCCGATCTGGAGCAAGCCCTTGATCATCACGCGCCGCGCCTTCACCGCCGCCCTGTCGCTGACCGGGCTTGCCGCTCTCGCCGGCCTCTCGCCATTGCGCCTGATATCGGACGCACTGGCGCAAAGCGCTACCGCGGCCGATGTCGCCAAGCCGGTGTCGCTGCCGGACATGTCGATCGGGTCCAAGGACGCCGCCGTCACCATGACCGAATATGCCTCGATGACCTGTCCGCATTGCGCGCACTTCAACGAAACCGTGTTCCCGAAGATCAAGTCGGAATATATCGACTCCGGCAAGATCCGGTACGTGTTCCGCGAATTCCCGCTCGACATCAAGGCCGCGGCGGGTTCGATGCTGGCGCGCTGCATCGCCAAGGATGACAGCAGCAAATATTTCGCTGTGATCGACATGCTGTTCAGGCAGCAGAATGACTGGGTGTTGAAGAACACCACCGAGACGCTGACACGGATCGGCAAGCAGGCCGGCCTCAGCCAGCAGGCCGTCGAGGATTGCCTCAGGGATCAGGCGCTGCTCGACAAGATCGCGGCCGACCAGAAATTCGCCAACGAAGTGCTGAAGGTCAATTCGACGCCGACCTTCTTCATCAATGGCGAGATGGTCAAAGGCGCCACGTTCGAGGATTTCGACAAGGTGATCAAGCCGCTGCTCAAGAGCTGATTCGACCGTTGCGTTGCGGTTTCGTAGCCTGGGTGCAGCGAAGCGAAACCCGGGGAGCATAACGCACCGCATTCCCGGATTGCGCTTCGCTCCATCCGGGCTACGAATGGCAGTTTGCCTAACCTCCGCAAAAGACTCTGGAAAAGCCCCCGCCGCCGGTTGCCCTCTTAAGCGAGCCTCGCCATTGTCCCGCCTCAAGAGCCGCGGGCCGCGAGTCTCCGCCAGCATGACAACGCCATCTATGGTATTGTGAGGGCTAAGAGATTCGCGCCCTGCCAACAGAGCATCTGACTTATGAAACTCACGCGCCTTCGCCTGCACGGATTTAAGTCGTTCGTCGAACCCACCGATTTCGTGATCGAGCCGGGACTGACCGGGGTGGTCGGTCCGAACGGCTGTGGCAAGTCGAATCTGGTCGAGGCGCTGCGCTGGGCGATGGGCGAGACCTCGCACAAATCGCTGCGCGCGGCCGACATGGACGCGGTGATTTTCGCCGGCTCCGGCAATCGCCCATCGCGCAACCACGCCGAAGTGGTGATGACCATCGACAATTCCGATCGCAGCGCGCCTTCCGCGATGAACGATTCCGAGACGCTGGAAATCTCGCGCCGGATCGAGCGCGAAGCGGGCTCGGTGTATCGCATCAATGGCCGCGACGTGCGCGCCCGCGACGTGCAGATCCTGTTCGCGGATGCCGCCACCGGCGCGCGTTCGCCGGCACTGGTGCATCAGGGCAAGATCGGCGAGATCATTCAGGCCAAGCCGGAACAGCGCCGCCGCGTGCTGGAAGACGCCGCCGGCGTCGCCGGGCTGCATGCCCGCCGCCACGAGGCCGAATTGCGCCTCAAGGCCGCCGAAACCAATCTCACCCGCGTCGAGGACGTGATCGGACAACTGGCCGGGCAGATCGAGGGCCTCAAGAAGCAGGCGCGGCAGGCGATCCGCTATCGCGAAGTAGCCGCCAAGGTGCGCAAGGCCGAGGCCATGCTGTTCCATCTGCGCTGGCTGGAAGCGCATGCCGACGTCGCCGAAGCCGGCCGCACCCACGACCTCAATGTCCGCGAACTCGCCGAGCGCACCCGCGAGCAGGCCGAGGCGGCCCGCATCCAGGCGGTGCGCGCCTCGGAACTGCCGGCGTTGCGCGAGGCCGAGGCCCGCGCCGCAGCCGGCCTGCAGCGGCTCACCAACGCGCGCGAAACGCTGGACCGCGAGGAAGAGCGCGCGAAGGAGCGCGTCGCCGAACTCGATCGCCGGCTGGCGCAATTCGCAGCCGATATCGCGCGCGAGCAGCAGCAGTCCTCCGACGCCGACGCGGCGATGCAGCGGCTCGATGCCGAAGATTCCGAATTGAAGGACGAGATCAAGTCCCGGGTCGAGAAGCGTAGCGGCGTCGATGAGCGGGTATCTGAAGCGGAGACGACGCTCGCCGCCGCCGAGCGTCTGTTCGCCGAACTCACCACCGCGCTGGCCGACCTCACCGCCAAACGCAATCAGCTCGAGTCCAGCGTGCGGACTCATCGCGACCGGCTGGCGCGGCTCGACCAGGAAATCGCGGGCGTTCAGGCCGAAGAGCAAAGGCTCGCGGAGCAGACCAGCGGGCTCGGCGATCTCGATGCGCTCGCCGGCGCGGTCGAGTCCGCGCAGCAGGTGCTGGCACAATCCGAAGCCGCGGCGCAGGGCTCCGAGGCAACCCATGTCACCGCGCGGCAGAACCTGGAAGCCGCCCGCGCGCCGCTTGGCGAAGCCGACAAGCGCGTGCAGCGGCTGGAGACCGAAGCGCGGACCATTTCCAAGCTCGTCAACGGCGAGACCAAGAACCTGTGGCCGCCGATCATCGACGGCGTCCACGTCGCCAAGGGTTATGAGAAGGCGCTGGGTGCCGCCCTCGGCGACGATCTCGACGCCCCCGTCGATCCGTCGGCGCCGATGCGCTGGACCAACGCCGGCGTCACCGAAGGCGATCCGGCGTTGCCGGAAGGGGTCGAGCCGCTCGCCGCCCATGTCGAGGCGCCGTCCGAGCTGGCGCGCCGCCTCGCGCAGATCGGCGTCGTCGCCAGAGAGCGCGGCGCCGAGTTGGTATCGCAACTGAAGACCGGCCAGCGGCTGGTGTCGCGCGAAGGCGACGTCTGGCGCTGGGACGGATTTGTGGCGGCGGCGCATGCGCCGACAGGTGCTGCGCGCCGGCTCGCCGAACGCGCGCGCCTGATTGATATCGAGACCGAGCTCGAGCAGGCCCGTATCGATGCGACCGGCAAACGGCAGGCGCTCGAGGCCGCCGAAGCCGAGTTGAAGGCTGCATCCGCAGCCGAAACCGCCGCACGCGACGCACTCCGCGCCGCGCGCCGCGAGGTCGATACGGCCCGCGAACGCCACGCCGGCGCCGAGCGCGAGATCAACCGGCACGCCGCGCGAAAATCGGCGCTGACCGAGGCGCATAGCCGGCTCAATGCCGACCGCGCTGAGGCTCAAAGCGCACATGAGGCCGCTAACGCCGGCTTAAGTGAATTGCCGCCAAGCTTCGACACCGAAACGCGGCTCGCCGCGGTGCGCACCGACATCGACGGCCATCGACGGCTCGCAGCCCAGGTCCGCGCCGAGGCGCAGGCGCTGGCGCGCGAGGCCGAACTGGCCGACCGCCGGCTGCAGGCGATCACGGCCGAGCGCAACCAATGGCAGAACCGTAGGCAAAGCGCGGCCTCGCAGATCGCGACCATCGAGGCCCGCGTCACCGAGGTCAAGGCCGAACGCGCCGAACTCGACAATGCGCCGGCGATCTTTGCCGGGAAGCGCAACGCGCTGATCAGCGAGATCGAACACGCCGAGAGCGACCGCCGCGATGCCGCCGACGCGCTGGCGACGGCGGAAAGCGTGATGGCGGAGACCGACCGCGCCGCGAAGATTTCGCTGGAAGCGCTGTCGAGCGCCCGCGAAGCCTGCGCCCGCGCCGAAGAACGCATGGATGGCGCCAAACGCCGCCTCGACGACATCGAACGCGAAATCCGCGACATGCTGGAAGTCGAACCCAGCGGCGTCGCGGCACTGGCCGAGATCAAGCCCGGCGCGGAACTGGCGCCGCTGGCGGAGATCGAGGAAAACCTCGAAAAGCTGCGCCGCGATCGCGAACGGCTCGGCGCCGTCAACCTGCGCGCCGAGGAAGAACTGCGCGAGGTCGAGGCCCAGCATAGCTCGCTCACCACCGAGCGCGACGATCTGGTCGAGGCCATCAAGCGGCTGCGCCAGGGTATCCAGAGCCTCAACCGCGAGGCCCGCGAGCGGCTATTGACCTCGTTCGAAGTGGTCAACGGCCACTTCAAGCGGCTGTTCACCGAACTGTTCGGCGGCGGCGAGGCGGCGTTGCACCTGATCGAGAGTGACGATCCGCTGGAAGCCGGGCTCGAAATCATCGCAAAACCGCCGGGCAAGAAGCCGCAGTCGCTGTCGCTGCTCTCGGGCGGCGAGCAGGCGCTGACCGCGCTGGCGCTGATCTTCGCGGTGTTCCTCACCAATCCCTCGCCGATCTGCGTGCTGGACGAAGTCGACGCGCCGCTCGACGACCACAATGTCGAGCGGTTCTGCACGCTGCTGCATGAGATGACGGCGTCGACCGACACCCGCTTTATCATCATCACGCACAATCCGATCACCATGGCGCGAATGAACCGGCTGTTCGGCGTCACCATGGCCGAGCGCGGCGTGTCGCAACTGGTCTCGGTCGATCTCGACGACGCGGTGAAGATTCTCGACCAGAACGTGGCGTGAGGTAGACGCGACTCGCTCCACGAGTCGTCCCCGCGAAGGCGGGGACCCATAGCCTCCATCGGCAGCGATGTGGACGGTATCGGCAGCTTGCGCAAGCGATCTACGAAACAATAAGCATCGGTGGTTATGGGTCCCCGCCTTCGCGGGGACGACGTTGGAGTTATAACGTCGCGATGACCGCTCCCGATCTTCCCTTTGAACTAAAGGCCGCGCTTGAGGGTAAATTGCATGGTCTGTCGCGTAACGACGCGGCGGAGCGCTCGGCGAGAATATCCGAGACCTATCGCAGCGGCGGCGGCTCCGGCGCGATCAAAACCGAAGACGATGCGCTCGCTTACGCGCTGGCGCGGATGCCGGCAACCTACGCCGCCATTATCGCGAGCCTCAATGCGCTGTCCGACGCGCGCCGGGACTTCGCGCCGAAAAGCCTGCTCGATGTCGGGGCAGGGCCGGGAACGGCAAGCTGGGCCGCGGCGGAAGCGTTTTCGACGCTAACGGATTTTGCAGCACTCGATGCCAACACAGCATTGCGCACGCTGGCGCTGGACCTCGCCAGCGGCAGCGCGCGCCTTTCCAGCCTCCGATACGCCCGCAGCGAGGCCCTCATCGCGCTGGAGAAGGCAGCAGCTGCCGATCTTGTGATCGCAAGCTACTTCGTCGGCGAGATGAATGATGGCGAACGCGCTGATCTCGCCGGCCTGATGTGGGCGAAGACGCGCGATACGCTGCTGATTGTCGAACCCGGCACGCCGGCAGGCTATGCGCGGATCATCGCGCTGCGCCGCCAATTGATTGCGCTGGGGGCGCGCGTCGCGGCCCCCTGCCCGCACGATGGCGAATGTCCCCTGATCGCACCCGACTGGTGCCACTTCACGCAACGCCTGCCCCGCTCACGCGCGCACAAACAACTCAAGGGCGCGGAGCTTCCATTCGAAGACGAAAAATTCGCCTATGTCGCGCTGACGCGCACTCCCCTCGCTCAGCGTCGCGCGCGCGTGCTGGCGCAGCCGATGGTCGACAAGGTGGAGGTGACGGCAAAGCTCTGCACGCCGGAAGGTGTGGTGTTGGCCAAAGTGCCGCGCCGCGCCAGAGCGGACTACGCCCGTGCCCGGCGCTGGCGCTGGGGGGATGGAGTGGCTGAAGCTCCCACAAGTCGTCCCCGCGAAGGCGGGGACCCATAACCCCTGGCCTCTCCATTTCTACGAAGTGCCGGAGCTATAGTTTTGCGTAGTGCACAACCATCAACCGCGGTGGTTATGGGTCCCCGCCTTCGCGGGGACGACGCGGTGGAGGTGATTTCCTTGAACTTCTCCCGCCTTGCGCCCGACCAAGGAGCACCCCAAGTCGTGGCGGCCTGCCGCGCGGGCGCGCTTTCGTCTAAGGTTGAGCCATCCTTCTTCCTCCCATCAGGAGTCCCACCAATGTCGACCGGCTGGATCATTCTCGGCGTCCTCGTCGTCCTCGTTCTCTTCGCATTCGGCGCCTACAACCGGCTGGTGGCGCTCAGCCAGCGTGTCGGCCAGGCGTTTGCCGATATCGACGTGCAGCTGAAGCAGCGCCATGATCTCATTCCGAACCTGATCGAGACCGTGAAGGGCTACGCCGCGCATGAGCGCGGCACGCTGGACGATGTGGTGAAGGCCCGCAACGCCGCGATGTCGGCGCAGGGGCCGGCGCAGGTGGGTGCGGCCGAAAACCAGCTTTCCGGCGCGCTCGGCAAACTGATCGCGCTGTCGGAGGCCTATCCCGACCTCAAGGCCAATGCCAACTTCCAGCAATTGCAGACCGAACTGTCGGACCTTGAAAACAAGATCGCCGCCAGCCGCCGTTTCTTCAACAACGCGGTCCAGGAATACAACACCGGCATCCAGCAGATGCCGGCGGCACTGTTCGCGGGCAGCTTCGGCTTCACGCGCAAGGAGTTTTTCGATCTCGGCGCCACCCGCACTGAAGTCGAGACGGTGCCGACGGTGAAGTTCTGAACGCATAGTATCCCGGCAGAGCAGCCATCATGGCCGCGTACGGTCTCTACACGCATATCGCGTCGAACAAGTTTCGTTCGATGCTGCTGCTCGCCGGGCTGTTCGTGCTGATCTACGTCATGGTGTTCGCCGGCGCGCTGATTGCGGAAGTCGTGATCAACAGCGACGGCTCCGTCGATTATTACCTCGCCGGGGCCGCACGCGACCTGATCAGGGCGTTTCCCTATGCGACCGGCGGCGCAGCACTTTGGATCGTGATCGCGTATTTCTTCCACCAGAATATCATCGATGCCGTCACCGGCGGCGAGGACGTGACGCGGCTGCAGCAGCCGCGGCTCTATAATCTCCTGGAAAACCTCTGCATCTCCCGCGGCATTCCGATGCCGAAGCTGAAGGTGATGGACAGCGAAGCGCTCAACGCGTTCGCGACCGGGCTCAACCGGCGGCAATATTCCGTCACCGTCACCACCGGCCTCTTGAGGGCGCTGAACGACCAGGAGATCGAGGCGGTGCTAGGCCACGAACTCACCCATATCCGCAACGGCGACGTGCAATTGATGGTGGTTGCGGTGGTCATCGCCGGCGTCGTCGGTTTTTTCGCCGAACTGTTCTTCCGTTCGTTCTTCTATTCGAACTGGAATTTCGGCGGCGGCAGATCGTCCCGCTCGTCGTCGGACGGCGACAGCAAGGGCGGCGGTGCGGCGGTCGTCATCGTCATCCTCGCGGTGGCGCTGATCGCGCTGGCGTGGGCGCTGTCGCTGGTGGTGCGGCTGGCGCTGTCGCGGTCGCGCGAACTGCTGGCGGATGCCGGATCGGTGGAACTGACGAAAAATCCCGACGCCATGATCTCGGCGCTGCGCAAGATCGAGAACCGCGGCGAACTGCCGGGTGCTACCTCGGCGGTGATGGAATTGTGCGTCGACAATCCGCGCGAGGGTTTTGCCGACCTGTTCGCGACCCACCCTTCGGTGGATTCGCGGGTGGCAGCACTGGTCAAATTCGCGGGCGGCCATGATCCGGGCCCGCTCGCGCTGCCATCGGATACGGACGACGGAACCGACGCGCAGGTTGACCCCGGGCAATTGCCGCCGCCCTCCGGGCCGTGGAGCGATGCCGATGCGCCCGCCGGAGCGCCGCAGGGGCCCTGGGCGAAGCCTGCAGGGCCTTGGGGCAAACGTATGTGACTGCGTGCCCTGGACGCAGCACGGTGCGCTGCAGAGCCGGGGGCGTAACGAACGCCGGCGCTTGCTACGGTCCCGGCTCTGCGGAGCGGCATGAAAAATGCCGCGCCGCCCGGGACACGATGGCCGGCGTTAACGAATTTCGCAGGAATAGCTGCGGCCGCCCCGTTAATGAATTGAATTACCCCTTGTTTCTGCCATGTTCGCGCCCAAAGCAGGCATCGGGACGTTTCGGCCGGCATTCCGGCCGACGCAGCTTTGCGCTCAAGGGGATTTCATGGCGAAGCCAGCAGTCATCGTCGTAGGCGCCGACAAGGGCGGGGTCGGCAAGACCACGGTCTCGCGCACCGTGCTCGATTATTTCAGCGCCAACAACGTGCCGACCCGCGCCTTCGACACTGAATCGCCGCGCGGTACGCTGAAGCGCTTTCATCCCGACGTCACCGAGATCGTCGATGTGACCTCGACATCCGACCAGATGAAGATCTTCGATACGCTCAATACTGCCAGCACCAGCGTCACCGTGATCGACGTCCGCGCCGGCCAGTTGTCTCCCACCCTCGCCGCGCTGCGCGATATCGGCTTTCTCGACGCGGCGAAGTCCGGCCAGATCACCTTTGCGGTGTTCCATATCCTCGGCCCCTCCATCGCCTCGCTGGACGAGATCGCCGAGACTGCGAATTTCATGCAGGGCGCCAAATATTTTCTGGTAAAGAATTTCATCAACAACACCAGCTTCTTCGAATGGGACCAGGCCACCTACGATTCCTATTTCCACCGCATCAAGGACGCCACCGAACTGACCATTCCGAAGCTGAACGAAATGGCTTACGAGCAGGTCGAGGTCGCCTCGGTGCCGTTCCTCAAATTCGTCGCCAACAAGGGCGTGCACGACGAGGCCGCGAACTATTCCTTCGTGTTGCGCGGCTATGTGCGGCACTGGCTGGCCGCGGTCTGGAGCGAGTTCGATCGCATCAAGCTGACCGACATCGTCGGCTCCAAGGAAAAGAGCTCCCGCAGCAGCGGCGGCGAGAAGTAGTCCTCCGTCATTCCGGGGCGGGAGCGAAGCGAGCGAGCCCGGAATCCATAACCACGATTGGGGATTATGGATTCCGGGCCTGCGCCAACTGGCGCATCCCGGAATGACGACGGTTATTTGACTAGCTTTGACACGCATCCGATATTGCGCCGATGCGCCGCACGCCCGTTTACATCATCTGCTCGCCCCGCCCACTGGTCGGCAAGACGCTGATCGCGCGGCTGTTGAGCGAATTTCTGGCTCTGCAGCGCGGCGCGGTGGTTGCCTTCGACATCAATCTGAAGGAGCCGTCGCTGCTCGACTATTTGCCCAAGCTCACCGAGACCGCGGATGTCATCGACACTTTCGGCAAGATGCAGCTGATGGACCGGTTGATTCTCAATGACGACATCGCCAAGGTGATCGATCTCGGCTTTCACGCCTTCGACGAATTCTTCAAGATGTCCGACGAGATCGGGTTCATGAAGGAGGCCGCGCGCCGCGGCATCGCGCCGCTGGTGCTGTTCGTCGCCGATACCGACCGCGCCTCGGCGCGCGGCTACGACACGCTGCGGCAGCAGATTTTTCCGAACGCGCTAGTGACCATCGACAACGAATTCGTGGTGCGCGGCGAATTGCCTGCGGCGATGGCGCGCGGCCGCGTGCTGGCGATTGGCGCGCTGCCGGTGTTTTTGAAGACCTATATCGATCGGCTGGGTTTCTCGTTCACCGACTATCTGCGCAACGAGAAGGACACATCGACCGAACTGCATCAGTGGATCAGGAAGAACTATTTCAGCTTTCGCGAGATCGAATTAAGTTTGATGCCGCAGCGGTGATGTTCGTGCCCCGGACGGAGCGCAGCGCGCCGTTCTTCACGGCGTGGTGCGCTGCAGAGCCGGGGCCCCGGTTGCTCGCACCTCGAAGAAACCGGGGTCCCGGTTCTGCGAAGCAGCGCGAAGAGCGCTGCATCGCGCCCGGGACATGCGTCCCTTCAATGCCCCTCGAACGCCATCAGCGTGCGCACCGGCACATCCATCGCCCGCAGCTTCGCGGCTCCGCCCAAATCCGGCAGATCGACGATAAAACACGCCGCCACCACATTGGCGCCGATCTGGCGCATCAGCTTGACCGCCCCCTCCGCGGTGCCGCCGGTGGCGATCAGGTCGTCGACCAGGATCACCCGCTCGCCGGGATGGATGGCGTCGGCGTGCATTTCCATCTCGTCGAGGCCGTATTCCAGCGAGTAGGCGATGCGCACCGTGGTGTGCGGCAGCTTGCCCTTCTTGCGGATCGGCACGAAGCCGGCCGATACCTGATGCGCGATCGCGCCGCCGATGATGAAGCCGCGCGCCTCGATGCCCGCGACCTTGTCGATCTTCGACCCGGCCCATGGCTGCACCAGCTCATCGACCGCGCGGCGGAACGAGCGCGCGTCCCCGAGCAGCGTGGTGATGTCGCGAAACAGGATGCCCGGTTTCGGATAATCCGGAATGGTGCGGACGGCGGCTTTCAGATCGTGTTCAAGTTCAGGGTTCATCAGGCTCTCTTTGTTGTCGTCATTGCCGGGCTTGACCCGCCTGCGGGGCCGAAGCCCCTCCGGCGCGGCGAAGGCCCGGCAATCCATCATCTTTTCGAAGAAGATGGATGCGCGGGTCAAGCCCGCGTATGACGAATTCTAGCTTTGCATAGCCGTTTCTTTCAGCCGAAACGCATTCTCCACAATCCGCAGCCCCACCTCGCCGCCGAGCGACATCAGCGACTCCGGGTGAAACTGCACGCCGCCGACGGGAAGCGTCTTGTGCTCGATCGCCATCGCCACGCCATCCTCGGTCGAAGCCGTCACGTTCAGCACCTCGGGCATGCTGTCGCGCTCGACATAGAGCGAATGGTAGCGGCCGATCACGATCTCATTGGGCAGGTTCTGCATCAGCCGCCCGCCGCGCACCTGGACGCGCGACGGCCGTCCGTGCGCCGGCTGCCCGAGCTGACCCAGTTGACCGCCGAAATATTCGCCGATCGCCTGCACGCCGAGGCAGACGCCGAAGATCGGCAGCTTCTTGTCCAGCGCGGCACCGATGGTTTTCGAAATGCCGAAATCCTCAGGTCTCCCCGGGCCGGGCGAAAGCACCAGCAGGTCATAGTTCTCCGCTTTCATCATCGCCAGCGCGTGGACGTGCCGGACCACGGTGACGGTGGCGCCGACCTGCCTGAAATAATCCGCCAGCATGTGGACAAAGCTGTCGTCATGGTCGATCAGCAGCACCCGCTTGCCGGAGCCCGAGGCATCCGGCGCGATCGACGACAGCGGCTTTGGCGGATCGCCGCGCAGCGCCTGGAACAGCGCCGCCGCCTTGACCTGGCATTCGCGGTCCTCGGCGGCGGGATCGGAGTCGAACAGGCAGGTGGCGCCGACCCGCACTTCGGCGAGGCCATCCTTCATCCGGATGGTGCGGATGGTCAGACCCGTGTTGATGCTGCCGTCGAAATTCACCGCACCGATCGCGCCGGCATACCAGCGCCGCGACGAGCGCTCGTTATCCTCGACGAACTGCATCGCCCACAGCTTCGGGGCGCCGGTCACCGTCACCGCCCAGGCATGGGTAAGAAAGGCGTCGAGCGAGTCGAAGCCGGGCCGCAAGATGCCCTCGACATGATCGACGGTGTGAAACAATTTTGAATAGGTCTCGATCTGCCGCCGCGCCAGCACCTTGATCGTACCCGGCACGCAGACCCGCGCCTTGTCGTTGCGGTCGACGTCGGTGCACATGTTGAGTTCGAATTCGTCTTTCTCCGAATTCAACAACTGGCGAATTTGCTCGGCATCGCCGATGGCATCGACGCCGCGCGCGATGGTGCCCGAGATCGGGCAGGTCTCGACCCGCCGCCCATCGGAGCGCACGAACATTTCCGGCGACGCCGCCACCAGAAATTCACCGTCGCCGAGATTCATCAACGCGCCATAAGGTGACGGATTGATCCGGCACAGCCGCTGGAACACTTCCGCAGGCGTTCGCTCGCAGGGTTCGGCAAACAACTGCCCCGGCACCGCCTCGAACAAATCGCCGCGCGCGAATGCGGCGCGCGCAGTCTCCACCGTGGCCTGATATTCGCCGGGCGCGTGATCGGCAAAGCCCTGCCGCGGCGTCTTGGCGTAGATGCTCTCGGGCGTCTCGCGCGGAAGGCCGGTGGTGGATTTTCCGTTCCAGGCAAAATCGTAATTCAGGGTCACGCCGCGTCCGGTGGCGCGGTCGTAGGCCAGCAGGCGGTCCGGCACATAGAGCACGATGTCGCGCTGGTCGCTTTCGCGCGCGCGTTTCTGTTTCAGGTCTTCCATCTGGAACACGAGGTCGTAGGCGAACGCGCCGAACAGACCGAGCAGCGGATCGGCCGGCGAGCCCAATGCCGCGACCAGGTCGCGTACCAGCGACATCACGCTGGCGCGCCTTGTGCGCTGGTCCTCATCGACCGGCGCATCGCCGCGCAGGATATGGCCGGCGAGCCCGGCCGCGCTTCGCTCGTTGATGACGACGCAGGGTTCGCGCAAGCTATCGCTGAGGAACGCGATCAGCACCTCGCCGCGGGCATTGAGTGCTTGCAGCGAAAAGTTGGAGCCTGTGGTTTCCAGCCGCAGCGGCGGATCGGAAAAGCCGAGATCAAAACTTTCATAGCGGCCCGGTACCGTGGTGCCCGACGACAGCACCACGCCGCGGCGGCGGTCCAGCAGCACGATCAGGTCGTCGAGCCGGTCGGCGTGGCCGGTGAATTGCTCGACCGACCGCGACACCGCGAGCCCTCCACGGGTGCGGTAGTCCTCGTGCGCGGGAAGCGAGAAAGCGGTCCTGTTCATGACATCCTCTTACGAAACTTGCCGAGGGAACGCCACACAGGACAAACGAAAAGGCCGCAGTACTGCGATGACGGCCTTCGACGATTAGGGAGAAAAAGAAATCGCACCGGCCAGCTTTTACAAGCTGCGCCACCAGAGACGGGTGTTGCGGACGACGGTGTTCATGGCGGCAAAGACAGCATCGGCCGCTTGGGTTGTCAAGGCGGTGTCGCCCTGTAGAATTGACCTCGTGCGCGCAGCCCGTTCCGATAGCGACGGGCGCTATTCTCGCGGGAGACGCCGGATGACATTGCAGGCCTTGGGATATTTCGGGTTCGGCTCATCCGATCTCGACGATTGGCGGCAGTTCGGGACCGGGCTGGTCGGCCTGCAGGCCGTCGAGCGCTCCCCATCGCTGCTGGCGTTCCGGATGGACGACCGCAAGCAGCGCATCGTCATCGACAAGTCGCTGCCGGACGGCGCTCGCTTTTTCGGCTGGGAGGTCGCGGATGCAGCGGCTCTCGATGCGGTTGCGGCCGAGCTCGAAAAGGCCGGCGTCCAGGTCGTGTCCGAACCCGGCACGCTCGCCGACAACCGGCGCGTAAAGGGCCTGATTTCGTTTCGCGATCCCGCGGGCAATCGCCTTGAGGCATTTTACGGCTGTGAAATCGACGACACGCCGTTTCGCCCCGGCCGCTCGATTTCCGGTTTCCGTACCGGTCCGCTCGGTCTCGGCCACGCCGTGCTGACGGTTGAAAACATCGATGCGGTGATGCCGTTTTACGTCGACGTGCTCGGCTTTAGGCTGAGCGACTATATGCAACAGCCGTTTCGCGCCTATTTCTTTCATATCAATGCACGGCATCACAGCCTCGCTTTGATCGAGACCGGCCGCAACGGCATGCACCATCTGATGGTCGAGCTGTTTTCCCTCGACGACGTCGGCCAGTCCTATGACATCGCGCTCGGCCAGCAGGACCGCGTCAATGTCACGCTCGGCCGCCATACCAACGACTTCATGACGTCGTTTTACGCAAAGACGCCGTCCTCCTTCATGGTCGAGTGCGGATGGGGCGGCCGCGAGATCGATTCGAAGACGTGGCAGCCGTTGGAGTTGATGGACGGCCCGAGCCTGTGGGGCCATGAGCGGGTATGGCTGCCGCCCGCCGACCGCGACATGGCGCGCAAGATGCGGATGCGCGCCGCGGGAGCCGGATTGCGTGCGCCGGTGCAGGTCATGGACGGCAATTACAAGCTGATGCCGGGCGCCTGCCCGTGGTGGGACGGCGCCACCCGCGCGAAATAGCTCACACCGAACGCTCCTTGATGAACACGGTTACGCCGCGTTCCCCCACGTTCTCCTCGATCGGCAGCCAGCCCTGTCGAAGATAGAAGTCGCGGCGCGGCCGCGGCGCGCAGAGATAGACGCGGTCGATCCCGAGCGCGAAGACGTCATTCACCGCGCACGCCACGAGAGCCCGGCCAACCCGGCGCTCGCGATATTCCGGATCAACCCAGACCGCGGCAACCCATGGCGAATATTGCGGCAGGTCTTCCAGGTCGGACGCAATCACCGAGCTGGTGCCCAAGAATGTCGAACCTTCATGTGCGACCAGCGCAAACGGGACGGCCTTCGCGTTCATATTCTCCTGCAGGCGTCCGCTGATATAGCTCAGCGGGAAATCCCGCGGTTTCCACCATTCGCGCCAGATGCGATCCGCCACCGCATCGAAGAATTCGGGCCGCTGCCGCAAATCGGAGATCGTGAACGTCACCCCAGATGCTTCTTGAAAAACTCCGTCGCCCTGCCCCAGGCGAGTTCGGCCGCTTCGCGGTCGTGCACCGACTGCCGCTGCTCGTTGACGAAGGCGTGCTCGGCGTCATAGCGGAACAGCTCCAGCGATTTTCCGGCGGCCTTCATCGCCTTCTCGAAACCATCGACCAGCGCCGGCGTGCACCAGTCGTCCCTGTTGGCGAAATGCGCCTGTAGCGGAATTTTTACGTCGGCGGGCTTGGCGGCCTGTTCCGGCGGAATGCCGTAGAACACCACGCCCGCGGTCAGTTCGGACACCCTGGCCGCGCCGATGATGGTCACGGCACCGCCGAGGCAGAAGCCGGTAAGGCCGACCCTGGCGCCGTTCTTCTTCAGATATTGCGCCGCGCCGCGCACGGTCTGCGTCGTGGCATCGATGAAATCCAGCGAGTTCATCTCTTTGCCGGCCGCATCGGTGTCGTGATACGGCACCACCTTGCCGTTATAAAGATCGGGCGCCAGCGCATCGAAGCCGGCCACCGCGAAGCGGTCGCACAGGCCCTTGATCTGGTCGGACAATCCCCACCACTCCTGGATCACGACGACGCCCGGCGCGTTGCCGCGCGCGGCATTGGCGAGATAGCCGTTGGCGTCCTTGCCGTCGGGACGTTTGAAGGTGATGTGGGTGCCCATGGCGGTCCTCCGGTATTTTCTATAGCCGATTGACGGCTATTTTGTCCGCAGTGCGAAGATAAGGCAATCGGTCGGACGCGGCGGTGCGCGCTCTTAACCTCTCCCCACTCTTTGCGGGGAGAGGTCGGAGCCGTAGCGGAGCGAAGGCTCCGGATGAGGGGCGAGGCAGTGAGTCAGAAAAGAAAGCAGGCTGTCGGGTCGGTACTGTCGGCAAGTCACGACAGGCCGCGCAATTTGCCGACCCGAAAGTTCATGGAGCGCATTTCGCACCATGCCTCGCCCCTCACCCGGATCGCATCTTCGATGCGATCCGACCTCTCCCCGCAAAAGGGCGGGGAGAGGTAAGGAACCCCGCTCAATGCGCGTCGGCCCAGACCTTCTTCTTGGCGAAATACATCAGCCCCGCGAAGATGATCATGAAGATCATCACCTGGAAACCCAGCCGCTTGCGGTCTTCCATGTGCGGCTCGGCGGTCCACATCAGGAAGGTCGCGACGTCCTTGGCGTATTGGTCGAGTTTTTGCGGCGAACCGTCGTCATAGGTGACCTGGTCGTCCGACAGCGGCTTCGGCATCTTGATGGCGTGGCCGGGGAAAAAGGCATTGTAATACGAACCCTCCGGCAGCTTGAAGTCCTTCGGCGGGTCGACGTAGCCGTGCAGCAGCGCATAGATGTAGTTCGGTCCCTGCTCCTGGAACTGGGTGAAGAAGTCGAAGATGAACTTCGGGAAACCGCGTTCGTAGGAGCGCGCCTTGGCGATCAGCGACAGATCGGGCGGCAACGCGCCGCCATTGGCCGCGCGCGCGGCTTGCTCATTGGCAAATGGCGCCGGGAAGCGGTCGGCGAGCCGGCCGGGCCGGTCGAACATGTCGCCGGCATCGTTGGGACCGTCCTTCACCTTGTATTCGGAAGCGACGGCCGAGGCCTGCGCAGCCGAGAATCCCGGCCCGCCGGGATCGGCGAGATTGCGGAACGACATCAGGTTCATCGAATGACAGGTCGAGCAGACTTCTCTGTAGACCTTGTAGCCGCGCTGCAGCGCGCCGCGATCGTATTTACCGAAAGGGCCGGCGAACGACCATTTCTGCGACGGCGGGTTATCCTGGTGCTCTTCCGCCCGCGCATTCCCGGCGCTGCCGGCAAATAGCGCACCGGCAACCGCCAGCATGATCACCGTGGAGACCATCGGCGTTTTCGAACTGCCGGTCTTGGCCAGCACGTCGTCGGCGATCGAATTCGGCACCGGACGCGGTTTCTCGATCCGGCTCAGCAGCGGCAGCACGATGATGAAATAAGCGAAGTAGCAGAAGGTCAGGATCCGCCCGGCGATGACGTAAATGCCTTCCGGCGGCTTGCCGCCGAGCCAGCCGAGCAGGATGCAGACGGCGACGAAGATCCAGAAGAACTGCTTCGCCAGCGGGCGATATTTCGACGACCTGGTCCTGGCGCTGTCGAGCCAGGGCAGGAACGCCAATATGATGATCGCGCCGAACATCACGACCACGCCGCCGAGCTTGTTCGGAATGCTGCGCAGCATCGCGTAGAACGGCAGATAGTACCATTCGGGCACGATATGCGCCGGCGTCACGCCGGGATTGGCCGGGATGTAGTTGTCGGCATCGCCGAGATAGTTCGGCATGTAGAACACAAACCAGGCGTAGAAGATGATGAAGCACGACATGCCGAACGCGTCCTTGATGGTCGCGTAGGGCGTGAACGGCACCGTATCCTTCTCGGTCTTCGGCTCGACGCCGGCGGGATTGTTCTGGCCCGCGACGTGCAGCGCCCAGACGTGCAGCACCACGACGCCGGCGATCACGAACGGCAGCAGATAGTGCAGCGAGAAGAAGCGGTTCAGTGTCGGATTGCCGACGGAAAAGCCGCCCCACAGCAGCGTAACGATGCTTTCGCCGAAATACGGGATCGCCGAGAAAAGGTTGGTGATGACGGTGGCGCCCCAGAAACTCATCTGGCCCCACGGCAGCACGTAACCCATGAAGCCGGTCGCCATCATCAACAGGTAGATGATGACGCCGAGAATCCACAGGATTTCACGCGGCTCCTTGTACGACCCGTAATACAGGCCGCGGAACATGTGGATGTAGACCGCGATGAAGAACATCGAGGCGCCGCTGGCGTGCAGATTGCGCAGCAGCCAGCCGTAATTCACGTCGCGCACGATGCCTTCGACCGAATTGAACGCCATGGTGGCTTCCGGCGTGTAGTGCATCGCCAGGATCACGCCGGTCACGATCTGCACCGCCAGCATGAACGAAAGGATACCGCCGAAGGTCCACCAGTAGTTCAGGTTGCGCGGCGTGGGGTAGGCCACGAACGAGGAGTGGATCAGGCCGAAGATCGGCAGCCGCCGCTCGATCCATGCAATGACGGAGTTTTGCGGCTGGTAGGTGGATGGTCCGCTCATGATGCGATCCTGAGATGAGGCGACGCGTTCGGCATGGTCCCGGGTCTGATCCAGGCTCAGCCGATCTTGATCTTGGTGTCGGAGAGAAAAGCGTAGGGCGGAACCGTCAGATTAGCCGGGGCGGGACCCTGGCGAATGCGGCCTGAGGAATCGTACTGCGAACCGTGGCAGGGGCAGAAAAATCCGTCGTAATTGCCCTCATGCGCAATCGGGATGCAGCCCAGATGGGTGCAGATGCCGACCACGACCAGCCACTGGTCGTGGCCTTCCTTGACCCGGGCCGAGTCCGGCTGCGGATCGGGCAGACTGGCGACGTTGACGTTCTGCGCTTCCTCGATCTGCTTCTTGGTGCGGTGGCTGATGTAGATCGGCCTGCCGCGCCAGAATACCTTGATGTCCTGTCCTTCGGCGATCGGCGTCAGATCGACTTCGATCGGCGCACCCGCCGCGACGGTCGAGGCGTCCGGGTTCATCTGGGCAATCAGCGGCCAGAGGCTGAGCGCACCGCCAACCGCAGCCGCGGCTCCAGTGGCAACGAAAAGGAAATCACGGCGCGTGGGATGATCCGCCGAAGACGCTGTCGTCACGATTCCAAGCCCTTTCTCATCTGCAGCCGGTGGAACCGCCCCTGGCAGCGCTTGATGCGAACGGCCCGGAGAGGCTGCCGGCGCCCGCGACCCCCGCGGCGGCAGAACGACCACTTGTCCCGGCCAAACGGGCGGAACACGCAGTCCAGAATCGTTCTATTGGCACCCTTGCCGGAAGAGCGCAAGCCCGCACTCGGCTGGCATGCGTGCAATGCACTAAATCCGCGCAGCGCGGCGATTTATTCAGAGATTTCATGGCGGCCGGGAGGGGCCAGCACCGCAGGCGGACGCGCGCTTTTCCAGCCCGGCATCCGCAGCTACGGGGACGATTCTGCGCCACCGGACCGGCGACGTAACCAGGCCGGCCGGGTGCCGATCTATAAGCGCCTTCCGGCATATGCTCGGCCATGACCAAAGATCAGGTAAAAGAGGTTCTCGACCGCGTTTTGACCTGGCCGCCAGAGCGCCAGGAAGATGCCGCGCAGCCGTTGCTCGAGCTTGAGGTGCGTGAAGGCGAGTTTTATCACCCAAGCGATGATGAATGGGCTGCCATCGAGGAGGGCTTGGCTCAGGCAAGGCGTGGCGAGGCGGTATCGGCAGACGAGATCGCCGCGCTGCCCAGGCCAGCGGTCGAGGCGTCGTTGCAGCCATGAAACAGCCGATCGTATCGCGAAGCCTCGATGTAATGGGTGGCACTGCCGTGTTTCAGGGGACGAGAATTCCCGTGCAAAGCCTGCTCGACTACCTGGAAGCGGGAGAAACGATCGACGATTTCCACGAAAGGTTTCCGTCAGTGACACGGAGCATGTCATCGCATTCCTGGAGGAAGCGAAGGACCGGGTAATCGAAGCAGCGTCGTGAGGGCTCTTTCTTGACGAATGCATCGACTGGCGCCTCGCGCGCGGTATTGTCGGCCATGACGTCAAGACTGCTCGGCAGATGGGCTGGACGACAATTCAGAACGGAGCGTTGCTGACCCTTGCCGCGCAACATTTCGATGTATTTGTCACCCTCGATCGGAATTTGTCTTTTCAGCAGAACCTTGACAGTTTCTCGATTGCCGTCGTCGTTCTTAACGCCAAGACGAGCCGGCTAACCGACCTCAAGCGTTGATTCCAAACCTTCTGGTGGCCATCGAATCGGCGCAGTCCGGTGCTGCGAAATTCATCGGCGTTGACTGAGTTGCATGAATGCGTATTGCCCTGTATCAGCCCGACATCCCGCAGAATACGGGTACGATCCTGCGGCTCTGCGCCTGCCTGAATGTCGAAGCGCATATTATCGAGCCTGCCGGCTTTCCGGTGTCGGACCGGCACTTCCGCCGCGCCGGGATGGATTATCTCGATCAGGTGACCATCCTGCGCCATGACTCCTGGGCGAAATTCGAGCAATGGCGCCGCGACAAGGGCTTTAGGCTGATCCTGTTTTCCACCAAGGGCGCCCGCCCCTATCTCGACCATCGCTATACGAGCTCCGATATCCCGCTGTTCGGGCGCGAATCCGCGGGCGTGCCCGACGAGGTGGTTGCCGCCGCCGACGCGCGACTGGTGATCCCGATCGAGCCCGGCCTGCGCTCGCTCAATGTCGCCATGGCCGTGGCGATGGCACTGGGCGAGGCGCTGCGGCAGACAAGACCAGTGGCGGCGAGAGCGTGACAAGACGGAACCTGTCGTCAAATTAAGGATCGCGGCAGCGCCGCCTTGCTGTATATCTTCTCAACTTAAAGCTGTCGGCGCGCTTCCATCGCGTGGGCGCGGCCGGTTGGAAATTTGAAGGTCATCTATGGACAGCCAGCAGAAAATCGTCGCGACAGCCGATGATCTGGTTTCGGCAACCATGGACGGCAGCGTCCGGCAAATTCTGGTGCAAGGCAATCTGGCCGATGTTCCGTCGATCCGGCTTTCCCCTGGTCAGTCCCTGCAAGGCGACGGCGGCTCCGGCATCACGTTTGCGCCTGGCTCCGATGGCATTCAGCTTTCTTCCGACAACCGGGTGGAAAATATCCGGCTTCAGGCCTCCCCGGACAAGCGCGCGATCTTCAACGATACGTCCGTTGCCACACTGGGAAAGATCGAGCTGCTCGGCGTGACTACCACCGGCCGGGTTCAGATTCTCGCACGCGACAAGGTGCGCGGCGGCCATGTCGATGTGAATGGTCTCGACATCGTCGCGGCCGACGCCACCGCAGAACAAGAACGGCCGCACGACTTCGGCGTCGATGTCCTGCAGGGCGCGTTCACGCTTTGGAACACGCAGCCGGAGGACGACGTGGTCATCAGCGCGGACCTCGTCGGCCTTTCGGCGGGCCGCAGCGGCGCGCCGGTGCTGGGGAGCGGCATCTTCGTCGGCGGCGCCGGCCAGAAAGGCGGCCGGCTTGCGGTACGGCGTCTGGAAACCGGCGCGGTCTACAGCGACGGCAGGCTTCCGAAAGACACGGCGGACAAGATCACCGGCGGCGTCTTCACGGTCTACGGCGCCCATGTCGATGTCGTGAGAAATCGAGGCCCGGTCACGACCTACGGTGTCAACGACATGGCGCTCGACAACTGGGGCACCGTCGATCGCTGGATCGCCGAAGACAAGATCACCACCTATGGCGCGAGCGGCATCGGTTTCGTGAATTTCGCGACCATTCGTGAGCTGAAAGTCAACGCGCCGATCGAAACCTTCGGCGGGGGCGCCCGCTGCTTCAACGTCTTTGCCGGCACGGTGGAGCTTGCCGAATTCGACCGGCTCACCACCCACGCGGACGGCGCCGTCGGCGTCCAGATCAGCCAACCGATCGGCCGGCTGGTCGTGCACCGCGGCATCGAGACCTTCGGCGCCAAAGGTCCGTCGCTGGTCAAGGGGGTCATTGTGATTCTTTCCGCCGTCGGTCTCAGCATCAAGCCCGGCGGAACGGTGCGCGAGATCGAAATCGCCGGCGGCATCAAGACCCACGGGCTCGGCATATCCCCGATCGAGCTGCAAGGCTCGGTCGAAACGTTCCGCGTTACCGGAAGTGTTGCGGCGCTGGGTGGCGGCTTCGGCAATATCTGACAGGGGTATCCGCGTTCAGATGCGAGCCGTTGAAGAAGGCATGGACACCGGCTATCGGATACAGTCAGTCCTTCTCATCTCCGCACACCGCCCAGGCATCCCGCATGGATACCCAGATCGAACACCGAAAGACGCGTGCGCGGGCCTGGTTCGAGCAATTGCGCGATGAACTTTGCGCCGCGTTCGAGAAGCTCGAGGATGAGGCGCCGGCGGAACTTTACCCCGGCGATCCCGGGCGTTTCGAGCGCACGCCATGGGACCGCACCGATCATGGCGGCCAGCCCGGCGGCGGCGGCGTGATGAGTGTGATGCGCGGCCGGCTGTTCGAAAAGGTCGGCGTTCACTGCTCGACCGTGCATGGCGAATTCGCGCCGGAATTCCGCGCCCAGATTCCCGGCGCCGCCGACGATCCCACCTTCTGGGCGTCCGGCGTGTCGCTGATCGCGCATATGCGCAATCCGAACGTGCCGGCGGTGCACATGAACACCCGCTTCGTCGTCACCACCAAGGCGTGGTTCGGCGGCGGCGCGGATCTGACGCCGGTGCTCGACCGAAGGCGCACACAAGACGACCCCGACACCACGGCGTTTCATGCCGCGCTCAAGGCCGCGTGCGATGCTCACTCGGCAATCGCGCCCTACGACAAATACAAGACATGGTGCGACGAATATTTCTATCTGCCGCACCGCGCGGAAGCGCGCGGCATCGGCGGCATCTTTTATGACTGGCACGACAGCGGCGACTGGGACGCCGACCTCGCCTTCACGCAGGACGTCGGCCGCGCACTGCTGGATATCTATCCCGAACTGGTCCGGCGCAATTTCGACGCGCCGTGGAGCGCCGATGACCGCGAGGAGCAGCTGATCCGGCGCGGGCGCTATGTCGAGTTCAACCTTTTGTACGACCGCGGCACCATCTTCGGCCTGAAAACCGGCGGCAATGTCGATTCGATCCTGTCGTCGATGCCGCCCGAGGTGAAGTGGCCGTAGACTGCAATCCTGGATAATTATAAGCTTGCGGGTCTGCAGACCGGAGGTCATCGATGCCGCAGGATGACACGCATGAGCGGCCTCAAGAACAACAGGGCGATCCGAAAAATCCAGGCCGGTGGCAGCGGGTCAAGGTTTTCTTTGGCGAGGTCGACGGCAGGCTGTCGGTCGTCAAGGGCCTCACGGCGGTCACGGTGCTGAGCAGCGTATTTGTCGGCTATTTTCAGTATCTGAACGCATATCAGGACAAGGTCAGCGCACAGGCCAAGGAGGACATGACCGCGGCAACAGCTGCATTCACGGATATCTCAAAAGCATTTTCCGAAGCGCAGACGCTGCAGCAGATTCTTTATCTCGATTTCACCAATGCGATCAAGGACAAGACCGATACGAGCGACGAGGCGCTGAGCACCAAGAATGCGCGCGGCGCTTCCGAAGCCTACGAAAAGACGCGGACCGCACTGCGTCAAAATATCGACGTGCTGGTTCGCAAAGCGGAAATCTATATCGACTGGGCCAGCGACATCGATCGCGATTCGGCGGCGAAGCGAAACGTGGACCAGGATCCGCTGACCAGATCGGTGCTCCGCGACTACGATTTCAACTGTTCCGACGAAGCCAACTTTCCCCGATTTGGAAATGTAGACGCCGCATGGACTGACGACGACCGAAGGCCGGATAAAGAATTTTGCGCCGCCGGTGCAAAGCAGGCCGCCGATTCGGAAATAACACCGGATAAAGCATTTGTCCGGCTCTGTACCACGATGAAGGACGGCGTCCATTCGACACGGGTCTATTGGTACAGTGCAAAGCATCACGTGCTGACCATGCACTATTGTTTCGAAGCCGCGCATGATCGGCTTCAGGTGGCGCGCGATTGGGCATCGAACAGCGAACGCAACAAGACGAAAGAAGAGAAATTCTTGGCCGAGCGGGATCAGATCAGGGCTGAGCTCGATGGCCTGGCGCAGCGGCTGAATGCTTTCATGAGTCTGGCGCTGTTTCAGATGGAGCGAATCCGGGTAAAGTACCGCCCGGTCGGCTTTATTTGCAGTGTGCCGCTGGTCCGCGACATGTTGAGCGCAAGGTGCTTGCCGGTCAGGACGGCAGCGAGCCCAAACCACTGATGGCGTCAGGCTCGCACAAAGATCATGACGGCACCGCATAGGCTGACGACTTGCGTATCCTGCTGATCAATCCGAACACCACCGCATCCGTCACCGCGCTCGTGGCAAGCCACGCCAGCGCCATCGCCGGCGACGCGGCCATATTCGTTCCTGTCACCGGCCGCTTTGGTGCCCGCTATATCTCAAGCCACGCGTCGGCTGCGATTGCCGCCCACGCCGCGCTCGATGTGCTGGCGCAGCACGTTGCGGGATGCGACGCGGTTTATCTCGCCTGCTTCGGCGATCCGGGGCTGACAGCGCTAAAAGAGCTCTCGCCGGTGCCGGTGACCGGCATGGCCGAAGCGTCGTGTCTTGAGGCCTGCAAGCGCGGACGCCGCTTCGCCATTGTCACCGGCGGCGCGTTGTGGGGGCCGATGCTGACGGAGTTCGTGACAGGCCTCGGTTTGTCCGAGCGCCTCGCTGCCGTCAGGACCATCGCGCCCACCGGCGACCAGATCGCCCGCGATCCCGGGGCGGCGCTCGCCCAACTCGCGGCGGCCTGCACAGCCTGCGCGACCGAAGACGGCGCGGATGTGGTGATCCTCGGCGGCGCCGCGCTGGCTGGGCTCGCCGCGCGGATCCAGCCGTCGGTGCCGATTCCGGTGCTGTGCTCGGTCGAGGCCGGCACGCGTGCGGCGATTGCCGCGGCGTCAGGCTCAAACCGGCGCGTCCCTCCACCCGCGCTCGACAGCGTCGGCCTAGGCGCCGATCTCGCGAATCTGCTCAGGCAAGCACGATCAAAGTAAGTGCCGGCCCACCGACGAAATCATGACGAGCCCGCCCGCGATAACCGCGACATCCAGGATCGCGGTGTGAATGTGCACCGGCATGCGCTCGACAAAGGCTCTTGCGAGAAACGCTCCGGGCAGCGCCACCGCGCCGATCAGCAAGGCGAAGGCCAGCACTTGCGCGGTGATAACCCCAGCCAGTCCGAATACCGAGATCTTGATGATGCTGGTCGCCACAGAAATCACGGCGTCGGTTGCGATGACGGCCGCGCCTTCGAGGCCCGCCGCCATCAGCAGCGACAGCAGGATCACTCCCGAACCGGAAGTGCCGCCGACCACCACGCCATAGCCGACGGCGCCGATGCCCAGTCCTGCATCGCCGATCCGAACGTCGCGGCGTTTGAGCAGCCGTCGCAGGGGCACGCTCAGGATCAGCATGGCGCCGATCACCAGCGCGGCGCCGGCATTGGTCAGCCGCGTGTACCCGTACGCGCCGAGCGCCGTCGTCAAGGCGGCCGCGGAAATCACGATCAGCGCGCGGCGGCGATCGACATAGCGGAGATAGGCGGCGAAGCGGCTTAGATTGGTGAAGATTGCCGAGATGGCGATGATCGGCACAACCGGCTCGGCGCCGATCAGCGGCACCAGAACCAGCGGCATCAGCGCGCCGGTGCCGTAGCCGGCGAGACCTCCGACGATTGCGGCGAACAAGGCGACACCGGCAACCAGCAACAGTTGCAGCAGCGAGATATCGGAAAAGCCGGAGATAATGTTCACAGCCGATGATCGCGGGCGAACCGCGCCGCGCTTTGATCGGCAATCGCCGATAGCGCCGATTCGTCGAGCGGAAAATCCGCCGCGAGCCACGCATCCTCCGCCAGCGCGAGCACATGTCCGAGCGCCGGGCCCTCGGCAATTCCGCGCGCGGTGAAATCAGCCGCCTTCAACGGAAATTTCGGAGCGCTCCAGCGCTCCGGCAGGGTGGCAAGCTCCCGCCAGGGCCCGGGATCGCTATCCCCGCCGGCCCGCGCCCACGCCAGCATCAGCCGGTCGCGGTAACGCGCCGAGCCGAGCCGGTACAATCGTCGCCGCGCCGTCGCCTCGTCCATTCCCGCGAGCCGCCACCAGCGATGGCCCATGGAATCCAAAGCCCTGGTTTCGCCATTGGTCAGCCGCAACCTCGTCGCAAGCCGCTTGGCGTCTTCGGTCACCGCCACGCCAAGCGCCCCAAGCCTCAGAATTGCATCGGGTTTTCGTCCCAACTCCCGCTCCGCGGCGATCAGATTCGCGAACGGGCCGCGATAGGCGACACCGCCGAAGATCGCCAGCAACAGGCCACCGTCTTCCATCGCGATGGCTGCTTCGACGGCACCCGCCGCGACCACGAGCTTCAGCATTTCCATCCGCACCCGCTCGGCGGAAAGCGTCGCGAGACCGACGCGTCCGCGAATGCAGGCGAGATATCCCGCATGATCGGGCGGGCCCGCGCCGAAGGCGGCATGCATGCGGAAGAAACGCAGAATGCGCAGATAGTCTTCGGCGATGCGCTGATCGGGGTCGCCGATGAAACGCACGCGTTTGGCCGCGATGTCCTGCAGGCCGTCGACGTGGTCGTGCACGACGCCACCGGCATCGATGGAAAGGCCGTTGATCGTAAAATCGCGGCGCTGCGCGTCGCGTATCCAGTCGCGGCCGAACGCGACCTTCGCCTTGCGGCCGAAGGTCTCGATGTCCTCGCGCAGCGTGGTGACTTCGAACGGCTGCGAATCGACCACAAGCGTCACGGTGCCGTGCGCGATACCGGTCGGCACGCTCTTGATGCCGGCCGCCCTGGCGCGGCGGATCACCTCATCGGGCACGGCCGTGGTCGCGATATCGATATCGCCGACCGGGACGTCCAACAGCGTATTGCGGACGGCGCCGCCGACCACGCGCGCTTCCTCGCCGCCGCTATTGAGCAGGCCGAGCACGCGCGCGGCGGGACCGGAGTTGAGCCATGGCGCATCGCGCAGCACCGGCCCATTACTCATTTCTCTACCCCGGGTACGAATTTTCCGTTTTCAATATGCGCCGGAATGTAGGTCGAATTCGGCGGCGCGCCGGAAAAATGCGCGAGCAGGATGAAACTGACGATGACCAGCAGGAATGAGCCCAGCACCAGCTTGGCGATCACATGCAGCGGCCATGACGTTTGAGCCATCAGGCCGGAGCGGGTTGCAACCAGAAACAGCGCATAGACCGCGAACGGGATCAGGAAAATTCCGACTTCGGTCAAAGCCGGACGGATCATGACAGATAAATCCGCTCATACAGCACGCGGAGAATCCCCGCGGTCGCGCCCCAGATATATCGCTCGGCAAACGGCATCGCGTAATACGAACGCTCCATGCCGCGAAATTCCTTGGCGTGAAGCTGATGGTTGGCCGGGTTCATCAGGAATGCCAGCGGCACTTCGAAGGCGTCGTCGACTTCGTCTTCGTTGATACGCAGTTTGAAGCCCGGCCTCACCCGCGCCAGCGTCGGCAGGATGCGAAAGCCGAAGCCGGTCGCGTACAGATCGAGATAGCCGATCGGATCGATGAATTCGCGCCCCAGGCCGATTTCCTCCTCAGCCTCGCGTAGCGCGGCATCGAGCGGCGACGCATCGGTCGCATCGATCTTGCCGCCGGGAAAAGAAATCTGCCCGGCGTGATCGTTGAGATGTGCCGAGCGTTGCGTCAGCAGCACGGTCGGCTGCGGATGGTCAACGATCGGAATCAGCACCGCCGCGGGACGGATCGGCCGTTCCTGCGCGATGATTTGCAGCATGCGGTCATTGCCCGGATCGCCGCTCACCGGAATGACGCTCGCATCGCTTAAACCCGGCGGAACCTCGAAGCGCAGCCGCGCGCGGGCCCGATCGAAAAATTCCACGGAGCCGAGTTCGCCCGCGGCAGGGTCCGCCTTCAGCATCGGCTCGTTCAACGCGCTTCCCTCACCTGCTCCGCATCCGCCATCGCGAAGAAATCGCCGGCGGACATCACCCCGAACATGGCGCGCCCATCGACCACCCGCTCCTCGCCCATGTCAACAAGATCGTAATAGAGCGCGCGGGTGACCTTGGCCCAGAGGTCGGAGCGGACGTGAAGATAGGGCGTGAGGCCGCCGTCGGAAGCGGCCTCGAATCGCAGCCGGTGCGCGGCGTCGCAATCAACCCAATCGTCCACATTGGTCCGGAAGCGCAGCTTCCGCCCGCGCCCGTCATCTTGCTTCAGCATCTCCACCGCCAGGAACGGCGCGTCGTCGACACGGATTCCGACCTTCTCCACCGGGGTCACGAGAAAGTGCTTCCCATCCTCGCGCTTGAGAATCGTCGAGAACAAACGGACCAGCGCGGGCCGCCCGATCGGTGTACCCTGATAAAACCAGGTGCCATCGACGGCGATTCGCATGTCGAGATCGCCGCAAAACGGCGGATTCCACAGATGCACCGGTGGCAGGCCCTTGCCGGAGCTGCTGTTGGCCGCGGCGTCCCTCGCGGCAGTGGTCAGCCCATCGAGGTTCTGGGTCGCGGTCTGCCCTTGCTTCGCCATTGTTTACCCTGAGTTTGGTCGTTGGATTTGGCACGATTGGTGCCGGTTCTTGCCGAGGTGAAATCCTTCAGTTCAGGTCGCCATATCGTGATGCCGTTGTAACCCCGAATGCCCGATAATATGGGGATAGTTTAATTCAACGAATACATGGCCTTCGCTTAAGTTTAGCATGAGGTTGGTGACATGACGACGCTTTGGCGGCGTTTCGCAAGGAGTGATTGATGGCTGGCGCAGACAGTGTCGAGAAGCTTGAAGACGTGATCGTCCGTTCGGCCGAACAGGTCGCGGGGCAGATTCGCGCGGCGAAAGATGCGGTCTCCACCGTTATCTTCGGTCAGGACCGGGTGATCGAGAATACCCTGGTGACGATCCTGTCCGGCGGCCACGCACTTCTGATCGGCGTGCCCGGTCTCGCCAAGACCAAACTGGTGGAAACCTTGGGGATCACGCTCGGACTCGACGCCAAGCGGATCCAGTTCACGCCCGATCTGATGCCCTCCGATATTCTGGGTGCCGAAGTGCTGGACGAGAGCAGTTCCGGCAAGCGTTCGTTCCGCTTCATCTCCGGTCCTGTATTCGCGCAGCTCTTGATGGCCGACGAAATCAATCGCGCCAGCCCGCGCACCCAATCCGCGCTGTTGCAGGCGATGCAGGAGCAGCACATTACGGTGGCCGGCGCGCGGCATGATCTGCCCAAACCGTTCCACGTGCTGGCGACGCAGAATCCGCTGGAACAGGAAGGCACCTATCCGCTGCCGGAAGCGCAACTCGACCGCTTCCTGATGGAGATCGATGTCGATTATCCCGACCGCGATGCCGAGCGGCGCATCCTGTTCGAAACCACCGGCGCGGAGGAGACCCTCGCCAGGACCGCGATGTCGGCCGAAGTGCTGATCACCGCGCAGCGGCTGGTACGGCGGCTGCCGGTCGGCGATTCGGTTGTGGAAGCGATTCTGCAGCTGGTGCGTTCCGCGCGCCCAGGCCCGGAGGGGGGCGAGGCCGGCAAGCTGATCGCCTGGGGACCGGGTCCCCGCGCCAGCCAGTCGCTGATGCTCGCGGTTCGCGCCCGCGCGTTGCTTGACGGGCGGCTGGCGCCGTCGATCGACGACGTGCTGGATCTCGCCGAACCGATCCTCAAGCATCGCATGGCGCTGACATTCTCGGCACGCGCCGAGGGCGAGACCGTTGGCAACGTCATCGCGCGGCTCAAGGCTCGCATCGGATAGGGAATGGCCGAACTCCGGAGCGACACCGAGAAAGAGGCGGTCAGTGCGGCTGTCGGCAAGAGCCGTAAGCTGGCCGCCCGCGTGCCGCGGCTCATTCTGGAGGCGCGTCGCGTCGCATCGACGGTGATTCACGGACTGCACGGCCGCCGCCGCGCCGGGGCAGGCGAAAATTTCTGGCAGTACCGGCGCTTCGTCAACGGCGAGCCTTCGCACAATGTCGACTGGCGGCGTTCGGCGCGCGACGACCATCTCTACGTTCGCGAGCGCGAATGGGAGGCTTCCCATATCATCTGGCTTTGGGTCGATCGCTCGCCGTCGATGGATTTTAGTTCGCGATTGACCGAATGGAGCAAGCTCGACCGCGCCCTCGTCGTGTCTTTTGCGCTCGCAGACGTGCTGGTGCAGGGCGGCGAACGCGTCGGCATTCCCGACCTGATGCGCCCGACCGCGAACCGCAATGTCATCGAAAAGATGGCGCAGGCGATGCTGCATGACTCGGGCGAGCGCCCGAGCCTGCCGCCGAATTTCGCGCCGGCCCAGTTTTCGGAAGTGCTTCTGGTATCGGACCTGTGGAGCCCGGTCGCGGAGTTTCGCCGCACCATCGGTCAGCTCGCTGCCAACGGCGCGCGCGGCCATGTCGTGCAGGTAGTTGACCCGGCGGAGGAAAGCTTCCCGTATTCCGGGCGCGTCGAATTTGTGGAGTCCGAAGGGCTCGGCAGCATCACCGCCGGGCGTGCGGAATTGTGGCGCGCCGATTATCAGGCGCTGGTCGCCAATCACCGCGCCGCGTTGCGCGCCGAGGCTGAACAGTTCGGCTGGACGTTCACCGTTCATCGCACCGATCGCGGACCGACGGAGCTGCTGTTCGCCATTCACGGCCGGATGGGTGCCGGCGCTCAGGCCCTCATCGGAAACCGCCAGCCCGCGCGCTCCGGCCCGGACGTGCACGCATGATGGCCAGCTTGCCGCTTTCCTTCGCCGAACCGTTTCTGCTGCTGGGCCTGCTCAGCCTGCCGGTGTTGTGGTGGCTGTTGCGGGTGACGCCGCCGCGGCCGCGGCGCATCGAGTTTCCCCCGACCCGGCTTCTATTCGACATCGCGCCGAAGCAGGAAACGCCCTCGCGCACGCCGTGGTGGCTCACGCTGTTGCGCCTGACGGCGGCGGCGCTGGTCATCCTTGCCGCCGCGGGACCTATCTGGAATCCGCATACCGGTGCGGCCGGCAGCAATGTGCCGTTGGTGATCCTGCTCGACGATGGCTGGAGTGCGGCTTCCAGTTGGGACGCACGAATCAAGGCCGCGGATGAATTGATCGCCAACGCCGACAATGATCGCCGCGGTGTGGCGCTGGTGCAGCTGTCCGAGCCCGCGCGCGACATTACGATCATGACCGGTGGAACGGCGCGCGTCGCCTTGCGTCAGTTCGCACCAAAGCCTTACGCCATCGAGCGGGTCGAAACCCTGCCCGCCATCGAGCGCTTCCTGAAAGCCACCGGCGACAGCGAGATCGCCTGGCTATCCGACGGCGTCGACACCGGACGCGGACCGGAATTCGTGGAAGGCTTGAGCAAGACCATCGGAAACCGCACCCTGATTATTTTCGAAGGCACACCTCCGGCGCATGCGCTGGTGGCAGCCGAAAACGCCGCGGCGAAAATGACGGTAAAGGTGCTCCGTACCAGTGGCAGCATCGCCATCGATACCGGGATCGTGCGCGGGCTGGACCAGAAGGGCTCGCCGATCGGCGAGGCCCGCTACACATTTGCGCCGCAGGACCGCGAGGCCGAAGCTGCGTTCGATCTGCCGGTGGAATTGCGCAACGATATCGCGCGCCTCGAGATCGCCGGCGAACGCTCCGCGGGTGCCGTGCAGTTGCTCGACAAGCGCTGGCGCCGCCGCGCCATCGGCATTGTCAGCGGAGCGACCAACGATACCGCGCAGCCCCTGCTGGCGTCTACGTTCTATCTGACCCGCGCGCTGGCGCCATTCGCCGACGTGCGGCTCGGCGACAAGGGGGCGCCGCAACAGGCCATTACCCAGTTCCTCGATCAGAAGCTGCCGATGATCGTGCTTGCCGATGTCGGCACGCTGTCGCCGGAGATTCGCGAACGCATCAGCGCCTGGATCGAGCAAGGCGGCGTGCTGGTGCGTTTCGCAGGTCCTCGGCTGGCGCAGGCGGACGACGATCTGGTGCCGGTCAAACTGCGCCGCGGCGGACGCAGCCTCGGCGGCAGCCTCACCTGGGAGAAACCGCAGCATCTGGCGTCGTTCGCAGCCGACGGGCCGTTCGCCGGCCTGGCGGTGCCGAAGGACATCACCGTCAGCCGGCAGGTGCTGGCCGAACCTGACGCAGTGCTGGCAACGAAAAGCTGGGCTTCGCTGGTCGATGGCACGCCGCTGGTGACCGGCGAGCATCGCGGCAAGGGTCTGGTCACGCTGTTTCACGTCAGCGCCGATATGCGCTGGTCCGACTTGCCGATGTCTGGCACCTTTGTCGAAATGCTCAGGCGAATCGTCGATACCTCCGGATACACGTCCACCCCCGGCGCGGGCATTGCCGGCGAGGCGAACGTCGAAACCGTGGCGCCGCTGCGCACGCTGGACGGGTTTGGCGCGTTCGGGCCGCCGCCCTCGACCGCGAAGCCGCTGCCCGCCGACTTCCGCGACCGCGCCACCATCGATCACCCGCCCGGCTTCTATGGGCCGGCTGACGGCCCGCTCGCGGTGAATACGCTGGCGGCGGCCGACCGCATCGCACCGCTCGACACTTCGGCGCTGAAAGCGCGACGCGCCAGCTACACCAACGCGGAGCCGCGCGACCTCCGCGGCATCCTGCTGTCGTCGGCGCTGGCGCTGTTCCTGATCGACGCGATCATCGTGGCCCTGCTCGGCGGCGGCATCGCCGCGTTGCTGCGGCGGCGCGCCGTGTCCGCCATATTGGCGTTCGCCCTCGCCTTCTCGACGATCATGGCGGCGCCCACGACGTTGCGGGCCGACAGCAGCGACGATTTCGCCATCAAGTCGGTCGCGCCAACGCATCTGGCTTACGTCATCACCGGCAACGCCGACGTCGATTCCATCGTCAAGGCCGGCATGGCCGGACTGACGCTGTTCCTCGCGCAGCGCACGGCGCTGGAAGCCGGCGATCCCGTCGGCATCGATCCGGCGCGCGACGAACTGGCGTTTTTTCCGCTGATCTATTGGCCGGTGGTGCCCGGCGCGCCGAAACCGCCGCAGGACGCCATCAACCGCATCGACGCCTACATGAAGCAGGGCGGCACCGTGCTGTTCGATACACGTGATGCCATCGAGGCGCCGCCGGGACCGAATGGCGAATCGCAGACGCCGGGGATGCTGGCGCTGCGCAACATTCTCTCCGCGCTGGAGGTGCCCGAACTCGAGCCGGTGCCGCGCGAACACGTGCTGACCAAGACATTCTATCTGCTGCACGACTTTCCCGGCCGCTTCGTCTCGGGGCAAACCTGGGTCGAAACGCTGCCACGCGAGGACGACGACGAAGCCGCCTCCAAGCCCGCACGCGGCGGCGACGGCGTCTCGCCGATCATCATCACCTCGAACGATCTCGCCGGCGCCTGGGCGCACCGGCCCGACGGACAACCGATGCTGCCGTTGACGCCCGGCGATCCGCGGCAGCGTGAATTCGCCTTCCGCGCCGGCGTCAACATCGTGATGTACACGTTGACCGGCAACTACAAGGCCGATCTGGTGCACGCGCCGGCGCTGATCGAACGGCTGGGACAATAGGATGCGCTTTTTTGGAATGAGCGCTTGTCGCACCCCAACCGTCATGGCCGGGCTTGTCCCGGCCATCCACGTCTTTCCTTGGAGCAAAGACGTGGATGCCCGGGACAAGCCCGGGGATAACGAAGTTGATGGGTGCGTGCCATGAGCTACGGCATCGCATTCACCCCGCTCGTTCCGTCGCTGGTGCTGTGGATCGCGCTCGCCGCGATCGTCGTGATCGCCGCCCTGTTGCTGTTGGGGCGCGCACGCGGCGCCGCGGTGCGCGTGGCCGCGCTGGCGCTGATCCTGCTGGCGCTGGCCAATCCGTCCTTCACGCGCGAGGAGCGCGAGCCGCTGACGTCGGTGGCCGCTGTCGTTATCGACAAAAGCCCCAGCCAGGGTTTTGGCGAGCGCAGCCGCGAGACCGCGCAGGCGCAGGAAGCGCTGATCAACAGCCTGAAGCAGATCAAGGGGCTGGAGGTTCGCGTGGTCGAAGCCGGACAGGCCGACGGCGAGACCGACGGCACAAAACTGTTCGGCGCACTCTCCTCGGCGTTGTCGGATGTGCCGACCGATCGCGTCGCCGGCGCATTCATGATCACCGACGGCCGCGTCCACGATGTCCCCGCCAATGCCGCGGCGCTCGGATTTACCGCGCCGGTGCATGCGCTGATCACCGGACGCAAGGACGAGCGCGACCGCCGCATCGCGATCTCGGCGGCGCCGCGTTTCGGCATTGTCGGACAGGTCCAGACCATCACCTACCGGCTCGACGATCAGGGCGTCACAGGAGAGCGCGCCAAGGTCGTGGTGCGCCGCGACGGCGACGTGATCAACGAGCGCACGCTGTCGAGCGGCCAGACCGCCAATATCGACATCGATATCAAGCACGCCGGACCCAATATCGTCGAGATCGAGGCGTCGCCGCTGGAGAACGAGCTGACGCTGGTCAATAACCGCGCGGTGGTCGCGATCGACGGCGTGCGCGACAAATTGCGGGTGCTGCTGGTGTCCGGCGAGCCGCATGCCGGCGAACGCACCTGGCGCAATTTGCTGAAATCCGATGCCAGCGTCGATCTCATACATTTCACGATTTTGCGGCCGCCGGAGAAACAGGACGGCACGCCGATCAACGAATTATCGCTAATCGCATTTCCGACCCGCGAGTTGTTCACACCTGCTCCGCAGGGCAGGCTTAATGACTTTAACCTGATCATCTTCGACCGCTATGCTCGCCAGGGCGTGCTGCCGATCGCCTATTTCGACAATATAGCGCGCTACGTGCGCGCCGGCGGCGCGGTGCTGGTCTCCGCAGGTCCCGACTATGCTTCCACCACAAGCATCTGGCGCACGCCGCTGGATTCGGTGTTGCCGGCCGAACCCGTCGGCGTCACCGAAAAACCGTTCTATGCGCATTTGAGCGACGCCGGCAAACGTCACCCGGTGACGCGCGGGCTTGAGGGATCGACCAGCGAGCCTCCACACTGGGCCCGGTTCTTCCGCACCGTCGAGACCCGCAACGTCAGCAACCCTCCGGTCATGACCGGCGCGGACGGCAAGCCGCTACTGCTGCTGTCGCGCTACGGCGAGGGCCGCGTCGCCTTGCTGCTGTCGGATCATATCTGGCTGTGGGCGCGCGGCTATGAAGGCGGCGGCCCGCATCTCGATTTGCTCAGGCGGATGTCGCACTGGCTGATGAAGCAGCCAGATCTGGATGAAGAAGCGTTGCGGCTGCAGACCCAGGGCAAGGATCTTGCGGTGCTGCGCCAGACCATGTCGGACAGCGTGACGCCGGTGACGGTGACGTCGCCTTCCGGCAAGACGCGCGAATTGACCCTGAGCCTGAGCGAGCCGGGATTGTGGCGTTCGGCGACGCCTGCCGACGAACTTGGCCTGTGGCAGGCCACCGACGGCACCCTGAAAGCGTTGATCAACGTCGGCCCGATCAATCCCAGGGAATTTTCCGAAGTCACTTCCACCACCGACGTGCTGAAGCCGCTGGCCCAAGCCACCGGCGGCGATGCGCGGCGCGTCGTTGACGGCTCCGGCATCGATCTGCCGCGCATCGTTCCGGTTCGCGCGTCGAGCATCTTTCGTGGCGATGGCTGGATGGGCGTGAAAATGCGCGACGCCAGCGTGGTGCGCGGCGTCGGCGTGCTGCCGATCTTCGCAGGGTTGATCGGGTTGCTGCTGTTGCTCGGGGCATTCGCGGCGACCTGGTTGCGCGAGGGACGCTGAGCGCACTCAGTTGTCATCCTGCGCGAAAGCGGGGGACCCAGTATTCCAGAGGCTTCGCGATTTATCCTCAACGCTTTGCAATACTGGGTCGCCCGGTCAAGCCGGGCGACGACAAGTTTGGTGTTGTGCTAGCAAAGCGTTGCGCCGATCCCACACTGACGAGTTCTTATCGTTCCCGCGCCTGAAGCACGATTGACATCCTTGCAGGGCTTGCGAGGTTATTCGGCATGGACTGGTTCCGATCGAACATCAGACATGGATCGCGGCTCGCGCTGCTGGCGCTGGCGATCCAGTTCGTGGTGTCGTTCGGGCATTTCCACGGGATCGGCGCACAGGCCGCGCCTTCAGTCACGTCGATCGCGCAAGCTGCGATTCAAAGCCAGCAGCCCTCGTCCAGTCACGATTCCGATCAGCAACCTGCTGACATCTGCGCGATTTGCGCCGTTATGGCGCTGGCGAACACCGCGCTGTTCGCCGCGCCGCCAACCCTGCTGCTGCCGCAGGCGATGGAATTCCGATACCTGATCAGCGGAGCCGCATTCGTCCATCTGGACCATAGCCGCGTCGCGTTCCAGTCCCGCGCTCCCCCCGCCGCCTGACATCGATGGCTTGATGATCTCGTGGACCGCCGCGTCATTGCGGCCGATCCCTGCGATCAATCGAAATCGTTGGCAGGATCGGGACAATGTCATTTTCCGTAAAACATGCGTTCCTCATTTCAAGCTCAGCCTCGCTGCTGCTGTGCAGCCTCGGCAGCACCGCGCAATCGCAAACGGCAGCGCCGGCCGGCGGCAGCACTACCGCGCTGCCTTCGATCGAGGTGGTCGCCCCACGGCGCGCGCAGCCGCCGCGGCGTCCAAAGACGCGCGTGACGACCGGCGTCCGCCGTGAAGCGCCGGCCGAGCCGCCGCCCAGCGATGCGCAAGTTGTTGCAGGCAAGAACGCGACCTTCGACCAGGCCCGACAGACTATCTTCGCACTGACAGGCGCCAGCGCGCACGAGTTCAACCGCCAGGCCATCGAAGCGCTGCCGCAGGGCGCCAACACGACGCTCGACAAGGTGCTGCTGCAGGCGCCGGGTGTCTCGCAGGATTCCGCCGCCAGCGGCGAACTGCATGTGCGCAACGAGCACGGCAATCTGCAGTATCGCATCAACGGCGTCGCCCTGCCCGACGGCGTCGGCGGTTTCGGGCAGATTTTCGACACCGCGCTGATCGGCAAGGTCACGCTGCTCACCGGCGCGCTTCCCGCGCAATATGGACTGCGCACCGCCGGCGTGGTCGATATCCAGACCAGGACGGACGCGTTCAACAACTCCGGCAGCATGGGCGTCTATGGCGGCAGCCGCGGCACGATCACGCCGAGCTTCGAATATGGCGGCACCGCGGGGCAGACCCAGTATTTTTTCACCGGACGATATTTCGGCAGCGCGCTCGGCCTCGAAAACCCGACGCCCGCGCCCAACGCCATCCACGACGACACCCGGCAGGGCAAAGGCTTTGCCTATCTCTCGACCGTGATCGACGACTCGACGCGGCTGTCGTTCATCGGCGGGACGTCGACCAGCCAATACCAGATCCCCAACAATCCGGGGCAGACGTCGCAATTCACCGCCTTCGGCGTGTCGGACTTCAATTCGGCGTTCCTGAACCAGAACCAGTTCGAGCAGAACCAGTTCGGCGTATTGGCGCTGCAGAAATCGATCAACGGCTTCGACCTGCAACTCGCGGCGTTCTCACGCTACAGTAGCGTGCATTTCCTGCCCGACACGGTCGGCGATCTCGTGTTCAACGGCGTCGCATCCGATGTGTCACGCCGCAGCCTCGCCAACGGCATCCAGGGCGACGGTTCCTATCGCCTGAGCGATGCCCACACCCTGCGCGCCGGCTTTCAGCTTACCGGCGAGCAATCGCAGGTCGTCAATGCCTCGACCCTGTTGCCGGTTGACGCCATGGGCAACCCGGTCGACGCGCCGTTCGGCGTCGTCGATTCCAGTGCAAAACTGGGCTGGCTGTTCAGCACCTATCTGCAGGACGAATGGAAAATCAACAACGCTCTCACATTGAATGCCGGGCTGCGCTTCGACCAAATGGTGCAATATATCGACGCCAATCAGCTCAGCCCGCGCCTTAGCCTGATCTGGAAGCCGACAGACGCCACCACCTTCCACGCCGGCTATGCGCGCAACTTCACGCCGCCGCAGCAGGTGCTGGCCGCGCCGGCCAATCTCGCGCTGGTGCAGAACACCACGCAGCAGCCGAGCGTGCCCATCAACGATCCGGTATTGCCGGAGCGCTCCAACGTGTTCGATGTCGGCGTCGTGCAAAAAATAGCCGCGATACCCGGCCTCGAAGTCGGCATCGACGCCTATTACAAATCGGCGCGCGATCTGCTCGACGACGGCCAGTTCGGCGCCGCCTATGTGCTGACCGCGTTCAACTACGACCGCGCGCAGAATGTCGGCGTCGAACTGAAGTCGTCCTACACCAACGGCAATTTTCGCGCCTATGGAAATCTCGCCTGGGCGCGCCAGCTCGCAACGCGGGTCGTGTCGAACCAGTATCTGTTCGACGCCGACGAACTCGCTTATATCGCCAGCCATTATATCTATACCGACCACGCCCAGCTTTTGACCGCGTCGGCCGGCGCTTCCTATCTGTGGAACGGCACGCGCTTCAGCGCGTCGATGATCTACGGCAGCGGTTTGCGTTCGGGCTTTGCCAATACCGGCTCGCTGCCATCCTACACGCAAGTGAATGTCGGCCTGTCCCGCGAAGTTGTTTTTCCGGGATGGACCAAGCCGACCACGCTGCGCTTCGATGTCGTGAACCTGTTCGACAGCATCTACGAAATCCGCGACGGAACGGGCATCGGCGTATTCGCGCCGCAGTTCGGCCCGCGCCGCGGGTTTTATGTCGGTGTGTCGCAGAAGCTGTGAGCGCTCGTGCCCCGGACGCAGCGCAGCGCGTAGCTCTTCGCGAAGCGGTGCGCCGCAGAGCCGGGGCCCATATGTGGACGGCCCCGTGCCACAAGAGTTTTTTGATGGTCTGATCGGATCGCTTGCATCCATATGTCCGGCCTGTTGATGCGGTCTGTTGACCGCTGGCCAAGATGGTTTCCGCGACGCGAGTTCCAAACAGCTTGGC
>Ga0210392_10000117_pt1 | contig 63945 bp, 56 predicted proteins | sample IncBWC30OmetaG_FD_161057 | JGI IMG/M metagenome (GOLD analysis project Ga0210392, IMG submission 161057) | Forest soil microbial communities from Barre Woods Harvard Forest LTER site, Petersham, Massachusetts, United States - Inc-BW-C-30-O ... | reverse complement strand
GCCGGGTAAAGGTGAGCTGAAATGGGGAGAGGGTGGACGATCCAAACGTCAGCGTCGCCGTCACCTGGGGAGCCGTTATCGTCTGCGTATTGCCTTCCACGTCACAGTTGGCGTCCGCCACGTAGGTGTATGCGCCTTGGCCATACAAACCCGCACTCGGCTGCAAAGAGATCCTCAATGGCGGCATCGGCTGACCGTTTTTTGCCAATCCCATGTTAAACTCCAAACAGGCCCAGTCCCTCAGAGAATTCGATGGCACGTCATAAGCCATGCCTTGCGGGTAATAAGGCGAACCCCACTTGATCGAACTCGCCGCGCCCAGCGGTTCCTGGTCGGTCGAGCCGGTCACATAAGCCGAAGGCTGGCTGGGTGCGGGCACCAGCGTCACGACAAAGTTCGTCGCGTCATTATTCGTAATGACCTCCTTGCAAACCCCGTTGATAAAAATCTGATAGCCGGGCTGGGCCACAAAGGTAATCGTGTAGTCGCTCAGGTTGGCGCTTTGGATCGAAATTTTCATCGAAGGAACCGAGGTGCCATCTATGGGTACACCGTAAGAGCGCGCCGGGCTGCCAGCGGTAAACGTTACCGGGCCTTGAGCCAAAGACTGGCTATTGACCCATAAATTGGGAGCGCCCCCGCCATTCCCGTCAAAGGTGGCGCTGGCGCTAAAATAAATCAAGGATGATCCCATGCTGCTGGCGGCCATGCGCGCGACGCCAGCGAGCAGGACGGCGGAAAGCACAAGAAGGCGAAAGATGCGGGAGGTCGTCATGATAGAGGCAAAGTTGGAACGGACAAGGGCGTGGTTCATTGCGCAGGACGATAAATTTTAAGGCCGGTCGGCCCGGTGATGCCGAAAGCAACCATGACCGATACGCTGGCGTAGTTTGGCGCAGCCATGCCATCGCCGCCGGTCGAGCGAAACTTCCACACGCCGGGTGTATTGAGAATTGAGCCGGGCACAGTCCAAGTAAGCGTGTTGCTTCCAGTCATAGCACCTGACCAGGTGGCGCCGCCGATCACCCAGCTCGATGAACCCGGAGAAAGGTAATCGATGGTCTGGCTCGTCATATTGCCGTCTATATCGGTCGCGCTGGCTGTAAGCGTGACACTCTGGCCTGGCGCGATGTTCATGACGCTGGCGGTGAGTGCGGTGACCGGCGGGTGATTAATGATCGTCCAGACGATGTCCGTCGTGAGCGGAGTATAATTGGTGTCACCAGGATACGAGGCGCGGATGGTGTAAGTGCCCGGGTAGAGCTTGGTGCCAACCGTGACCGGGCCTGAACCGCCAGAGATGATGCTGTAGGTGACCGCGCCCGTAGGCTGGGCCACGCTGCTGGTGTAAGGATTGGCGAAAGCCGCGCTTATATCGGCCGACGTCACGATGTGCGTCGTGGGGAAGGTTTGATTTGACCAATTCGAGATGGCCGGCGTGGCCTTGGCCAAGGTTATCGACAATATGCTCAAATAAGGAGACACAAAACCAAGTGAATTAGTGCCCGATCCACGAACCTGCCACTGTCCGATGATATTGAAAATCGACGTGGGCATCGTCCAAGTCAGCGTGTTGCTGCCAACCGGCCCGCCTGACCAGGTCGAAGCGCCAGTCACCCAGGTTGATCCGGGCGGCGGCAGGTAATCGATGTCCTCACTGACCAGCAGGTTGTCCTTATCGGCTGAAAGGGACGTGATTGTCACGGTTTGGCCAAAAAAGACCGTGGTCGCGCTGGCCGTGTTGAGCGTGACAGGGTTGGATATGATCCAAGTGACGTCCACCGCGCGGGCGTTGTAATTGGCGTCGCCCGGATACGAGGCCCGAATCGTGTAGTTAGCTGGCTGGAGCACGCTGTTGCTTGTTGAGGTGATCACGGTACCGGCGGGGACCGTGCCGGTGCTGTCGTAAACGATGCTATAAACGACGGCACCCGTCGGCTGCGCCACCGAGCTGCTATAGGGATTTGAAAAAATCGCGGTGAGATCAACGGCGGTCACGGCATAGCCGGTGTTGTTGGCAATCGCGCGACTGGCCCAATGTGAGACAGCCGGCGTGGCTTTGGCCACGGTGATCGCCACGCTTGGATAGTTGGAAGCCGCGTAGCCATCGCTACCGGTGGCACGAACCTGCAAGGGGACTGTCCCAGGATTCAACAGGGTCAAAGGCACGATCCACGTTAGCGTGTGGCTGCCAGTCATACCGCCGGACCAGTTTACGGCGTTGGCCCAACTCGAAGAACCGGGAGCCAAATAATCGATGCTTTGGTTGATGAGATTTCCATCGGCATCGGTCGTCATCGCGGTGATGGTCGTGGTCTGGCCGAAGGCGATGTTCGTGGCACTGGCACTGATGGATGTCACCGGTGCGCGGTTGATCACGTCGAAGTTGGCGTAGCTGTCGGTGTAGTCGCCGAGGGAGTCCCATCCACGCACGACAAAAAGATAGCTGCCAGTGGCGGGGGTCCATGAATTGAAATTGGCGCTGGCCTGCCAGTTGATCGAACCGCTGGCCCCGGCGGAGCCGAGGTAATCCCAGTACGGCGAGCCGTATCGGGTGATGTAAACATCAACATGGTCAAAATTGCCATCCACATCGCCAGCATTCCATGAAACCGTGGCTGTCTGTCCGGGATTGATGGAGCCGGCACTGGCATTCACGTACGGAGGATCTCGGGGCATCACGTTTATCGTGATTGAGGAAAAGCTATACCACGCGTTGTAGTAGGGGGGTCGTAAAACGTGTAAGATCCTAAGGCCCGGGCGTAAAACGTGTAAGATCCGGGCGACGACGGGGTGAAGGTGTAGTCGGCACCACCATACCCGCAGGAGTAGTTGGTGTCGCTCACCGGCGTATTTTCATCCGGACCGAAGATACCGTAGGCAAAACAGTAATACGAGAAATAGAAGTCGGCATGGATGTTGATGGATTGGCCAACGTGTATCGATGTGCTATCGGCCGACATGTTTGCGTTGGCACAATCCGGAAAAGGGGGGTCGGTGTATTCACAGTCGCCAAAGGCCGTGCGTGCGGAGAATATAAAGACGCAGGAAAGAATGAAAAGTGCTGGAAGAGTCCGTTTCATAAAATTCATTTCTGGGCAACGATCATTGAAGTGTTTTCACCGGGATAGGCCGCGCTAAAACATCCCTGTTCAACTGTATAAATGTAGGCCTTGCCCGCCCATTCGAAGGCAAGGGCACGGCGACGCAATTCGTGCCCGGATTCGGTTTTGACGAGGATTGGGGCGAGCTTGTTTCGCACGCCGCACGCATCGAATTGCCGGGCGATGGCTTCCGGTTGAAGAATGGACTGGTCAAAAACCGGCAGGTGGGCCGGCGGTGCGGCCCGACGATCGGCCAGTTGCGCGGTGTACGCCGCCCGATAAATTTTTCGGCTGATGCTGATGACCTTTTGGGAATCATTGAGCTCGGCCGGCGGCAAAGGGGTTTCGAGATCGCCCGTTTGCTGATGATGGGAAAATACCTTGCCATTGATCGTGTAGACGGTGGTGGCAACGAGACCACCGTTCGCTAAATCGCCAGAGGGTGCGCAAGGATAGCAAAACGCCTTTTCCCCGGGGTGCTCTTTCAGAAAATTCGAGACAAAAATGATCCCATGGACAAAACTGTTAACCGCCGGCTTGTCCCCGATTTCGGTATAGCAGCTGAACTGGAGGTCGTAGGACCATCCATATTGCAGGCCTTCGAACTCGACCAGCATATGGGCCGGGGTCTTTTTTTTGCTGTCCGCCCCAATGATATCGGATGTGATTCCCAGCCGGTGCATGCGCGCCAGCGCGCGCTGGTATTGCAGGTCCGCGGTATCTCCCGGCATGGCATCCGGCAATGCGAGCTGAATCTTGGTCAGCTCCATCGGGGTTTTGATTCCGCGGCTTTTCAAAAGCCCTTCGACCAAGTGCTGGTATGCGGAAAGAATCGCTTTCGAGTCAGAAATGTTCCCGGCCTTGAATCCATCCAGCGCCACATCGCCCAGGATGGCTGAGTGAACAAAGATGCCGGTCCCTTTGGTAAAGGCGACGGCCGGCAAAATGACCTCCGGGGCGTGGTGAATTTCGGGCAATACCATCACCGCTTTTTCATCGGGGTGGGCCCGCCGATATTCGACGATAAAAGCGATCGATTCAAATATATCGCCATGGTTAAGGCAGAGGCAGGGTTGTCCGGTCAGAGGGCTCACCGGCGGATCGTAGCGCCGGCAGCCTCTCGCGACGGTAAAGGTATAATGTCCGTCGTTCCATTCATAGGCGATCAAGCCTTCATTGCCAGTGGAGGCCGGGTGAAGCGCAGCAATGACATTCACGGTTTTGAGCGCATTAAAATCGCGATCAAGTTGACCGACAGAGTCCTTGCCATCGGAACAGCTCGAAATTTCGGCGATATGATTTTGTTGAAGCGCGAGCTGCACAATCGATGGTCGATAAAGATCGGCGAGGGCGAGGCCCTCCACCAGCCGGTCCTTTCCGATCGGCTCATGGACAAAAATATCCTGGCCGACCGCATAAAGCGCCAGGGCCGTGACCTGTCCATTGGGCCAATCCTTTGTCACCACAATCGAATCTGTCCCGGGGTGCGCCTGCACGTAGGTTCGGCGAAACGCGATGCTTGTGATCAAGCTATCGTCATTGGACGCAGGCCATGCGGCACTCGGTTCATTATGGAAATAGAAGTACGCGCCGCCAGCAACCGCGAGACCCACGACGAAGAAGCTAAGCCGGAGTAATCTCATGTGGATTTACCGGCCGGCAGGGAGAAGGCTCCATATCCTGAGCGGAAGGCAGAATCTTGCCCAACACCGAGAAAAATGCCGGTGCTTTGTTGTATGGAGTTGCGCGCACAGAAGGGGCAGCACCGCGCAAAAAGGGGGGCGAAGTCGCATAAGTCGAAGCGGAGGGCGCACACTTGCGAAACGACGTAACGCAACGCAAGTGCAAAACGGTTTGGGCTGCGTTTTTCTCGCGTCCGTAACATGCGCGCCTTCGGCGAACATCGAACATTCAATGCCCAAGTCCTGGCTTCCCGCTTAAAATCGCAGATTTAAACCGCCGAGGGGCACAAACGAAGGCGGCTCGATCCTTTTTTACCGCCCGCCTTCGCTAAAGCTACGGCGTGGCAGGCGCATTGCGCAGATGGACGCGGATGAAATACCTCCAGAAATTTTTACAGAAGATAACGAAGTTAACCAAGGGAGGAAAAGACGCGGCTAACCTTACGACTCTTCGTTCCCTTTGTTGCCTTCTGTTCAAAATGCTTTGGTCGGGATTAGTGAGAATTAGTGCCCATTAGTGGTTAAACAATCCGGGTTTAGTTCTCCACGGTTTCCCGTTTGAGCAGGCGCAAGACCGTGGCGCTGGCCGCGAACACGAGCGCGAACATCACCACCGCGATGGCCGTTGCCCGGCCGATCGCGAAATCCTTGAACATCGTCGCCACCAGCAGCGTCCCCAGCGTGTTCACACCCGCCGCCGGGTCCTGCGAGGTCAGCAGCCAGATCATCTCGAAGGCATTGAGCCCGCCGATGACGATGAACACCGCCGAGATCGCGATCATTTCCCAGATGAGCGGCAGGGTGATGGTGAAAAACTGCCGCCAGGCCGGCGCACCGTCGAGTTCCGCCGCCTCGTAGAGCTGCGGGTCGATGCCTTCCATCGCCGCAAGGTAGAGGATCAGGTTAAATCCGCACGAGAGCCAGATGTAGATTGGGATGAGCGCGGTATAAAGGTGTTCCTGCGCGAGCCAGGGGAAATCCGCGAACGAGCGCAGCCAGTCGCAATGCAGCGCGCGGCCGAGCCCGACGAGTCCCGCATTCACGAGGCCGCCGTGCGGCTCGTAGGCGCTCATCCACAACAGCGTGGCCGCGATACCGCCGAGCAGGTTGGGAAACAGCAGCACCACGCGGAACGCCTTCGCGCCCCACACGCCGCGGTGGATCAGCGTGGCCAGCAGGAGCGACACCGGCACGACCACGAGCGTGGGCACCACCACGAGGTAGAGGTTGTTTTTCAGCGCGAACCAAAACGCGTCGCTCTCAAACAGCAGCCATTTGAAGTTGAACAGGCCGGCCCAGGTGCGCGGCCCGATGCCGTCCCAGCGCGTGAAGGCCCATGCGAACGACACCAGTCCCGGCAACAGCACGAGCGATCCGTAGAGCAAAAACGCGGGCCCGACAAAACCCAGCGCGACCGGCGCGCGCAACCGGCCGAGATATGAATCCTCTTTTCGCGGGGTGAGGCCTACTCCGCTAAAGCTACGAAGGCCAGGGACACCCCGCCCACATTGCCGCCACACGGCCCAGCCAGCGGCGGCAGCAAGCGCGCCAAGCAGCGCGGTGCCCGCGAAGGGGTGGTTCATCTCCACGCGGTTGGGATCCGCCGCGTGCATGCGATCGGTCTCCGCCGCCGCCTCGAGTCGTTCCGCAAATTGCCGCGGGGTGATCTGCCCGGTGGTCAGGAGCTGGCTCCCGCCGATCATCGCCTGCCGGACGGCGGGCGGCTGCATCATGACCTGCGGCATGTTGAATGCCGCCTTGGCGTGCGCGATCATGGCCACGGTGTCGCGCATGCGCGCCGAGTAGGCCGAATCCGGCACGCCGCGCACGGCCACCGGCGAATCCGTGAGCCGCACAAACGCCTCTGCCCGCGCGCGCGAGGTGAGAAAGCGCAGGAAATCGACGGTCAGCCGCTCGCGCTGCTCATCGCCGGTGGCGAAGACAAAGAAACTATCCGCGCCGGTCTGGATCGTCGTCGGGTCGGCCACGCCGTCGGGAAACACAGGGAAATTCATCGCGCCCAGTTCGAAATCCGCGGGCATTTTTCCTTTCGTCTCGTCGACCAGCCACGAGCCGGAGACGGTCATGGCGGCGCGCCCCTGCAAAAACGCCAGTTCGGCGCCGGTGTGGGTCTCGCCCTCCCAGCCGGGCAGGACGTCGTGTTGCATGATGCGCTGCAGCAGTGCCGCGCTGCGTTCGTAGCGCGGATCGAGCCGCGCGCCGGGCGCGAGGTCGTTGAGTGCGCGCCAGCCTTCCTCGCCGGCGAGGTTGTGATAGGCTGCGCGCAGGAAGGCGTCGGGATAAAGCCAGCGCGTGCCGGGCAGGCTCAGCGGCGCGATGCCGGCCGCGCGGATTTTTTCGCACAGCGAGAAAAATTCATCCCAGGTGCGCGGCTCGCTCCAGCCGTGGATCCGGAAGAGCGCCCGGTTGTAGAAAATCGTCCAGCATGAGTAAGTGAGCGGTAGGCCGCAGACATGGCCATCCACGACCCACGAATCGAGCGCACCAGGCAGGAAGGTGTCGCGCCAGCACGCATCACCTTCCCAATTCGGGCCGTCGAGCCAAGGCTTCAGGTCAAGCACCTTGCCGGTGCGGATCAGGATCGGCCAGGGCACATATCCGGCGTTGGAGGCATCGGGATAATTTCCATCGATGATGCGGATGCGCACCTTGTCCTCGATGCGCGGGTCGCCGTAGAGATTGATCTTCACGCCGGGCCGCAGCGCCTCGAACTGCCGCGCCGTCTCCTCGTAGAACGCCGTGCCGTTGCCGCCGGCAAAGACCGGGATGTCGAGGGTGACGAAGCGGGGTGATGGATTCGACGAGCTCACCACGGAGCCTCCTTCGCTAAAGCTATGAAGGCCAGGGGGCACCCCGCCCACATTCTCGGCGCGGCTGGCCACGGCCAGGGCCAGCATCAACAGCGCGGCGAAGAAGATCCTGGCCATGCGAACTTTGTTGGTAGTAGCGAGCATCGAGTAGCGGGTAGCGAGTAGTGTATCAGCTTTTTATCCGCATCATTCGTTATTCGCCATTCGAAATTCGCCATTGGCGCTCCACCCCACTTGTTACTTGTTACCTGCTACTTGTTACTTAATAATCGTCTCCCGATGTATCAGGTCACTTTTTCCGAGCAGAGCATGCACGAGCTCAACAAGCTCGACAAGATGGCGCAGATGGAAGTCATCGAGCCCATCACCAGCTTGAAATCGTCCGACCTGGCGACGCCGCGCGAACCCTTGGGGCGCTTCCAGCGCGGCGGACAAACACTCTACCGGCTGCGGGCGGGCGACTGCCGGTTCTATTTTGAGGTGCAGGGCGACACCCTGCACACGCTTTACATCCTGCACAGGAACTCGCTGGAGGATTTTCTCCTGCGCAACAAGCTGCCCGTCTCCGAGCAGCAACTGGTGGAGCAACACTCGAAGTTCTGGAAATACCTCGAGTCGCTCACGAAAAAATAAAGCGTTTCTGATATTAATGGTCAAATGAGTCGCCTTTTTGTCATTCTGAGCGGCAGTGAAGAATCTCGCGGGATTACTCCGGTGAGATTCCTCGCACGGCTCGGAATGACAAGGGGCGTGTCCATGGGCCAATATGAATCGAAAATGCCCTAACCCATTTTCTCCATCATGTCCGACCTCGAATCGCGCGAAAATCCCTACAATGTCCGGCAGGCCAGCCGCATTTACTTCCTGCCGAACCTGATGACGGCGGGCAATTTGTTCTGCGGCTTCGTGTCGGTGATCAAGTGCATCCAGGCGCGCATGGCCTCGGTGCCGACGGATTTGACCACCGAGTTTGCCACCCGCACACCATCGGCCCTCTACACGCAGGCGGTCTGGTGCATCCTGGGCGCGGTCGTGTTTGATTCGCTCGACGGCCGGCTGGCGCGCATGGGCGGGCGCGAATCCCTGTTTGGCGCGGAATTCGATTCCCTGGCCGACGTGGTTTCTTTTGGCGTGGCGCCGGCGCTGATGGTGTTTTTCCTGATCCTTTCGCCGACGACGCAGGACACCGAATGGTTCCGCCAAACCGGGTGGCTTTTCGGTTTCATTTACCTGCTGTGCGCCGCCGTGCGCCTGGCCCGTTTCAACGTCATTACCAATCCCCTGCTCACCCGCGCGCAAAAAGAAAGCAGCAAGGATTTCATGGGCCTTCCCGTGCCGGCGGCCGCGGGTACGGTGGCGTCGCTCGTGCTGTTCCTGCTCAACCTTTCCCAAAACAACCGCGAGCTGGGGCATTGGGCGCTGACCCTGCCTTTCCTGCTCTTGCTCATCGCGATGCTGATGGTGAGCACCGTTCGCTATCCCAGCTTCAAGCAGATCGACTGGCAGACGCGGATGCGTTTGCGAACTTTCGTCGTCGTGCTTGGCGTCATCGGCTCGGTCCTGGTCTTCCACGAAGTGGCGTTGTTATGGATTTTTTTGGGGTACATTTTCTACGGACTTTTTGGGCATTGGCGCCGGATCCAGCGATTGCGCAAGGCCCGCGCCGGCCTGTCGGCAAAAGTGTGAACAAGAGACCAAGCGATGACCAACAACTTTACCCTTGCGCATAACCCCCTGGTTACTGGTGTCGCCGCGAAGGTTGTTCGCAGACCGGTGAGGCTTTCCCCGCACCACCTAAAAAGGGCCTGTTTCCCGCCGGTTGTTGGTCTTTTTCGCAGCATATACTAAGACTGCTTGCTTATGAATTAAATCTATCCTCGATTAGCTTTTGTTAGTTTCCCATATTTCGTCCTGTCGTTTTCCATGAAATTCAAAATCAACCGCGATCATTTTGCCAACGGGCTTGCCCAAGTGCTCAACGTCGTCGGCTCAAAAGCCACGATGCCAATCCTGAGCAATGTGCTGATCGAGGCGGAGAAGGATCAAATTTCCCTCACCACGACCAACCTCGACCTCGGCATCCGCTGCAAGATCAAGGCCGAGGTCAAGGAAACCGGCGCGGTCACACTGCCGGTCAAGCGCCTCGCGACCATCGTGCGCGAACTGCCCAACGTCGACGTCACCTTCGATGCGTCACCCAGCCATCAGGTGAAACTGGTTTCCGGCGGTTCAAATTTCCGCATCATGGGCATTGGCAAGGAAGAGTTTCCGCCGCTGCCTGAGTTCGGCGACGAGAAATCCTTCACCCTCGCGCAATCCGAGCTCACCACGATGCTCAAGAGCGTCTCCTATGCCCAGTCGGCCGACGAGACCCGGTACATCCTGAACGGCATTTATTTCAATTTTAAGGACGGCAAGCTTACGCTCGTGGCCACCGACGGCCGGCGCCTGGCCCTGATCGGCAAGGAAATGGATGTGCCCGCCGCCAATGCGGGCAGCATCATCCTGCCCGCCAAGACTGCCAGCGAACTCATGCGCCTGCTCGACAAGGGCGAAAAACTGAAAATCTCCTTCAACGACCGCCGCGCCTCGTTCCAGATCGGCACCGACAAGGACAACAGCGGCCTCGTGGACAGCGTTTACCTTTACTCGAAAGTCGTCGAGGGCAACTACCCGAATTACCAGCAGGTCATCCCGAAGGAGACGCACCAGCGCATCAAGCTCGAGCGCGAACTTTTCCTGCAGTGCATCCACCGCGCGGCGCTCGTCACAAGCGAGAAATCGAATTCGGTGAAAATCAAACTCAGCAGCAACCTGCTCGAGATCACCGCGCAGAGCCCCGATTTCGGCGAGGCGCACGAATCGATGGCGATCAGCTACAGCGGGCCCGACCTGCAAGTGGCTTTCAATCCCGCCTTCGTCATGGATCCGTTGCGCGCGCTTGCGAAAGACGAAATTTTCTTCGAACTTAAGGACGAAGTCAGCCCGGGCGTGTTCAAGACCCTTGACAGTTTTATCTGCGTGATCATGCCCGTTCGGTTGAGCTAAGTTTTTTGCCCGCGGTTTCGCGCCGGACTTCACGGCGCCTGCGGGATCTTGGCGACCCTTTCACCGATGGATCAAACCTCCCTGCCCCTCTTTGCCGCCGTCCTGCTGGTGGTCCTGATGCATACGCTCAACGACCGCGTGGCCTCGCCGGTGCTGGCGATCTTACTGCGCTGGATGCGCTGGATCGTCGGCAGCCTGGTCCTGGCGAAGACCGTGCGGGATTTCCAGCTCAGCGAGAGCCCGTTTTGGGTGCTGGCCGCGACCGCTTTCCTGCTGTGGTTCCTGGTGGTCACGCTCTACAACTGGCTGGCCATCCGCGCGCTGAGCGAAAGTCCGCTGCCGCTCTTCCCGCGTTTTGTCACCAACCAGAGCGGCGAGGAATGGCCCACGCTGCCCCGCCTGCTCAAGGTCCGCGATTGGCTGCGCACGCACGGCTTCAAGCAAGTCGAGGCGCTCAAGGCCGAGATTGGCGGCAGCATTTATCTGCGCACCTCGGTTTACCAGGACGCGGACGCACACATGCGCCTGCAAATCACGTTCCTGCCCCAGGCCAACGGCATGCTCACGGTTTGCTACAGCATCGCCTCGCAAACCGCGGGCGGCCTGCGCTACGTGACCGACAATCTCTACCTGCCCTTCGGCGGCTTTTATCCGGAAAACTGGCTGGTTGAACGCAGCCCCGTCCGCCGCTCGCTGGCCTCCATCGTGGCCCGGCACAAGGCGCGCCTCGCCAAGGTCAAGGAAGCGCTGATCCCCTGGCAGACCGACCCGCTTGTCGATCTCAACGCCCAGCAACACGAACTCGAGCAGGTCAACACCGAGCTGGGCTTCCTTTTCCCGCGGGCCGATCGCGAAGAGCACGGCAAGATCACCTACGAAGGCCGCTTCCGGGTGTGGAAGGAAATATTGCTGCTCAACTATTTTGGCCGCAGCGCGCGCTACGAGTGACGCGTGGTTCTAAACAAGGCTTCGCACTTCCGCCAACGCTGAAGCCATGGAGGACAAGTCCGGCCCGTTGGGGGCAACGGGCCCTACCAATGATGAATACCGTAGCTTAACACTGGGTCAGAGGGTTCAATGCAGGTAAGCCTGCAGGCATTCGTCCAGTGCGCGCAGCTTGGTATCGGAGAGCTGGCCGAGTTCGCCGCGCAGGCGGCCCTTGCGCACCTGTCGGATGCCGGGAATCACCGCGAAACTTTGTTTTCCGGCGAAGGATCCGACTGCGAGGCGCAGCGGCCAGATTTCCGGGGCGATGCTCGACGTCGGCACGACAACAACCGTGTTAAGGATGTCATTGTGTGCGTCACCAGAAACGATGACGGCCGGTCGCACTTTACCCATCTCGGGCGGAGAGGAGTCGCTTAAATCCACCCAAACCACCGCGCCGCGTTTCATGGCTGCCTGGGCTCGATGGTGTCAGAGAGCGGCGCTGATTCCCACACCTCCAGCGCCTCGCGCTCGGCAGGATTTTGATGGAGAAACTTTTCGTAGGTTTGTGCGGCCTCGCGCAATTGCCGGTCGCGATGCTCCTTCTCGATAAGCCCACGGACGTATGCAGAAATGCTTTGCTTGTTGGGCTTTAGGGAGGTCACCTTGCTCACTAATTCAGCTTCTAGTTTAACAGTAGTTGCAGGCATGCAAAAATAGTAGAACTTTAGTAGAATCTGTCAAGTAAGGGCTTTGTAACTTGTTTCCTCAAACAAATAATGAGGTTGCGCGGTGTTACGTCGCCCAATCAGGCCATGATTTTCTCGAAACAATCGAACGGCAATTCCCGCCGCGGAAAAAAAGCCTGGCCGACTCGCTGATACCCGCGGCGCTCATATAACGCCAGTGCGCGCGGATTGCCCGTGTAGCAATCGAGGCGAATGCAGGAGAACCCGTGATCAGACGCGAATTTCTCGGTGAAATCCATCAGGTGCCGTCCCGCACCGCGTCGTTGCCACTCGGGATGAACACACAAACGGTGAATGACCAGCGCCCGGCCTTTCGGGTCGCGCCACGGTAGGGGACGATATTGCTCCGGTTGGATGTCATTGAGGCAGACCGAGGCCACGCAGCTGCCCTCGTGGCGAATGATGAACAACGATGCTGAGTGCGCGCCCTCTTCCACAACTTGAAGGTTGGGATAAATCTCATCCCACTGATAAATTCCCTGGGCGCGCATATGGGCGACGCAGAGCGCGATCATCTGCATGACACTTAACGCGTCGGAGAGCTTCGCGCGTTCAATCTGCACGGCTGTTAGGGATTGGCTGGTGGGGCCGCTTCCCGGGCGGCAATTTCACGGTTTATGGCGATGACAAACGCCTTTTGGGGATCTTTTTCCGAACGATTTTCCGCGCGAACCTTGGCCATCATCTTCTTCATGGCTTTCCAATCGGAATGCTTGATCAGCCACTCGGCATAAAAGACCGGCTTTTCCCCTTCCGTAATGGCCACGGGATGGGGAAGACCGGCGCGATCGCAAAAGAGTGCGGCCAACTTGGCGGCGTCGGCAAAGGTAAGCTCCCGGCCATCACGAGAAATGACCAAATAGTAGACGACGATTTGCTCGTTGCCGATGATTTTGAGCGACAGGTGTAATCCAATCTTTGTCTCTGCATCGAGCGCTGGAGGGACACCTTGGGAGGTTTCGGACAAATGCTCCTGCTCATCAATGAGTCCATCCATGCTTGATATGCAGTCGGTCAGGTTTTCAGGCGTCACCATTTGATCGATGAATTGCTGATAAGTGCCAGCCGTCGCAGGCGCTTGGGTCTGGGCAGCCAGCTGATCCACGGTAAACACCGACGCAAAAAGCAGGGCTAAAGCAAAGAGAGAGGATTTCATCCGGTTAATGGTGTGAACGCTCGTCCCAAATATCTGCCACGGCAAGCCGCCCCAACACACAAAAATCCTTCGTTTCGGCGAAATAAGCCGGTAGTCTGTGCATCTTGCTTAAGAATGCCGTGTCTGCTTTTTAACCCAGCCTGCCATGGATCCAAATTTTGACGCCAAGTTCGTCCACGACACGTTTCCCGAGCCGGCCATGCCGGCCTGTTCGGTCATCAAATTGCTGAAGGGGCAAAAGGCCCTTGTCACCGGCGCCAGTTCCGGCATTGGCAAAGCCGTCGCCATCGCGCTCGGCAACGCGGGCGCCGATGTGATGGTCAACTACGTCACCGGGCCGGAGGATGCCGAGGCGGTCGCCGCCGAAATCCGCGCCTGTGGGTCAACCGCCATCATCCACCAGGCCAACGTGGCCAAGGAGGACGAGGTCGTGGCGATGTTCGATCGCATGCGGAAGGAATTCGGCACGATCGACATCTTGATCAACAACGCCGGCATCCAGAAGGATGCGCCCTTCGACCAGCTTTCGCTCGCGCAGTGGCAGCTCGTCATCGACGTCAATCTCACCGGGCAGTTCCTGTGCGCGCGCGAGGCCGTGCGCGAATTCAAGCGGCGCGGCGTGCGCAAGGAAATTTCCTGCGCCGCGGGCAAGATCATTTGCATGAGCTCCGTGCACGAGGTCATCCCGTGGGCGGGCCACGTGAATTACGCGGCGTCGAAGGGCGGCGTGATGCTGATGATGAAGAGCATCGCGCAGGAAGTCGCCCCGTGGCGAATTCGCGTGAACAGCATCGGCCCGGGTGCCATCCGCACCCCGATCAACACGGCGGCGTGGGACAACCCCGAAGCCTACAAGTCCCTGCTCAAGCTGATTCCCTACAAACGCATCGGGGAAGCCGACGAAATCGGCCGCGCGGCGGTGTGGCTGGCCTCCGATGAATCGGACTACATCACCGGCACGACGCTTTTTGTCGACGGCGGCATGACCCTCTATCCGGGTTTTGAAACCGGCGGCTGAAGTGCATTTTCCCCATGATCCAAGAAATCGGAATGATCCGCGACCACCGAAAAATTTACGACGCGCGTAGGTCGGGCTTTACGCCCGACACGTCGGGGATAAACCCCGACCTACAATTCGTGCGTTGAGCCCAAGATCATCCAGGCCCCCATGAATCTCCCTCCGATCGACCATGAGTGGCTCGAAGCCGACGGCCTCGGCGGGTTTGCGATGGGCACGGCGCACGGCGTGCGTACGCGGCGGTATCACGCGCTGCTGCAAGTGGCCACGACCCCGCCATCCGGGCGCTTCGTGCTGGTCAACGGCATGGACGTTTACGCGATCACGCCCGCCGGCAAATATGCGCTAAGCACCCAGCAGTATGCGCCGGGGATGTTTGCTCCCGAGGGCTGCAACTACATCGAATCGTTCACCCACGAACCGTGGCCCACGTGGCGCTTCCAGTTGCCCGACGGCCTGGTGATCGTGCAGGAGATTTTCGTGCCGCATGGCCGGCCGGCGGCGGTCGTGCGCTGGCGGCTCGAAGGCCAGGGCGTGGCCCAGCTCGAAGTGCGCCCGTTTTTCTCGGGCCGCGACCCGCATGCGCTGCACCATGAAAACAACGCGTTCCGTTTCGCGCCCGCCGGCACGCCCTGGGGCGGCTGGGCCTGGTCGCCCTACGACGGCGTGCCGGCCACCGCCGTGAGCGCGACCGGCGACTACGTGCATGATCCGTCGTGGTATCTAAAGTTCCACTACATGGAAGAAGCGGCGCGGGGCCTCGACGACCTGGAGGATCTCGCCGCGCCGGGATTTTTTTGCCTGCCCCTGAAAGCGTCCCGGGCAGCCGCGCTCATTTTTGCCGCGCCCGGGCTGGATGCGGCCCTCGCCGCCGAGCTGGCCGCGGAGCCCGCCGGGGCACTGGCCGGCCGCTGGGCGGCGGCGGAATCGGCGCGCCGGGCGGCGTTCGCCACGCCGCTGCACCGGGCGGCCGACGCCTACCTCGCAAAGCGCGGCAACGGCCTTACGATCATCGCCGGCTATCCGTGGTTCGGCGACTGGGGCCGCGACACCTTCATCGCGTTGCGCGGCGTGTGCCTCGCGGCCGGACGACTCGATGAGGCGGCGAAAATCCTGCTCGAGTGGGCCGGCGCGGTTTCGGAAGGCATGCTGCCCAACTGCTTTCCCGACCGCGGCGGAACGCCCGAGTTCAACTCCGTCGATGCTTCGCTCTGGTTCATCGTTGCGGTGCATGAATTGAAAGCCGCGATGGGTGAACGCCTCGCGCCGGCGGATCGCGCGCGCCTCCACGCCGCGGCCGAGGCCATCCTGCATGGCTACAGCCAGGGTACGCGCCACGGAATCCACGCCGATGCGGACGGCCTGCTTTTTGCCGGCGCGCCCGGAGTACAGCTCACGTGGATGGACGCCAAGGTCGGCGATTGGGTCGTGACCCCGCGCATCGGCAAGCCCGTCGAGGTCCAGGCGCTCTGGATCAACGCTCTGCATTGCGCCGCCGACTGGAATCCCGACTGGCTGCACCTGGCCACCACGGCCGAGGCGACGTTCGGCGAGCGTTTCTGGAATGAAGCCGCAGGCTGCCTTTACGATGTGATCGACGTGAATTTCGTCACCGGCACAAATGACGCGAGCATCCGCCCCAACCAGATTTTTGCCGCCGGCGGGCTGCCTTTTCCCCTGCTCGACCAGGAACGCACCCGCCGGGTCGTCACCTTGGTGGAGCAGCGCCTGCTCACTCCGCTCGGCCTGCGCACGCTCGACCCGGCGCACCCCGACTACCGGCCATTTTATCGCGGAGGCGTGCTCGAACGCGATGGCGCCTATCACCAGGGCACCGTCTGGCCGTGGCTCACCGCCGCTTTCGTCGAAGCGTGGCTGCGGGCGAACGGCGCAACCCCCGGCAACGGCCAGATTGCCCGCGGACGTTTCCTGGCGCCGCTGCTTGCCAATTTGCACGAGGCCGGCCTCGGCCACGTTTCCGAAATCGCCGACGGTGAGCCGCCGCACACCCCGCGCGGCTGTCCGTTCCAAGCCTGGTCGGTCGGCGAATGCCTCTGGTTGGTCCAGTTTCTCCACTCCGCTCCATCATGATCATAAACGAAAAACTCGAAGCTCTCCGGCGGCGCATCGAACATGAGGACAACCTCGTGAACCAGCGCCTCTCGTGGCTGGTGGCGGCCCAGGCCTTCATGCTCACCGCCTTCGCCATCTCGCTCAACGCGCCGCCGACGGCGCGCCTGCCGTCGTACGCGGCCGCCAACAGCGCCCTGATCGCACTGCTGCCTTACGTGGCCATCGCCTGCATTGTCATCATCTGGCTCACCCTGGCCGGCGCGATCTGGTCGATGAAACTTCTGCGCGCCCAGGCGGCCGCCATCACCCAGCCCAGCGATATCCCGGTGCAGAGCATGCCGGTCGTTCGCGGCCTGGGACTTGCGGCGCCGATCGGGATACCTATTGTCTTTCTCATATTCTGGGTGGTGGTGATCGTGGCGGGCAGCGGTGCCAGCGCACACCCCGTCTATTGATCGCACCATGATTCCTCCGGAAGATTCCCCCGCCCAGGCTCACACCGCCGAGGAGCAACGCCTCGACGAAGACCGCGACCGCACGAAAAACTGGAAGCGCTGGGGCTCTTATCTGGCCGAGCGCCAGTGGGCCACCGTGCGCGAGGATTATTCCGCGAATGGCACCTGCTGGGATTATCTGCCGCACGACCACGCGCGCAGCCGGGCTTATCGCTGGGGCGAGGACGGACTGCTCGGTATCACCGACCGCGAATGCCGCCTGTGCTTCTCGGTCGCGCTGTGGAACGGCCGCGACCCGATCCTGAAGGAGCGCCTGTTCGGGCTCACCGGCCCCGAGGGCAACCACGGCGAGGACGTGAAGGAGCTTTATTATTACCTCGATGCCACGCCCACGCATTCGTGGATGCGCGCGCTGTATAAATATCCGCAGGCGGAATTTCCCTATGCGCGACTGGTCGAGGAAAACCGCCACCGCGGCCTGAAAGCCGGCGAGTTTGAACTGCTCGACACGGGCATCTTCGATGACAACCGCTACTTCGACGTGTTTGCCGACTACGCGAAGGTCGATCCGGACCACCTGCTCATCCGCCTGACCGTGGCCAATCGCGGGCCGGAGGCCGCGGTGCTGCACCTGCTGCCGACGCTTTGGTTCCGCAACATGTGGTCATTTGGCTGCACGCGCGAGGGCGTTAAACAGAAACCGCAGCTGCGCCTCGCCGGCGACGACACGCTTTCCGCCGAGCATGAAACGCTCGGCCATTATGCGCTGCAGTTCGCCCCATCCTCCGGCGGCATCCGTCCCACGCCCCTTTTCACCGAGAACGAGACCAACAACCAGCGGCTTTTCAATTCACCCAACGCCTCGCCGTACGTGAAGGACGCCTTTCATCGCCATGTCATCAAGGGCGAGGCGGCCGCGGTCAATCCTGAGCGCACCGGAACCAAGGCGGCGCTGCATTATGTCTTGGAAATCCCCGCCGGCGGTGAGCAAACGGTGGAGTTGCAGTTATACCTGCCGGAAAAAAACCAACCCGTCGCCTTCGGCGAGAAATTTGCGGACGAGATGACGCGGGCCCGGGGCGAGGCGGATGAATTTTACCGCGCGATCATCCCCGTCACCACCACGGCGGATGAACGCAACGTCATCCGCCAGGGCTACGCCGGGCTGCTCTGGTCGAAACAGTTTTATTATTTTGTCGTCGATCAGTGGCTCGATGGCGATCCCGCCACCGTGCTGCCGCCGGAAAGCCGCAAGCAGGGTCGCAATCGCGACTGGCGCCACCTTTATAGCCGCGATATCATCTCCATGCCCGACAAGTGGGAATACCCGTGGTTTGCCGCGTGGGACCACGCCTTCCACATGCTGGTGATGGCGCGCGTCGACCCGGATTTTGCCAAGCAGCAGCTCGTGCTCTTCCTGCGCGAATGGTACATGCACCCCAACGGGCAGATTCCCGCGTACGAATTCGGCTTCAGCGACGTGAATCCGCCCGTGCACGCGTGGGCCTGCTGGCGCGTTTACAAGATCACCGCGGCGCGCGGCCAGCGCGACCGGGATTTCCTCGAAAGCGTTTTCCAAAAGCAGCTCCTCAACTTCACCTGGTGGGTCAACCGCAAGGACGCCGACGGAAAAAACCTTTTCTCCGGCGGCTTCCTCGGGCTCGACAACATCGGCGTGTTCGACCGGGGCCAGCCGATCCCCGGCGGCGGACAGCTCCGCCAGGCCGACGGCACGGCCTGGATGGCGTTTTATGCGGCGACGATGCTCTCGATGGCGCTGGAGCTCGCCTACCACGACGACCACGTCCACGTCGCCTACGAGGACATGGCGTCGAAGTTTTTCGAGCACTTCGTGCAGATCGCCGATGCGATGAACGCCGCCGGCGGCACCGGCCTGTGGGACGAGCTGGACGGATTCTATTACGACCAGATCGACTTCGGTGCCTACACGATGCCGCTCAAGACGCGCTCGGTGGTCGGCTTGCTGCCGCTCATCGCCGTCGAGGTGCTCGATCGCGACCTCATCGACCGCCTGCCCGGCTTCAAGAAGCGCTACGAATGGTTCCAAAAGCACCGTCCCGATCTCTCGCACCACATCACCTATGGCGCGGAGGATTGCGATCTCGGCCATCGCAAAATGCTGCTCGCCCTGCCCTCGCGCGAACGCCTGGTGCGCGTGCTGCGCTACCTGCTCGATGAAACGGAATTCCTCTCGTCCTACGGCGTTCGCAGCGTCTCGAAATGCCACGAGCGGGCACCGTTCGTTTTCCGCGCCGATGGCCAGGAACTGCGGCTCGATTACTCGCCCGCCGAGGCCACCTCGCCCCTCTTCGGCGGCAATTCCAACTGGCGCGGCCCGATCTGGTTTCCCATCAACTATCTTTTGGTCGAGGCCCTCGAACGCTATCATGTCTATTACGGCGATTCGTTGCTGGTCGAAATGCCCGTCGGCTCCGGCCGCATGCTCAACCTGTGCGATGTCGCCCAGGAAATCGCCCGCCGCCTCGGGTCGATCTTCCTTGCCGACGACCACGGCCGGCGCCCCACCCACGGCGATTACCAACGCTACGCCGATGATCCGCATTTCCGCGACCTCGTGCTCTTCTACGAATATTTCCACGGCGACAACGGCCGCGGGGTCGGCGCCAGCCACCAAACGGGCTGGACCACGCTCGCCGTCCGCCATCTGGAAGATCTCGCCCGGCTGCGGCAGAAGTGAAATGCCAAGACATCGTTCTCGTTCTCTTAATCATACTCATTCTCAATGAATCCAGGATAACGAGAACGATTAGGAGAATGAGAACGATTTGTTCATGCATTGTCCAAATCCATTCGGCTTGCTCTCTTGATCTGATGGGCCGTTTGCAACGATCCGCCAAATCCACCCATTACCCTACCCTGATGAAACATTTGCTTGCCCTTACCCTCGTTGCCGCCTTAGCCGCCGGCCCCCTGTGCGCGGCGAAAAAACAACCCGCGGTTGACCTCGAAAGCGAAATGCCGACCGATGCCCGCCGTCTAAAAATCGGCGATGCGGCGCCGGATTTTTCTTTATTGGGGGTGGATGGGAAAACTTACACGCTGGCCGACTTCAAGGCCGCGCCGCTGCTCATGGTCGCGTTTCTTTCGAACCACTGCCCCTACTCGCACGCGGCGGAGACCCGGTTGCTGCCGCTGTACGCCGAAATGAAAGACAAAGGCCTGGCGCTCGTGGCGATCAACCCGGACAGCCCCGCAGGCATTGCCATATCCGAACTGGGCTACAGCAAATACAATGACACCTACGACGAAATGAAACTCTACGCGAAGGAACGCGGTTTCACCTTTCCTTACCTGAACGACGGCGACACGCAAAAAACCGCGAAAGCCTACGGCTGCCTCTGCACCCCGCATATCTTCATTTTCGATCACGACCGGAAGCTGGTCTATGCCGGGCGCCTCGATGACTCACCGTATGCCGATCCCTCGACGGTCACGGCCTTTGACGCCCGCGATGCCATTGTGGCCCTGCTCGCCGGGAAACCGGTGCCGGTGCCCATGACCAAGCCGTTCGGCTGCTCGACCAAGTGGGCCGAGAAAAAAGCCGCCATCGCCAAGGCAAACGCGAAATGGGAAAGCACGCCGGTAACGCTCGCGCCGATCGACGAAGCCGGCGTGGCCGCGTTGGTCAAAAACAACACAAGTCAGCTCCGCTTGATCAACGTCTGGGCCACTTGGTGCGTGCCCTGCGTCGAGGAATTTCCCGATTTGGTTTCGCTCATCATCCAGCTGCAGAATCGGAATTTCGAGCTGATCTCGATCAGCCTTGATGACGAAACAAGCCAGGCAAAAGCGCTGCAATTCCTCCAAAAGCAGCACGCCGCCCTGCCCAACCGGCTGAAACAGGTCCTGGAAGGTGAAGGGCGCTCGACCGACAACTATCGTTTCACCGGGAAGACCGATTCACTGCAACAAACCCTCGATGCCGAGTGGCCCGGGCCGGTTCCGTACACCCTCATCGTGGCCCCCGGCGGCAAAATTATTTATCGCCACAGCGGCCCGATCGACCTGGCGGAAGTGCGGGCCAAGCTGCTCGAGCAACTCGGGCCCTACTACAACCCGGCGACGAATAATTGAGTCCGGTTTGGTAGGGGCGGCTGCCCTCAGCCGACAAGGCTTTGCACTTGTCGCCGCCCGTTAGATTCGGCCCGTTGAGGGCAACGGGCCCTACCAAAATCAGCCGAAACATTCGCATTATTGCACCCATCCGCCCGTCGCCTGCAGCGACGCGAGTTCGCCGCGGCGCGTGAGCCACACGGCCAAGGCGCGGCGCGCAGCCTCGTTGGTTTCCGGCTGGGATAGCGTCAGCTCCGCCGTCGCAGCCGCGCCATCCGGCTGCATCGGCGCATGGATGAGGGCGAGCGCGACAAATTCATGCTCCAGCGTCACACCTTCGTTTTCGCCCGCCGTCACGTTGGAGGACAGACCGCCGCCGAGCAGGGCCACGTGCACGTCGTAGCTGCCCGCAGATTTTTCCGCCGGCAAAAACTTCACGCGGCACCGGCCGCTGGCCGGGTCGTAGCTCACGGCGAGCAGGCCAGCGATTTTGTCCGAGGCCCCCGGCGCGGACGACGGATGCCACTCCGCGCCGTCGCGCACGAAGCACGGCGTGTAAACCGAGCCGCCACCCCACGAATCGGCGAGCGCATACTGGCGTTGCGTGAACTGGCGCGAGGCGAAACGGTCGGGCCAGCCGAGATTGTCCCAATAGTTGACGTGAAACGCCACCGGCACGAAATCGCGCCACAGGCCGGGTTCGTCGCGGAGCCCGGCGAGCCAGCGCTCCGCCGGCGGACAACTGCTGCAGCCTTCGCTGGTGTAGAGTTCGACCAACGCGGTCTGCCGCGCACCGCTGGCAAAGCGCAGTGGTTCGACACGGCTCACCGCGGGCGGTTCGGCCCGAGCGACCATCGCGGCCATGAGCAAAAGCCCTAACAATTTCATGCAAGTTCGAGGCCGGCCAAGCCGGTTTATTCCGCGGGCCGTGAATCCACGCGGCTCGACAATTGCCTTCGTCCATCTTTGTTTCATCTGCGCATGCCCGCGCCCGCCCAACGCCCCGGACTCCTCCTCGCCGATCGCTGGAACGACTACCAGCTTCTCGATTGCGGCGACGGCTTGAAGCAGGAACGCTGGGGCAAGTTCACCCTTGTGCGCCCCGACCCGCAGGTCCTCTGGCCACGAAGTGGTTTGGCTAAGCTCACCACAGGCGGTGGTGAGCACGGTCGAACCACCGCGGCCCAAGACTGGGGAAACTGGGACGGCTTCTACCAGCGCAACGAACGTGGCGGCGGCGGGTGGGAATTCCGGCGTCCGCTGCCCGAGTCGTGGACCGTGCGCTACACGCCGCTCGGCCTCACCTTTAAAATCCGCCCGACCAGTTTCAAGCACACGGGGCTTTTCCCCGAGCAGGCGGTGAACTGGGATTGGCTTTCCCAAAAAATAAAAATATCGGGCCGAAAGGTGTCCGTGCTCAATCTCTTCGGTTACACGGGTGCGGCCACCTGCGCCGCGGCCGCCGCGGGCGCGAGCGTCTGCCACGTCGATGCGTCCGAGGGCATGGTCAAGTGGTGCCGCGAAAACGCCACGCTCAGCGGGCTCGCCGACGCGCCCATCCGCTTCCTCGCGGACGATTGCCTGAAATTCGTCCGCCGCGAGCAGCGCCGCGGCCACCGCTACGATGCCATCATCATGGACCCGCCCACCTACGGCCGCGGCGGCGAGGGCGAGCTCTGGCGGCTCGAAGACCATCTCTGGCCGCTGCTTACCGAGTGCAAAAAAATCCTCAGCGACCAGCCGCTGTTTTTTCTCATCAACGCCTACACCGCGCGCCTCTCGCCCACCGTCGTCGCCAATTTGCTCGCCGGGCTGTTGTCCGACCGCGGCGGCACGATTACCGCCGGCGAAGTCGGCTTGCCCATTGCCGCGGATGGGAAGATTCTTCCCTGCGGCATCTACGGCCGCTGGGAAGCCCTTTAACCATGCCCTCACTCCCTGAATCCTATTTCACCCGCGCCAACGAACTGCTCGCCCGCGCTTGGGAAACCAACGCCCCCGTCCTGGCGCGTCTCGCGCCCATCGTCGGCGAATGCGTCGCGCGCGGCGGCGTCATCCACACCTTTGGCAGCGGCCACAGCGAACTTGTCTCGCGCGAAATCATCGGCCGCGCCGGCGGGTTGGTCTGTGTCACCGGCATCATCGACCCCACCGCGGGGTTCATCGAAAATCTTTCCGGCTACGGCACGCGCCTCGCCGCACGCTACGACCGCCAGCACCAGCTCCTGTCCGGCGAGGTCCTCATTGCCATTTCCAATTCCGGCAAAAACTGCTCGCCGATCGAGGTCGCCCTCTACGCCAGGCAAAAAGGCCTCACGGTTGTCGCCCTCACCTCCGTCGCCATGTCGCACGCCACGCCGAGCGAACATCCCAGCGGCAAAAAACTTCCCGACGTCGCCGACCACGTGCTCGACAACGGTGGCGTGCCCGGCGACGCCATCGTGGAAGTCGCTGACGGCGTTCGGGCGGGACCGACCAGCACGCTCATCGGCTGCTCCGTGCTCAACTGGCTGATGCTCGCGACCATCGACTGGCTGAAACAAAACCAGCACCCGCTGCCTGTTCTGCGCAGCCAGAATCTTCCCGGCGCCATCGAACACAACCGCGCCCTCGCGCAAAAATATAAAGGTCGCCTCAGCCGCCAACTGGCGTAATGCTTTCAACCGAACGACCGGGCGTTTTTCAGGCCCCCTCAAGTATTTTCCCCCTTGGTTTCATCTGGCTCATTCTGCCCAAAGTCTGCCCCATGAAAATAGGCATCGACGGCGGCGGCACCAAGACCGAGTGCATCATGATCGATGCACGCGGCAGGGTCATTGCGCGCCATACCGCACCCGGTTGCAACCCGAGCGTCACCGGTCCCGAACGCGCCCATGATGTCCTGCGCGCCGCGCTGCGCGGGTTGGCCATCGGTCATTCTCCGCCGGTCATCGCCCGCACGCTGCTCTGCATGGCTGGCAACCGCACGTTCTGGCAGGAAACCGCGACCGCGCTCGCCCGGGAAAAAATTTACGGTCCCGTCGAGACCGTCGATGACTCGCTGCCCGTGCTTGAGCTCGCGACCGACGGCGGGACCGGCCTCGTGCTGCACGCCGGGACCGGCTCGTTTGTCGCGGCGCGCGACCCGGAGGGAAAAATTCATTACGCCGGCGGGCTGGGCTGGCGCCTTGGCGATCCGGGCAGCGGCTACGAACTCGGCCGTCTCGCCATCGTGCAGGCGTTGATCGAGCTGCAAGGCTGGGCCCCGCCCTCGCGCTTCACCAAAATTGTGCGTGACGCCACCCAGCTTGCCGACGCCGGCGCCATCACGCGTTTTTTCTACCAACATCCCGGGCCCAACCAGCAGATCGCCGCCCTCGCGCCCGAAGTGCTCCACCTCGCCGCCGAGGGCGACCCGGTCGCGCACCAGCTCATCCTCGATGCGTGTCAACCGCTGCTCGACCTTGCGCAGCGCGTCACCACCAGGCTTTTTACCGATGTACCCGCCAAGCAGCTTCGCGCCGGCCTGAGCGGGCCGATTCTGACCCATCCGGTCGTCACCTCCACGCTTGCGTCGCGTTCGTCCCTGTCGCTCTTCGCCATCTCAGAACGGCCGATCGAAGGCGTGCGGCGGCTCCTGATGAAACGCTCGTAGCATTTTAAACAGAACCGTAGCCATATCGCCTGGACCACGGTGAGGATGTCGTTCCATCCACTCGGACGCTTGGTAAGCGGCCAGCCGGATTTTAGCCACGAAAGATCACATAGAACACAGAGAACAATCTTTCTTTGTGTTCTATGTGATCTTTCGTGGCTAATCTAATTTTAAAGCCGCTCCAGGAGCTGCTAAGCGCGATTGATTGCTGTGGGCGAATATGTTTCTTTGCGGATATCCGTGGTCGCAACCGAATCCATTGAAATCCTTGCCGAAACCGGGTGGCGGGCCAGGCAGCGCGCGCACGAGGCGCGGGTGCGCGCATGGACCGATCCGCACCAGGCACGGGCCGCACGCGGCGAGAAACATCCGGTCCACGATTTTCTTTTCGATTACTACTCGTTTCGCCCCGCGTGGCTGCGGCGCTGGCATCCGGGGCCGGATGTCGCGCTCGCGGGCGGCGGCGCCCGCGAATTCCTGCGCTGGCCCGAATACCGGGAAACCTCGGACGGTGTGATGATCGACCCGGCCACGCTGCCGCCCAAACGGCGCGAGTTCGTCGCGTGGCTGCGCGATCTGCTCATGGCAACGCAGGCCCGGCCGGCATTTTTCGGCTGCCACGGGCTGCATGAATGGGCGATGGTTTACCGCCAGCCGCCGGAAGAAATCCGCCATGGCGCCTGGCCGTTGCGTTTTCCGCCCGGCGAACTGGCCCGAATCGTCGAGAGCCTGCCGGTGTGCTGCACGCACTTTGACGCCTTTCGTTTCTTCACGCCCGCCGCGCGGCCGCTCAACCGCGTGCAGCCCTCGCGCGCGACCGTGCCGGAACATGAGCAGCGCGGCTGCCTGCACGCGAACATGGACCTGTACAAGTGGGCGTTCAAACTCGCGCCCTTCGCACCCAGCGAGCTCGTCGCCGACGGCTTTGCCCTCGCGCGCGACATCCGCGAGTTGGACATGCGCGCGAGCCCCTATGATTTTTCCGCGCTCGGTTTCGCCCCGGTCAAAATCGAGACGCCCGGTGGCCGCGACGAGTACGAACAGCAACAGCGCATGTTTGCCGCTCGCGCCGATCCGCTGCGGGCCCGGCTCCTCGCCCTGTGCGGACGGTTGCTGACGGGCTAGGGAATGGATTAAAACTGGCCCGGCTCATCGTGAAGGATGTCTTTCACGCCACCGTAGGAGCCTGCTTGCAGGCGACATTCCTTGCCCGGTCTGTTTTGTCGTCCCGGCAAACCCTCACGCCCGCAAAGGTCGCCTGCAAGCAGGCTCCTACTAATTTGAATCCATTCCCTCAATTCGCCCCGGCCAGCACGCCGATCCCAATGGCTTCTTCCACTTCCTCGGTTTCTTCCTCCGGCAATTCTTCGAGCGGGGCAAAGCGCTCCGACGCAAACCCGAGCTCTTCCGAGCCGGCGTGGAAGGGGTCGGGCGGATTGTGCAATTCCTCGAGCAGCAGGCCGACCGTCGCGGTCTCGCCGCCTTTCACGACCTTCTCGCGGCCGAGAAAGACCTCGCGGACCGTGTAGACTTTCCCTTTCACCGGCAGCTGCGTGTAGATCGCCAGGATGAACTGGGGAAACGCATCGTTGATGCAGACGACTTTCTGGCCCTTGATCATATGTGGAAGAAAAGCGGAAAGTTGAAAAATCGGAAAGAGGAAAACAAGGAAAGGAAATTAAGAAATGGAAAACCCGCTACCTCTTTACGTGTTTTTCCCTCTTCCCGTTTTACAATTTCCCGCTTTTTCGCTTTTCAGCCTTTTACTCGATCCTCCCCTCGTCGAAATCGATCAAGTCGGGCACGTTTTTGATTTCGCCGACGCGGTCGGCGCAGCCCATGGCCGTGAGCGCCTCCTTCAGAAATTCCTGGCCGGCTGGCGTCATGCCTTTTTGGACGAGTTCGCGATTCCACTTCGCCGCGCGCACGTCGGCGGGAAGCAAGGCCCGCAGCTTTTCTTCGATTTCCCCATCGGTCGCCGATTCGAAGACGATTTTTTCGACCGCGCCGGGATCGATGCCGAGGTGCAGGCAGAGAAACCGGTCGATCCCGCGCTTGTAGTTTTTCGCGTAACTCGGCGGCAGCGCCCCGTGAGTTTTGGCGTAGTGGCACTTCGCGAGAAATCGCGGCAGGTAAAGCAACCCCGTCGCCGCGTGCGGCACATATGGCGAAGGCAGGCAGGTGAGCACGGCGCCGGTCGAACCGGGGATGGGTTTGGATGGCATTTGAGAGTCGTACCTTTAACCGCGAATAGACGCGAATAAACGCTAATTCGAGCCTTACCAAAAACGTGCTCCTCTTTTAATCCGCGTTCATCTGCGGTTAAAAAGGCTTCTCTCTTATCCACTGTTCACCCGCCGATGTAGCTCATCTCGACTTTTTCGCGCGAGTCGCCGGCGGCGCCAGCGGCTGGGTCAACGGTGCCAGCCGCGGGGAGTCTGCCGGGGCCCTTCCGCCAAATTTCGGTTGAGAAACAACCAAGGTCGTGTAGGGTAAAACTCCACGGACGTTGCCAAAAATCCGCTAAACTTCGGTGGCGCGGAGGAAACGGCTCGTCTCTCCCAAGGTTTGTTTCTACATGAACGCCATGCTGTTTCTAGCGGTCAGCACCCTCGACAAGATCAAGGCCGTGCCACCCAAGTATTGGTGGATGTTCGCGGGGTTCATCGTGGGATTTTTTGTGGTCGTGTTCGTCCTCAAGCGGCTCTTGCAGGTCAACAAAGTCTTTCTGGGTCTCGGAATCTTTGTCGTGTGCGGGTTTACGTTTGTTTCGTGGGTTTATAATCGCAACGAACCGGCCTTCCTCACGCCCTTTGTCGACCAGTTGGCGCAATTTTTGCCGACCAAGGACGCCTACGCAAAATCGGAAAACAGGACGGTTATCCCGGACAACACGCCAAAAAAGCCGCAACCGCACTCGAGCGTGTACTGACGCTGGATTAAGCAATTTTTGAGGTGGTTTTTCGGCGCAGATTGTGGCCAACTGAATGTTCTTTATGCCTAAATCGCGTTCCGACATCGGGCTCATCGGTCTAGCCGTCATGGGCCAAAACCTCGCTCTCAACATCGCCGACCACGGCTTCCAGATCTCGGTCTACAACCGTACGACTGAAAAGACGGACAAGTTTGTCGCGGAAAACCCGCACACGCCGGGTGGCGTGATCGGCACCAAAACACTGGAGGAGTTCGTCCAGTCGCTGGCCAAGCCGCGCAAGATGGTCATCCTCGTGCAGGCCGGCAAAGGCACCGATGCCGTCATCGACGGCCTCGTGCCGCTCCTCGAACCGGGCGACATCGTCATCGACGGGGGCAACGCGCTCTGGACCGACACCATCCGCCGCGAAAAAGCGCTGCGTGAAAAAGGCCTGCGCTTCATCGGCTCCGGCGTTTCCGGCGGCGAGGAAGGCGCGCGGTTCGGCCCCTCGCTCATGCCCGGCGGCGAGTTCGCCGCCTGGCTGGAGTTGAAACCCGTCTGGGAAGCCATTGCCGCCAAGGTCGACCCCAAGACCGGCAAGCCCCTCACCGGCGCCAAGCCCGGCCAGCCCATCACGGGCGGCGTGCCCTGCACGACCTACATCGGCGAAAACGGCGCCGGCCATTACGTGAAGATGGTCCACAACGGCATCGAATATGGCGACATGCAGATGATCTGTGAGTCCTACGCCCTCATGCAGGGCCTGCTCGGCCTCAAGCCCGCCGAGATGGGCGCGATCTTTTCCGAATGGAACACCGGCATCCTCGACAGCTTCCTGATCGAGATCACCGCCGACATCCTCAAGCAGAAGGATCCCGCCACGAAGAAAAAGGCGCTGGTGGACGTCGTCCTCGACACCGCCGGCCAGAAAGGCACCGGCAAATGGACCTCGACCAACGCGCTCGACATGGGCGTGCCCGCCCCGACCGTCGCCGAAGCCGTGTTTGCCCGCTGCATCAGCGCGATCAAGGAAGAGCGCGTCGCCGCCTCGAAGATCTTGAAGGGCCCGGCGAAAAAATACCGCGGCTCGAAGAAAGCGCTCATCGCCGCCATCCACGACGCGCTCTACTGCTCGAAAATCTGCAGCTACGCGCAGGGCTTCCAGCTCATGCGCGAGGCGCAGAAGGAATACAAGTGGAAGCTCAGCTTCGGCGAGATCGCGCAGATCTGGCGCGGCGGTTGCATCATTCGAGCGGCGTTCCTGCAGAAAATTACCGAAGCCTTTTCGCGCAAACCCGACCTCGCGAACCTGCTCCTCGACCCGTATTTCAACAAGACGTTCAAGAACGCGCAGGCCAACTGGCGCAAAGTCATCGCCCTTGCTGCCGAGTGCGGCGTGCCGGTGCCGACCTTCGGCTCCGCCCTCGCCTACTACGACAGCTACCGCTCGGCCCGCCTGCCGGCCAACCTGCTCCAGGCGCAACGCGACTACTTCGGCGCGCACACCTACGAACGCGTTGACCAACCTCGCGGAAAATTCTTCCACGTCGACTGGCCCGAGCCCTCGCGCCCGCAAATCGCGATGTAATAAAACATCTCCAAGGCAGTTTTCCCAAGGCGCGGCATTTTCTGCCGCGCCTTTATTTTTGTCGGTTGTTTTCCTGTGGCACGCTCCCGCAGGGAGATAATTTCATTTTTTCGTTTACATCCGTAATCGAATGTGATTACATCTGTAAATGATCAAGCCGTGCAGGGTTTCCGAAGCCGAGCTACTGGTATTGAAAGCGATTTGGAGGCAACCCGGTTCCACCGCCCTCCAGATCATCGAATCCATGTCGCCGGCTACGAACTGGAGCCCGCCGACGATCAAGACCCTGCTGAATCGCTTGCTGCATAAAAAAGCCCTTTTTTTTAAGCAGACCGGCAAGTCTTACCTCTACTTTCCGGCTTTTTCGGAAAACGAATTCCAGAAGGCTGAAGCGGACTCGTTTGTTGAGCGCGTTTTCGACGGAGCCCTCTCCCCCATGCTCGCACATTTTGCGAAAACGCGTCGCCTGACAAAAGACGACCTGCAAGAGCTAACGAAAATTCTTCGAAAAGGCGGTGAAGCCCCATGAACCTGCTTTTGCAGACAACGCTCCGGGGCGCCGTTCTTTTCGCCCTCGTGTTCCTTTTGGACCGGATGTGCTGCGGCCGGATGCGCGCGCGCAGCAGGCGCTTGTGGTGGTGGCTCATTCCCGCCGCGTTTTTGACTCCAGTCTATTTCACGATCGGCATTCCAACGAACACACTGCCGGTCCTCGCGCGCACTTTAGAGGCCACCACGCCCGCGTACAGCGCGACGAGCCCGCTCAAAAACGGTAGCCACGCCGTTGAAGTCCCTGTCCTCATATTAATATGGCTTTCAGGAGTAGTGACCTACTTGTCTTTGCTTTTCGGGAGGACCCTCGTTGTTTCTCGTCACTGGTCGCATGAGAGACTTTCCACCGACTCCCGACTCCTGAATCTGCTTGAAGACTGCAAGCAGGAGATGCGCATCACAGCCCCCGTTGGGCTGATCGTCTCGCCCATTGTTCGCGGGCCGGCCCTCCTCGGCTGGATCCGGCCCCGAATCCTGTTGCCGGCGGAACTGGTCGATACGCTTTCCCGCGCTCAATTACGGGCCATCATCCTTCACGAATTGACGCATGCTCGTTTGTTTGATGTTCAGCTCAATTGGATTTTTTCTTTGGCCTGCGCCGTCCATTGGTTCAACCCTTTTTCCCATCTGACCTTCGCCGCGTGGCGGCAACTCCAGGAAGAGGTGGCGGACGAGACTGCAATTGAACGCACCGATGATCCGTCAGGGAATTTCTACGGCGAGGCTTTGCTCAGCGCCCTCGCCCAAAGCCACGGTCTGAAAATTCCTTTTGGCGCCCTGTTTCTCGGGGAGCCAATTTACAACCTGAAAAGGAGATTCCACATGATCCGCAACTATGCCCACAAGACCTCCCGCCATCTGCTCGCTTCAGTCGTGGCTTTATTTTTGATTGCCCTCGTCGTCGTCCGTCCTGTTCGCGCAACCGACACCGGCTCACAAGACGTCCTCAATGTCGTGACGACCTCCGCCATGCGCGCTGCCACCGAATGGGATGCAGCTGACTACGCCGCGCTATGGAATGAGCTGAGTCCAGATTCGCAAAAAAGAATTGGTTCATTGGACGCATTCGTCCGAGTAAACGAACCTTATCGTGCCCAGCTGGGGAAATTGATGGAGCGAAAATTAATTTCCGTATCCGGCCCGCATGATTCGGACGGCAAGCCCATGGTTCCGGGCGATATTGTCACCGTGAAATTCATGGATTCCTTTGAGCACGCGGCAGGCCTGACCCAAATCTTATGGTTCAAAAAAGGCGCTGATGGGACCTGGGGCTTGTGCGGGAACCGGTTTCGACAGTAATGGCCAAGGTCCTTTGTAGTTGGCCAAAACCGCTTCAGAGGAGGGTTGCTAACACATTATTTTTCACGGCGGTTTTCTGGCAAAACGCCAAAATGACCCCGCGCATTTCACTTCGCCCCCTGCTTGATGGAGAGCAGATGCCCGAAAATGACAAATCCGTCATCTTCTCGTCATCGACTCGCCATATTCGGCTGCTAGGGTGATCGGGAATGTGCGTTAAAATTCCCTGGTTCCGCGTTGTTTTATTTCCATTTATCGGCGCCGCGCTTTTTGCCCAAACCGTCCCCACGGGAACGATCAAAGGCGTGGTGATTGACCAAGCCGGCAACCGACCGATCCAGGATGTGACCGTCACTCTAAAAGCCCCGGACGGCGGCGGCGTGCGCAGCGGCATCACGGACGAACACGGGGCCTTCGTCTTGCACGACGTCCCTTTTGGGGACTACCGATTGGCATACAACTACGTTGGCTTCGACACCGTGGAGACCGCGGCCATCACGCTGGATGCGGGGCATGCTGAGCACGACTTTGGTCAGTTGGTTTTAAAAGACAGCGAGATCAAACTGGATAAGCTCAATGTCACCGCACAAAAGCAGACGCTCTACAGCTCGATCGATCGCAAAATCTACAACGTCGGCCAAGATGTCCAAAGCGTGGCCGGCAGCGCCGCGGACGTACTCAGGAACATTCCCTCGGTCGACGTCGATATCGACGGCAACCTTAGCCTGCGCGGCAACAACAACGTGCTGATCTTGATCGATGGACGGACGAGCGCGCTCATGAGCAAGGCCAGCCAGGCCGACGTCCTTTCCCAATACCCGGCGGATGCCATCGATCATATTGAGGTGATCACCAACCCCTCAGCCAAGTACAAGCCGGATGGCACGGCCGGTATCATCAATATTGTCCTCAAAAAAAAGCGGCCGCCCGGGTTTTCCGGATCGATCCGGCTGACGGTTGGAAACAACCGTCGCTTTGGAGTTGGCTTCAGTGGCAATTACCATCTGGGAAAATTCAACTTTTATGGCGGCCTTACCCTGCGGCAGGACGACCGCGTCCGCACTTCGACCGACCGCCGTACTTATATCGACCCGGTCTCGGGCCTGCCGGCCAGCACGCAGAGCACGGTCTACGAGCGCGCCCGGCCGCTTTTTCAGGTCGGCCAATTTGAAGTCGAATACAAAGCGGAGAACTCCGACCGGCTCAGCGAGGCCATTGACTCAACCTACCGACGCTTGACTCGTTACGGCACCGAGACGGATCAAACGATTATCGGCTCGATCCCATCGCTCTACAATCGCCCGCGGTACGATCCCGAGTACGAACGCGATGTCGATTCCACGACAAAGTATGAACATCGGTTCGGCCGCGACGATCATACCCTCGGCGCGGATTTTAGCTGGCAGCAGCACACGGAGAACGAGGACAATCACTACACCAATATTTACACTAACCCGGTCAAGCCAACGACCTTCGACCATATCCAGCTAACGACGAACGAACCCATCACCGAAGCATCCGCCGAATATTCCAATACCCTCGCCGACAAATCGAAAGTTGAGGCGGGGTTCGACCGCACGGATGACACGAGGACGGACAACCATGTTGGACAATCGACCGATCCGGCCACCGGCCTTTGGGTCAACAACACCAACCTGACCAATGAATTCATCCTGCAGCAGGCGGTGACGGCAGTCTACGGGACCTACGAACGGACGTTTGGAAAATTCGGGGCGCTGGCCGGCCTTCGGTTGGAGGACACGGTAATCAAAACCGACCAGGTCACGGCAGCGATTACCACGAAGCTGCATTATTTCCGTCTCTATCCGAGCCTGCATCTCGCCTATAACCTGAGTGCCACCGGTCAGCTCCAACTCAACTATAGCCACCGGGTCAGGCGACCGGAGTCGGACGACTTCAATCCCTATCCTGAGTTTCAGGACCCTTATAACCTGCGGGCCGGCAATCCCCGCCTCAAGCCGGAGGAGACGCATTCAATCGAGGCGGGTTATCAGTACAGGAAAGACGACACCACCTGCCTCGCCGCGCTCTTTTATCGTTATACCAACAACACCTTCACCACCGTCAGCCAATACATCAACAGCACGACATTGCTCACCACCCAGGAAAACATCGGCAAGTCCCGATCCGGCGGCCTTGAGCTCGCCGCCACGTTCTCCCCTTGGAAGCCGCTTTCCCTCAATGCCAGCGGGGACATCTACTATAATCAGATTGATGCGAGCAATCTCGGTTATGGCACCTATCGCTCAACCCTTGCCGGCACTGCGAAAATGGGCGTCGATTACGCTTGGTCAAAAACCACCCTCTTTCAGTTCAATCTCAATTATGTCGGCAAGCGCCTTACGCCCCAAGGTTATCGTCTGCCGACCCTCGTTGCCAACTTGGGAGTAAAGCACCAACTGAGGAAAAATCTAAGCTTAGTTGCTGCCATCTCCGACCTCTTCAACACGCAGAGAGACGAAACCAAGCTCGACACTCCGACTTTGCACGACGACTACACCCGCCGGCGCAACAGCCGGTTCGTTTATGTCGGCCTGATCTATAGTTTCGGTTCGTCGGAAAAGAAGGGGAAAGCGGAAATTCTCGATTTCGAGAACTAGGGCATTTTCGATTCACTAGTCACATCGGTATGACTTTGCGCCCCATCCTTTATTTTGTCATTCGTCATGGGGCCATTTAAACCGAAACTGCTCTAGCAAGCTGTTCACCTCCGGCCGCTTGATTTGCGGAAGGGCATGGCTAGGATGAACCCTTACCCCATGCGCTGGATCCTTCCTCTTGCCCTGATTTTGCTCCTGCCGTCGCTCGCCCTTTCGGATGATCGGCCGCCCCTGCCGGCCAACGATCCCCTGGCGCACTTTCGCCGTGAGCATCCGCGGCTGCTCCTCACCGATGACCAACTCGCGGCTGATATCGCCGCCGCGGCCACTGATCCATTTCGGGCCAAGCTGCATGGCCGTATCATTGCCCACGCAGAGGAGCTGTTGTCCGCGCCCCCGATTGTCCATCACCTCATCGGCCCACGGCTCCTCGAACAGTCCCGTGCCGCCGTCGATCACATCATGACGTGCGCGCTGGCTTACCGCTTGACCGGCGACGCGCGGTTCGCCGATCGGGCGAAACGCGACATGCTGACGGTCGCCGCCTTTCCGGACTGGAACCCATCGCATTTTCTCGACGTCGCTGAAATGAGTTTTGCCGTCGGCATCGGTTACGACTGGCTCTACCGTCAACTGACGCCGGCCGAACGTTTGACGATCAAACAGGCTCTGCTCGACAAGGCCCTGATTTTCGCCGCCACAACCTACGGCCCGAACCCCGAAAAAGACCCTCGCCTCTACTGGGTCAAAGCCGAGACGAACTGGAATCAGGTGTGCAACGGCGGCCTGCTCACGGCGGCGCTGGCGATCGGCGAGGATAATCCGGAGCTCGCCCGGTTGGTCGTGAACGGCGCGCGCGCATCCCTGCCGCGGATCATGGCCCGCTACCAACCCGACGGCGCCTATCCCGAAGGCCCCGGGTACTGGACTTACGGAACCACCTACAATGTCGTCATCCTCGCCGAATTGGAAGGCGTGCTCGGCACCGATTTTGGCTTGGGCGCGGCGCCCGATTTCGATCGCACCGCCTTGTACCGCCTCGCCGTGCAGGGACCGGTCGGCCCTGTCTTCAATTATGCCGACAGCCATCTTAACTATGAACCAACCCCTGCCTTTGCCTGGCTGGCTGAGCGCTATCATCACCCCGCCGCGCTGGCTGAAAGCCGGGTCCTGCTCGCGGCGGAGATCGGGCAGAAACAGATCAAAGACCGTTTCTTCGCGCTCAACGCGATCTGGTATCCCAACCCTGTGGTGCAAAATTCCGTCGGATCGACCGAACCAGTTCCGCTTGATCTTCATTTCCACGGAGCCGCCGACATCGCGATCCTCCGTAGTGCGTGGGACGACCCGCACGCGATCTTTGTCGGCTTCAAAGCCGGCGACAACGCCGCCAATCATTCCCATCTGGACTTGGGGGCCTTCGTACTCGATGCCGCCGGCGTGCGCTGGGCCGAATATCTCGGCGCGGACAATTACGACCTGCCTGATTACTTCGGAAAAAAGCGCTGGACCTATTACCGACTCAATAACCACAGCCAGAATACCATCACCCCCGGCGATCTTCTCCAAGACCCGAGGGCCGTCGCGCCCATCGTCGCGTTCAGCGATGCGCCGGAACGGGCGTTCGCCGTCGCCGATCTCACGGCGGCATATCCCGGCACCGCGAAGCGAATCCTGCGGGGCGTCGCCCTGCTCGACCGGGCCCGCGTTCTTGTACAAGACGATCTTTCCGGTCTCCGTTCCGGCGCTCCGCTGCACTGGGGCATGGTGACTGAAGGGAAAATCACCCTCTCGGCCGACGGCCGCACCGCCACCCTGACGCAACACGGCCGCACGTTGCTCGCCGCCATCCTTGCGCCGGATGATGCGGTCTTTCAAGTGACCTCCACCCGCCCGCCAACTCCAGAAGAGAATCAAAACGAAGGCACCGCGATGCTCACGATCGAGACCGCGCCTGCGGCCGGCGACGTCCGGCTAGCCGTGTTGCTGACGCCCTCCGGTCCGCGCTGGCCGCAGCTCCCGCCGCCCGTCCTTACGCCGCTGCGCGACTGGCGGTGATGGCGGACGCGCGTCTCGCATGCTCGAAACTTCCCCCTTGGAACACCCTCATCGCTGTGGTTCAGTTTTGACCCCAAATCCCATGAAGTACTCGGCGGCCGAGAATCGTTACGCCCATCCGGGCCTTTATCGTCGCTGCGGACGCAGCGGACTCAAGCTGCCCGCCGTTTCACTGGGTCTGTGGCATAACTTTGGCGGCGTGGACAATTTCAAAAACAGCCGGGCGATGGTCCTGCGGGCCTTCGATCTCGGGCTCACCCACATCGACCTCGCCAATAACTACGGTCCCCCTCCCGGCTCGGCCGAAGCAACCTTCGGTCGCATTTTGAAGGCCGACCTGGCGGCCTATCGCGATGAGCTGATCATCTCCACCAAGGCGGGCTACCACATGTGGGATGGCCCCTACGGCGAATGGGGCTCGCGGAAATACCTGCTCGCCAGCCTTGATCAAAGCCTCAAGCGCATGGGCTTGGAGTATGTGGATATTTTTTATTCCCATCGGCCGGATCCCGACACCCCCCTGGAAGAGACGATGGGCGCGCTGGCCCATGCCGTTCGCGCCGGCAAAGCGCTCTATGTCGGCCTTTCCAATTATACACCGGAGCAAACCACTCGCGCTGCCCGGCTTCTGCGCGAAATGGGCGCGCCCTGCTTGATCCACCAGCCGCGTTACAGCATGCTCGATCGTTGGGTGGAGGGCGGCCTGCTCGATGTGTTGAAACGGGAAAACATCGGGTGCATCGCGTTCAGCCCCCTGGCCCAGGGACTGCTCACGGAGAAGTATCTTCGCGGCATCCCGAAGGGCTCACGCGCCTCCAAGCCCCACGGCTTTTTGCGCCCCGCGCAGGTGACCGACGAGAAAATTAAAAAGGCCAAGGCTTTGAACGAGCTCGCCCGTAAACGCGGCCAGTCGCTCGCCCAGCTTGCCCTGGCGTGGGTGCTGCGCCAGCCGCAGGTCACTTCCGTGTTGATTGGCGCCAGCAGCATCGCGCAGATCGAGGAAAACGTCGCCGCCCTCAATGATCTCTCGTTCAGCCCAGCCGAGCTGAAAGCCATCGATGCCCTCGCGCCCGTGTAGCCAGTCATCGCACGGTGAAACGCAGCTCCTGCCGTCGGCTTTCACGCCGTTGCGCGACTGGCGATAATCCTCCGGACTATCCGTGCCGAATATAAAACAGTGGTTATGATGGAACGCAGAGGACGCGGAGGTAAGAGAGGCAACAGAGTTCTATTTTTTGGTATTGATCACGCGGCGCAGGCCATCGCGCAGATGTTTAACATGGAAATTGATCAACAGGCCAACCTCACAACACGAAAGGCGGAGGTATGAGAGCAATTGCGCTTCATGTACGTCCTCAAGTCTCGTCACGGCCTTGAGTTCAACAATGACCGCCTTTCCCACCAGCAAATCAATGCGATAACCCTCTTCGAGCCGCAGCTCGCCATAAACGATGGGTAACCTCTTTTGACGTTCGATCGAGTATCCGGTTTTTGTAAGTTCGTAGGCCAAGCATGCCTCATAGGCCGATTCCAGTAGGCCCGGGCCGAGCGCCGTGTGCACCCGCATTCCTGCACCAATGATATGCTCGGTGATCTGGTTTATTTTCTCCAGACCTCTGTGTCCTCCATTCCCCTCCGCGCCCTCTGTGTTCATCCTCCATCATAGCAGCAAATCCGAAGAGGTCAGGTCGGGCTTCCCCCGATTTTTCGCTGCGCCTGGCGCCAGAGGTCGAGCAGCGCGGCGAAATCCTCGTCGCGGCTGCGGCTGATGATGCGGTAGTCGAATTTGTCCGCCTCGCGCAGTTCCACCTCGGCCGTGCGCAGGCGGCGCGCAATTTCTTCCTCGCTGTCCTTGCCGCGGCCCGTCAGCCGCGCCCGCAACTCGGAGGTGGGCACGCTGATAAAAATCGTCGCGAGGTGCCGGTGCAGCAGCGGGTTGGTCTCCGCTGCGCGGCGGAAATGATCCACGCCCTGCACGTCGAGGTTGACGATCAGGCTGCGCCCCGCGGCCAGCGGCCCGAGCACGCTGGAGGCCAGCGTGCCGTAGCGGTGGAAGCCGTGCACATAGGCCCATTCGAGAAATTCGCCCGCGGCGAGCCTGGCGTCGAACTGCGCGGGCGTGAGAAAATGATAATGCACGTCGTTCACCTCGCCCGGGCGCGGCGACCGCGTGGTCGCGGTGACGACGCGCGAAAACCCCGGCGTCTCGGCCACGAACCGGTCGCAGAGCGTGGTTTTGCCCGCGCCCGCCGGGCCGGCGAGGACGAGCAACACTGCGGGTTCAGCCGGCGCGGTCATCGGGAAATCTTCAATAAGTGAACGCCACCACGCAGAGCAACAGCCCGTAGCCGAGCAGCGCGCCGCCGACGGTGCGCGGCCGGCCGCTCGTCGCGAAAAGCCACTGGAAGAAATCCCGCAGCCGCCACGGTTGTGCACCGAGCCAGAGTGCAAGGACGACGCAGACGTAAACGAGCCCTTTCAGGAAATACACCTGGGGATGGTCGAAGTTCATATAGCCCGACATCAGCACGGGCCAGCCCGCGAGCAGCGTGAGAATGCACAGCCCGCGCACCGCCAGGAAATCCGGCACATAGAAAAACGCCAGGATGGTCACCAGGAAAAAGCCGATGAAGAGCAGCAGGCGGTGTTCACCGAAGTCGGCCGCCGAAAGATTCCAGACGATATTGAGGAACCAGGCCGCGCCACCGTAGAAAAATAGGAACGTCGCCGCGCGCGAACGCGGCATGGCTTTCAAGATCGCGACGATGGCGGGCGTGCCGGCAAAAATCGCCGCGCCAAGCACGATAAGCAGCAAACCGGGGAACAAGGTGGCAAGCGTGAGGGACATGGGTGAAATCGTTCTCGTTCTCTTACTCGTTCTCGTTCTCGGCCGCCAAGCTTTCCGTTTCATAATTTGCGGCATCCTCTTCCACTTGACCCGAAAAATGCGCAATTAGCCCGGCAAGGAGTGATACTATCGCCAAAAGGATAACCTTCCCCTCATTCGCCTCAGCTTGAGCGAGCCGCTGTTTTATCACCAGCACGTCGAGACACGCCGCGCACTCGAGTGCAGATCCGCGTGCTATGTCGAAAAACCGGCAGCGGTCGGGGTGGGATCGCTTGCCATTGCCCTCGGCAATATTGAGTACAATGCTGGTAGACGCCCGGTCGAGTTGATCTCGTGCAGCAAGTTTGGCTGGCAGTTTCTCGAACAAGGGCTCGACCCAAGCCATGAAACGAAGCGCTTCCTGATAAGCTCGTAGTTTTTCGTGGTCGAACAGGGGTGTTGGCATACAGAGAACGAGTAAGAGTATGAGAACGAGAACGATTAGTTTGCGACTCCCGCCAACACCAGCTCGCCGTACAGCGTGCTCACGGTCGTGCGTTCGATGCGCAGCGGCACCAGCTGCCCGATGAGGCGTTCATTGGCCTCGAACACCGCCACGCGGTTGCCGCGCGTGCGGCCGGTGAAGCGCTGACCGGTTTTGTCGCGACCTTCGACCAGCACTTCCTCCGTCCGCCCGATGAGCGACAGGTTGCGGCGCACCGAATTTTGGTGGAGCAGGTCGAGCAGGATCTGGTTGCGCTGTTCCTTGGTTTCGTCGGGCACCTGGCCCGGCATTTCGGCCGCGGGCGTGCCGGTGCGGATGGAATATTTGAAAACGTAGGCCATGTCGCAGTTGACCGCTTCGAGCAGTTCGCGCGTTTGCGCGAAGTCTTCGTCGGTCTCGCCGGGAAAACCGACGATGACGTCGGTCGAAAAATAAATATCCGGCCGCACGGCGCGCAGCGCGGCGACGATCTCGAGGTAGCGCTCGCGCGTGTAGGGCCGGTTCATCGCGCGCAGGACGCGGTTCGAGCCCGACTGCATCGGCAGGTGGACGTACTCGCAGAGTTTCGGCAGGCGGCCGTACGCCTCGACCAGGTCCTCCTTGAAACCGCGCGGGTGCGGCGAGGTGAAGCGGATGCGCTCGATGCCGTCCACCCCGTGGATTTTTTCGAGCAGCTGGACAAAAGGCGACACGCCGCCGGTGTGCGCGTAGTCGCGCCGGCCATAACTCGTGACGATCTGCCCGAGCAGCGTGATTTCCCTCACGCCACGCGCCGCCAGCTCCGCGACTTCGCGCACGATATCGTCCATCGGACGCGAGCGCTCGTCGCCGCGCGTCTTCGGCACGATGCAAAACGAGCAGTCCATGTTGCAGCCCTGCTGGATCGAGACAAAGGCGCTCACCTGCGGCGGCGCATCGGGCAACTCGTCCTGCGCGAGCACGTGGTCGCGGATTTCGTTTTGCGAGCCGGCTTCCTCCGCGAGGTCGACGATGGTTTCGCCCACCGGCACACCCGCCGCGCGCGCGGCGCGAAGATTGTCGAGATAGCCGGGCACCTGGTGAAATTTCTGCGTGCCCACGATGAGGTCCACGTCGGGCAGCTGTTCGAGCAGCGCCGCGCCGCGATTCTGCGCCATGCAGCCGAGGATGCCGACGACGAAGTCCGGCCGGCGGCGCTTGTGCGCGAGCACGTTCTGGGCCTTGCCGATGGCCTTCTGCTCGGCGGCGTCGCGCACCGCGCAGGTGTTGAGCAGCAGGATGTCGCACTCGTCCTCGCGCGCCACGATGCGATAACCGCGCGCGCGCAGCATCGCCGCGACCGCTTCGCTGTCGCGCTCGTTCATCTGGCAACCGTAGGTTTTTATGTGGACGCGGTTCATCCGGGGCGCACAACGCGCAGGAGGGTTGTAATTAAACCCACCGCGGGTGGGGTCAAACGGGATTTCTGTTCGCCAATGACCGGCGAGGTGTTTTTCTGGGCGGCATGGGATTTTTCGACCGATCCAACGAAAAAAAGCCTGCCCCCCTGCCCGCTGGCGACCCGGCGGCGCCTTCGGCCGGCGGCGTCATGCCGCAGCTCGCCACCGCGCGCGAAAAACTCGAGGCCAAGGACCTCCCCGGTGCCCTCGCCATTTATGAACAGGTGCTCGCGGATGCGGGCGACCGCGCCGACGTGCTCGTCGCCATCTCGGGCGATCTCGGCAGCAACGGCCACGTGAAGCCCATCATCGATCTCGTCGCCCCGCGTTACGACGCGCAAAAGCACGGGCCGGCCACCGGCCTCAACGTCCTGCAGGCCTACCTCGCCGGGCACGACGCCGACGCCGCGCAGCACGTGCTCGATATTTTGTTTTCGCTCAACCGCCCCGAGCTCGAGGAGCGCCTGTACGGTTTTTCCAACGCCATCGCCGAGCTCATCGCGGAGGGCGCCGTGCCGGATGAAGCTCCCGTGAATGAAGAAGAGGGCGCACCGCCGGTCGGATTGAAGGCGGCGTTCATCACCATCAGCAAGCCAGTCTGGTTTTACGGCCTTGAACCGCTCGCCAGTGAAATTCTCCCACCCAAGGAAGGGCGCCTGCGCCGCGTGGCTTTCGCCCAGCTCGCGCTGCCCGGCCTGAAAAATGTGCCCGAGGCCATGGCGCAGGCCGAGGACGAGCTCGCCCGCTTCTCGCGCGCCCTGCCCCTGTGGCTCGCGGAAACATTTTATTTTTCGCCGCATTACGCACCCCTCGCAGTCGTCGGCGTGATGGATCACCCCGAAACGGGGAAAACACCGCTGTTGTTTGGAAGCGAATGGACCACCACCAATCTCCACCAGCTCGCCAACACGTGCGGTGAAAAGCTCGACTACGTCTTTACCGGCGCGCTGCAGCACAGCGCCGGCGAATACGAGCTGATCCTGCGCGTGTGGGATATGAAAAAATTCCGCGAGCGCAAAACCTTCGCCCTGCGCTGGACGCCCGCCACCGCCGACGCCGAATTGTCCAAACTGAACGAAGCGATCCGCGTCTTCATGGAGTGGGAACCGGAAAAGCGCGGCCTCGCCTACGCGCCGCCCGCCCAGCCGGGCGCCTGGCTCGACGCGCTCGGCGCCGCGCTCGGATTTTTCCTGTTGGAAAAAGTCCTGCAGCCGAAAAGCCCGCCGGCCGCGCCGGAGTTTCTGGCCGCCGGCACCGCCCAACTCGCCGCGGGTTCCGAGGTGGCCGCACTCGCCGCGCTCACGCTGCGCTCACGCGCCACGAGGCTTGGCCTGACCGCGCCCGGCGGCGAGGTAAAGCCGTTCTCCACCCCGCTCGTCGAGCAAGCTCAGCAGACGCTGGCGTTTTTAGATAGCCAGAAAAAATAGTGTCGGAGGCGGATCTGCTTTTACACGAAGGTCGCCAAGGAACGCGAAGCGCCTGGTCTCATCTCTCATCAAATCTCCAAGCCGGCCCTGTTTTTAGCCTTTGATCGCGAATTCCAATGGCTCTTCGCGCCACTTCGCGACCTTGGTGTAAAGATAGATTTAAAACTTCAGGGCTTAGCGTTCTTCGTGTAAAAGGGTTTCTGTCGCCGTCGCCAGTTGCCCGCAGCCGGCGGCGATGTCGATGCCTCGGCGCTGGCGCACCGTGCTCGGCAGGGCGAACTCATCAGCGAGAATTTTTTGAAACTGTTTCGCCGCCTCGCTGCGGGTCGGCGCGCCGGCATAACCCGCCGTCGGGTTGAGCGGGATCAGATTCACCTGGGCGGGCAGCCCATGCAGCAACCGGCCCACGGCGCGGGCATGCTCGGGCGAATCGTTTTTTCCCTCGATCAACGTCCACTCGAAGAAAATGCGGCGCCGGGTTGTTTCGCAGTAATGGCGGCACGCCGCCATGAGTTCGTCGAGCGGCCATTTTTTCGCGACCGGCACCAGCGCGGCGCGCTCGGCCTGGGTCGCGGCATGCAGCGAAACGGCGAGGTGCAGCGGGCGTTTCTCCTCCGCCAGGCGGAGAATGCCGGGCACGACGCCGACCGTGCTGAGCGTGATGCGCGGCCCGGCCAGCGAGAGGCCGTTGGGATCGCGCAGGATATCAATCGCCTGCATGACCGCGTCGTAGTTGTGCAGCGGCTCGCCCATGCCCATCAGGACGACATTGCGAAGCTTCGGCGTCTCCCTGTCGCGCCCAGGCGAAAGGCGGGAGGCTTGGGGCGAGAGGTCGCGGAGTTGGCGGGCGACGTGCACCGCCTGCGCGACGATTTCTCCCGGCGTGAGGTGGCGCGTGTAACCCATCTGGCCCGTGGCGCAAAAAACGCAGCCCATCGCGCAACCCACCTGACTTGAGATGCACGCCGTCACCCGGCCCGTGAACCGCATTAATACCGTCTCGATCTTTTCGCCGTCGGTGAGCGTGAGCAGGTATTTGCGGGTGAAGCCGTCGCTCGAATCCGTTTCGAGCGCGGTTGGCAGCACGCCGATCTGGGCCTCGGCGGCGAGCCGCGCGCGCACTTTCGCCGGCAACTTGGGCATCGCATCGAACGAGTCGGCAAATTCGAGATAGAGATACCTCCACAGATGCCGCACATGCACCGGTTTGAATCCCCACTGCACAAACCGCCCGCGCAGCTCCTCGCGGGTGAGGTCGTAGAGATTAATGCAGGCGGCGTTCACGTTCGTACTCGTTCTCATACTCGTTATCGTTCTCTCGACCATTCCAATCGATAACGAGAATGATTACGAGAACGAGCAGAGACGGTCAGGAGCCACTCAGAAGAACGTGTAATACTTCCCCTCGTCGAGGCGTTGGATGAGGAGCGCGAGCTCCATCGCATGGTAATCGCCCCACATCGAGGACTCGCCACAGGGAACCGAGCGGCCTTTCGCCACATGGTCCCAGCCGTTGGGCCGGTGATAGACGCTGTGCAGGAGCAGGCCTTGGTGCTTTTTGTCGGTGGAAAGATAGGGCTGGTCAAAAAGCGTGTCGGCGATGGTGAGCCCGGCCTGAAAATACTTTTTTCCGGCGGCGGTTTCGCCATGGGTCGTGAGCCAGTGGCCGAGGCGCAGCAGGCCTTGGGCGGCGATGGCGGCGGCCGAGCTGTCCACCGGCTCGTGGGCGTTGAACGGGTCGGCAGGCTTGTTGAGATAAGTTCCGCCGAGGCGCCAGAGGTTGGGCGCGCCGCTGTCCCAATAAGGCACGCCGTCGCGCGCGGAGTAGCCGTCGATGTAATAGTCGCTCGCGGCGCGGGCGGTGGCGAGAAACAGGTCGGTCACGGCGCGGCGGCTGCCGACGGCATCGAGGTCGATGCCGCGCACGGTGTCGAGAAACTCGAGCTGCTCGGCAAAGCCGCAGATGATCCACGCGGCGCCGCGCGTCCAGGTGGTAAAGGGCGAATAACCCTGCTGCGACGAGGGACAGCGGAACTGGCCGTCGTTGCGGTTGAAAATCGATTCGTGCGCCACGCGGCCGCGCACGTCGTAACCATCGCGGCCCGCGCCGAAGAAAACGTTGAAACGCGCCGTGGTCGCCGCGTGCTCGATGGCGCGGTGGAGAAGATTGATGGGCTTGTCGCCCTCACCCATCAGCACGTGGCCCAGCTGGTGCGCGACGACGAGCGAACGCATGGAACGGATGGTGTCGGCAAAGAGCGATTGCGGGCCGTTGAAGGAATAAATGTAGCCGCCCGGCACGACGCCGGCCGAGTCGGCGACGGGCGACCAGGGCTGCTGGCAGGCGGTGGTCACATGGCGCGCGGCCTGCACCGCACCGGAAACCTTTAGCGCGAGCTCGGTGTAATTAAGCTCATGCTGGCTGAAGGGCGTTTTTCCCTCAAGGATCAGGCGCCGGAGGTTGCCGTAGGTGGAAATATTGTTGAACCCATGGTCGTGCACGCCGGTGTGTGAGACATGCGAGGCCATGAATTTCAGCGTCTTCTCCCGGCCGAGCTGAAGAAAACTGGAGTCGCCCGTCGCGTCGGATTGGAGCAACGCCATGCCGAATTGAAAACCCTGAGTCCATTCCGTCCAACCACGCGAGGTGTACCGGCCCTTGACCGTAAAAACCGGGGTTCCTTTGGCTGAATCCCAAGCCGCATCGATCGCACGGATCTTTTGGCCGGCAAGATCGAACAAACGGGCCACTTTTTTCCGCAACTTAGTGGGGGTAAGGCTAGGGTTAATTTTCATTCGAATGGCGCTGGCATGTTGCGTTTTTACGCCGCTGAAACAAGAGGGAAAGGGGATTTGTTAAAAAAATGTTTGTTAATAAATTTACGTCCTATCTGCGACTTACGGCTAATGTAAACAATTTTTTAGCAAAGATTCTTGACTGGAGGCCCTGTTTGTCGTCTCTAGGGCCTGTACCTGTTAATGATCACCCCCGTTTTAGTCGTCGTTGCGCAAAGTGTGTCTTGGGGGCTCCTCGGAGCCTTGAGTTTCTTTTTTTGGAAACAGTATCGCGAAGAAAAACAGGAGAAGTCGCAGGAGTGGACGCCGCCTTTCGAATTTGCTGAATTGGGCGCGGCCTTGGCCGGCCCGGATGGAGCCCTGTCCTTTCACGATGCAGACGGCTGCACCCGTTTTCAAAACGCCGCCCATGCCGTGCTTTTCGGGGAAGATCCGGAAAGCTTCGATGAAGCCTGCCAGCAGGGGCGCATCTTCAAACAACGTGAAGCGGTTGCCCGGCTCGTGTCGGCCTCAACCTCCGGCCAATCATGGCATGGCGAAGTGGACGTGGTGACACCGGCCGGCCGCGACATCTCCTTGGAAGTTCATGCGCTGGCCATGCGTGATTCACACGGCCAACCCGCCGGGGCCTTCTGGCTCTTCCACAATATTTCGAGCAAGCGGGAGCAGGAACAGCAGCGCGAACGCGAGGAGCGGTTTGAGCGGCTTGACTCGCTCGGGCAGATGGCCGGTGGACTCGCCCACGATTTTAACACCTATCTCACGGTGATGCTCGGGTTCGTCAGCGCGGCCCGCGCCAATGACAAATTGCCTCCGGAAGTGGCCCGTCGCCTCGACCAGGCCGAAAGCACCGGCTGGCGGGCTCGCGAACTCACGCAGGAGATGCTGGATTTTGCCCGTGGCGCCGAGCCGGCCAAGTGCCCGCTGGAGCTCGCGAGTGTCGTTCAAGAAGCCGCCCAGGTCGGGATTCATGACAGCACCAATATCCGTTTAAAGATCCTCCTCGCGTCCGATGCGTGGCGCGTTGAAGCCGATCCCCGCCAAATTCGCCAGGTCATTACCAACCTCGTCCACAATGCCGCCCAGGCGCTGGGTGAACGCACCGGCACGATTGAAGTCCGGCTGCAAAACCAGGAGCAGGTCAGCGGAGGCAGCACCCCGCCGATGCCTACAAACTATATCTGCCTGACCGTGAGCGACGATGGTCCCGGCATCCCGGCCGAGCGACTGCCCCGCATTTTTGAGCCCTTTTACACGACCAAGGCACGTGGCACCGGCCTCGGCCTCGCCATCACCCACAACATTGTGAAACGGCACGGTGGCTTTATCCGGGTGAAATCCCAGCTGGGCGCTGGCACGACTTTTGAAGTCTTCCTGCCCGCGCTTGCCGCGGAAACCGGCGCCATCCTGGAAACCGCGGCAGCTTAAGACCAAATCCCAAACACCAAACGGCCAAAGTTCAAAACCCACCGCGGCCCCATGGGCTGCCGCTGTTTTTTGGCGCGGTAGCGCCGGTAGGGCCCGCTCCCCGAGCGGGCCGCGGCGCGTTGAGGGCAACGCGCCCTACCCATCCAACGCAGGCAACGTTCATCGGCTTGTTCCAAGCAAGCCGCACAGCGACTTGCTAAGGGTCTCGGAATGACAAAATAATTTAGCATGCTGGAGGACAAAGTCCGACAGCCTGCTATCCCGCGAACGTTGTCAGCAAATCCGCATAGATTTTTGCGGTTGTCACCAGATCGCGCACCGGCGCCCGTTCGTCCACCGCGTGGTAATTTTCCCCGGCCGGCCCATAGCCGATCGCCGGGATTTTCAGGTGATGGGAAAAGAAATGCACATCGTTAAAGCCGGTGGACACGCTGAAGGCCGGCTGCACCCGCCGCACCCGGCCGACACTCGCGGCCATGGCCGCGAAGAAGGGGTGCGTTGGCCGCTCGAAACAGGCGAAATTCTCGGAAATTTTCTCGACGGTGATGCGACACTGCGGAATTTTTCGCGCGGTCGCGGCGAGCATGGCGCGCAGTTCGCGCTCGGCCGCGACGTGATTTTCGATCGGGAGGACGCGGCGGTCGAGCGTGAAGCTCGCGAGCGCCGGCACGGTGTTGATTTTCCCGCCTGGGCCGGCCGCGAAGACGCCGCCGATGTTGAGCGTGGCCCGCATGGCCTTGCCGGAAGGCGTCATAAAGGTGCGCCGCGCGAGAAGTTTCTTGTACTCCTTGAGCGCGATCACGAAGGCAGACATTTTTTCGAGCGCGTTGATGCCGCACTCGGGTTCGGAGCCATGCGCGGCCCGGCCATGCACGGTGACATTGAACCAAAGCACGCCGTTGTGCCCGCAGCAGATCGTGCGGCCCTCGGCGCCCTCCATGACAACGGCATAGTCCGCGCGCAGGCCGGCATGCTGCACGAGCCAGGCGGCGCCGAGCGCGCTGTCAGTCTCCTCGTCGGCCGTGAAGGATACCTCAATATTGCAGCGCGGCGGCGTGCGCGTGGCGCGCAAGGCCCGCAGCGCGAGCAACAAGCTGGTGATCGATCCCTTCATGTCGGCGGTGCCGCGACCGTAAATCCAGCCGCGGTCGAGCCGGCCGCTAAAGGCGTCGCCATGCCGCCAGGCTCCACCCGCAGGCACGACGTCATAATGGGCGTTGAAATGGACGGTTTTGGCCGCGCCGGCATCCCAGCGGCCAAGAACATTGAAGCGCGGGTAACCCCGTTCCTCGGGCCGCAAATGCTTCTTCAGCAACGCCGCCGGCATGGTAAAACGCCGCGTCTTCAGCCCAAGCGCTTCAAGCTCGCGCGTCAGGAACGCTGTGATGGCGTCATAGTTTTCCCCCGGCGGGTTGACCGTGCGCTGGCGCACCAGCGCTTGCAGCAGCCGGATGGCATCGCGCTCATGGCGGTCGAGATAGGTGACGGGAGTCAGGGACATGGGAGAAATCAGCTCTTGCCGCTGCAAATACCGTGGTAAACCCAAGGGAAAATGCGCGGCTAGCAGGCTGCATTACCGGCGCCGCAATCGATTGAAAAGCCTTATCGCGCGAACCGGCCGGGTCGCACAATGATTTTTGACATGCCCACCACCACGAGGCAGGGTGCAGGCAATGTCCGCTTACGCCAACCTTCGCCGCGATTACAGCCTCACCGGGCTGTCTGAAAGGGATCTCGCCCGCGACCCGTTCCGTCAGTTTGAAAAATGGTTTCAGGAAGCCGAAGCCGCGAAGATTCCCGAGCCCAATGCCATGATTCTCGCCACCGTGGGCCGCGACGCCCGGCCAGCCGCGCGCACGATGCTGCTCAAGGGCCTCGATGGCCGCGGTTTCGTATTCTACACAAATTTGGAAAGCCGCAAAGGCCGCGAGCTCGAGGCCAACCCGCGTGCGTCGCTGCTTTTTCCCTGGATTGCGCTCGAGCGGCAGATCATCGCCGAGGGGCCGGTCACGCGCGTGGCCCGCGAGGAAGCGGCGGCATATTTCCACTCGCGCCCGCACCCCAGCCAGCTCGCCGCGTGGGCTTCGGCGCAGAGCACCATCATTTCCGGTCGCTCCGTCCTCGACGAGGCGATGAAAGCGCTTGAAAAAAAATATGCCGGCACCGAGGTGCCCCTGCCGCCGCATTGGGGCGGCTTCCGGCTCGCGCCCGAAACCGTCGAGTTCTGGCAGGGCCGGCGCAACCGCCTGCACGACCGCCTGCGCTATCGCCGCGAAAAAAATGGCGACTGGATTATCGAACGCCTCTCGCCGTAAACCGCGCCGACCCCACCCCATGAAAAAAAAGCTGCCCCGGCGCAAGAAAGCCGCCGTCCGCACCGCGCCGCCTCCCGCCCGGCTGCTTGCGGCTGCCTTGCGCAGCCTCGGTGAAGGCGCCTTCATCGCCGGGCCCAAGCTCCATCACGACGGATTGCGCATCCTTTTTGCCAACGACCGGCTCTGCGCCATGACCGGCTATGCCCGGGCTGAACTCACCGGCGGCGGCCATGCGTTTCTGCACGCCGATGCCATCGCCAGCGTCCGCCTGCGCCGCTGGATGGGAAAACTCTCATCCGGGCTCATCTTTTCCGGGGAAGGCTACCTCGCCTGCAAATCCGGCGCGACCATCTTTGCCGCCTGGAATTTCAGCCCGCTGTTTAATGCCCGCGACCGCATGACTTACATTGTCGCCACCTATCGCGACACGACCACCAAGCGCCGCCTGCAGGAGGCGCTTGTGCATGCCCAGCGCCTCGACGCGGTGGGCCGCCTCGCCGGCGGCGTCGCCCACGACTTCAACAACCTGCTCTCCGTCATCAACGGCTACTGCGAAATCCTCGCCGCCCGCCTGCCCCTCCACGATCCTTCGCGCCGCGAGATCCACGAGGTCCATGCCGCTGGCCAGAAAGCCGCCGTGCTCGTGCGCCAGCTTCTGGCCTTCAGCCGCCGGCAGGAATTGTACCCGCAGGTGATCAATCTCAACCGCCTGGTGCGTGATCATGCCACGATCCTCGGCCGCTTTCTTGGCGCCGGCGGCAAGCTCCACCTCGATCTCGCCCACGATCTGCCCAATGTCCGCGCCGACCCGGCCCAGCTCGAGCAAGTGCTGCTCAACCTCACGCTCAACGCCCGCGACGCCCTCCGCGAAAACGGCCGCGTCACCATCAGCACCTCCGTCCGCGTGGTCAAATATGGCCTGAACCGCCGCCTCACCGACACGCCCCCCGGCCGCTACGTCCTGCTCTCCGTCAGCGACAACGGCATCGGCATGGACGCCGCGACGCAGACCCAGCTCTTTGAGCCGTTTTTCACCACCAAGGAAGCCGGCAAAGGCACCGGCCTCGGCCTCGCCATGGTCTACGGCGTGGTGCAACAAAGCGGCGGCCATATCCGGGTGCACAGCGCGCCCGGCGTCGGCACGACCTTTGAGATTCATCTGCCCGCCGTGCACGCCCGCGCCACCGCTGTCCCGTCCAGCGGCCTGCCCGTGCTCCCCTCCACTCATGGACGCGAAACCGTGCTGTTGCTGGAGGAAGACGATGTTGTGCGCAAAATGATCGCGGGCATTCTCACGGCCGACGGCTACAAAATTCTCTCCGTGCGCCGCGCCAGCGAAGCCCTGCGCGAAGCCCGTCGCCGCGGCCCCGTGCACCTCCTCGTCGTCCAGTTGGGCGACCACGCCGGCGAAAACGAGAAGCTCGCCCGCGCCCTCTATGTTATCCGGCCCGCCTTGCGCGTCATCGTCATCGGCCGACCCGGCACCTACCCGCTCGCCTGGCTCGCACCCGAGCGCCAGGTCTGCCTGGCCAAGCCTTTTGAACTGAGCTCGCTGCTGCGCGCCATCCGCACGCTCCTGGACACCAAGCCTTAGTCGATGATCAAAGAAAGATTCCAAACCGCCTCACAAAGCGCGCTGCCGCCCGCGCAGGAGGAGCTCTGGGTCGATCCCTTGGTCAAGGCCAACACCCGCTTCAATATTGGCCGCACGCATCGCTACACGCTTTTCCGCCACTGGGGGGATCCGAAACATTACTGCGCGTTTGTCGGCATGAACCCATCGGGCGCCGATGAGTTGCATGTCGATGCGACCGTCAACAAGTGCTGCAAGTTTTCCGAACAATGGGGCTTCGGCGCGCTTTACATGCTCAACGCCTTTTCGCTGCGCGCGACGAATCCACGCGAGCTTTACGCGGCCGCCGATCCGGTCGGGCGGCCGGAAAACGACCAGTGGATCCGAGCCGTCGCGGCCGGCGCCGCCCGCGTGATCGTCGCCTGGGGAAAGCCGGGCGGTGATTTCAACCGCGGGGTCGAGGTCGAAGCCATCCTGCGCGAGGTCTGCGCACCGGGCGTCGTGTTCTGCTTCGGGCGCAACCTCGACGGCACGCCGACCCATCCGCTCTACCAGCCCTACGCGAAGAAACTGGTCACGTACTTTTGCTAGCGGTTTAAAAGTCAGTGTAGCCACAAAAGATCGCAAAGATTCATTTTGTTTCGGCAAAGATGTCATTGCGCCTATAGGCGCGCAGGCGATTTAGAGCGGAGGGTTTGTCGGCTTTGAGTTCTTTTGTGGCAAAAAATCCGGCTGACCGCTTATCAAGCGGCGGGAACGCGATCCCAGCCTCGCCAACGCCCGCCGTTTTTACCACAACCGTAGCGTGGAACTTTACTTAATCCGCCACGCCCATGCCGCCGCCGCCGGGGATGATTCCCTGCGGCCGCTGAGCGACCGCGGCCGCGAGGAATGCGCCCGGCTTGTGGCTTTCTTCCAACGCAACGGCGCGCTGCGGCCCGTCCAGCTCTGGCACAGCCCGCTCGTCCGCGCGCTCGAAACCGCGCGCCTGCTCGCCGACGGCCTGAAACTGGACCACGCCCTGGTCGAAACGCCCGGCCTCCTGCCCGAGGACGATCCCGCCCAAATCGCCGACCGTATCGGAAACTCCGATACGATGGACAGCCTGGCCCTCGTCGGCCACGAGCCGTACCTCAGCGCGCTCGCCACCCTGCTCGTGCGCGGCAAGGATCATCCCGCCGCCTTTGACGTGAAAAAGGGCGCCGTCCTCGCCTTTGCGCCCACCGGCGGCACCCATAAGAAAACCGGGCGGCCCCGCTGGCACCTGCTCTGGCACGTCGAGCCCGGGTTGCTCGGGCCCCCGTCAAAGCAGGCTTAAAGAATTGCCCGCGGTCGCGGCGGCGCCCATCGTCTTGTCGCCTTTTCCCATGGAAGTTTCCCAGCCGCCCTTCGGACGCCAGGGCCTGCGTACCCTCGCCGCCATTGTCTTTACCGACGTGGTTTCTTTTTCCGCGCACATGGGGCGCGACGAAGTGAAGACCCTCGGCCTCGTCAACCGCGACTTCGCCGAGATGCGCCGGTTGTGCGAGGCCCGCGGCGGCGCCGTCCTCAAGACCACGGGCGACGGCCTGTTGTGCTATTTCGCCAGCGCGGTCGAGGCCGTGGCCTGCGCGCTCGACATGCAGAAACATTTTGCCGCGCTCGCCAAAACCCTCCCGTCCGGCGAGGCGCTCCAGCACCGCATCGGCATCCACCTCGGCGACGTGCTCGTGCAGGACCAGGATGTGATGGGCGACGGCGTCAACATCGCGTCCCGCCTGCAGGCCGAGGCCGAGCCCGGCGGCATCTGCATCTCCCAGACCGTTTACGACGTGGTGAAAAACAAAATTGAGTTGAAAGCCACCTACCTCGGCGCGCGCGACCTGAAAAACATCGCGCAGGCCGTGCCCGTTTACCGCCTCCTGCTCGAGGCGCAGGCCCGTGAGGCCGCACTTCCACCGGCCAAAAAATCCTTTCGCTGGCTGATGCCCGCCGCCATCGCCGCTGTTGTGCTGCTGCTCGTCACCGCCGTGCTGGTCCACGCGCACAAGAAAGCCCTGCCCGCGCCGGCCCCCATCGTGGCCTCAGCGCCCACGCCTCCGGCACCAACCCCGGTGACCGCATCGGCTTCCGTTTCGGCCCCGGCCGCAAACGAAACTTCCGCCAGTGACGCCATCGCCAAACCCGACGCAAAAAATTTGCCCGCGCGCCGGGAGTTTCTTCAGGAAATCCACAAGCCTTACCTGGTCCCCTACGATTATGACGGTTTGCTGCAAGCCATCCAGACCGGGAAGGTGAAGGTGGACATGGCTAATCCGCTGCAATTTCGCAAAGCCATCGAGCATTTGTCGGAAATGAAAGCCTGGTTGCTCGAACGCCTCTCGCATTACACCCTGGCCCAGCCGCTCATCGTGCCGCGCTTTGGCGTCAATGGGGAAAAAGACTATAAAATCTACGGCGTCCCCCCGAAGAATATCGTCGTCATATCCAACGGCATGCCCACCAGCATGGATCTCACCAAGGTGAAGCCGCCCTTCTTAAGCCTGATTTTGCTGGCGGCCATCAAGAATGATCCCGGCGTCCCCGGCGATGTGATCCTCGGCGCGGCGGCTTTCGGCCACTTCTATAATCTTCCCGAGATGGAAGCCGAACTCCAGCCGCTGGGCGGCCAACGCGCGGCGGCCAAACCGGCGGCGCCGACGCCATGACGAGGTCAATATGACCCTTCATCTCCTGCCCACGCGCACCGGCGGCGCGGCCGAGAACATGGCGCTGGATTTCCTGCTGCTGCAGCGTTATCCGCAGGCGAAGGCTGCGCGCTTCCGCCACTACGAATGGCGTGGGCCGGCCTTTACCTTCGGCCTCAGCCAGTCGCTGGAATTCGTGCGCGCCCAGCTTCCCGCCGGCGAAAACTTTGACCTCTGCCGGCGGCCGACTGGCGGCGGCGTGGTCGATCACCGCGACGACTGGACCTACGCGCTCGTCATTCCGCGCGGCCACCCGCTCGAGGCGGAGCGCGCCACCCAATCCTACCGCAGCGTGCACGCCTGCCTCGCCGATGCCCTCCGCGCGCTCGGCGCGCCGGTCGTGCTCAAGGAACGCCATGTCGATCAGGCGGCGAGCGCCCTGCCCGGTGTGTGCTTCCAGCGCGCGGAAGTCTTCGACGTGCTCAATGAGCACACCGGCGACAAAGTGGCCGGCGCCGCGCAAAAACGAAACAAAAACGGCCTGCTCCTGCAGGGATCCATCTGGAAACCGGCCGTCGGCGCGTTGGATTGGGAGGCGTTTGCCGAAAAATTTTCCTCGGCGCTGGCCCTGGCGCTCGGCGCCAAGGAAGAACCTACGCCCTGGCCCGAGTTTGCCGACGGTGAAGTCGAGGCGCTCATTGAGCAATATTCCTCGCCCGAATGGATGGAATACCGCTGAACCCAATCGTTCTCATACTCGTAATCTTTCTCGTTCTCTCTCCGGTGCCTTGGATCGATAAGGAGAACGATAACGAGTAAGAGAACGATGAAGGAACCAATCTAACCTTTAGCCCCTACCCGCTGCAACGTGATCACGCACTCCAGGTGCCGCGTCTGCGGGAAGAGATCGAAGGGCTGCACGGCGCGCAGTTCGTAACCGGCGGCGAAAAAATGGACCAGGTCGCGCATCTGCGTGGCCGGGTCGCACGACACGTAAACGACCGCGCGCGGGCCGAAGGCGAAAAGCTGGCGGAGAAAACTCTCGTCGCACCCCCGGCGCGGCGGGTCGATGACGACGACGGTGTCGCCCGGCGGGAAATCGAGCCCGGCAAAAATCGCCGCGGCGTCGCCGGCTTGGAACACGGCATTGGCGATCCCGTTGGCCGTGGCATTTTCCCGGGCAAAGGCGACGGAAGTATCGCTGATCTCGATTCCCGCCACGCGTTCGAATGCACTCGCGGCCGAAAGCGCGAAAAGCCCGCTGCCGCAGTAGGCATCGACCAGGAAACGCGCCCCGCTGGCCGCCGCCTGCGCGCGCACATGGCCGGCAAACGCCGGGAGAATGAACGGATTGTTTTGGAAAAAATCGCGCGCGAGGAACTTCAACTTCAACCCGCCCACCTGTTCGGTGACGACGGTGTCGTATTCGGTGGTGACCACGCCGCCCGCGTCGCGCAGCAGCAACGTGGCGCCGCGCGTAAACCCACCGGACGCCACCCGGGCCGGCACTCCCGCCCGCACCGTCGTGAGCTTTTCGTTGATCGCCTCGGTGGCGATTTCGCACCGAGGCACATCCACGATCTCGAATCGCGAACCCTGCCTGAGGAAGCCGATTGGGAAATCGGCTGAATTTGAAATCTGAGATTTGAGATCTGAGACTTTCGCCGCGCCCGGCGCGGCGAAATGCGGCGTGATCTTCGAGCGGTAACCAAACTCGCGTGGCGAGGGCACGACCGGCGCGACCTCGAACTCGACGCCGGCGAGATGTTTGAGCAGCTCGGCCACCTGGCGACGCTTCCACTCCAGTTGCTCCGCATAGGCGAGATGTTGGTATTGGCAGCCGCCGCAACGGCCGAAAAGCGGGCAGCGCGGCGTCACGCGATGCGGCGAGGGCCGCAGCACGGCAACAAAATCGGCCTCGGAAAAATTCTTGTGGTTGCGAAACACCCGCGCACGCACGCGTTCGCCCGGCAGCGCAAACGGCACCATCACGACCCAGTTTTCGACCTTGGTTTTTTGGTTTTCAATGGAGACACGGCCCAGGCCGAGCCCGAGGTTGGTGAGCGTGGAGATTTCCAGCTCGATCTCCTCGTGATAGGCAAAGGGCAGGTCGTTGAATTTTTTATTCTTGGCCACGGAATGGCCAAAAAACACGGAATGCTCGAGTGAGTCCACTCAAACAGGCTGCCAACGACGGTTCGTTCAGACCTTCCGAGGTGGAGCGCGTTGACCCCAACGCGCTGTTTGATAGTGCCATCAGAAAGCGCCTTGAGGACAAGTCGCTCCACCCGCGCTGCCGCGCGAAACAGTTCATTGGCCTGTTCCAGGCAAGCCGCGCAGCGGCTTGCTCAGGGTCTCGGAATGACAAAATAAGGGAGGGGTCGCAAAGGCATGCCGATGTGAACAATTAAATCGAGAATGCCAGCACATAGACGGTTAAAAAATTATTCTGGCCGCCTTACGGTCAGAATAATTTTTTCAACCGTCTGGGGGATTTTTCTCCGTGCGCTTTGCCCCGCTCCTCGCTCAAATCGGAGGCATGTCGGTCGAAGTAATCACCAGCCTGCAAAACCCGCGTGTGAAGCAACTCGTGAAGTTGCGCGACCGCCGGCTGCGCGATGAGGCGGACGTGTTCCTGGTCGAGGGCTATCGCGAGATTCGCCGCGCGCTCGAAAAAAACGTGCGATTGATCGAGCTGTATTATTCTCCCGAGTGGTTTTTGGGCGAAAACGAGCCTGCGCTGATCGAGCAGGCGCGGGCGTCGGGCGCCAAGCTGTTCGAGCTGACGCGCGCGGCCTTTGCAAAAATCGCCTATCGTGAGCGGCCCGACGGGCTCATGGCCGTGGTCCCGCAGTGGCATCGGACGCTGGATGAGCTGGTGCTGCCCCCGGCGCCATTTCTCCTCGTGATCGAGGCGATTGAGAAGCCGGGCAACCTCGGCACCATCATGCGCAGCGCCGATGCCGCGGGCGTCGATGCCATCATCGTGTGCGACCCGGTGACGGATGTTTTCAACCCGAACGTCGTGCGCGCATCGACTGGCGTGCTCTTCGCCATACCGCTGGTCGTGGCCGACAGCCGGGTGGCGCAAGCGTGGCTGCGCGAGAAAAAAATCCGCACCGTGGCCACGACGCCCTCGGCCGAAACCCTCTATACCGGGGCCGACCTGCGCGGACCGCTTGCCCTTGTGATGGGCAGCGAGCAATTCGGCCTCGGCGAGTACTGGCTGAAAAATGCCGATCTCCGCGTGCGCATCCCGATGGCCGGCCAGGCCGACTCGCTCAACGTCGCCATGGCGACGTTGATCGCCTTGTTTGAAGCCGTGCGCCAGCGCGGCGGAAATTCCTGAACGGCGGGGCGCGTTATCCTTAAAAAACCTCCGCCGAGGCTACGCATTCGTCACCGGCCGCCTATTTTGTAAGGAAAGGCGCGGCGGATTGAGATTCCGCCCTCTTTTTCAACCACTTCACCAGTTCGTCCATGCCGTCGGACATGAACACGTGCGGCTCGTAGCCGAGGTCGCGACGTGCCGCGCTGATGTCGAACCAGTGATCCTTCGCCAGTTCGGCGGCAACAAATCGCGTCATGGGCGGTTCACCGCTCAGCGGCAACATGCGCCAGGCAAGTTCACACGCGGCGCCGAGAACCTGCGCGGAGCGGAGGGAAATACGCCTGGTGATGGGCGGTTCGTTGAGCGCGTGCAGCAGGCCGTTGATCCAATCCCACAGCACGACCGGCGCGCCATCGGAAATGAAGTAGGCGCGCCCGGCCGTGCGCGAATCGGGCCAGGTGAGCGAGGATTCAGCCTGCAGGTGGGCATCGACGGCGTTTTGGATGTGGGTCAGGTCCACTTGGTTTTTGCCCGAGCCCACGATGCGCAACCGGCCGGCGCGGGCCGAGGCCAGCAGGCGAGGCACGAGGTGCGGGTCCCCTTTGCCCCAGATCAGGTGCGGGCGAAGCACGATGGTGCGCAGGGTCGGCGAATTCGCCGCCAGGACTTCGCGTTCGGCGATGGCTTTGGTCAGCGGATAGGCCGCCGGACAATCGGTGGTGAGCGGGAGCGATTCGTCGGCGCCAGCAAGGTCACCACCGGTATAAACGACGCTCGGCGTGCTGGTGTGGATAAAATTCTTCACGCCATGTTCGCGACAACCCTCCAGCAACGCGCGCGTGCCGAGAACGTTTACCTTGAAATATTCTTCTTCACGGCCCCACACGCCGACCTTCGCTGCGGTATGAAAAACCGTTTCAACGCCGGCACAGGCCGCGCGCACCGCATCGGCATCCGCCAGGTCGGTACAGATGAAACGCACCCCGTGTGCGGCCAGGTCTTTCGCCGGCAGGCGCGAGAGCACGATGATATTTCGGCTCTGCCCCAGCAGGCGCTCGACCAGCCGGCGGCCAAGAAAGCCGGTGCCGCCGGTGACGAGAACAGGATCTTTTTTAAAGATGGAAGGCACGGAAAAGAGACTTTTACGGATAGACTGACGGAGACGGGGCGAGAATGGCCCGCCCATAATCTAAAATTTTAAAATCAGCCTTCATAACCTTTGGCCGTGGTCGCCCACGTGGCAAGGGTGAGGCGGTGGATTTTGGCGTTGTGCCGTACGTCGACAGGAAAAGCCGGATGAAAGTAAAACGTGGTGATGGCCGCCGTGTGCGGATGCGCGAGCGCCAGGGCGCGTAGTTCGCGCGCCAGAGCCTGTGGATCGGCAAATTCTCCTTCGACCACGAGCGCGGGGCGCTGCGCACCGCGCGAGCCAAGGCCGATAAGCGCACACCGCGGCACGAGCGGATGAGTACGGAAAACCTGCTCGCACGGCTCGGTGTAAAGCGGGCCGGCCGCGGTTTCGACCCGCTCCGCTTTGCGGCCGCAAAACCAGAGGCGACCGGCGGCATCGAGATAACCGCAATCGCCCATGCGATGCCAGACCGCGCCGGATGGCGCGGAAGTGACAGGTGACAAGTGACAAGTATCAAGAGGAGTAGAGCTATTCGTGATTTGAATCTTTGCCAATGCGGTGGCCTCTGGCAGTGCATCGTAAAGTTTGGTCACGACCGGGCCGCGAACAATAATTTCACCGATTTCTCCCAGCGAAAGCTCCCGGGCGTCGGCCAGCGAAGCAATCGGCCCATTCGTTAGCGCGATGATTTTGATTTCAATCCCGGCCAAGGCGCGCCCCACGCACGCGCCCCAAAACGCGTGCGTGGGGCGCGCAATTTCAGATTTCAGATTTAAGATCTCAGATGGATTTTTCGCTGTTTTGCCCGATTCCGCATCTGGAATCTGAAATTTGAAATCTGAAATTGTCGGCTCGGTGAGCAGCGACGAAATTTCGTCGCTGCTCACCGAGCTGACGGGCAGTGCCTCGGTCGCACCGTAGGGACTGTGGAGCTGGCCGTTCGGAAGCCAGGCCCGCGAATTTTGCCAGAGGTCGGCGGGCACTGGCGCGCCGGCGCAGAGCACGCGGCGCAGGCTGGGCAGCGTAATTTTTTGCGCGAGGCAATAACCGGCGATTTTTCGCCAGAGCGTGGGCGAGCCAAATGAATTGGTGACATTTTCCTGCCGGATGGCCTGCACGATTTTCGCTGGGTCGGCGGCGGCGGGCCGGCGCGGATCGATTTCGGGGACGATGGTCGTCAGGCCGAGCGCGGGATTAAAAAGCGCGAAGACCGGCAGCAGCGGCAAATCAACTTCGCCCGGTTCGATGTCGTAGGCGTCGCGGAGCAAACGGAGCTGGGCCTCGAACATGCCATGTTCGTAACAAACGCCCTTCGGCGCTCCGGTGGAGCCGGAGGTAAAGAGAATCGCCGCCAGGTCGCTGGCACGGCTGTCGGCAATTTGAAAATTGGCTCCAGAAGATTGTGCACCGGACGCGATCCGCGCGGTGAGGCTTCCGCTCACCGGGACGCGGACGGCCACGCTGCGGAACGATCCGCGAAAAATGTGGCTGAGAACCTGCGCCAGCGGAATGCCGACGAGCACGCGGGGCCGCGAGCGCGCGACGCATGCGAGAAAATTTTTCCGGCTCATGCCGGGATCGATCACGACGGGCACGGCGCCGAGGGCGAAGAGCGCAAAGACCGAGGCAATGAGTGGCAGGCCGGGGCGCACCATGACGAGCGCCCGGTCGCCGGGGCGCACCCCGCGGCCGGCGAGGCGCGTTTGCCACGCGGCGGTCTCGGCGGCCAGTTCGGCAAAGCTGAATGCGAGATAGTCGATGTCGCCCGAGCGCGTGCGGCCGCGGGGAATTTTCAGCGCGCATTGCTGCGGCGCACGCGCGGCCATGAGTGCAAAGTGCTGCGCAATGTTGGCGCGATCGGGCATCGGGAACCCTTCAATCCGCACTGAACGCACGACGTTTAAAGGTAGGGCGAGACCTCCGGGCGAGCCTCGGCTCGTCGAGGACGCCTCGCCCTACCTGTTGCCACATGATCCTGTGTCGGGGGAATTCTGAGGACATGTGAAATACCGGGCTACCCTTGCGACAGCGCCGGTTCGTGACGGAGCAGGCCTGCCTGCCAGGGCAGGAGAATCTCGTCGAGGCGCTCGGGCGCGCGCGCGAGTTGCGCGAGTTGCGCGCGGTTGGCGATGAGCGTGGGATCGAGCGGGAGTTTCGCGGCGATGCGGTCGCGGTCGGCCTTGAGCGCATCCTGGCGCGCGAGTTCCTCGACGGTGAACGGGGTGAACTCGCCGCGGCCACGGCGGCGCGGGAGCGTCTGCGGGTCGCGCGCGAGGCCGGCGCGCACCGCCTCGGCCAGCGAAGACGCGAGGCGCTCGTGGCGCTTGCCGAGATGAATGGAGGCAAGAACCTCGGCTTCGGCCGCGCCATGGTCGGCCGCCTCGGCGAGTTTGAGCAGGACATCCGTGCTGCAAACCTTGAAGGGCGGCACGTCGATCCGGGAGGCCGTGGCCTCGCGCCAGTGCCAGGCGGCGTGGAGCACGGTGAGGCCGCGGCCCCGGAGGCGTTCGCTGCGGCCGATGCGCCAGTCGTTTTCGTCGGGCGGGGCAAAACCTTCCGTGCCGACCAGGATCTGGCGCTGGCATTGCTGCTCGAGCCATTCGAGGCGGCCGAGCGCAACGAGTTCGGCCCGGAGAATGTCACGCAGCGCGGGCAAATGCAGGACATCGAGCATGGCGTAGTCGAGCAGGCCCTTGCTGAGCGGGCGCTGCGACCAGTTCGCCTTCTGGCTGTCCTTGTCGAGCACGACGCCAAAGTGCTGTTCGAGCAGGGAGGCCAGGCCGACGCGCGGGCGGTGGAGCAGCTGGGCCGCAAGCACCGTGTCGAAGAGGCTGCTGGCCGTGAAACGGCAGAGATCGTACAGCAGGCGCAGGTCGAAATCGCTGCCGTGCATGACCAGGTGCTTTGTCGCGAGGCGCGACCAGAGCGGCGCGAGGTCGACCGGCGCCAGCACGTCCACCAGGAAGACTTCCTCCGCGACGTAGAACTGCAGCAGGCAGACGCGCGTGCGGTAGTGGAAGAGGTTGTCGGCCTCGGTATCGAGCGCCACTTCGGTCGCACGGTCGAGGGCAGCAAGAAGCGGCGCAAGTTGCGCGGGTTGGTCGATGAGGCGGTAGGCGGGCGGCGATTTCAAAACTTCGACGGATGGTTGCGGTGGTTTAATCCCGTTTAAATAAACTCTCCCGCCCGCTTGGTCAAAAGCGAATCTGTGTTAAAGTGTGTTTTCAAACTAGCCCAGTGGGTACGCGGGCGGTCTGCCGTGATTTGTAGGAGCCTGCTTGCAGGCGAACTTTCCCAGCAAGAAGAGGCTTTACCGAGCGACAACACAGGACTGGCCAACCAATTTCGCCTGCAAGCAGGCTCCTACAGTGGCGTAAAAGGCCTTTTTCATGGTGGGCCATGCCGGTTGAATCCACTCCCTGCGAATTTCTTTTGTGCTTTCTGCGCATTTGTTGTCTATGCGTCTGGCATGAAAGTCGTGGTGCTTTGCTCCGGCGGGATGGATTCCGTGACTGCGCTCCATTGGGCGCGTCGCGAGCACACGGTCGCGGCTGCCGTGAGCTTCGACTACGGCGCGAAGCACAACCAGCGTGAGATCCGGTTCGCCAGCGAACACACGGACAAGCTCGGCCTGCGGCACGAGATCATCCCCCTGGATTTTGTGGGCCGTCTATTCTCATCGACGCTGCTGAAAAGCGGTGGCGCGGTGCCTGACGGGCACTACGAGGCGGACAACATGCGGCAGACGGTCGTGCCGTTCCGCAACGCCATCATGCTGTCCATCGCCGCCGGCCTGGCGGAGAGCATCGGCGCGGAAGGGCTCGTGATCGCGGCGCATAGCGGCGACCACGTGATTTATCCGGACTGTCGCGAGGAATTTATGCACGCGTTCGCGGAAGCCATGCGCACCGGGACGTATGCCGGGATAAAACTGCTGCGGCCGTTCATCGCGATGAACAAGGCGCAGATCGCGGCCGAGGGCGCACGGCTGGGCGTCGATTTTGCGCGCACCTGGTCGTGCTACAAAGGCGGCGCGGTGCATTGCGGCACGTGCGGCACCTGCGTGGAACGCCGCGAGGCGTTCATCCTGGCCAAACTGCCCGACCCGACGACTTACGAATCGATGGAGCCCCTGCCACCCAAGCCCACGACCTAGATGGAACACGGAGGACGCAGAGAACACGGAAAAATTCCTCCGTGCCCTTCGTGCCCTCTGTGTTCAAACTGATCCCGTGTTGATTTCTGAAATATTTTATTCCCTCCAGGGCGAGGGCGAGCTGACGGGCACGCCGTCGGTCTTCGTGCGCACGAGCGGCTGCAACCTGCGCTGCACGTGGTGCGACACGCCGTACGCGTCGTGGAATCCCGAGGGCACGCAGCAGAGCATCGAGGCCATCGTAGCCGAAGTGCAGCGGCATCCGACGCGGCACGTGGTGCTGACCGGCGGCGAGCCGATGATCGCGCCGCAAATCCGCGAGCTCGCGGCCGAGTTGAAGCTGCTCGGTTATCATGTGACCATCGAGACGGCGGCGACCGTCGCGCCCGAGGGCATTGCGTGTGACCTCGCCTCGCTCTCGCCGAAATTGCTCAATTCCGCGCCCAATGGGGCGCAGCACGCGACCTGGCGGAAAAAACACGAGGCGACGCGCTGGCAGCCGGATGTGGTGCGCGCGTGGATCGATCATTACACCTATCAATTCAAGTTCGTCGTCGCGCAACCGGCCGACGTGGACGAACTGGAAGGCATGCTCGAAAAACTCGGCCGCGACATCCCGCGGTACAAAGTGCTGCTGATGCCCGAAGGCATCACGATGGAAGTTTTGCGTTCGCGTGCGCCGTGGCTGGGCGAACTCTGCAAAACACGCGGCTACCGCTACGCGCACCGCCTGCAAATCGAACTCTACGGCAACAAACGCGGGACGTGAGGGCTTGTCCTCGCGCGGGCTATTTCTATCGTTGGGCAAAAAATGAAAACGGTCGACGTCGATAAACCGTTCAAGCTGACATTTGAGTTCGCGATCGCTCTTGCCGTCCTCACTATCCCAACGTTGTGGATTTCCAAGCCATGGACTTGGGATCTTCCACTCTACTCACGCGCCGCTGGCACCGTCTTTCTACCTTTTGCCGCGACCATCGTCATCTACTGTCCGATTTTGTTTTTTGCATCTGTATCGCGCGATGCCTTTAGAAACGGCTCAGCATTCCGTGCATTCTTTGCGACGATATTGGGCGCTACAATATACCTGTCTCTGTTTTGGTATTTTAGAGACCTCAGATCTATTCCATGGGGCTTTGGCTGCTGGACTCTACTCAACGGAATTTATGCCATGGTGCGCCGGAAAGAATGATGTGACCAAGCTAAACGACCACGCCGGATGCTTCGTGAGTTTCTCAAAATAGCGGCGCGCCCGGCGGTCGCGCCCTACCCCAGGATCCAAATATCACCGCCGGCGGCGTTTGATATCGAGCTGGACCACGGATGAGCGGACAAAACTTTCGAGGCGTTCAATTTCAGCCGGATCCAGCGAGTCCTTGCCTTTGAGCGCTTCTTCCGCGCGCTTCATGGCCGCTTCAACGGCATGCTCGTCGATTTTTTCCTCGTTGATGGCGCTCTCGGCCAGGATGGAAATCTTGTCGGCGCTAATTTGGGCAAAGCCCCCGCCCACGGCGAGCAACTGGGTCGCGCCACCCTTGGTCACGCGCAACTCGCCGTAACCCACCTGCGTGAGCAACGGAATGTGGCCGGGCAGGACGCCGATCTCACCTTCGACGGTCGGGATGACGACACTGTCGATCGTGTCGGAGTAAACCCGCGCCTCGGGCGTGACGATTTCGAGGATTAAAGGCATTTATTGAAATTTTATTTTAACCACAAAGGCACGAAGAACACGAAGCCGTCTTTGAGTTCAAATCCGGTTATTTCTTGCTCGTCGCGAGCACCTCGTCGATGCCGCCTTTCATGTAGAAATCGCCTTCGGGGACGCTGTCGAGTTCGCCGTTGAGGATCATCTTGAAGCCGCGGACGGTGTCCTTGACCGAGACGTATTTGCCGGGCGAGCCGGTGAAGACTTCCGCGACGTGGAACGGCTGCGAGAGAAAGCGCTGGATTTTGCGCGCGCGATAGACGGTCTGCTTGTCCTCGGGCGAAAGTTCGTCGAGGCCCAGGATGGCGATGATGTCCTGCAGATCCTTGTAGCGCTGGAGCACGCGTTGCACTTCACGGGCGACGAAATAGTGCTCCTCGCCGACGATGTCGGCCTGGAGCGCCTTCGAGACGGACGCGAGTGGATCGACGGCCGGGTAAATGCCGAGTTCGGCGATGGAACGCTCGAGCACGATGGTCGAGTCCAAGTGCGCGAAGGTATTGGCCGGCGCGGGATCGGTGAGATCGTCGGCGGGCACGTAAACGGCCTGGAACGACGTGATGGAGCCTTTTTTCGTCGAGGTGATGCGTTCCTGCAGGAGGCCCATTTCGTTGGCGAGCGTCGGCTGGTAACCGACGGCGGACGGCGAGCGGCCGAGCAGCGCGGACACCTCGGAGCCGGCCTGCGAAAAACGGAAGATGTTGTCGACGAAGAGCAGCACGTCCTGGTTTTTCTCGTCGCGGAAATACTCGGTCATCGCGAGGGCCGAAAGCGCCACGCGCATGCGGGCGCCCGGCGGCTCGTTCATCTGGCCGTAAACCAGCGCGACCTTCGACTTGCTCAGGTCCTTCTGGTCGAT
>Ga0210392_10000113_pt1 | contig 65439 bp, 59 predicted proteins | sample IncBWC30OmetaG_FD_161057 | JGI IMG/M metagenome (GOLD analysis project Ga0210392, IMG submission 161057) | Forest soil microbial communities from Barre Woods Harvard Forest LTER site, Petersham, Massachusetts, United States - Inc-BW-C-30-O ... | reverse complement strand
TGCGCGAATTGCTGGGTTTGGGCGCCTGTTTTGGCATCCAGCAGGTCCATCTCGTCCTGCTGATTTCCCTGCCGCAGATCATCATCTCCACGGGTCTCGGCGCCGCGGCCGTCACGCCGTACAATCTGGCGCAGCGAATCTTCAATCTTTTCGCCATCATTCAAAACGCGTTCATGCTGCCGCTCTGGCCGGCTTACTCGGATGCGAAAGCCCGTGGAGAATTCGACTGGATCCGCCGGACGCTGTTCTTTTCGTTGCGCCTCACCCTGCTGGGCGTGATCGCACCGATGGCGGTCGGCACCCTGTTCGCCCAGCCGATCCTGGCCCTGTGGGTTGGCCGCCACGCCGCGCTTCCATCGGAATCATTGATCTGGCTGCTTTTTCTCTGGAACGCCGTGTTTTTCCTGGAGCAGCCGTTTGGATATATGCTGGCGGGCATATCGGAAGTTCGCCGGCTGACTTTTTACGCCGTGGTCAGCATCGTGGCGAGCGCGGGCCTGATGTATATGCTGGTGCAGCGCCATGCCCAGGACGGCGTCGTGTTGGGGATGGTTGTGGGTTTTTTGCCCTATCTGTTCCTCGGCAATATCGCCGAAACCGTCCGCGTTTTTCGCCTGATGCATGGCCGGCATTCCCACCCTCCCGCCTTGGCCGAGCCACCGCCGGTAACCTTACAAGCCGAATGCCTCTATGAGCAAAACCAGCGCTGAGCACCAGCTGTTCCATCAGCAATACAAAAGGCCCGATCCTGACCTGGTTCGCGGCGTGCGAGTCATGCAGGTCTGCACCGCGATGCGTGGCGGGGCGGCCAAGGCTGCGCAACGTTTGCACCGCGCACTCGGGAAGGAAGCCGTGAAGTCCCAGATCTTGGTGGCACAGCGCTGCAGCACGGACGAGGACACCTTGGAATATAATCCGGTCAAACCGGTACCCGCCGTCCTGGGCCGCGCTTTTTTCCGGTTGAGCCGACGCTGGGATCACGCCCGATTTCGGAAAGCCGGCGCCTATTTCACTCCGGACCGGACCCTGACCGGATGGCGCCTGCCCTCCCTCTTGCCGCCATGTGACCTAGCGAACCTGCACTGGGTCGCCGATTTTCTTGATTATCACACGCTGCCCCAACTGACGGCCCGGGTTCCAGTCGTGTGGACCTTTCACGACATGAATGCATTTACCGGCGGCTGCCACTACAGCGGAACCTGCGAGCGCTATACCGCGCAATGCGGGGCTTGTCCGCAGTTAAAAACGTCGTCCGGGGAGAATGACATGACCCGGCGGATATTGAATCGTAAGCGACAGATCTTCGCTCGCATCTCCTCGGATCGGTTTACCATCGTCTGCCCGAGCCGCTGGCTGGCCCGTGAGGCCGGGCGCAGCACTTTATGCCAGCGCTTTGACACGCACGTCATTCCCAATGGGGTCGATCCACTGGACTACCACCCAATTGAACGGATGGAGGCCCGCCGGCGACTCAACCTGCCGGCCAGGGCCAGAATCGTGTTATTCGTGGCGGAACAAATTACCGATCTCCGAAAAGGGTTTCGCTTTTTGCTAAAAGCGATTGAGGCCATCCGGGCCATCCCCGGCTTGCTGCTCGTGACCTTGGGACGTGGCGATACTTCATTCCTGACCGGCCCGCTTTTCCGGCATTTGGGCCAAATCAATGACATAGAAAGCATGCGGTCGGCCTACAGCGCAGCCGATGTTTTCGCCATTCCTTCATTGCAGGACAACCTGCCCAATACGGTGCTCGAGTCGATGGCCTGCGGCACGCCCGTGGCCGGCTTCGACGCTGGCGGCGTGGGCGAAGCGGTCATCGATGGGCAGACCGGTTTGCTGGCAGCCATCGGTGACGACAACGCCTTTGCCCTCAACCTGCGCTCCATCCTGGAAGATCAGCTGCTGCAATGGACGCTCGGCCGCGAATCCCTGGCCCGGATTGGGCAGGAATTTACCGTCGCCCTGCAAGCGCGGCGCTATGCGGAACTGTACCGGGAAATCCTTCAAGCCCAGCCCGCCCACAACTGGCCCACGAACCCGATTTAAACCTCAGCAGGTTGTTAATATGAAAAGTCATGGAAAATTTCTGCTGGCCGGGATGTCGGTGGCAAGCGCGGTGCTCTCGTTTGCCGCCCAAGTGGCTCCGGCTGGTGAAGACCAGCGATTCGGTGTCATGACCCATTTTGCGCAAGGCTGGGATCCCTCATGGATTCCGCTCATCGTCCAGGACGCGGTGCCCGATGTGCGCGACGAATTATACTGGCAGACCATCGAACCAGAAAGGGGAAAGTTCGTTTTTCCCGACCAGTATGAACGCTACATGGCCGAACTGCAGAAGAATAATATCTCTCCATTGATCGTACTGGACTTCGAAAACAGCAATTACGACCAAGGGCTGACTCCGTACACCGACGACGGAATCGAGGCCTATGCCCGTTACGTCGTCGCCGTGCTGCGCCACTATGGGAAGCAGATCAAAGCGGTGGAGATATGGAATGAATATAACGGGACTTTCTGCAAGGGGCCGGCGGCCCATGATCGGGCCGGGACTTATTTGCTGATGTTGCGAACGGCCTATGCCGCCATCAAACAGGAGCGGCCGGATGTGATCGTCGCGGGCGGAGGCACCAGCGGCACCCCACTGCCTTACTGGGAAGAATTACTGGCGGGAGGCGGCCTGGCTTTCATGGATGTCCTGTCCGTGCATCCTTATCGTTACGACTCGCCGCCGGAGGGCTTGGAAACGGACATCGCTGCCCTCCAGGATCTGGTGAAAAAATACAATGGTGGAAAGCCCAAGCCGGTCTGGGTGACGGAAATCGGCTGGGGCACAAAATCCAGCACGGCGGTGGGCGACCTGGCCATCGACGATGACGTGCTGGCCAAGTTCTTGGTGCGCGCCTATGCCCTGCTCCTTTCCGCGGATGTTCAACGCATCTACTGGTATTTATTCCGCGACTATCAACAATTCAACATGGGCCTGGTTCGCGACGATGCCAAACGCACGCCGAAACCAGCCTACGTCGCGATGGCAGCGATGATTCAGCAGCTTCACGACGCCAACTTCGTCGCGCGAGAAAAAACGCCGGAAGACATCTATTCATTGGTGTTCGCCCGCCCGTCAGGCGAGGAAGTCCGCGTGCTCTGGTCGCTAAAACCAGTTGCGGTGGCGGCCAGCGGAGCAACAAAAGTGGTGGATATAAACGGGAAGCCCGTTGAGGCCACCAGCCAATTGCAGGTCGACGATTCGCCGATATTTGTGACCGGCCCGCTGAAGGGTCTGCCCGCGGCCCCGGCCGCGAAGGAGATCGTTCTGGCCGATTCCCTGCGGGATTTCTCGTCCGCGCAAGGAAAGGAATGGTCGTACGGTGTCTTTGTGGGTGGCTCCACGACTTTCATCCCGCTGCCCAATTTTGTCATCACCGATTGGGTGAAAGCCTGGGGCGGCCAGTATCCCTATGTTTCGCTGACTGCAGGTGATCAGCATCCGTCCGCGATGGGCCCAACCCCGGTTTCCGCGGTGCGCCGGTGGAAAAGCAACTATGCCGGCTCCGTCCGGATTGCCGGGCACTTCCGCTGCGGGACCCAGGGCGATGGCGTCGGCGTGAGCATTCTGGTGGACGGCCAGCGCCGGTTTAGAAAATTGCTCGGGGGCGGGAAGGGAAACCCCGTCGTGGAGTCGTTCGATTTTGTCCAAACCGTGCATCCGGGCACCATCATCGATTTCGCGGTCGATCCCGGGCCAGGAGTGGACTACAATTATGATGCCACGACGGTTTATGCAACAATCAGCAAGGAGGCCGCGTAATGTCACACTATCGGCGCATTTTAGTCGTTACGCCGACCCTCGGCGATTCCGTGTTTTTGGATAAAACCATGAACTCGGTGGCGACACAATTGCTCGACATCCTGCATGTCATTTCTGCGCCCGCGGAAAAGCAGCAGGCCCTGCAGGCGCGTTTCCCGAAAGCCCGCGTGGTGCCGGACAGCGGGAAGTCAGGCGGGATTTACGGCGCGCTCAATGCCGCGCTGACGAACATCACCGAAGGATGGGACTGGTTCACTTATATCAACGACGACGACCTGCTGCTGCCGGGATTCAGCGAGGCTTTTTATCGGCATATGCGCTCCGCCGCATCTGAACCCGTGATTTACGGGGATGTGGATTTGATCGATGAAAACGGCCGGAGCATCTCCCGCATAACCACCGAGAACAACCCCGCATGGATTCCCGCCTTGCTGCAACAGGGCATCAGCCCGCTCATGCAGCAGGGCATGCTCTTTCGTCGCGACATCGTCCGCAAACTCAAGGGCTTTGACCTCCGCTACCGGCTTTGCGCGGATCTGGATTTCTGGCTGCGCGCCTATGTGGCGGGCGCCAAATTCCGTTATTATCCAAAACGCGTCGCCCAATTTCGCCTTCGCGCCGGCCAACTGTCGGGCAGCACGGCCACAACCCAGCACGAGCAGGACGAAATTGTGAAACAGCATTTGCCGGTTCCCGTCACCCCGTGGAGCATCCGATTCGCCCGCTGGCGTTATCGCGCCTGCAACCTGCCCCGGTATTTGGAGAGAACGCGCACGCGCGGATTCCGCACCAGCTATCAATTGCTTCAGGGCAATACTATCCAACGATGAACCGTGAACCACTCGAAGTTGTCGTCCTGAACGATTACGCCTCGTTGACGGGCGGATCCACCGCGGTGGCGCTGGCCTCGGCGGTGGGCCTGGCGGCGCGCGATGTGGCGGTGACCTACTTCGCTGCCGTCGGGCCCGTCGCGCCGCAACTGATCGGCGTGCCCAATTTGAAAGTGATCTGCCTCGGGCAGCCGGAAATCGTGAAAAATCCCCGCCGAATGCAAGCCTTTGTGAGCGGATGGCGAAACACCGAGGCGATGCGTGCCCTGCGCGAAGTCCTTTCGGCCAAATCTCCCCGGACAACGGTGATTCATGCCCACACCTGGAGCCAGGCGCTGTCGCCGTTTGTCCTCACGGTGGCCAGGGAGATGGGGTTCCCCGTGGTCGTCACGCTGCATGATTTTTTTATCACCTGCCCCAGCGGCGTGTTTTTTGTGCATCCCGCGCGGGAGATTTGCCAGCGGACGCCGCTTTCGCTGTCCTGCTGGCTCTGCAACTGCGATCGGCGGAACTATGGCCATAAACTCTGGCGCAACGCCCGCAGCATGATTCAAAACCAGATTCTGAAAGTACCGGATAAGGTTTCTTATTACATCGGCGTTTCGGATTTCAGTTTAAAAATCCTGCGGCCCCACCTGCCCACGACAATACCTGCGAAGGTGATCCGCCACCCGGTCGATTGCGTGAGGGCCGACCCCACGCCCGTGGCAAAAAACCGGGATTTTCTTTTTATCGGCCGGTTTTCAAACGAAAAGGGCGTCGCCCTCTTTGCGCAGGCGGTGCAGGCATCCGGGGTGGCCGCGACTTTCATTGGCGACGGCGCGCTCATGCCGACCGTGCGGTCAATGTGTCCACAGGCCCGTTTCACCGGCTGGCTGCCGCCGGAGAAAATCCGCGAATACCTGCGGACGGCCCGGGCTCTGGTCTTTCCGCCCCTTTGGTCTGAAACGCTGGGACTCGTGGTCATCGAAGCCGCCGCCGCGGGTGTCCCCGCCATCGTTTCAGACCAGTGTGCCGCCACCGATTACATCCGCCACGGGGTCAACGGACTTCACTTCACCCACGGTTTGGTGGAGCCGCTCAGCCGGCAAATGATGGAATTAAATACCAATCATGGTCTCGCCGCCCGCCTCGGCCGGGCGGCGCATGAGTGGTACTGGAACAATCCCTGGACTTCCGACCACCATGTTTCCGAACTGCTGGAAGTTTATCAAGGACTCACCGGGCAAGCCATGCCCGCAGCCACGAAAGGAGCATATTATGAAAGTGTTGGTCGTCACTGAACCGGGAGTTGACGGGGTTTTTCGTTACGTGGAAACACTCTGTCATTTTTTAATCGAGCAAGGGGTTGACGTGCATCTGGCCTATTCCGACCGGCGGGGAAGCGATCGTCTGCTGAAATTGGTCGCTTGGGTTGAAGCGCGCGGTGGCTTGACCGTGAACCTACGAACCGCGAACCGGCCGGCCCTCTCCGATTGGGGTGCATTTTGCTCACTGCTTAAACTGGCCAGGACCGTTAACCCCGATGTCATTCACAGCCACAGTTCCAAAGCAGGGTTTCTGGCGCGAACCTTGCGGTTTTTTGGCATCAAGGCCGTGCAATTCTATCATCCCCACGCTTATGTGGGCATGCGACCCGTGCCCGGCAGACTGGATCCAGTATATAATATGATCGAAGGCATTCTCGGCCGGACGGCCTATACGATCGCCAGTTCCACCACGGAGAACCTGTTCGCCTGCCAGCGCTTGAAGATTCCTCCCGCCCGCGTTTTTTTACGATCGAACGGGGTTAACACGGACTTATTCACGCCGGCCTCGCCCGAGGAAAAACTCCGGCTGCGTGCCGCCTTGGGATTGCCACTGCACCAACCAATTCTTGGCTTCATCGGGCGTTCCTCTGCCCAAAAGGACCCCCTCACCCTTTACCGGGCTTTTGCCAAGGTCGCCGCAGAAAAACCCCTCTCGCTTTTCCATGTCGGCCAAGGTGAACTGGACCCTGAGTTGGACCTACTGGTCGGGCAACTTGGCTTGAGCGATCGTGTTTTCCGGCGGCCCTATATGACGGTGCCAAATGATTTTTACCGCGCGGTGGATGGATTTATCCTCACTTCGCATTATGAAGGCTTCTCCCTGGCCGTGCTGGAGGCTGTCTCCGCCAATTTGCCGATGATCTTGAGCGAGGCACCTGGCAACATCGATTTGCTGGCCCAGCCGCTTTCCCACCTATGGAAAGCCCGGCCGGGGGATGTGGAAGGGTTTTCCCACTGCATCGCCCGCTGGCATGAGCGGCTGCAAACAACGTCGCCGATCAATCACCGGCAGATCGCCAAGTTGCGGTTTGATAACCGGCAAAAACTCGGGGAAATCGTGGAACTATATGGCGAATTGTCCGGTGCGGAAAAATCAAAGAGCCGCAAAACAAACGCGGTGCGCAACGGCATTTTTGCCACGAAAGATCACAAAGAGCCCAGGGCAGTCGCGCGATCCAGCCAATGAATTTTCTTTGCGCTCCTTGTGATCTATTGTGGCCAAAATAAATCGCCTCGGACTGCCTTCAATCAGCGCCGATAAGTTTCAATCAGTGGTCGACAATCCTCGTTTGGCATCCGTGCCCATCCGTGTAATCCGCGGTAAAAAGAATCGAGACCGTGCCTTGCTAAAACATACTTTCCGATACCGTGATGACATCGCCCGGCAGCACCTTGATTTCGGATTCGGTATGGCCGCTCGCCATTCTTTTGGCGTTTAACTGGAAGGTCTTTTGTTTTCCATCGATCCTTCGCATCAGGATCACTTTTGAGGGATTCGCGATGCGGGTATAACCTCCGGCGATGCCGATGGCTTGAAGCACATTTACTTCCTGCTGGTCGGGCATGTCATAGGAGCCGGGCTTCTGGACTTCGCCCAAGACCGTAAAGCTGCGTTTGGAAAATTCCTGGACGATCACGCTGACCTGCGGGTTGGTCAGATATCCCTGGGCCAGGCGCGCTTGCAAAGCGTGCGCCGCCTCTTGGGGCGTCATGCCTCCGACCGGGACGGTGCCAATCAGGGGAAAGACAATGGTCCCCTCGTTGGACACCCGCAAAATTGCTTTCAAATCCGTCTCTTGAAACACATTGATTTCCAGGACGTCCGCCGGGGAAATCCGATAATCCTCGCTGGCAAGAAGCTTGATGGCGGGAGCTTCCGGGCTGGAAGCGGTGGCCGTATCCGGTGGGGGGCGGCTTGACCTGAACAGAAAACAGCCCGCAAGCAACAGCACCGCCTGCCCGCACAACACCCACCGGACAATCTTCCAACCGAAATGCATGGGATTAGTATAGGAATGATGCCGCAATGCTGTACAAATTCTCGGTGAATTTGAACGCGGCGAGTGAGGATCGATTGTCCCGATGTTCATAAGATAGCTGGACGGTTCCGTGTTGGGTGACATCGCAAGAAAGCGAAGTTTTATAAAAGTAGTAATCATCGCGGCGCGAAACTGTCACAGTTGTCACGTTAGTCTCATACGTGTTATGCTCCAAGCCGCCGGCGAGGGAGAGATAAAGCCTTTGCAGGAACCGCTGCCGTATGCTCGCCTGGTAGATGCTCTCCACGATGTCTTCGCCCGCATATTCGGCCGAGGCGGTGGTGTCCCGGTTGGCCCTGAGCGTGAGCTCGGTGCTGTCGGTGGCGTCATAGGTTCCACTGACATCAAAAACCAGCAGGGATCGGTTTGGGGTCTTGCTATGATATTGACGGTATTCGTAACCGCCCTGGGCATTAAACGACAACTTCTGCGTCGGCAGATACTTTATTTGCGCCAAGGCCTGTTCATAAGGCTGACTCGCCCCATGCGCCACATCCAGGTAGCCACCAGCCGCGGCGAGACCCAACACCGTTTTGGGTGCAACTTGGTAATCCAAATAGCCGGTCGCCCGTCCATCGGTCGATGAAAAGCCCCCGCTGTAATCCGAATGGGCCCCGTATAATTCCGAACCAGCGGTCAATTTTCCGGTTAGTGCATAGGCGGCGTTGAAATCGGCGATATAATCGGTTTCGGTAATCCTTCGCCCCACATCGATGACCGGTTCCGATTGGTTCTGGAAATGAAAGTCTCCCTTTACCGTCCAGAGATCCCGCTCCTGCTGGGCGGTTATCCGGGCGTCATGGTTAACCCGATCCTCCTTATGATATTTTGAGAAAATAATGCCGTCGGGGGTATAGCTGATGTAGGCAAAATTCTTCCACGGCAGATCTTCTTCGCCCGTTCGGACCAAAAAATGCGGGATGTCCGCAAACGAAGCCATGGCGTCCCGGAAATTTCCCACGCCGACGGCAAGAGTAGGGTCAATATCGACATAAAGATCCTTCTTTTTATTGGTCGGCTGGATAAAAATATTATCGTCGTAGGTCGCCGACGAGGACAACAGGGTCGCGAACTTCCAGGTCTGCTGCTTGTCGGTCGTGATTGCTTCCGAAGCAACGGGCTGATCTGCCGGCTGCGAAACGGGAACCGCATCCGACTCCGCAGGCGCGGCGTAAGCCGAACCGGATAAAAGCAGGAGGACCGGCCAGAGTCGGCCGACTCGATGAATTAATTTCCTTTCCAATTCTGCGCTTCTTCGGCCAGAGCCCGACCGGGTATCAATCATTGTGGTTTTCATGGCGTGGTTGCGGTGCGCAAATTACATTCACGGAACCTATTGTATTATAATAAATTACAGTTTCTAATTCCGTTCTGCACCGCGTTCGGTTTTTGCGAATGGCGCCTTAGATAGCGTTATGGCCAGAGTGTTCCGCAAAATGCACGCCTTGTTTTTTGGCCGCAATTTCCGCAGACGACTCTCCGGCGACAGTAAAAATTCCTGGGAAATTACCCTCTCCGCAGCCGAACTTTTTCCTTCGCTGGCAGTCAAGGAGGCAGTCCATGAGCACGAGCACATCCAAGCGGGTTTTGCGTTATATCAGCCGCCTTGGGCTGAGAACGGGGCTGCAGGCGGCGCGAATGCACACCCGATCGGGCTCGGTGGTCCGGATGCAGCTGGCCGGGATCAAACATCCACTTTGGGCACGTGCGGGCACCTCCGATGTCGAAACCTTTGAGGAGGTTTTCCTGATGCGGCAATACGATCTGCCGTTTGCCGATTTTGAACCGAGGCACATTCTCGATCTGGGAGCGAATGTTGGCTACGCATCGGTTTACTTTGCCGCCCGCTGGCCGCAGGCGCGCATTCTGGCCGTCGAGCCGGCGACCAATAATCTCAGCCTTTTGGACCGGAACACCCGGCCATGGAACCACATCACCTGCCTGCAGGCCGCGGTATGGTCGCATCCGTCCTGGGTGCAGGTGGCCAACCCCAAAGATGCGCCCAACGCTTTTCGCATGAGCGAATCGCATGATGCCTGGAAAGAAAACATCCCGGCCTACACCATTTCCCAGTTGGCCGAACGCCAGGGGTACGGGCAGATCGATTTGTTGAAAATGGACGTGGAAGGAGCGGAAGCCGAGATATTCCAAAACGGCACTGAGTGGCTTAACCGGGTGAAAGTGCTGATCATCGAACTGCACGATCGCATCGTGCCGGGCTGCGCACAGGCCCTTTACAGCGCATTGCAAGGCTATCACTTCCAGCAGGAAATCATCGGGGGCAACCTGGCGATTGACCTGAGATAGTCACAGCCAGACACCTACTTTATTCCAAAGACACACCCCAGGGCGAACCTTGCGCCGCTTTTTCTGTCCGTTGCGTGTGTCCAGCCAACTTTGCCAGGAAACCATTGAACCCCGCGCAGCGGGATCATTCCAGCCAGGCATGAACAAGCCGGACACCTCCAGGAATACAGACATCGAGGTGCTCAGGGCGGTGGCGATCTCGTTCACGCTGTGCGCCCATTTGATCTGGGGCCTGCTTCCAAAAATCGGGAGCCTCGGACTAATGCTTCAATCCATGCTGCGGTTCTGGACGGGCGTTGATTTATTTTTCGGCATATCGGGATTCATCATCACCTGCTCGTTGATAAAAATAATGCAGGAGGAAAACCCCGCTGATGGAACGCCACGGCCGCGGGGCTGGCGTGATTTTCTCGAGGTGGCGATTCCCTTCTGGATCAGGCGGGTGTTTCGCCTGCTGCCTTCGGCCTGGCTTTGGATTTCAATCACCTTGCTTCTGGCGGCCACGTTCAATCTTCATGCGTCATTCGGCACTTTGCGCGACAACCTGCATGAAGCCGGGGCGGCCATCCTTAATTTCGCCAATTTTTATTATTACGAATGGTTCGCCAAAAATAATCCGGATTACGGCTCGTTTGGCGTCTACTGGAGCCTGTCGCTCGAGGAACAATTCTATCTAGTACTTCCCTTCCTGTTGTTTTTTGTCCGCCGGCAGTTTTTGGTGCCGGCGCTTCTGGCCGCCTTCCTTGCGCAAGTCTTTCTTCCCCGCCCCAACGGATTTGACCCGCACCACACATCATTACTGTGGTTTGTGAGAACGGACGCCTTGATTCTGGGTGTGTTGATTGCCTTTTGGAAGCAGGGTCGGAGCTACCAGCTCAGCGAGCCCCGTTTTCTTCGGCATGGCTTTCTCTCGATCCCGCTGGTCGGCTTTTGCATTTTGTTGCTGGCGACGGTTCCAGCCTCCCAGGAAGTCGCCCCCGTCTCAACCGGTCTCCTGGCGATCATCAGTGGCGGATTGGTGCTGATCGCCAGCTACGACAAAAATTATATTTTGCCACCGTCCCGCTTCAAGGCCGCGATGGTGTGGCTGGGGTCACGATCTTACAGCATCTATTTGATCCATGTGACGTGCCATTCGTTCATCATGGAATTAAAAAAGTCTGCCGGCATCGCCGAAGGAAGCATGATCTCCGTCGGGCTGACCCTGGCCTGCATCCCCATCATCCTTCTCGTGGCCGAGGCCAATTACCGGTTGGTCGAGACTCGTTTTAGGCGGATCGGACGGCACCTGGCCGATGGTTTTAGCCTTAAATTGACCGACAAAAGATTGGTCGAACGAGCGCAATGGGTGACAGAGTAAATTTTCCGCCTCGCGCCCATCGGAAGTTGGAACTCGCGGCCCCAATTCTGCGCGCCACGCCACAAAGGATGGGGTAAATTTACCCGCTATTTGGGGAACTCGCCGCGCCGGCCGGGGTCAAGGGCGGCACTAAACCGAAGCAACCCCTCCGGCCGGTGGCGGCTAAGCATAACCAGGAAAAAAATGGAAGCCGTTGAAACTATTTTTTCAGGGCAGAACACTCTCGCAGTGATTGTTCGCAGCTGGATCGACATCCCTGGCATCTCCTTTTTCACCCCGGGAAATTTCAGCCAGCAGCTGGCCTACATCCAGCACCCTTCCGGGAAGGCAATTGTCCCGCACATGCACAAAATCGTGCGCCGGGAAGTCACCCGGACCCTCGAGGTTTTGTTGGTGCGAAAAGGACGGCTTCGGGTTGATCTTTATGACGACAGTCAAAGTTATGTTGAAAGCCGGGTTCTTTGGGCTGGTGACGTGATTCTTTTAGTTTCAGGAGGACATGGCTTTGAAGCGCTGGAACCGGTGGAGATGTTCGAGGTCAAGCAGGGGCCTTATGCAGGCGACAGCGACAAAATCCAAATTGAAAGCGTGCCGCCCGACGAGATCCAAACCCAGGAAGAGGACGGTCATCCCGGTAAGCGAACCGCTTCTCAATGGAAACGAAAAGCGGTATTTGGCTGAGTGCATCGATTCTGGCTGGATTTCGTCCGAAGGTCCGTTTGTCGCCAGGTTCGAGCGCGCTTTTTCGTCCTGTCTCGGACGCGCCCACGGCGTGGCCGTGTGCAGCGGCACGGCGGCGATTGAAACCGCGCTCTATGCGCTCGGGGTCGGACCGGGCGACGAAGTGGTGATGCCCTCGTTCACAATTATTTCCTGTGCCCTGGCCGTGATCCGGCTTGGCGCAAAACCCGTGCTGGTGGACATCGATCCCGAGACGTGGTGCATGGACACGACCCAGGTCGCCACCCGCATTTCCCCGCGGACCAAGGCGGTCATGCCGGTTCACATCTATGGGCATCCGGTGGACATGGATCCTCTGTTGCGACTCCGTGAAAGCCACGGTTTCAAAATTCTCGAAGACGCGGCGGAGGTGCATGGCGCGGAATATTTCAGCAGGCAGCTTGGCGGTCGCTGGATCAAATGCGGCGCCATGGGCGACGCGACCGCCACAAGTTTTTACGCCAACAAAATCGTGACAACCGGCGAGGGAGGAATGGTGCTGACGGACAACTTCATGGCCGATGAACGCGCCCGTTCATATCGCAATCTATGTTTCCAACCCGGGCGGCGGTTTTATCACCAGGACTTGGGTTTTAATTTCCGGATGACCAATCTCCAGGCCGCCGTGGGACTGGCCCAGGTCGAACGCCTCGATGAGTTTCTCAAGATCAAAACAAAAATTGCAGGGTTTTACCGGCAACGGCTCGCCGGAATTCGCGGACTTCGCTTCATGCCGGTCAAACCGTGGGCAAAATCAGTTTATTGGGTTTATGCAGTCGAGCTCGATCCCCAACTCGGCCTCGATGCCATGACCGTCATGGAACGCTTGCGACAGAGAGGCGTGGCCACGCGGCCATTTTTTCTCGGACTGCACGAACAACCTGGGCTTCGCCGGCTGGGCCTTTTTGACGGTGAATTCCTTCCTCATACGGAAAAAGCCTCACGGCTTGGTTTTTATCTTCCCAGCGGGCTGACCCTGGAAGAAGCCTCGGTCGAAAAAATCGCCGCCGCGCTCCGTGATTCACTGAAATGAAAGCCGTGGCTCGCCCGGATTAAAGTGAGACCCTTATGCATCGCTATCGCATCGGAGTTTTTGGCTGGAAATCGGCCCCGGTGGACGGCGGATCAGACACGATCTTCCGCACGCTCAGGGAAAAACTTTCAGGACTCCATTCCAATGGCCTGCTGGAAATAGTACAGGTTCCCTGGCAGGCTTGGGATCATAAGCGGCGGCCGTTATGGTATCTCCGGCATAAAGTTTCCCGCTATTTTGGCGGGGTGGTTCCACCGGCCGATTTGCGGCCAGTGTGCCGCCGCTTCCGGCTGGATCTCGCTTATTTTGTGACTCCTTCATTTGCCCAGATCGACATCCCCTTTGTCTTTTCACTCTGGGACATTGGCCATCGTATAGTCCCGGAATTTCCAGAAATGCGCCGTGGTTCGGGTGATTGGAAACAACGCGAGGCACTCTACCGGCGAATGCTCGCCCAAGCCAGTTTTGTCGTGGTGGGAAACAATACCGGCGCAGCGGAGGCGCGTGAGTTGTTCGGGCTTAACGCCGGGCGAGTCATTGCGATTCCCTTTCCCAATCCGGATTTTTCTTCGATCGACGAAGTCCTTCCCTCCTGGATGCCCGCCCGGCCGTTCTTTTTTTACCCGGCACAAGGCTGGCCTCATAAAAACCATTATACTTTGCTGAAAGCGCTGTCCGTTTTATCGGACGCCGGCCAGACCTTGCCCGATCTGGTGTTTGTCGGTTCCGACAAAGGTAACTTTACTTACCTGAAATCAGTCGCTGCATCATTGCGCATCTCGGAGCGGGTGCATTTTGCAGGCTTCGTGTCGCGCGGCGAAGTCAAGGCTCTCTACCGTCGGGCCGTTGCCTTGGTGTTTCCCTCCCTGCTTGGCCCCAACAGTCTTCCCTCGCAAGAAGCCGCGGTCCTGGGCTGTCCGGTCATAATCAGTGATCTTCCCGGGCATCGCGAGCAACTGGGCGATGGCGCCTGGTACGTCCCGCCCCTGAGCGCCCAAGCTTGGGGTGAGGCCATGCTCAAGCTGATGACGAACACTGAATTTCGCCTCGCTCTTGCCGCGCGGGCCAAAGACGTGGTGGCAACCTACTCTGCCGAAGTTTATGTTTCACGCCTGACTGAACTTTTCGCTCGTCTGGTTGCCCTGCGCGCGCTCTGGGGTGACAAGCAGGCATGAGCCGAGGCCCATGGCACCAGCCTTTTTATTGGCGTCCTTTGCCATGCAAAAAGTCACCGTCCGCAACGGAACAATCAGGGTTCTTTTGCTGTTTGTGGTGTCAACGACAGGCCTTTCAGCGATGCGGATCCTTACGGATCCGTGGGCGAAACCAGCTCACCGGGCATCCTGACAAGGCACCCACCAAGGAAATTAACCAAGCTATGTTGATCATGAACCAACTCATATTGCAGGAGAATTGGAGTGTTTCCAAAGGAAAGTTAAAACAGAAATACCCCGGCCTCACTGACAACGACCTTGCCTATATTCTGGGCAAGGAGGACGAAATGATTGACCAGATTCAACGTAAGACCGGCGAAAGCCGTGATGAAATCGAAAAATATCTGCGCGAAGAATACCACGGCTGACCTCGCGCCAACCGCGCTGCCCTTCGGCCACGCGGTTTTAATTTTAATCCATCCAAAAAAACAAACCCCCGCCAGAAATCCGGCGGGGGCTGGGAAGTCACCGTCGGGATCAACGATCATGTCCCGCATGGACGGCTTCCGTATTCAGGCTGTGACTGAGTTCGGTCAGCCGGGCATCGGCGATCTCTTCCTCGTCCAGCGTGGTTTGCAGGAGCCGCTCGGCTTCATCGTATCCGAGCAGGCCGGCATAGGTCCGGGCACAGCCGTAACCGGCGATTTCGTAGTGCTCGACCCGCTGCGCCTTGGCGATAAGGCCGGCATCCTTGACCGCCGGGTCGGCTTTTTCGCTGATCCATTCGTCCGTCTCCATGATCAGCCCGGTGATGGCCTTGCATCTCCGGCCGCGGGCCGTCTCGTTGAGTCCGGCGAGAATGTGCTCCAAGCGCTGGGCATGGACTTTGGTTTGTTCGAGATGATCCTGAAAGGCGGATTGGAGCAACTCTTGGGCCGCGGCCTTGGCCATGACGGGGAGAGCCTTGATGAGCTGGGTCTCGGCGTCGTGGAGGTCGCGGAGTTCTTCGATGAAGAGGTCTTTGAGAGAATTAAATTTAGACATGAGTGTTTTTAATTTTGAGGTTTAATGACTGGCCTGACGGTTGAAGATCAACGCGCCGGCGGTTGCCTACAGGTTGTTGCCTTGGTCGAAGCCTTCGTTGTCGGCGAGCAGGTGCTCGATTTCTTCGCGCCGGGCACCGGTTATTTTTTGGATGCGACCGATCAACTCCTCTTCCTTGCCTTCGATATAGCGGAGATCGTTATCGGTGAGATTGGCATATTTCTGTTTCAATTTTCCTTTGGCGATATGCCAGTTTCCTTTCAGCGTTTGTGTATTCATGGCAGGCCTCCTAGTTAATGGTTACAGTTTGCCGCTTGAGATCCCCACGCGGCGCGAATAGCTGGGCCGATTATACCTCGGATCCTGCACAGTGCGTGCCATTCGGATGGCTCCAGCCACAACGCGCTTTGCAAAAGCAACATGAAAAATATTCGTGTGACTTGCACGAGGTGCCAGCCGTGCAAAATGAAAACAAGCCCGGATCGAGTCGTGAAGTTTGCACATCAGGGCATGAAATCGGCCATGAAACCATCAAGGCGGCGAACAAGGCTCGCCCCTGCCGACCTGCTAAGCAGAAAACGCCCGTGCGATCCAGGCACGAACCTGATCATCGGTCGCCACCGCTTTAAATTCGTGCTGGTGGCGTTCGAGAAATGTTGCCGTCACCGCCGGCAGCCACGGACAAAGCCCCGTCTCGAGAAAAAGGAGCGGATTTATCTGGCCGAGAAATTCTGGTGGGACGCGTGCCACCATCCCAGCCGGTGGTTTTATGAACAAATAGCCCTCTGGGAAGGCGGCCACCTCGGAGGTTGTGTCGAAGTCCCGCAGCACAGCAACTTCGCCCCAGCGGCCACGTATTTTTCTCCAGTGGTCAGGAACAAACAGGCTTTCCCGGCCCGCCAGCGGGAAAAGCGCAAACTCCACCGCCGCAATAGCCGGCTCATTTTCAAGGATCGCCTTGGACTCCGCGTCATGCCGCGGATCAGGATGGTAATCATGCGTGAAATTAAGGCCCACTTTCATCGGTCGGTCGAAACCCGGGATTTCCTCCGTCCAATAAAGATCACCGCCAAATGAATGCGGCCGCTCAACGATCCTGTCGCCGCCTGTGGCCAGCCACGAATCCAAACGTCGCAGGGCGGCTAAACGCAGCAACAACCGGTCCTTGTCTTCGTCCGGGCCATCAGCACTCAAATTGAAGGCCCGTAATGCGCGCCGGGCGCTGGTTTCGCCCAGCCGGTGGATTTCCGGCCGAAGTTGCCTCCATTCGTCGAGCAACTTCGGTTCAAGTTGGAGGAGATCCGGCGTCTCCACAAAAGGCCGCAACTGGTCGAAATAAATCTCCTGGGCAATGACCCGCCTGACCGGTTCGAGACAGAGAAACCGGCCCGGAAAATCATAAAAAAGCTGATCCACCTCCGGCTGAAATTCGGGTGATTTCATGATGATCATATTTTCAATCAATTTTTTCCCGCGGATACCGCGGATTATCGCGGATTCGGATGGGATTTTTAACCACTTATGAACACTGATGGGCGCTGATGGACTGAGAAATATTTTGGGAACCACTCATGCACACTAATCGGCTGCTAGAAAACCGTTCCGCTACGGCGGCACACGGCCGTTTCCACAGCCAATTCATATCCGCGCCAATCCGTGATATCCGCGGAGAAAACATGCATAAGTGCCTATAAGTGTTCATCAGTGGTTAGAAAACAAGCGGAGGGCTGTCCTCCACTTCCTCAAAAATTGAAACCAGGCCTTTTTTCACCTCGGCGAGATCATCCAGCCTGTTCTTGATAAACTTGCCAGCATCCGACACCCGGGTGCGGCCACTGGCCATGGCCCGATCCATGGCCCCGGCCACCTCCATCTCCTTTGCAGCTACGTACTCATTGGTGGAGTCATTATAGGCTGCATTCACCTTTTTGAGGTAATCATTGGGCTCGCCATGGTTTTTTTCATGGTCGGTATAATGGATTATCTGCCCCTCCCGGTAAGCTTTGTCGTAAAGATGGCTTTGCAGGGTATAAGGGCGGCCATGTTCGTCGCGCTCGAATGTGCATTCGCCCGGTGTGACCCAGTCATAGTCTTCATTGGCGGAACGTCCTCCCATGCTGCAGACCACCCCCTGCACCGTTGCCGAGATCTGCCGGTCCGAAAATTTTTCCAGAAGATGGATATAATCGGCCGAGGTGCGTGACGGGTGAAAACCATGAAGAAATCTTTGCCTCACAAGATCGGCTTCGACGCCCTCGAGGAAGGATCGGTCGGTTGCCTCCTGGCCCTGGGATGTTTGGCCCATGGACGCGCGCATATGATCATAGGTGGCGCGCTGCAGGGCGTAGTTGACGACCGTTGCCGCCCGCACCGTGGGTTCCTCGGGGATGTTGATCTGTTGGCGGAGAGGAACACTCGCATCGTAGTAAACCCGCTCCACCTCCCCTTTATCGGTGAGCTGCCGGCCCATCATGGCGTCCGCATAAGAATCCTTCGCTCCTTCGAGGGCCGGGTTCATTCCCTGGTCGAACAAATGACCCAGCTCCTCCGTTGCACGAGGGTCACCGCATGCCTTCATTTCTGCGGCAAAAATATCCCTCGCCTGCGCGAGGATGGGGCCAAATGGCTTTTCGTCGCTCAGCAATCTTTCATGGATGGTAAGAATTTGCGCCTGAATGGCATGCTGGAAAAGCTCGTCAACTTTCTCGTCCAATTCGCGGGTCCACGTGTAGACGAGACCTTTTTCATCATAAACCGCGCGCTGCGCGTCAGACAGGGCCGGCTCGGCGTGGATCACTTCGTAACGCCGATCCGTTGGACGCGGCATCAGGTAAAGTTTCGCCTGCTCCCCCTGGCCGGAAACGGAATTTAGCATCTGCTGCCGGTCAGAGACATCACCGGGAATCCGGATGCGAATCTCCTGCTCTGGGCCGGGCTCGTTGGTCGGGGAAGCAATCCAAAGCTGCTCATTGTTGGTAGGATCTGGCCGTTGCTCGGTAATGAGAAGTGGTTTGTTTGGCCCGTCCAAAACTGGCCGCGGCTCTTCTGAATTTTCAACGCCGTTTTCCGGGGCCGTTGTCATGGTTGATTCTCCTGCTTGAACCACCGCGGCGGCACCACCGCGGTCGCAATGAGGTGAAAGTCCTTTTTGAGCAGACTGAGCGCGCCGGCATTTTTAACCTCAATGCGAGGCCCCGCCTCGCCCGGCTCAAAGACATAACGCACAAGTTTCCGGCCGAGAAAGGTCACGCGGTGCTCATCCACTCTCACCTTCGCGCAATACCCATGAAAATATTTACCGAGCTGGGTGGCCCGGAAATGGAAAATGTGCGACGGATTGCCGGTGGGATATTCCAGCGGGTTCATCGAATATCGTCGTCCGGGGATTTTGGTGGTGATGATTTCGCCGGTGGCAAGGGAGTTGTCTCCACTGGCCCGGCCCGGCTGATGGCGATGGCCGGGGTGAGCGCGGCCTGGGGAACGATAATCCACCCGAGATCGTCGTCATAGATGACCACCGGCTGGCCGAATTCTTCCCCGAGACTTTCGGCTTCCTGCCGGGCCTTGGGTTCATCCGCCCGGTTAAAATATCCGGTCACGCGGATTTGATCCAAGTCGAAGAGTTTTCGCGCGGGAACGTGCCCGGCGGCGGTTTGCGAAACGGCTTCGCCGGGCGCAACCGTTCCCCAGATCACGCCGGGTGCGGCTTGTGGCTTGGGCACGTTTTCGGCCGGGATATAGGCGCGTTCCGGATTGTGCAGCGCTTCGATGTTCCAATGGCCTTCATCGACGAATACGTATTTGTACGTATCCTGAAAAGCCTCGCCCTTGTCGTTGATGTAGGCGGCCACGTGAACTCTTGCGACCCGCGGATTGGTATAAACCGGAAGGGGCGCGTCATCCAGCGCGGCTTTTTCCGCCGGCGGCATTGGCGGCGTTGCCACGACCGGGATTGAGGCGATCCCGGCTTCAGTTATGCGGACGGTTTCCGACCCCGGCTTGGTTTTTCGATGGATGCTCGCACATCCGGCGAGAAGTAAAACCAGGGTCGCGATGATCAATAGTGGGCGCATGGCCCAGTATAGCTGGCAATGTTCGCCGATCCGAAAAAAAATCAGGCACAAGCAGGGATTCGGGCGACAATTCGAGAAGGAATAATTTGTGCATCAGCCAGATTCAATTTTGGGGCAGAAACTGCCGCCAGTTTCAATATCTGCGTGATCACAATCTGGCGCATGCCCACCGCTTCAATTCCCAAGAGCCCTCCCTTTGCATCCAAATCAACCGCGATGTGCATGGCCGTGCAGGGACGAACTATGGTGCGCGCGACCTTTCCCTGCTTAAACCGCACGTAAACCGCGCCAACCTCGTTATCAACCTCGATGGTGGGCGTGACAGCGGAATTAACCATGATGTGGTCTGTGTCAGTCTTCATAATAAGCGGTGGCTAACCAACAGTCGGAACCTTTGATCTCAGCAACAACAACCATCGTCTTTTTTTCCACGGTCTTAAAGAATTTCATGAGATTACCCCCGTTATGTCCTTTATTCAATATTTGTCTCCGATCAGGGTATAAAACGGCATTTTTCACAAATTCCAGTGACAGATTCCTCTCACTCAGGCGCACTGCTTGATGATGAGTGACATGGAAGCGCATGGTACCCCTTTCGCTACAAGCAGTCTTGCTTCTGGATACACCCGCTAACCCGCTGGGTTCGTTGATACCAGTTTCTGCAACAAGTCCCGGAGTGCCGGCGGCAGCTGTGGGGAGAAACCGGACTGGGCCGGGGCAGCATCAGCCGGCTTTGGTTCCTCTGGTGGCTGGAAAATCTTTCCGGCGTTCAAATCCAGCGCCGAGGATAGTTGGATATAAGCCATCGTCCCTCTTTTGACGATCACGTAGGCAGGATAACGCTGATCCAGCATGGCCTGTTCACGGTTGAACGTATCCTGAAGCGCTTGCTGTCCCGCCGCAACCAGGGAATTTCGCCAGCTGTTTGGGTTTTGAATTAATGACGTGGTGAGGCCCAGAGTGCTCTGCGTGGTCACCTGCTGGGATTGGCCCAGCGTCTGCAGTGCACCGATGGCCGCCTCGTTTGCATACGGGAACAATTGCACCGCGGCCGGCTGCGGGACGTAGTAGCCGCGCACCCCGGCGCGGGCATCGCCATCGAGCGCGATCCCGTCAAGATGAAGCTCGGTGCCATCGGTAAAGACGATCGTGTTGGCCGAAATCGCGATCCGATCCGCCACATTCTTGGTCGAAGCCGAGCCATAAATTTTTGTGCCATAAGGCAGCCTGATCACGTCGCCGTTGAATTTGACGTTTTCTGCGACCTGCATCTCCACCATCCCGCTCAGGTCGAGCGTGGTGACGTTGGTTTGGAAAATCACGGGGATCAGCTGCCCTTTCGGCAAGAAATTTCCCGTGTCGAATCCGCTGGGCCTTTTCGCCGGCCCGGCCCCATCCTCCTCGCGCTTATAGACCGTCAAGGTCGCCACATCCAGACTGCCGGTCTGGACTTGCAGGGGCTGGCCCGTGCGCAGTGGCTCGCCCGCTTCGGCGTCTCGCGTTTCTTCGCCCGGGCCGGCCCCATCGGCGGAAATACCGGCCCCATGTTCATCGATCACCTCCGCGGCCTGCGGCCCTCCTGCCACCGGATATTTTTGCGCGATCGGCCCGGATTCATCATGGGGCGGTTCGCTTTGCGCGGTTGCCATCCGCACCGTATCGAGAAATCCCGCTCCGCCGGGCGATTCGGCAACGGCGGGTGGCTCGGGATGGGGATTTTCCACCCGCTCTGATTCCGCCATCGGGTTGGCGTCCGGCGAATTCAACGGGGCGACTGGGGTGAAATTTTCGCCTGCATTTACAGCCCTCCTGGTTTCCACTTTTGCCGCCGGCGCCTTCTGCGCCGACGCCGCGGCCGGAAGCGTGGTCGGGTATCCTTTCGGCCGCATGATCACAAAACCGAGCACCAAGATGAAAACAACCAACGCCAGATAAAAAAGAAAGCCCCAGCGGGAGGTATTATCCCGTGCCGACCGGATGAGCAGGCTGCGCAGAAATCGTTTGGTGGCCGGCTTCATGGAAATCAAGGATGCTGGAAAAATTACGGCGGTTGGGCGGCAGGGTTATCGGCGCGGAAATAGTTTTTGCACCGACGCCGCATCCGGTGGCAGCAACAGGCGCCAATCGTTATGGGGAGAAAGACGATAGCCCTGGACAAACAGCCAGATCGTGTCGCATTGGCCGGGAAAAAGCTGCGCGGCCACCTGTTGCGAACAGGTGATGGGTATCGTGGTGTTGGCGACCTTGAGGCCGATTTGGCCGGAATCCAGATTCAACACATTGCCGGTGTTGTTGGACCACTCGACCTTGAAGACCAGCAGGTCGCGGTCGGCGAATTGGCTGACGTCCACCAGTGTGACCGGCGAGTCGTTCCAGAAGACCGTCCGCCCAAGGGGAAGCGTTCGGAATTCCGGGATGGCCTGCCGGAAGGCGGGATCGAAACGCGCCCGCTCGATGGTTTTGATGGCGGCAACCGTATCGACCTCGAAGGGCTTCATGATCGGGGCGCTCGCGAGGGCGCCGTCAAAATCATCGGCATCATCTTCAAACGTGTAAGACCGCTGAAAGACCGGGTCGCCGGCATTAAGGATCTTCAGAAGAAACGTATAGATGCTGTCTCCCATTCGGATATTTAAATTGGTCATTCCCTCCGTGACAGTCGGATAGATATTCAACTGATTTTTTTTCGGATCGAAATCGACCTGGACGATCTTGCTGCCAATCTTGATGTCGTCGATTTTTGCGCCCTTGGGAAAATTAAGGCTCGTGACCATGAGCGGCTTCAAGCCGACGACTTCCACCTTGCCGGCGGAAAGGGAAACCGGGTCGGTGGTTGCGGCGGATGTTTCCGCGCGACCAAGCGCACCGGCCCCGAGGATCAACCAAACGATGGCACAGGTTATTTTCATGGTGTTTTCTCCGAGGAAAGCTTGACCGCTGCGGCCGCCATGGCGGTGAGATCGGCGGCAAAGAAATCCTTCTCCTTGATTTCAAAGATATCGTTCAGGCGCCAACCGAGCCGGTTTTCCGGCCCGCTGGGAAAATTGAAAAACTGCACCCCCCAATAAAACCGGTTGGAGACAACTCCATCCGGCGACCGGCTGGTCATGATGCCCTTCACCATGGCGCGCGCCTCAAAGGCGCTGCCCGTGACGATGCGAACGCCATCTTTCTCATCCACCGTGAACACCTGGACAAAGTCGCGCTGATCCTGGCGTTTATTTCCCGACATCTGGATCTGCAATTTTCGCGCACAGGCTGGGGTGAGATATCCTGTCAGTTCGGGCGCCGATCCGTTTTGGGTCCTGGTCAGTGCCGATTCGACAACATCGCGAACCAGCACGTTGAATCGTTCGCTGGTCATGCCAAGCGGCACAGTTTTCCCGGTGAGCGGCCGGTGCTCCGCGGTGAAACCCACCACGGGCGGAATTTGTCGCGCGCGGGCACAAAGTTTACCCAAGCCCGCCAGCAAAAAAAGAAAACCCAGCGCCTGGGCCGCGATCATATACAGGCAATAACGCCCAAAGTGGGCGCCGCGGGAAAGCGGTTCCTCGTCTGTCGGAATATCAATTAGGGGAAAGCTCATCGGGAAAGCGGCGGATCATCAGCCTTGGCGATCTCCTCGATATAAAAAGAGAAGGGGTTGACCGCAGATGGCGTGTTGGGCGTGAGAATGATTTTAGCCGCGTACGGAAAGCGCACGACCCCGCGCGCCGGCTCCTGTTGAAAGAAAAGTTCAAAGGCTCCCCGCACGAGCACGGACACCCGCTTTGAATCCGCGTCGAACACCAGATCATTGGGGTCGACTGCCGAAAGATGGAACGCCTGGCAGATTCCTTTTTTTCGCACGGCCTCGAGGTTCCGCGTAAATGCCATGTCCGCTGCGGCAATAAGATCCGGCGCAACCATTCCCTTGATGAAAGGCCGGAAGGCCGCACCGTCCGGCGTGAATTGATACAGGGCGGGAAGCGTGGCGTTGAGAAACAAGTTCAATTGGTCGTAGTCCGGCTTGATCCCCTCGCCCACCCACGCCTGCGTCGACTCGCGTAATGTTTTGCCACCATCAAAGGCGATGGGCGCGATTTTTGGCGTCAGAAAATAAAAGATCCAACTACCGCCGGCCACACACCAGATGAGCGCGGTCGAAAGCAGCATCCATCCCGCGGTACGGCGCGACCAGGCCGTGCGGCGCCACTCCTCACGGAGAACCTGGCTCTTGAGTCCACTTTTGAAGGACGAGGGACGCGGCCGGCCCACGGCCGCTGACAGTGCAACGATTGGTTGTGATTTATCCACATCCTATTCTAGCAGTGAAATCGGCGCTTCATGTTTTTATTTCACAGGGCCTGTCTCACGCCTTTGGCCTCGCGCCTCGCTGCCACCGGCAGCTAAAGCCGGCGCCTCACGGCAGGGCCGAGAGCGCGCTTTCGCGGGTCGCGCCCATCGCGACGGCGTTGTTCAAAGCCGCCTCGTGATTGATCACGCCGGGGAAACTTCCGTTGCTTTTCATCCAGCCTTCGACTTTCTGCCCAAAAATTTCCGGGTTCTCCTCGGCAATGATCTGCCTGACCTCAATGGGATTTCCCGGCAGGCACATCACCACCGGGACCGGCCGGCCATATTTGGTGAAGGCGAGGTTCACGTAAACCACGGCATGGAGACATTGTGCCAGGCTGCGTTTCAACGCGGCTTCCGTCATGCTTTTCCCGGCCACGGTGAAAAGACGGATCAGGCTGTGCGCGATGCTGCCACCGTGAATCGTGGTGATAACGGGTTCGCGCATGCCGGCGAACTCCAGGCAGGTGCGCAGCGCCAGCACATGCCGGATTTCACCGACGAAGAGCGCATCCATGTCGGAGCGTAAAAGATCCTCGATACTGTCATCCAGGGCCGCCTCGTCGCGGAAATTGCAGGGCAAGTGTGAAATGATGCCCTCGCTGGGAGTCAGCACATACTCCACCGGATCCTCGAGGGTCACGAGATGACGGTTGGCCCTGGTCCAGGATTCGGCGAGGCTTGCGGCCAGCGTGGTCTTGCCCGAGCCCATCGGGCCCGTGACCAGCACCAGGCCCTCCGGCTTTTCCGAAAGATAGCGCTGTGTTTCGGGACTGTGTTTCAGCACTTCAGCCAGCGACGGAGGGCGGTTTTCCTGGACGCGGATGGCGATGTGGTCGCCCTGCTCCGTGTTGAGGAGTTGCACGCGCACCTGCACCCGGCCCGCCCGGTACATCACCGTCCGCTGGTGTTCGCGCCGGCCCGGCGCAGACGATCGCTCGTCCCCGATTTTTTCTTTGATAAGCAGCGCCTTTAAGTTTTCTGAGGAAAATATTTCCCGCACCCGGGATTCATCATCGGTAAATTTGCGCCATTTCTGGGCCGCGAGCAGCTCGCCATGGGAACGGTAATAAAGATGCCCCCGGCTGAAATGCAGGTCGGTTGTTTTTTGTTCGGCGGCGACGGTCAGTAACTCGGCGATGATCTCGTCGGTGAGAGTGACCGGGATTTCAGGAAATTCACTGATAACGCTGGTATCGCGCATGGAATGAAGCTGGTTGAATTTTTAAGGATGCGGACCTTGTCGGGCATGTGAATACAATATCCATTGACTTGCAATTACTTGGCTGGCCGTCAAGGCGTCTCTTGCGTCGGCCAAATAGTTCTCATCGCCCCAGTATAGCAGGGAAAATCCAGCGGTTTTAAAAAATCAGCTCATTTTCGGTTTAAGTAGATCCACGCCGGGCGAAATTGTCATTCCGAGCCGGGCGAGGAATCTTTGCTGTTCTTGTCTATTTCAATTTTGGGGATGTCAGATGACGTTGACGTCGATGATGATCACGCCCGGCCCTCGCGCTTGTAGCGGTTTATTTGCTCCTCGGTCACCCGGATTTTCAGACGGGAGCGAAGTTCCCTGGCTTCCTTGAGCAGCTCTTCCACGGGATGGCTGTTCGGCGTGAGGGCGGATTTGCGCTTCCGGCGGACGGACTTCGGCTGGTGTACGATATAGGGCGCCGCAGGCTCCTGCACCAGAACCTCGGCGGGAATTTTGAGCCCGTGATGCAGCGCCCGAATCATGCTGAGACTGAGTGGGCGCTTCCGGTTCATCACTTCGGAAACCTTGCTTTTGCTTTGGAGATAGGGCCGTAGGTCAGTCGGACTAAGGCCAGCCTGTTCCATGCGAAAGCGAATCGCCTCGATGGGGTCGGGCGTGGCAATGGGAAAATGATCCTCCTCGTACTTCTCGACCAGCAGGGACCAAAGCTCGAGTTCGGCCTCGTCGGGAGAGGACTGGGCCATCAGTCGTTCAACATGAGCGAGTGCAGCCTTGTAGTCGTGCTCGGTTTTGAGGGCTTTGGCTTTCATGAATGAAAAGGGTTAAACGGTCGTGTCATCAATCTTCTCATAGGTGGCGTGCGTGCCAATGAAGCGGATAAAAACAATGCCGGTGTTGTAATGGAGGTGAACGACGAGGCGGTAGGCATTGCCTTTGATGTTAAAAACGACGCGGTTACCGGGCAGGGCATCGGCGGATCTGTAACGGGCTTTGATATCGGTAAAAGACTTCCAGTGAGCGACTCGGGTCTCGTGAAACCATGACTTCAGCGGCTGTTCCGCATCGGCGTGCTTTTCCCAAAAGTCCTTGAGGGTCTTGCGGGAGATGACACGCATGCGTTGAACCCAATGTTCCCAAAAAGGGAACCTCGTCAAGTCCTTAAGCTTTTATCGGGCGTAAAGCCCGACCTACAAGACCCCGGACGGTGCGTTAAGGATGATGCACCCTACCCCGTCTGCCAGTTCAACCCAGCAACTTTTCGTAAGCCGCCGCGTCCAGCAGTGCATTCGCATCGGCAGGGTTGGCCAGCTTGAGCTTCAAAACCCAGCCGGCGTCGTAGGGCGATTGGTTGAGGGTCTCGGGCGCGCTGTTCAGCGCGTCGTTCACGGCCACGACCGTGCCGGCCACCGGCGCGTAAAGGTCGCTCGCGGCTTTCACGCTCTCGACCACGCCAAAGGTCTCGCCCGCCTTGAGGGCCGCGCCGACCTTGGGCAGTTGCACGTAAGTGATGTCGCCGAGCGAATTCTGCGCGTAATCGCTGATGCCGACGGTCGCGGTGCCGTCGCCCGCAGGCTTCAGCCATTCGTGGGATTTCGCGTAACGCAGATCGGACGGGACGTTGCTCATGGGGATTTTTTTAGTTCGACGAAGGGAGGCTTGGCCAGACGCAAATCGATTTTTGTGCCGCGGATATCCACCGCCAGCGGTGACGCGGCTGCCGCAGTCTCGACGAGCGCGGAGCCGATGGCTTCGTTGAGCACGGGCGAAAGCGTGCCGGAAAGGACCTTGCCCACGATCGCACCGTCGGATCCGAGCACGGGCGTGTCGGCGCGCACGATGCGGCGGTCGCCGGTCTTGAAAAACACGACCTGACGCGGCGCGCCGGCTTGTTTTTCGGCGACGAGCGCGGCCCGGCCGATGAAATCCCCGCCCTTGTCGAGCTTGACCGTCCAACCGAGGCCGGCCGTGAGCGGAGAGATGTCCTGGGTGATTTCGTGCCCGTAGAGCGGATAGCCCGCCTCGAGCCGCAGGCTGTCGCGTGCGCCCAACCCAACCATTTCGAGCCCGTGCGGCGCGCCAGCGGCGAGCAGCGCGGTGGCGAGTTTTTCCGCCTCGCCCGCCGCGTGATATAGCTCGAAGCCGTCCTCACCCGTGTAGCCGGTGCGGCTGATGATGCACGGCACGCCCGCGACCGCGCCTTCCGTGAAATGGTAGTATTTAACTGTATCGAGCTTCACCGTGGTGAGCGGCTGCAGGATGGCCGCGGCGCGCGGGCCCTGTAATGCGAGCAGCGCGTAGTCGGCGCAGCGGTCGGTGATGGTCACATCGAACTTCGCGGCCTGCTCGCGGATCCACGCCAGGTCCTTGTCGATGTTGCCGGCGTTGATGCAGAGAAAAAAGTCCTCCGGTCCGCGCATGTAAACGAGCAGGTCGTCCACCACGCCACCGTTCGCGTAGCACATCGGCGAGTAGAGCACACGGCCGGGAAAGAGTTTGGCGACGTCGTTGGTGACGAGGTGGTTCAAAAATTTCGCCGCAGCCGGCCCGCGCACATCGACTTCGCCCATGTGGCTCACGTCGAACAGGCCGGCGGCGCGGCGCACTGCAAGATGCTCGGCGAGGATGCCTTTGTACTGCACCGGCATTTCCCAGCCGGCGAAATCCACGATGCGTCCGCCGTGCGCCACGTGGAAGGCGTGCAGGGGCGTGCGTTTCAATTCACTCATGCCGCAGATTGCGGGGGCAACCTGATTCCAGGCAAGGACGTTTTCGATTGGGAAAAATAAATTAGAATGCGGATGACACGAATAAGCACGGATATCTCCAACTTCAAACATGCTCGCTACCCGCTACTCACTACTCGCTACCTTCTGCGCCCCTCACTTTGTTGTTCGCAAATCGCCGCCCACCCTTACACTGGGCGGATGTTTTGGATCATCGTTACCGCGCTCGTCACCCTCGTTGTTTCGGCGGCCTGCTCGCTTTTCGAGGCGATGATCCTCAGCACGACCGTGGCCGAGGTCGAATCGCTCAAGAACACGGCGCCCGTCCGCGGCCAGCAGCTGGAAAAGCTGCGCGCTGAACTTGACGAAACGCTCGCGGCGCTGCTCGCGCTCAACACCATCGCCACCACGCTCGGCTCGGTCATGGTCGGCGCGCTCGCCGCGCGGCAGTTCGACAATATGTCGCTCGGCCTCATCGTCGGCGCCCTCACCCTCGTGATGCTGGTGTTTTCCGAGGTAATTCCAAAAAATATCGGCGTGGCCTACCGGCGGGCGCTGCAGCCGGTCGTGGTCATCCCGCTCGCGGCGCTGCGGCGCGCGCTCAGCCCGGTCACGTTCCTCAGCAACCTGCTCGTGCGGGTCATCATCCGCGAGGCGCCGAGGGCCCACAAATCCGATGAGGAAATCATCCTGCTGGCCGAACGCGGCGCGCAGCAGGGCACGCTGACGAAGAGCGAATCGAACATCATCGCCAACGCCCTCTCGCTCGACGACGTGCGTGTGAGCGAAATCATGACCCCGCGCACGGTTGTCACCGCGATGCGCCGCAACGCCACCGTGGGCGAGGTGTTCCATGAATATCCCAACCTCCCTTTCGGCCGCATGCCTGTTTACGGCAAAAACCTCGACGACATCGCCGGCCTCGTGCGCCGGCGCGATTTGCTCAAGGCCAAGGCCAACGACCAGGATTTCGAGCTCGTCGAGAAAATCATGCAGGAGGTTCATTTCATTCCCGAAACCGTGACCGTGGCCAACGCGCTGCAGGTTTTCCTGAAAACGCACCAGCAGATGCTCGTAGTCGTGGATGAATTTGGTTCGACCTCGGGCGTCGTCACGATGGAGGATGTGATCGAGCACCTGCTCGGCCGCGAGATTTTCGAGAAGGACGACATGGCGGTGGACATGCGCGAGCTCGCCCGCTCGCGGCTGCAAAAACAAGCGCGCCCGCGCCGCCCGGGCGAAAGCTCAGCCACACCCTTCCCGCCGCCGGCCAAGCCGTGAAGAACGGAACCAATCGTTATCATTCTCGTAATCGTTCTCGTTCTCTAAATTCGAATTGATAACGAGAACGATTAAGAGAACGAGGATGATACTATCCTGCCACTTGATACCTGATACCTGTCACTTCTTCCCCTCGCCTGATGCCTTCCGCCTCCCACCTCTTCCTCGCCTACTGGGTCGATAATTTCAGCCCGTTTGCCGTCCGCTTCACGGACAATTTTGGCATCCGCTATTACGGGCTGGCCTACCTGCTCGGCTTCATCGTCGGCGGTTTGCTGCTCTATCGTTACGCGCGCGCCGGGCGCTCGCTCTTGCCGGCGGCGAAAGTCGCCGACCTCGTGACCGCCCTCGTGATCGGCGTGCTCATCGGCGGACGGCTGGGCTCCTATCTTTTGTACGGCGGCTGGCGGCGATTTTCCACCGACCCACTGGAGATTTTTCGCGTCTGGGAAGGCGGCATGGCCAGCCACGGCGGTATGATCGGCGTGGCCCTCGCGCTGGCGTGGTTCGCCCGCGCGAACAAGATTTCCTTTCTGCACCTGGGCGACCTCATCGTCTCGGTCGCGCCCGCCGGGCTGTTTTTCGGCCGCATCGCGAACTTCATCAACGGCGAGCTGTGGGGGAAAATGACCCGGATGCCCTGGGCGGTGATTTTTCCGCTGAGCGCGCCGGACAAGCCCATTGGGCTGATTCCACCGCGACATCCGTCGCAGCTTTACGAGGCGGCACTCGAAGGCGTGCTCCTGTTTGCGTACCTGCAATGGCGGTTCTGGAAAAGCGACGTTGTGCGCACGCGGCCCGGCCGGCTGGGAGGAGAGTTTCTCGTCGGCTATGCGCTGGTGCGAATCTTCTGCGAAATTTTCCGCGAACCCGACGAAGGCGTCTCGCTCATCCTCGGCCTGAGCCGCGGGACGTTTTACTCGCTGTTTCTGATCGTGATCGGCACGGTGCTCATCCTGCGCAAAGGCCAGCCGATCGACGGCAAAGAAAAACTTACAGAGCCTCGCGTTTCAAAATAGCGCTTCGAGGTGGAGCGGCTTAACCTCAATACGCACTTAGCGCGTTGAGGTCAACGCGCTCCATCCATTACCTCAATAAAAGTTGCGCCCAGCGCCGCCTAGCTTCTTACAAGATATATGCCGATGCCCCTTTCGTTCGGTTTCCGGTCTTCCCGGCCAATGAGCCCTGGCCTGAAGTTCTTTTTCAGCAGGATTTTCCCGTTACCATTTATTCTAGTGGGTGCAGTGGTCTTTTTCATTGGCGTCCGGAATTTTAATCGGGCGCGTGAAAGCGTTTTGTGGCCAACCGTTGAAGGACGTGTGGCTCATTCGGAGATGACGATATCGTGGCCTCACGCTAACGATTCCCACCAATCCAATACTCCGACCTACGGGGCGGAAGTGTTATATAAGTATCAGCTTTCCGGGACGACTTACTCTTCGAATCGCGTTGGATTCGGAGATTATGAATCGGGCGATCCATCCCATGCGCAATCGATTTTGAATCGTTACCCCCGTGGAATTTCCGTCCAGGTGCACTATAATCCTCAATCACCCGAGCTTTCCGTCTTGGAAACAGGCGTACACGGCGCGACGTATTTCCTTCCGATTGGCGGCCTCCTGTTTTTTGTGGCGGGATGTATTATGCTTTGGGGCTTGCCTAAACTTTTCCGCCAAATGCCGGCCCAAGCGCCGAGTAGTGATAGTGCGGGCTGAGGCACAGGATCCTTACGCATTTTCACGGTCTGCTTTTTTACTCACCGCGAAACGCTTATAGATTCCCTCCACGCCAAGGATGTTCTTGGCGTCACGGGCGCATCGGCCATGCTGGGATGGTATTTCCATGTCGCCCGATCCGTCTTCCGCCCAAATCCCCCCGGCGCTCGCCGAGCCCGAACAGCGCGAGATCACCCGCCTTTGCATCGAGACGGGACTGCTGCTGCTGCAATACGGTGCGGAAAGCGCGTTGGTCGAATCCGTCACCCGCCGGCTGGGATCGGCGCTGGGCGTTGAACGCGTCGAGGTCGCGATCATGGCCAACGCCATCACCCTCACCTCGCTCAGCGGGGATCACTGCATCACGACGGTGCGGCGCAACGAGGAACGCGGCATCAACATGCACGTGGTCACGGAGGCCCAGCGGGCCGTGCTGGCCGTCGAGGCCGGCGAATTGGACCGCGCGGGCTTCCGCCAGCGGCTGGAATCGATCCAACCTTTGCGTTATCCGCGCTGGCTGGTGGCCTTGATGATCGGGCTTTCCTGCGCGTGTTTCGCGCGCCTGGCCGGGGCAGACCTGCCGGGCTGTGCGCTCACCTTCATCGCCAGCACGATGGCAATGTTGGTCCGGCAGGGGTTCGCCGCCTTGCATTTTAATCCACTTGTGACGTTTTTTGCCGCGGCCTTCGTCGCCACCTCGGTGGCCGGGCAGGGCCTGGCCTACCAAATCGGAGAGTTTCCCAAACTCGCCATGGCCTCGTGCGTGCTCCTGCTCGTGCCGGGCTTTCCCATGATCAACTCGATTGCCGACATGGTGAAAGGCTACATCAACACCGGGCTCGCGCGTGGCATGATGGCGGTGCTCCTCGGCGGCGCGACCTCGGCCGGCATCATGCTAGCCATGACCGTCTGGCATTTCCCCGGGATCGAACTGGTGGCAAATTCCACCGTCCCCGGCCATGGGCTGATTCAGCTTTTGCAAACCATGGCACTCGCGGCCGTGCCGGCCGTCGGTTTTGCCCTGGTTTTCAATGTGCCGACCCACGCACTCGGTTATTGCGCGGTCGGCGGTGCGATCGGGCGCGGACTGCGTTACCTGCTTGCGCCCGGGATCATGCCGATCGAACTCGCAACCTTTGTCGCAGCGGCCGTCGTGAGCCTGCTGGGCGTGTACATCGCGCAGCGGATGCGCGCCCATCCCAAGGTCTTCACCGTCGCGGCCATGATCCCGATGATTCCCGGCGTGCCGTTTTTCACCGCGCTGACCGCGGTGCTGGAAATCCAGCGCAACGGCCTCACTCAAGATCTGCTCTCGACGGCCATTAACTCCGGACTGCGCGCCGCCTTTATTGTCGCCGCGCTCGCCATCGGCCTCGCCGTTCCCGGCTTGCTTTTCTACCGCCGCAAGCCGGTGGTCTAACAAAATCTTTCTTTTCACCGCAGAGCTCGCGGAGACCGCCGAGGGTTTGCCACAAATCAAGGCATGGTCCCATCCCCGTCCGCCCGGCCAAGCGACGGCATGGACCGGCTCCACCAATTACCTTGCCGGTATATCGTACCTACGTCGGGTTGGTCGAGCGCATGGCCCTGCGGGTCGATTTCCTTAACTTCAAAACCCGGATAGACCGCAAACACACGCCCATTCACACCGAGGGCAATCGTCCGCTTGATGGCACCAGTGGTAAACCGATCATATTTTAAAACACAGACAAACTGTTCATTGTAATAAACAGCAACCTCTTTTAGTTGCCGTTTGTCGTCGTAACTATAGCGGGATTCCTTGGTCCCGCCACCGGGCCATTGATATCTCTCTGCCATAATAAGATCGTCGGTATATTCATCTGCACCATACCACAGTGCGTTCTGGCTATAAATGTCCCTCCGGAGAATTTCCCCGGAATCATCATGCGTGACTCTAGAAATGATACGCAGCTCATTATTCACAAATTTCTTTTGAGACTGAATGAGGCCGGTGCTTACATTGAATTCATCATCGTAGCATACTGTTCCGCTCACATAGTCTCGACTATGCACCAGGATACCAGCCGGTGAATAATAGTTTACCACGCGGTCGCCTTTGGGTTTTCCAAGGGCATCACACCAGATCTCTTCAACGTAGTCAGAGTCAACTGTCCTAACCAGGTATTGAGCCAGCTCGCCGGTGAGGGTGAATTCGTCAACCCGAACCCGGTCGCCGTGGTCGTTGCGTTGAATTCGGTTCCGGCTGATCGTTTCGCCATTGGCCGCAACCGTGGCAAAGCCGGTTGGGAGCTTGGCGTCCTTTTCAAATTGATAGATCGTCTCGGAAGTCATCTTCCCGTTCACCTGCCGGACCACCTGCGTGACCCGGCCCAGGCCATCGGTCGTAACATCGACGCACTTGGTAGGAGTTTTTGCGCCGGCCGGTATTTCACCGGCATAGAGATAATCGCCTGACCGGGTGGATAGCTCGTAGAGGTAGCGATGCACGTCGGCCGAAGCCTGCGAAACGCCCCACCCCAATGCCGCGGAGCAGATGGCGACCTGCATCAAGCCAATTCTCATCAGATCATTCTTCGCGAAATCCACCCATAGGATCAATGCCTAACTCGCCCTTTACCGCACATGTCCGAAAATGTTTTACCGCAAATCAAGGCATGGTCCCGTCCCCGTCCGCCCGGCCAAACGATATCGTGGTGGGCCGGCCCCACCAATTACCTTGTTTGTATATCGTACCGACATCGGGTTGGTCGTAGGAATGGCCCTGCTGATTGACCATATCAATTTCAATATCCGGATAAACCGCATACACCTGTCCCTTGGCACCCAAGGCAATCGTCCGCTTGATGGCACCGGTGGGGAGCCGATCATACTTTAAAATACAGATAAACTGTTCATTATGATAAAAGGCCACTTCTTTTGGCTGCCGATCATCGCCATAACTATAGCGGGAATCCCAGGTCGCGCCACCGGGATTTGTATATTTCCGCACCCTGATGAGATCGTCGGCATATTCCCACACACCGTACCACAGATCGTTTGCGCTGTAGACATCCTCCCGAAGGATTTCACCGGAGGCATCGTAGGCAATTTTCGTGAAAAAATCCAGCTCATCATTTCTGAACTTCCTTTCAGACTGCCTGAGACCACTACTTGCATCATACTCATCATCACGGTATACTGTTCCGCTCACATAGTCTCGACTACGCACCAGGATGCCAGCCGGTGAATAATAGTTTACCACGCGGTCGCCCTTGGGTTTTCCAAGGGCATCATAGGACAACTCTTCAACGTGGTCGGAACCGACCTTCCTGATCAGGTATTGAGCCAACTCGCCAGCAATGGTGAATTCGTCAACCCGAACGCGGTCACCTTGGTCGTTGCGCTGAATTCGGTTCTGGCTGATCGTTTCGCCATTGGCCGCAACCGTGGCAAAGCCGGTTGGGAGCTTGGCGCTCGCCGAAAATTGATAGATCGTCTCGGAAGTCATCTTCCCGTTCACCTGCCGGACAACCTGCGTGACCCGGCCCAGGCCATCGGTCGTAACATCGACGCACTTGGTCGGGGGTTTTACGCCCGCCGGGATTTCGCCGGCATAGAGATAATCGCCTGACCGGGTGGATAGCTCGTAGAGGTAGCGATGCACGTCGGCCAAGGCATGGGCAGCCATGCCCCAGCCCAACGCCACGGAGCAGATGGCGACCTGCATCAAGCCAATTCTCATCGGATCAGTCTTCGCAAAATCCATCCGCAGGATCAACGCTTAACTCGCCTTTTACCGCGCATACCCAAAAAGGTTTTTCAGGAGATCAAGGCATGGTCCCGTCTCCGTCCGCCCGGCCAAACGATATCGTGGTGGATCCGCTCCACCAAATACCTTCCTTGTATATAGTGCCCAGCTTGGGGTGGTCAAGGTCATGGCCCTGTTGGTCGATTTCTTCAACCTCCAGAACTGGGTACACGGCAAATACCTGTCCATTCGGACCCAAGGCAACAGTCCGCTTGATGGCACCGGTGGAAAACCGATCATATTTTAAAACACACACAAACTGGTCATTGTAATAAATCGCAACCTCTTTGGCTTGCCGCTTTTCGTCGTAGCTAAAGCGCACCTCCGCGATCCTGCCACCGGGCCATTGGTATTTCCTCACCAGCAGGAGATCGTCGGCATATTCCCACATACCGTACCACAGACTATTCGAGCTATACATATCCTCCCGAAGGATTTCACCGGAGGTATCATAGGCCGTTTTCGTAAAATAACTCAGCTCATCATTTCTGAATTTCCTTTCAGACTGCCTGAGACCACTACTTACATCATACTCATCATCATAGTATACCGTTTCGCTCACATAGTCTCGACTACGCACCAAGAGGCCAGTCGGAGAATAGTAGTGCACCACGCGGTCGCCTTTAGGTTTTCCGAGGGCAGTATAGGTTGTCTCTTCAACGTTATCAGAACCGACTTTCCTGATGACATATTCAGCCAGCTCGCCGGTCATGGTAAACTCGTCAACCCGAACGCGGTCACCTTGGTCGTTGCGCTGAATTCGGTTCTGGCTGATCGTTTCGCCATTGGCCGCAACCGTGGCAAAGCTGGCCGGGAGCTTGGCGTCCTTTTCAAATTGATAGATCGTCTCGGAAGTCATCTTTCCGTTCACCTGCCGGACAACCTGCGTGACCCGGCCCAGGCCATCGGTCGTAACATCGATGCACTTGGTCGGGGATTTTACGCCCGCCGGGATTTCGCCGGCGTAGAGATAATCGCCTGACTTGGTGGATAGCTCGTAGAGGTAGCGATGGACATCGGCCAAGGCATGGACAGCCATGCCCCACCCCAACGCCAGGGAGCAGATGGCGACCTTCAATAAGCTAATTCTCACCGAGTTGTTCATCATGGAATCCATCCACAAACCCTAGGTTTTTACTCCGGACAAACTAAAAGGCCAGCAAGGGATTTGCGTTATTCATTCCCCCCAGTTCTCATAAACTGACTGCGCGGCTCTGTCTCACACCACCGTGCCACTGGGGATGATCCCGCCTTTGGGCACGACGAGAACACCATCGCGAATGACGATGCCATGGGCGTAGTTGCCGTCAGCCTTGCCTTCGGGGGATAGCTTCACGTCGTCGCCAATGCGGGCGTTCTTGTCGATAATGGCCTTCTGGATGCGGACGTTTTTGCTGATGCCGACGTGCGGCCGGCCGGCATCGGCATCGGCTTTGAGTTCCTCGGAGGTTTGATAGGCGTCGGCGCCCATCATGACGACATCTTCCAGGTGCGTGTTTTCGCCGATGAACGAGCGGATGCCGATGACGCAGCGCTTGAGCGCATTGGCCGTGAGGATGGAGCCGTCGCCGACAATGACATGGTCGAGGGAGCAACGGTTGATCTTGGCCGGTGGCAGGAACTGCAGCGACGTGTAAATCGGCTTGGTGGCGTGGAAGAAATTAAACGGCGGGACCGGCTGCGCGAGGGCGAGGTTGGCCTCGTAAAAAGCGCGCACAGTGCCGATGTCCTCCCAGTAGCCTTCAAAAATGTAGGAAAAAAGGCGCGCGCGGCCAAGCAGGCCGGGGATGACCTCGCGGCCAAAATCGGTCATGGCATTGTCGAGCGCGGCAGCCAGCGTATCCCGGTTGAAGACATAGATGCCCATCGAGGCCAGGCAGTGCTTCTCGCCGGCGGGAGTCGTGGTGAGGCGACGTTCGATATTATCGCTGAGCGCAAGGCCGGCGATGACGGCGGAATCCTTCGGCTTCTCGACAAACTGCGAGATGGAGAGATCGTCGGCCACGCGCATGACCCCGAGGCCCTCGACCTGGGAAATCGGGATGGGCTTGGCCGCGACGGTGACATCCGCGCCGGTGGCGATGTGCTGCTCGATGATCCGGCGAAAATCCATCCGGTAGAGCTGGTCGCCGGAAAGGATCAGGACGAGGTCGTGCGGAAAAGTGCGGAAATGGATGAGATTGCGCCGCACGGCATCGGCCGTGCCCTGGTACCAATTTTCGCTCTTGTGCGTCTGCTCGGCCGCGAGGATGTCCACAAAGCCCCCGCCGAAGGGATCGAAGCGAAAGGCGTTCTGCACGTGGCGGTGCAGCGAGGCGGTGTTGAACTGTGTGAGCAGGAAGATGCGGTTGATGTCGCTGTTCAGGCAGTTGCTGATGGGGATATCCACCAGCCGGTACTTGCCGGCGAGCGGCACGGCGGGTTTGCAGCGCTCCTGGGTGAGCGGATGGAGGCGGGTGCCACGGCCGCCGCCCATAATGACGGCGAGGACGGATTTGGTGTGATTCATCGCAAAGTTGGAAAGTTAGCTTGCAAGCTTGCACGACGTTTGTCGACACGAGTAGTTTCGCCAGACAAAAAAGCAAAATCATGTGTGGCATCGTCGGATACGTCGGAAAACAACACGCGGCAGGCATCCTGCTCGAGGGCTTGAAGCGCCTCGAATACAGGGGATATGACTCGGCGGGCCTCGCCGTGCAGCAAACCGGCGGCTTCGCCGTCGTCAAAAAGACCGGCCGCGTGGACAACCTCGTGCAGGAGGCCAAGCAGCACCGGCTGACCGGCAACACCGGCATCAGCCACACCCGCTGGGCCACCCACGGCGGCGTGACGGAAGCCAACGCCCACCCGCACGTCAGCAGTGACGGCAAGCTGGCGCTCATCCACAACGGCGTCATCGAGAACTATGCCGCCATCAAAAAATTTCTCCTGACCAAGGGCTATACGTTCAAGTCGGAGACGGACACCGAGGTGCTCTGCAACCTCATGGCCTACCACTATGCGAAAGAGCCGGCCGGAACCAACGGCCACAGCCGTTTTCTCGAAAGCGTGCGCAAGACCCTGCGCCACACCGAGGGCACCTACGGCATCGCCGTCCTCTGCACCGAGGCACCGGATCAAATTGTCGGCGCGCGCAAAGGCTCGCCGCTCATCCTCGGCGTGGGCGACGGCGAACACATCATCGCGAGCGACGCCTCCGCGCTGATCAGCCGCACGCAAAACGTCGTCTATCTCAAAGACGGCGAGCTCGTACACCTCACCCCGCGAAATTTTTCCATCACCACGCTCGACCAGGCCGATGTCTCACCGGTCGTGGACAAAATCACCTGGGCTGTCGAGGACGCCGACCTTGGTAACTACGCGCACTTCATGGAAAAGGAAATTTTCGAGCAGCCGCAGGCGCTCGAGAATGCCATGCGCGGCCGCTTCAGCGAGGATGGCAGCACAGCCAACTTCGGCGGACTCAACGTCACCCCGTCGGAATTCAGCCAGATCGACCGTTTCGTTTTCTGCGCGTGCGGTTCCGCCTGGCACGCCAGCCTCGTGGCCGAGCACCTCATCGAGCGCTTCGCCCGCGTTTCGGTCGAGGTCGATTACGCCTCGGAATTCCGCTACCGGAACATGCCGCTTTTCCGCAACACGCTGTTTTTCGTCATGAGCCAGTCGGGCGAGACGATCGACACGCTCGCGGCCATGCGCGAGGCCAAGCGCAAGGGCTATCGCGTGCTCGCCATCAACAACGTCGTCGGTTCCACCATCGCGCGCGAGTCCGACGGCGGCATCTACCAGCACGCCGGCCCGGAAATTGGCGTGGCCTCAACCAAGGCCTTCACTTCCCAGCTGCTGCTCGGCGCGATGGTTGCGCTGTACGTCGCCCGCATGCGCGACATGAGCTTCACCGACGGCGTGCAATTCGTCCACGCGCTCAAGCAGGCGCCGGCGCTGGCCAAAAAAGCACTGGAACAGGCGCCGCACATCAAGGCCATCGCCAAACGCTACGCGCACTACAGCGACATTCTTTTCCTCGGCCGCCTCTCGCTTTTCCCCATCGCACTCGAAGGCGCCCTCAAGCTGAAGGAAATCTCCTACATCCACGCCGAAGGCTATCCTGCCGCCGAGATGAAGCACGGGCCCATCGCGCTCATCAGTGAAAAATTTCCGAGCGTCTTCTTCGCCACCAAGGGCGAGATGTTCAACAAGCTCGTCTCGAGCATGCAGGAGATCAAGGCGCGCAAGGGCAAAATCATCGCCATCGTCACCGAGGGCACCGAGCTGCCCGAGGGCCTCGCCGATGAGGTCATTCCCATTCCCGACTGCCACGAGGCCCTGCTGCCGATCCTCGCGACCATCCCCGTGCAACTGCTCAGTTACTACATCGCGGTCGAGCGTGGTTGTGATGTGGACAAACCGCGCAATCTCGCCAAGTCTGTCACGGTCGAATGAGGAAATTTAAACCGCGAATGGACGCAAATAAACGCGAATGAAAATGCTTCTACCAGCTCGATGGCGGCATACGGCAAAACAATTTGCCGTTCGTAACCGGACCAGCGTTTCCAGTATGCCGTGATTAAAACGGGACTGGAATTCTCCGAGCCGTCAAATCCGGCTTTTTGCGTCACAGGAATTCGCGTCCATTCGCGTTTATTCGCGGTTTAAACTCCCCATGCAAATTTTTCCCGATCGTTCCAACTTTCTCAAACTCGCCCAGCAGGGCAACGTCATCCCGGTCTATGCCGACCTGATGGCTGATTTCGAAACGCCCGTCTCCGCCTACGCCAAGTTGCGCGGCCACGGCCCGGCCTACCTCCTCGAGTCGGTCGAAGGCGGCGAAACTCTCTCGCGTTACAGCTTCATCGGCTGCCGTCCGCGGAAAATTTTCGCGTGTGGCCCGCAGACAACCCAAATCATCGAACCGGGCAAGGCCGCGCAGACCGTGCCCACGCCAGCCGACCCGCTCGCTCTGCTCGAGGCCGAGCTGCGCCGCTATCGCCCGGTCAAGGTGCCCGGGCTGCCGCGCTTCACCGGCGGCGCCGTCGGCTTCATCAGCTACGAATACATCACGCGCATCGAGCCCAGCGTGCCCGCCGCGCCCAAGGACGAACTAAAGGTCCCCCTCACCTATTTCATGCTGTCGGACGCACTATTGATTTTTGACCGCGCGAAACAAACCCTGCGCCTCTGCGTCAACGCCCACGTGCACGATGATCCCTCCGCCGCGTATGCTGCGGCCGAGGCCGAGCTGCGCGAACTTTTCGCAATTCTCCAGCAGCCGCGCGCGCTTGCGCCCGCACCGCTCGTTTCGACCGCCAAGATCGAAGTGCCGCCGGGCAACTTCACACGCCCGGCCTACGAGAAACTCGTCGATGGCGTGAAGGAATACATCCGCGCCGGCGACATCATCCAGGTCGTGCCCTCACAACGGTTCACCCGGCCCTTCACCAAGTCGCCCCTCGATCTCTATCGCGCGCTGCGCACGGTCAACCCGTCGCCCTACATGTTCATCCTCGACACGGGCGACTTCGCGCTCGTCGGCGCCTCGCCCGAGGTGCACGTGCGCCTGACCGACGGCCTCGTCGAAATCCGCCCCATCGCCGGCACGCGCAAGCGCGGCGCCACCCACGAGGAGGATGTCGCCCTCGAAAAGGAGCTGCTCGCCGACGACAAGGAGCGCGCCGAGCACCTCATGCTCGTGGATCTCGCGCGCAACGACATCGGCCGCGTCTGCGACTACGGCTCGATCCAGGTGCCCGAGTTCATGATCGTCGAGCGCTACTCGCACGTCATGCACATCGTGTCGCAGGTCGAGGGCCACATCGCACCCAATAAAACCGCCTTCGACCTCATGCGTGCCACCTTTCCCGCCGGCACGGTCAGTGGCGCGCCAAAAATCCGCGCCATGCAGATCATCGCCGAGCAGGAACCCGTGCAGCGCGGCTTTTACGCCGGCGCGCTCGGCTACTTCGGCTACGATGGCAACATGGACACCTGCATCACGCTCCGCACCGCGTTGCTCAAGGACGGCAAAATTTATATCCAAGCCGGTGGCGGCATCGTGTCCGACTCCGATCCCGTGGCTGAATACCAGGAGACCATCAACAAAGCCTCCGCGCTCTTCAAAGCCGTGGCCATGGCCGAGCAGTTTTAGGACGAGGGTCCGAAAGGTGGAACGCGGCGTCCCGACGCGTTTTCAGCAGACTCTGAGCGCGTCGGGACGCCGCGCTCCACCTTGGAATGTCCCCGGGATCCGTGCTTATCCGTGTAATCCGTGGTCGATTGGGCTTGAGACTCAGACCTACCCTAAAACAACTCCCCCTGGCCGCTGTAACGCGTGCGCGCCTCGGCCAGGCTGCCTTTCATCTCGAGTTCCCCGAGCAGGCGGAAAATTTCCCCGGGCTGCGGCGCCGCTTTTTGCGCCGAGAAGGTCGGCAGCGCGAGATTGAGCGTCGTGAGCTTCAAGTTGCGGCGGAGGTTTTCCGCCGAGGCACGCGCCGGCTCGCGAAAACGTTCGGGCTTGAGTTCGCCCGCATGCGCCAAGATGCCTTCGAGGCTGCCGAATTCCTGCAGCCACTTCGCCGCGGTCTTCGGGCCGACCCCGCTGAGGCCGGGAATGTTGTCCGATGTATCCCCGATGAGCGCGAGATAGTCGGCGATCTGCGCCGGCGGCACGCCAAATTTTTCCATGACGCCGGCCGCATCGCGCCGTCGCCAGCCGAGCCTCGGATTGGCCGAGGGCGGCGGTAGCATGATGGTTATCTTTTCTCCTACAATCTGGGCAAAATCCTTGTCCGAGCTCACAATCAGCACGTCGTGCCCGGCGCGGGCCAGCGCCACTGCCTCCGATGCGAGCAAGTCATCACTCTCGACGCCATCCTGCTCGATGCCAACGTAGCCCATCGCGCGCGTGAGCTGCTTCAAGTACGGCAGCTGTTTGACCAGCGCCTCGGGCATTTCCTCGCGCTGCGCCTTGTACTCGGGGTGCAGCGCAAGCCGGTCCTGCGCGCCGCCGAGGTCAAAAAACACCAGCGCGCCGGCGGGCTTCTCCTGGTCATCAAGCATCCACAGTGACTTCACCCAGCCATGCAGCGCGTTGGTGGGAAAACCATCGGCCCGCGTCAGCTCGGGGATCGCGAAGAAACAGCGGTACGCGAGGTTGAAACCGTCGATGAGAAGCCATTTCGCCATGGATGCGGAGCCAAGGCTTGTGGCTCCACATGGCAAACCTCAAAATTTGCCTGCTCCAGATCAATTTAATGTGGAACTCAGGAAAGCATGAAAAAACCGGTTTGTCTTTAAAGGTTCCCACTTTCCTGAGTTCCACATTTAAATCCTCTCACTTTTCCGACATGCCTGCTTCTTCTGCCATGACACCATCCTATCCCTACAAGATCGCCGTGCTCGTTTTCCTGGAAAACGCCGCGGGCGAGCAGTTGCTGCTTTTGCGCGCGAAGCCGCCCAACCTGGGCGTATGGAGCCCCATCGGCGGCAAGCTCGAAACCGCGACCGGGGAGTCGCCATTCGAGTGCGCCGCACGCGAAACGCACGAGGAAACCGGTTTCACCGTTGCCCACGCCGACCTGCACCTTTTCGCCATGATCGCCGAAAAAGCCTACGAGGGCGAATCGCACTGGCTGTTATTTTTATTTCGTTGCAAGAAGCCCATCCCCGCGTTGCCGAGCGACATCGCCGAGGGCCGGTTCGGGTTTTTTACGCGCACAGCCATCAATACGCTGCCCATCCCCGAGACCGACCGCACGGCTCTCTGGCCCACCTACGACCGCTACCGCGACTGTTTTGTGGCCCTGCGGGCAGACTGCGCGCCGGGCAAACCACTGCGCGTAGAGGTCGAACAAGTTACGCCATAGGGTGCGTCCCGGGGCGGTGGTGAAACTATCCGGCCCGGCGCGCGTCCTGCTTTCAGGCGTAGGAAACACTTGCATTCCGTGCTATTCGCCAAAAACTTGTTACCTCAATTAGCCAAATGCCTTCCTCTTTCAGCAAAAAATCCGCCACCGCCGAGGAGAAATCCACGGAGGTCAAAGACTTTGATGGCGCCGTTCGTGCCGCCGCCAGCAAATCCGCGCAAGCGGCCATCAACGTGAAACTAACGGCTGAACAAAAAATCGAGTTTTACCGCACGATGGTGCGCACCCGCCGCTTTGAGGAACGCTGCCTGCGCAGTTATCAACAAGGGAAAATCGGCGGTTTCCTGCATCTTTATATCGGCCAGGAAGCGGTCGCCGTGGGTTGCTGCTCGGTCATGCAGGAAAACGACCAGGTCATCACCGCCTACCGCGACCATGGCCACGCCATCGCCGTCGGCATGCCGCTCAACCCGCTCATGGCCGAACTCTACGGCAAGGTCACCGGTTGCTCCAAGGGCAAGGGCGGCTCGATGCACTTCTTCGACCCATCGCGCCGCTATTGGGGCGGCCACGGCATCGTCGGTGGCCAGGTCCCGCTCGGCGCCGGCCTCGCCTTCGGGTTGAAATATAAGGGCATCAAAGGCGCAGCCCTCACCTTCCTGGGCGACGGCGCGGTCAACCAAGGCGCTGTGCACGAGGCCTACAATCTCGCGGCGCTGTGGGATTTGCCGGTCGTCTTTATCATCGAAAACAACGGCTACTCGATGGGCACGAGCCAGGCCCGCTCCTCCGCCGGCGACCTCGCCAAGCGCGCCGAGGGCTACAACATGGCCTGGGACGTCTGCGACGGCCACGATTTCTACCAGGTGCGCGAAGTCACCGAGAAACTCCTTGCCCTCGCCCGCGAAAAATCAAAACCGAGCGTACTCGAAATCAAAACGTACCGTTACCGCGGCCACTCCGTCTCCGATCCCGACTCGACCTACCGCGACAAAACTGAGATCGAGGAATACCGCCGCACGAAGGACCCGATCCAACTTTTCCAAAATACGCTCGTCGCCGAGCACGTGCTCACGGACACGCTGATCGAAAAAATCGATGCCGAGGCCAAGGAAGAGGCCGAGAACTCCGCGGCCTTCGCCGAAGCCAGCCCCTACCCGGCCATCGAGGACATCACCAAGGACGTGTACTGGGAAGAGGACAATCCCTCGCAGAAAAAATCCCAGGGCCGCATCTTCTTCGACTGAACCACAAATCGAGCAACGCGATTTGTGATTTCAAATCTCAAATTTCAGATCTCAAATTTTCCTGCTGATGCCACTCATCTCCTACCGCGAAGCCATCAACCAAGCCCTCGCCGAAGAACTCGAGCGCGACCCAAACGTCGTGCTCATGGGTGAGGAAGTCGCCCAGTTCAACGGCGCTTACAAGGTCACCGAAGGCCTGCTCGACCGTTTTGGTCCCAAGCGCGTCATCGACACACCCATCAGCGAAGCCGGCTTCATCGGCGCGGGCATCGGCGCCTCCATGCTCGGCGTGCGCCCGGTGATGGAACTCATGTTCTGGAGCTTCTACTCCGTCGCCTTCGACCAGATTCTCAACAACGCCGCCAACGTCCGCTATATGTCCGGTGGCCTGATCAACGTTCCCATCGTCATCCGCGGCCCCGCCAACGGCGGCACGAACGTCGGCGCCACCCACAGCCACACGCCCGAGGGTATTTGTGCCGCGCATCCCGGCGTCAAGGTGGTCTGCCCCGCCACGGCCTACGATGCCAAGGGCCTGCTCAAATCCGCCATCCGCGACAACGATCCCGTGTTTTTCATGGAGAATACGATTCTCTACAACGACAAGGGTGAGGTCCCGGCCGAAGAATACCTCATTCCGCTCGGCTCGGCCGACGTGAAGCGCCAGGGCACCGATCTCACCATCGTCGCCCACGGCCGCGCCGTCATCCATGCGCTCAAGGCCGCACAGCTCCTCGAGGCCGAGCACGACATTTCCGTCGAAGTCGTCGACCTGCGCTCCATCCGGCCGCTCGACGAGGACACCATTCTCGCCTCCGTGCGGAAAACCCACCGCGTGCTGCTCGTGGACGAAAACAAGCCTTTCTGCGGCGTCGGCGCGCAGGTCAGCTACATCATTCAAAGCAAGGCCTTCGACGACCTCGATGCGCCCATCAAGCGCGTTTCCGCCATCGATGCGCCGGCCATTTACAGCAAGCCGCTTGAGGATGAGCAACTCCCCAACCCGCAGCGCATTCGCAATGCCGTGCTCGCCATGCTCTGAGCTGGCGTTTGCTTCCCGCTTTCGCAATTTTCGTTTCCGCATTCCGCTTTTCGCCTTTCGCTTTTCTACTTTCTTCTAAATGGCCCAAATCATCGACATGCCCAAACTCAGCGACACCATGACAGACGGTGTCCTGGTCAAATGGCTGAAAAAGGAAGGCGATGCCGTAAAGAACGGCGACATGCTCGCCGAAATCGAGACGGACAAGGCCACGATGGAGCTTGAGTCGTTTTTTGACGGCACCCTGCTGAAGATTTTTGCGCCGGCCGGCTCGAAAATCGCGATCGGCGCCCCGCTCGCCGCCATCGGCAAGGCCGGCGAAACCATCGACGCCCCCGCCGCAGCCACGCCCACGCCGGTCGCTGAAAAAAAATCGGCGCCCGCGCCCGCCGCACTCACGCCTGCTCCGGTCAAAGCAACTGCGCCATCGGCGGCTCCAGCTGCTCCGGCCGCGTCAGCTCCTGCTCCCGCGCCGACCCCCGCCTCGCTCGGCGGACGCATCAAAATTTCCCCGCTGGCCAGGAAAATGGCCGTGGAAAAAGACATCGATCCGGCCTACCTCACCGGCAGCGGCCCCGGCGGCCGCATTGTCCGCGCCGACATCCTCGCCGCGGAAAAGTCACCGCAAGGCCGGCTGCACACCGGCCCCGTCCAGGACGACGAGTTGGTGCCGGTTTCCAACGTGCGCGGCATCATCGCCCGGCGCCTGGTCGAATCGAAGACGCAGATTCCCCATTTTTATCTCGAGGTCGAGGTGGATGCCGCCCCGCTGCTCGAACTTCGCGCGCGGCTCAACGCCTCGCTGGAAAAAGACGGCGCCAAACTCTCCGTCAACGATTTCATCCTCAAGGCCTGCGCCGAGGCGCTGTGCCGCGTGCCCGCCGTCAATTGCTCATGGGAAGCTTCGGCCCAACCGGCCATCCGCCGTCACAGCGCCGCGCACGTCTCCTTTGCCGTGGCGATCGACGACGGCCTGATCACGCCGGTCATCCGCGACACGAACGCAAAAAGCCTCCTCGCCATCAGCACCGAGGCCAAACAGCTCGCCAAGCTGGCGAAGGATAAAAAACTGAAGCCCGACCAGTTTACCGGCGGCACCTTCTGCGTTTCCAATCTCGGCATGATGGGCATCGAGCGCTTCAGCGCCATCATCAATCCCCCCAATGCCGCCATCCTCGCCGTCGGCGCGACCGTCGCCAAGCCCGTGGTGAAAGACGGCGCCATCGTTCCCGGCCAGCGCATGTCGCTCACCCTCTCGTGCGACCACCGCGTGGTGGACGGCGCCACCGGAGCAGTCTTCCTCAACGCCCTACGCGAGCTCCTCGAGAAACCCGCGCTGCTCATATTCTGAGCTTAGCGCGGATCGAAGGTAGGAGCGAGCTTGCTCGCGATTAAAGACCAAACATCGCCTGCAAGCAGGCTCCTACACGTGAGTCGATGTAGGCGGGGTGCCCACATTTTCAAGCTGATCCATGCCCTCTGGCCCGGTGCCTCGCGTCATGCTCAATGAGCTTTTTTAGCGCATCGAGCGTCTGTCGGGCCTTGGTTTTCGCCAACGGCAGCCCGGCTGCATTCTCGGCCTTTTCATTCGCAAAAAGGTAAAATTTGATCTTCGGCTCCGTGCCGCTGCCGCGCACCGCGAAGGTGTAGCCGTTGACCAGCGTCACAAAGTACATGTCCTCGGTCGGCACCGTGGCCCCGTCGCCATCCACGGTTTTCTCGCGGCCAAAATCATGGAATCGCGCCACGCGGATGTCGCCAAAATCCACCGGCGGGGTCTGGCGGTAAGACTCAAGGATTCGCTTGATTTTGTCCGCGCCGGTCGCGCCCTCGTAGTAAATATTGACCGTGTCCTCCAGATAGTAGCCGTATTTTAAATACAGCTCATCGAGATATTCCGAGACGGTGATTCCGCGATCTTTGAGCGAGGCGCAGACCTCGGCGAACATCAGGCAGGCGGCATTGCCGTCCTTATCCCGGATGCCGTCCGTGCCGAGGTAGCCATGGCTCTCCTCATCGCCCAAGACCAGGAAGGTGCTGTGCGCCAGCATCAGCTCGGCCCGCTTGCGCGCGGGCGTGGCGTCGTAGTCGATCACGATGTGCTCCGTGGTGCGAAGCGCTTCCAGCATCTCGCCCTCGTAGCGCCGCAGCCGGGCCCCGATCCACTTGAAGCCCGTCAGCGTGTTGATGACCTTGATGCCATGGCTGCGGGCGATCGCATCCTGCATCGGCGTGGTGACAAAGGTCTTGATCAAGACCGCCCGATCCGAGCCCTCGGACGGGATCCATTTCAGCTCCTTGTATTTTGAAATCCGGTATTCGGCCAGCAAGGCGCCAATCTGGTTGCCGGTCAAAACGACCATTTTCCCATCGCGGCCGCGCACGGCCACGCCCATGCGGTCGGCATCGGGGTCGGTCGCAAACACAATGTCGCATCCGCGCTGGTCGGCCGTGGCGATGGCCATCGTCATCGCCTCGGCATTCTCCGGATTGGGCGATTTTACCGTGGGAAAACGCGGATCGAAGGCCACCTGATCGGTCACCTCGACCACATCCACCCGTGCGTGCAACAGGAGTGGCGTCGCCGCCACGCTGCCCGTGCCGTGGAGATTCGTGAAAATCACCTTCAGTTTTGCCCGGGAAAGCATCCGATGGTCGATGGCCGCACGCGACGCCGCCACCAGGTACGAGTCATCCGCCGCCCGGTTCAGCATGATCGTACGCGACAGATCCTTTTTGAGAAAGGCCCCAAGCTCGGCGAGCTGGACGACATTGACCTCGGCGATGATGCCCTTGTCGTGCGGTGGCACGACCTGCCCGCCATCCTGGAAGTACGCCTTGAAGCCATTGTCGTGCGGCGGATTGTGGCTGGCCGTGATGACCACGCCGGCATGCACCTTGAGCCAGCGCACGGAAAAGCTCAGCTGCGGCGTCGAACGCGGCCCGTCAAAGATGAAAGCCACGCCGCCCAGTTGCGTCCAGGTCGAGGCCGCCAGCTCGCAAAAGTGCCGCGAGAAATGCCTCACGTCATGCGCAATGACGAGCCTCGGCGCATCAAAGAGCAGGTTCTGCGCGAGATATTTCTTGGTGTAGCGGTACAGCCCAATGGTCGCGCGGATGAGCGTGAAATCGTTGAGGACGTTGCTGCCGATGGCCGCGTGCTCCGGCGTGCCATGTGCGTTGGGCGTGCCCAGCTCGCTTTTGGCCGAAACCGCACCGATGGTGCGCCCGCGCATGCCGCCGGTGCCGAACTCGAGATAGCGGTAAAACCGGTCGTTGAGCTCGTCCCACGCGCCCTGGCCGATGAGTTCGCCGATGCTGGCAATGGCCCACGCGGGCAAACCGGAGCCGAGCCAGGCAGTGAGATTTTCCGCGGCGGCTGGCAAAAGATGGCCGGCGTGCGCAGCGGTGGAAATTTTTTTGTGAGTAGACATGAAAAAATCAATCGAGGTACAGCCCCTCGGTCACGGCCGGCTTGGGCGAAAGCTTTTCCCAAGCCTGTGCAAACGTGTGCTCATCATAACCAAAAAGTGGCGAAACTTCCAGCGCCGGATGCGGATAGCCAGCCTCATCGGTCTCGATCGTCGCACCGGCGGCACGCAGCCAACGCCCAAATTGCCGAAGTTGGTCGTCGCGACAGGTTTTGGGCGAATCCGCGCCTTCCGCATTTTTCACCGGCGAAAAATCATCCGCCCGGCGGGTTTCAATCACGATGGGGTTTTTCGCGTAGGGCAGCGCGTCGAAGACAAACATTTCGAATTTCGCCCCATTGGGGACGGTCGGCTGGATCGGTTTCCCGGCGGCGTCGATCCCGGGAATTTTTTTGTCCGCGCGGTGAAAAGGCAGCCGATTTTCGCCGGAGGCCTGCCCTGAGCCGGTCGAATGGGTCGAACGGGCCATGCGTTGCGCAAACTCGCGGTCAATCACATGGATGGCGACGTTGCCGGCATGAAAGCGCAGCCGCCCCGTCACGGGATCGAGCTCGCGCTGCCGGTCAAGCGACAGGTCGCTGTATTCGACGACGACGAGCCGGCCCTGCTGGACGCAGAAATGCCCGACCTTTTCCTCCGGATATGCCTTGGCCACCATCTTGCTCGACATTTCCGAGCCTTGCAGGAAATGCCAGCCGAGAAACGCCGGGTCGATGCAGCGCACGAGAGGATTGTCCACCTGGAAGTAACTGATGGTGTCGATGCCCTCGCTCTTCAACAAGTCGAGCACGCCGCTACGGTCAAGAGCCCGCAACGAGCCGCCATGCCCATCGGGCGACATCGCGATGCGGCCGGGCGCCTCGAGTAAAATCTTTCCCGTGAAATCCACCGCCGGCATGCGCCCCTGGCGGAAAAAATGCACGCGCGCCTGGTCGAGGCCAAAATACTTATGCCCGGCAAAAAATGCCACGGTCGCCTCATGGTTCGCGTGGCTTGTCATGATGAACCAGTGCAGCGGCCGGCCGTAGCGGACGCCCGCGGCCCGGATCTTCTCGGCAAAAACCTGGAAAAGTGGCTTTTTTTTCACCGGCGTGACCGGGAACGTGCCCTTGGGCCCGTCCCAACCCAAACGCGTGCCCTGTCCACCCGCGACCGTGAACGCCGCGACGCGGCCCGCGCGCAGCGCGGCTTCGCCCGCCGCCTTGGCCTGCACCCACGCCGTGGCATCGCCCCCTTGCTCGGGTAACGGCACATAAGGCGCGGGCGCAAGATCGCCGGGGCCGGCGCTGGCCGTGGGATTTTTCACCAGCAACGTGCGGGCCAGCAGGGCGAGTTCGTCAAGGTCGATTTCCGCCGCCTCGGCCAGCAACGCCTGTTGCCCCGCCGCGGAAAGCTGGTTAAAAAATGCAAAGACGTGCCCCTGGCCGGCGCGTTGGAAGTTTTCGATGAGCGGAGATGTCGCCATTAAAAAAACGAGGGGGCGATTGAAGTCGGCTACAGATCATCGGTGCAACGATAATTATTATTAATAGGTACCTCAAAAATCTAAATGAGTTCCATGCCTCATTTTAATTTTTTGCCCGTTCACGGCTCGAAGCGGAAAATAAATTCGTCCGGCTTGGCATACCCCAGTTGCTGGCGGATGATACGTTCGACGTAGGCCGGATCCGTGCGCAAGCGCACGAGAATCTGTTGCTGGTCGTGCAATCGCTGCTCCGCCTCAGCCAGCCGTCGCCGGCTCACCGCTTCCTGGGCACGCAGCTGCAAATACTCTGCTCGCGTCTGCCACAGCGACACACCGAAGACCGCGCTCAGGGCGAAAAACAGCAAAGTGTAGATAAGGATGACAACGCGGCGGGCATTCACAGCAATCGTGACGCGAGCCAACTGCCCGCGAAGATCGCGCGCAAATCTTTTCGCTCAAATGTCACAGGTCCAAAATAACTTTTGCCGCGGATCACGCGGATAAGCACGGATTAAGCGCAGCTATTCTGGGGCTTTTCACCACGGATCGCACAAATCGTGTATTATCCGCGGCAAAAAGCGGCCATTTTCATCACAAAGACCAGCAAAGACATGGTAGTTTTCCATTTTGCCTGTAACAGGCTGTTGAAAAAATCGCCCAAAACGAAATAGGCGTGCCTTTTCCCCGGGGGCGACATACTCGAAATCTCCCATGTATCAGAGCTTCTATGCGTTGGCGGAGATGCCGTTCAACATCACGCCCGATCCAAAGTTCCTTTACCTCAGTCCCACGCACTACGACGCGCTGCAACACCTGCTCTACGGCGTCCGGGAACACAAAGGCTTCATCGTGCTCATCGGTGAAGTCGGCTGCGGCAAAACCACCCTTTGCCGCCGGCTGATGGATGAACTCGATATCGAGCATTACGATACCGCGCTCGTCCTCAATCCCCGCATCAACGAAACCGAGATGCTCCAGGCCATCCTCACGGATTTGGGCGAAACCCAGCATGCGAACGGCCACTACAATCTCGTCACCCAAATAAACCAGGTTCTCCTCGCCCGCATCGCGGCCGGCCGCGACATCGTGCTCATCATCGATGAGGCGCAAAATCTCACCTTTGAGGTGCTCGAGCAAATCCGCCTCCTCTCCAATCTCGAGACCGACAAGCAAAAACTCCTCCAAATCGTCCTCATCGGCCAGCCCGAGCTCAAAGCCATCCTCGCGCGCGACGAACTCCGCCAGCTTCGCCAGCGCATCCTCGTCCATTATGAGCTGCTGCCCTTGTCCTTCACCGACATAGATAATTACATCCGGCATCGCCTGGCGCTCGCAGGCAGCCGGGGCCGCCCGCACTTCACCCCCCGTGCCATCCGCAAAATCCACCGTGTGAGCAAAGGCGTTCCCCGCGTGGTGAATAATCTCTGCGACAAGGCCATTCTCTCGGCTTTCATTCGGGAGTCCGACGAGGTAAACTACTGGGACGTCCGCCATGCGATGAAAGACCTGAACAACCTTACCCATTAGAATTTATCGCCATGAGCCTCATCAACGACGCCCTTAAAAAAGCCCAGCAACTCCAAACCCAAGGGCAGCCTCCGCCTAATCCCGGCGTCACACCAAATGCACCGGCGGTGACAGGCTCAGGGCAGGCAGGCTCACCGCGGGCCAGCTCCGACAGCGACCGATCCATGCCCGGGCAATTCTTTATGCTTTTGGCTTTCGGTGCGGGCGCGCTCATCGCCGTAAGCGTGCTTGCGACCGTTTATTTGCTGCGGCGACCAGCGGCGCCAGTCGTGGTCCAGGCACCGGCCGTGCTGAGTCCGACCGTGGCAGCAGCACCGGTCGTTGCCCAAGCGCCGGCTACGCCCATCGCGCCTGAAAAACCCGCGCTTGCTCCCGTCGTCAAAGCCCCGGCGCTTGCCTTGCCGCTATCTATTCCGCCCGCCACACCGGCAGAAGTCTTCGCGCCAGCTCCCGCTCCGGTTGTGACAAAATTGCCGGCGCCACCGCCAACCGCCGCTCCCACCGTGTCGGTCACACCGCCTGCCGTGAGCTTGCCTGCGGTGAGCCTGTCGAACCCGCCGAATGGGTCGAATCCATCTAATGGGTTCGATCCATCCAAGCCCGACCCCAAAATCCTCGCCTACATCGATGCCTTGCAAATCGCCGGCATCCGCGTATCCGACACCGGCAGTAAAGTGCTCATGAACGACCGCGTTTTTCGCGAAAACGAAATCGTCGATCACCTGCTCGGCTTGCGCCTGAAAAAAGTTGAGAGCGACAACCTCACGTTCGTCGATGAACGCGGCGTGATTTATACGAAGAGTTTTTAGGGTGGCTAAAAATTTCTGCTGTAGGTCGGGCTTTATGCCCGACGTGTCGGGGATAAACCCCGACCTACAAAATGTTCAGGCTTTCTTCAAAAACTTTGCGACCTCCGCGAGCGGGCGCGTGTTCAGCACTTGCTTCGCCGTCAACCAGCCTTTGCGCGCCGCATTCACGCCGGCGCGGACAAATTCGAGCCCAACGGTATCGTGCGCATCGGGATTGATGGAACAGAGCAGCCCGCGCTCCGCAGCGCGGCGCCAATGACGCCAGTCCATGTCGAGCCGCTGCGGGTTGGCGTTGAGCTCGATGATGACGCCATGCGCGATGGCCGCGTCGATGATTTTGCCCGTGTTCACCGCATAGCCCTCCCGGCGCAGCAGCAGCCGGCCGGTCAGGTGCCCGAGCATCGTCACATGCGGCTGCTCGATCGCCCGCAAGATGCGCGCCGTCATCGTCGCCTCATCCTGGGTGAAGGCGCTGTGCACCGAGACCACCGCGTAATCGAGCTGCTTCAAGATTGATGGCTCGAAATCGAGCCGGCCATCCGGCAGGATGTCGCATTCGGTGCCGGCGAAAACATGCGTCTTGAAACGCTTTGACGCATTCAGCGCGCGGATCTCCTCCACTTGCTTCAGCAATTTCGCCTCGTTCAGCCCGTCCGCCTGGAAGCTCGACTTCGAGTGATCCGCAATGCCGAGGTATTCCCAGCCCAGCGCCTCAGCCGCGCCAACCATCTCCGCAAGCGTGTTGCGCCCGTCGCTGGCCGTCGTGTGGTTGTGAAATGCCCCGCGCAAGTCGCCCAGTTCAACCAGCCGCGGCAACTCGCCCGCTTCGGCGGCCTCGATTTCGCCCAGCCCTTCGCGCAGTTCCGGCGGGATAAAATGCAGCCCCAGCGCCGTGAAAATATCCGCCTCGGTCTTAACTGGTTTCCCGCTTTTCCGCTTTTCCGCTTTTTCTTTCGCCGTGCCCTCGCCTTCGGCCGGTACCAGGCCCCACTCGCTCAAACTCAGCCCGCGCGCCAGCGCCCGCTGCCGCATCTGCACATTGTGGTCCTTCGAGCCGGTGAAATGGTGCAGCGCGAAGACAAACTGGTCCTCCGGCACCAGCCGCAGGTCCGCCTGCAGCCCGCTGGCAAATCGCACGCTCGCCTTCGTCTCGCCCTGCGCCGTCACTTCCTGCACTTCCGGCATCCGCGTAAACCACTCCACCACCGGCGCAACTTCGCTCGCCGCCACGAGAAAATCCAAGTCGCCGATCGTCTCCAGCCCGCGCCGCAGGCTGCCCGCCGACTCCGCGCGCACCACCTGCGGCAAGGCGCGCAACCCGGCCAGGATCGGCTCGGCCAGCAGCCACGCGTCCCACCACAAATGACGTTTCCCGTAAGCCTCGCGGTTCTTGATGCCGGTCAAAATCTTTTCCTGGCTCTTTTCGCCGAACCCGGCGAGTTCCGCCACCCACCCGTCCGCGCATGCCGCCGCGAGCGCGGCGATGCTGTCGAGGCCGAGCTTTTCGTGCAGCGCGCGCACTTTCTTGGCGCCCAGGCCGGGAATCTGCAGCATCTCGACCAGCCCCGGCGCAATCGACGCCTTCAACTGCTCATAAAATTTCAGCCGCCCGGTCGTGTGCAGCTCGCTGATTTTCTGCGCCAGCGCCTCGCCCAGGCCCTTGACGCTCTCCAGCCGCTTTTCGCGAATCAGCGTCGCCAACTCCGCGTCCTCGATGCCCTCGAGCACCCGAGCACCCGATTGGTATGCGCGCACCTTGAACGGGTTCTCGCCCTTCAACTCCAGCAGCGTCCCGATCTCGTTCAGCACGTCGGCGATGTCGTTCTTATTCATAAAGGAACCTTACACAAAGATCGCGAAGAACGCGAAGCTCAGACTTTTTTTAACCACCGATGAACACTTATGCTTACTTATTAATTTTAACCACAGATTCGATCCGGTTTTAACCGCGGATGCACGCAGATAGACGCAGATACGGCAGGCGGGATTTCTCCGTGGTTATCTGCCCAATCTGTCGTGAGGCCCCGTGTCTTATTTCATCCAAGCCTCCAATATCCGCGTTCATCTGCGTTCATCCGCGGTTAAAAAATCTGCCTTAAGCTCAGGATTTTCCCGCGGATGTCGCGGATATACGCGGATGCGATTAATTTCAGTGGCCATAAGTGCCCATCAGTGGTTAAAACTGGATCGATTTTACCCATATGCCCTTCTCTTACCAGCGCACGATTCATTTTTCCGACACCGACGCCGCCGGGGTGGTTTTCTTCGCCAACTTCCTCTCCCTCTGCCACGAAGCCTATGAGGAGTCGCTCGCCGCCGCCGGGATCGACCTCACCACCTTTTTTTCCGACCACGGCGTCGTCGTGCCCATTGCCAAAAGCGAAGCCAGCTACCTGCGCCCGCTCCGCGCGGGCGACAAAGTCCTCGTGACGGTTACGCCGGAGTCGATTTCGGAAAACAGCTACGCGCTCAAATGCGAAGTCGTGAAACTCGACGCCGCCAAAAAAACCGCCGCCCGCGTCCGCACTGAGCACGTCTGCATCTCCTCCAAAACTCGCGAACGCCTGCCGCTGCCCCCCGCCCTCGCCGCCTGGTTAAAGGCGGGGTGAGTGTTTCACACGGCTCGATTTTGTCTTTTCGCGCAGCAGCGCAGGTAGGGACGGACCGCCGGGCCGTCCGCGTACAAACGGCGCGCCCGGCGGTCGCGCCCTACCTCAAAAGTCCGCTGGCATAACCCCATAGGTTACACTTTTATTTTCTCGGCCAGCAGAGCTCGATTCAATTTTCCCTGCGCGTTGCGCGGCCATTCCGCCACGGCCACATAGCGTTTCGGCCGCGCGGGCGGCGCGAGCTGCTCGGCCAAAAGCTGGATCACGCGTTCCAGAGCCGGCGCGCGCGCTGTGGCGGGATAGCATGCCACGACCGCTTCCCCCCACTCCGCGTCCGGCAGGCCCAGCACCGCCACGTCGTCGAACTCGCCCGTCGCCCGCAGCGCTGCTTCCACTTCCGCCGGCGACACTTTTTTCCCGCCCGTGATGATGATGCCATCGCGCCGGCCCGTCACCTGCACATGGCTGTTCCCGTCGATGAAGCCCAAATCATCCGTCGTGAAGTCCCGCTCGGTGCGCCACTCGGGAAAATAACCGCGAAACACCGATGCACCGGCAATGCGCAGCATGCCCTCGCCCGTCACATCGATGCGCGCATGCGGCATGGCCGTGCCGCTGCTGCGCGAGCCGCCAAGGAATTCCTGCGGACGCAACGTCGCCACCATCGCGGCGGTTTCCGTCAGGCCATAGCTTGGAGCCAGCGGCACGCGGGCCTCGGCCGCGCGCTCCAGCAATTCCGGCCACGCCGGCCCTCCGCCCAAAAACACGGCGCGAAACCGCCGCAGCCAGCCGACCGCTTCCGGCTGCGCCAGTAGCCGCTGCAACTGCGTCGGCACCAGCGAAAGAAACCACTCGTCGCCGTCACTCATCGCCGGACGCCGGCCCGCTTCAATCTCTGTCCAGCTCGACGGCAGGAATTTTCCACCCGTCAGCGCGCAACGCATCCATGCCATCAAGCCGCTCACGTGGTGCAACGGCAGCACGCCGACTGCGTTCACTCGCGACACGCTAAAATGCGCGCTGAATCCCTCCACGGCCGCGCAAAGTGTATCCTGGTCATGCCGCGCGAACTTCAGTTGGCCGCTCGTGCCGCCCGACGCGATCAATAGCCATCCGTGATCGATTTGAAATTTGAAATCTGAAATCTGAGATCGCGACAGCGCCGCCGTCTGCTTGGACTCAGCCAGGATTTGATTCGTCGTACGCACCGCCAGCTCCTCCCGTTCGTTCTGACCCCACGCCGGATCGCACAAGAAAACATTCCCGCCGTTGGCCACCGCCTGAGCAAAGGCTGCCATAAACCGCGCCGGTTCGTTCTCGCTGATAAATATATTGCGCGCCTCCTGCGCCACGGCGGTCGCGCCCAGCGCCCGGGCTAACTCAGCGCGTTCCATGTGGCCTCCACGTTGATTCTTTCCACATCCTCGGCCCGCAAAAATGGCGCGAGCGCCGGCCCGTCAAACCGCGCGTCGGTAAAAAGCGGCCATACGCCAAAGCCCAGCGCCCGCGCCTCGCCCGGCCATTGAAACGCCAGCCGCAGGGCTGCCCGCGCGCCCACCGCGGTCTCCAGTGACGACGAAAACACCATGTTCGCTTTCGCCGACGCCAGCCGGGCCAGCGCGCCCACGGCATCGCCCAACAGCGATGGCTTGACGATAAATATGCCCGGCCATCCGACCTCGAGCCACCGCTCCAAGTCGCCTTCGCTTGCGAGCGATTCATCGAGCGCGAGTGGCGTCGGATAATCGTTCGCCAATCCACACAGCAAATCCTCCGCGCCGCGCGCGTCTGCCGCGATCGGCTGCTCGATGAATTCCACCGGACGGCTGGCACAACTTTCCAACCAGTGTTCCGCCTGCAGCCGCTGCCACGCGCCATTGGCGTCGAGCCGCAATCTCGCACCGAGCGGCAGCGCCGCACACACGTCGTCGAGCAACGCCAGCTCGTCGGCCGCGTCGCCCACGCCCACTTTCCATTTGAACGTGCGAAAACCCGCCTCGGCCAGCGGTGCAATTTTTTTGAGCGCTGCCAAGCCCGCCGGCAAAAGCGCCGCGACCGGCAGGGGTTTTTGCGACGCCGACGCTTTCGCACTCGTCGCCGCCTGCAAGGCAAACCGCAAACACCGCAGCCGGGCCGGCACGGACGCCAGCTGCTCCGCGGTCACCCGCTCACCCAAAACAGAGCACGCCGCCAAAACTTCGTCCGCGGTCTCGGTGCCGAACCACGGCAGCACGGCCGCCTCGCCCCAGCCCACCGCACCGCTCTCGTCTTCCAACCGCACCAATACGCCTTCGCGCTCGGCCATGACACCGTGCGCCGTGCGCACCGCCACGCGCAGCGGCAGACGATAGCGACGATAAGCGAGGCGATAGGTCATTTGAACGTTCAACATTCAACATCCAACATTCAACATCCAAGGACGATCAAATACGAACTACTCGCTACTCACCACCCGCTACTCGCTACTACCTTCACACCGCATGCTTCTCAATGAAGGCGCGGATGGCCGCGGGATCGGCGCGCATGGGATATTTTACGATGGGCTTGGATTTCAGTTCCTCGAGGCTCGGGTGCGTGGGCGCAGTGCCGATCGCCCGGCGGATGGTGTCAGGAAACTTCGCCGGGTGAGCGGTCGCGAGCACGACGCTGGCGCGGTCGGAGCTCAGCTCCTTGAAACCGCACGCGGTGTGCGGGTCCACCACGTAGCCATAACGCTGGTGGACGCGGCGGATGATTTCCGGGATCTCCGCGTCGGAAGAGCGCGAGGCGGTAAAGGTGTCGCGATTGAACTTCTCGAAATGGTATGCACCGGTGCTCTTGAACGTTTGCAGGACTTCGCGCACGCGGGCCGGGTCGCGGTCGAGGGTGTAGAAAAGGAACCGCTCGAAATTCGACGCCACCTGGATATCCATCGACGGCGCGAGGCTCGGCTTCACTTCGCCAAGGCGATAATCGCCGGTGGTGAAGAGGCGGCAGAGAATGTCGTTTTGGTTGGTGGCGACCTTGAAGCTGCGGATGGGCACGCCCATTTTCTGGAGCATCCAGCCGGCGAGCACGTTGCCGAAATTGCCCGTGGGCACGACGAACTCGACATTGTCGCGCACCGCGCCGGGCAGCCGCAGCCAGGCGTAGAGATAATAAACACACTGCGCGAGGATGCGCGCGAGGTTGATGGAGTTGACGGCCGAGAGCCCGTGATGCGTGCGAAATTTCTGGTCGGCCAGGATTTCCTTCAGCGCGGCTTGCGCGTCGTCAAACGTGCCCTCGAGCGCGATCGAGAAGACATTGGCCGCGCCGGTGCAGGTCATCTGGCGTTCCTGCAGCGGCGACACGCGGCCGGCGGGATATAAAATAAAAATGGCGGTGCGCGGCTTGCCAAGCAGGCCGTGGATGGCGGCGGCGCCGGTGTCGCCGGAGGTGGCGCCGAGGACGTTGATCGAACTGTGGCGAACGGCGCACTGGTGCTCGTAGAGATTGCCGAGGAGCTGGAGCGCAAAGTCCTTGAACGCGAGCGTGGGGCCGTGAAACAGCTCGAGCACATAGGTGCGCTCGTCGAGTTTCACCAGCGGCGCGATGTCGGGATGGTCAAACTTGGTGTAGGACTTGTCGATCAGCGCACGCAGCGTGGCCGCGTCGATATCGGTGGCAAAGTGGCGGAGAAACTCAAAGCAGAGTTCGGCGTAGCCCAGCTTTCCCCAGCGGCCGAGCTCGCTGCTGAAATCCGGCAGCGTCTCCGGCAGGAACAGGCCGCCATCCGGCGCAAGGCCGGTGGCCACGGCATCGGAGAAGCCGAGGGGCGGAGTCTGGCCGCGGGTGGAGATGTATTTCACGGGAGTAGCGAGTAGTGAGTAGCGAGTAGTGAGTAGAATCGGCGTTCGTTCTTCGATGCTCGCTACTCGCTACCCGCTACTCACTACTGTTTAGATTTTATCCAGTTTGAAGGCGGCGTGCGCGACGCGGGCGGCTTCGTCCGAGCGTTCCAGGTCGATGATGACGGAAATTTTGATCTCGGATGTGCTGATGAGCTCGAGGTTGATGCCCACGTCGGCTAGCGCCTGGAAAAGCGTCGCCGCGACGCCGCTGTGCGTTTTCATGCCCACGCCGACGACGGAGAGCTTGGCGATCTTCTCGTGCACGGCGATCTCGCCACCGCCGATGGCAGCAAACACGGGTTCAAGCGCCTTGACGGCCTTGTTGGCGTCGCCTTTCGGCACGGTGAACGTGAGATTGGCGATGCCGCGGCGGCCGACATTCTGCACGATCATGTCCACGATGATGTTGGCGTCCGCCAGCGCGCGAAAAACCTTGGCCGCCGAACCGGGCTTGTCGGGGATGTTGCTGATGACGAGCTTGGCCTGATCCTTGTCCACGGCCACGCCGCGGACGACGACCTGTTCCATGTAAGTGACTTCTTCTTTCACAGTGGTTCCTGGGTTATGGTTAAAGGATGAGCGGACTTCGAAAATGACGTTGTATTTCTTGGCGAACTCGACCGAGCGCGACTGCATGACCTTGCTGCCGGACGAGGCAAGCTCGAGCATTTCATCGTAGGAAATTTCCATCAGCTTCTGCGCATTTTTCACGACGCGCGGGTCGGCGGTGTAAACGCCGTCCACATCGGTGTAGATTTCGCACTTGTCGGCATTGAGCGCGGCGGCCAGCGCGATGGCGGTGAGGTCGGAACCGCCGCGGCCGAGGGTGGTGATCTGGCCGTCATCGTTGATGCCCTGGAACCCGGCGACAATCACGACACGGCCGGCCTTCAGGTCTTTCTCAAGCGGCTTCGCATTGATGGTCTTGATCTTGACCTTGGTGTGCGACTTGTCGGTGAAGATGCCCGCCTGTGCGCCGGTGTAACTCACGGCATCGACGCCCAGGCCCTGCAAGGCCATGGCGGTGAGCGCAGTGGTCTCCTGTTCGCCAATGGCGAGGAGCTGGTCGAGCTCGCGGTCGCTCGGGTGCTCGCACAAGGATTTGGCGCGGGCGATGAGCTCGTTGGTCACGCCGGCGCGGGCGGACACAACGATGACAATCTCGTGGCCCTCGTCATGCGAGGCCTTGATGCGTTCGGCGACTTTCTTGATGCGTTCGACGTCACCGACGGAGGTGCCGCCATATTTTTGTACAATGCGGGACATGGATAAATTAGGTGAGAGGCGAGAGGCGGGAGGCAAGAGGCAGAATATGCGGCGCGGCGCGGCCGCGCGGCTGACAGGCTCTGGACTCTTGACTCTGGACTATGGACTTCATTCAGCAAAATCCCCGATGCGCAGGAGGAGGGGTTTTTCGAGCACGCTCTTGAGTTTCGCCAGGCTGGCGATGGTGGCGCGGACGGCGCGTTCGTCGCTTTCGTGGGTGGTGAGGATGAGCGAGGCGGCATCGCGCCGATCGGTCGCAGTTTGGATGACGCTCGCAATGCTCACGCCGTGCCGGGCGGTGACGGTGGCAACTTGGGCGAGCACGCCGGGCCGGTCGCGCACAGTGAGGCGCAGGTAATGGCGGCCGCGCACGCGTTCCAGCGGCGCGAGACGCACGCGTTTTCCACCGCGGGCGTGCAAAGCGGCGGCTTCCTCGGGCAGTGCCACGGCTTTGCCGGCGGTCAGGAGCGTGACGGCATCGGCAATGTCGCTGATGACGGCGCTGGCGGTCGCGTCCTGGCCGGCGCCGCGACCGATGTAAGTGGTGGTGCCGACGACGTCGCCGGTCACGGAGATGCCGTTGAACACGCCGTTGACGTTCGCGAGCACGCGCTCGCGCGGCAGCAGGGTCGGATGTACGCGCACAAAAAGTTCGTTCTGCTCGAAATCGCGGGTGATGACGGCGAGCAGCTTGATGCCGTAACCGAGCTGCGCGGCGGTGCGGAGGTCGGCCTGGGTGATGCGCTCGATGCCCTCGACGATCATCTGGTTGGTGCGCACCCAGACGCCATGCGCGAGATAGGCCAGGATGGCGGCCTTGTGCGCGGCGTCCCAGCCCTCCACGTCGAGCGCCTCGTCGGCCTCGGCATAACCGAGCCGTTTCGCGTCGGCGAGGATGTCGGCGTAGCTCGCGCCTTCCTGCGCCATGCGGGTGAGGATGTAATTACAGGTGCCGTTGAGGATGCCGTAGATGAGCTTGAAGCGGTTGGCGACGAGGCCTTCGCGCAGGGCCTTGATGATCGGGATGCCGCCGGCGACGGATGCCTCGAACAAAAAGTGCCCGCCATGCTTGCGCGCGGTGGAAAAAATTTCCGCGCCGTGCCCGCACAGCAGCGCCTTGTTGGCGGAGACGACGATCTTGCCCTGCCGCAACGCCGCGAGCGTGACCTCGCGCGCGAGGCCGGTGCCGCCGATGAGCTCGCACACGATGTGCACGGCGGGATCGGTGGCGACAGCGAGCGCGTCGGTGGTGAGCCGAGCCGCGGGGATTTTGACCGCGCGGGCTTTTTTCAGGTCGCGCACGGCCGCGCGATGCAGCACGAGCTGCACGCCCAGGCGCGACTCCAGCTCGGCGCGCGAGCGGCTGAGATGTTTCCACACGCCCTGCCCCACCGTGCCGAGGCCGCACAGGCCGATATTGATGATGGGAGGTTTGGACATGGTGGGTAAAAGGTAAGGCGCATTATCCTAACGCGCCGCAAACAAAATGCGCGGCGGATTAGGGATAATCCGCCCTACCTATTGCGAGTTCTCCTTTTTCTTTACAAACTTGTTTTCCGTGCCGTTGAGGAGGCGGACAATGTTGGCCCGGTGGCGGAGGATGACCAATGCGGCAACCAAAAAGGCAAACCATTGCAAAAACAGCGGCTCATGCAGAAAAAAAGCGGCCGCAGGCAAGGCGATCGCGGCGATGATCGATGCGAGTGAAACATAGCGGGAAGCATAAAATGCCATAATCCACACCGCGCCGGCAATCAGCGTCTCGATCGGCAGCAGAACAAGGAACCCGCCTGTGGCCGTAGCCACGCCCTTGCCACCACGAAACTTTATGAAGCACGAAAAACTGTGGCCAAGAATGGCAAAAATCAGACCGACAATGGCAAGCACAGGCCAATGCTGTCTTGTATCAAGAAGGGTGTAGGTTTTTCCCGTAGCGAAAACCGTCGCCGTCGATTTAAAAAACAAGGCTCTAGGCCAACCCGCGGCCACCACGCCCTTCAACACATCCAAAAAAAACACGAGATAGCCCGGGCCTTTGCCGAGCACGCGAAGAACGTTGGTTGCGCCCGAACTTTTGCTGCCGACTTCGAAAATATTCACCCCTTTCGCGCGCGCAATGAGGTAACCAAAAGGCAACGAGCCCAGCAGATACCCGACGACGGCGGCGATGAGAATGGGCACGAACATGATTGGAGGTGGAGCGCGTCGTCCCGACGCGCTTATCGAAAAATTACGGAATTCGAACGCGCCGGGACGGCGCGTTCCACCTTTTGGCTTTTCGCTATGGCACCCCCGCTCACAATTGCACGAACTTCGCCAGCTTGATGGCGGGATGGGTTTTGATTTCCTGGCGGGCGTTCTCGCTCGGTTCGGTGTCCACGCGCACGACCATGTAGGCCGTGCCGCCGGGCGTGAGGCGGCTCAGCGACATGTCGGCGATGTTGACCTTGTCCTTGCCGAGGATCGTGCCGACCGCGCCGACCATGCCGGGCTGGTCAATGTTTTCAAGGATGAGCAATTTGCCCTCGGCGGCGACTTCGACGTCACGGCCGTTGATACCAACAATGCGCGACTGGCTGGTCTTGCCGTTGAGCGTGCCTTGCGCCGAAAAGGCTTTTCCGTCCGGCGTCACGGCCTCGACGGCCATGAGCTCGGCGTATTCGCTGTCCCCGGCCGATTTCACGACCTCGACATGGACGCCGAGACGCTGCAGCACGACGGGAGCATTGACGAAATTGACCTCGTCGCCGCTGATGCGGCGGAGGAAACCGCGCTGGATCGAGCGCGTGACGGATTCGGCATCGAGCTCGACGATCTTGCCCCAGTAGGTGATGCGGAGCGTGGCGATTTGCTGCGGGGCAATCTGTTGGACGAGCGCGCCGAGTTTCGCGCCAAGGTCAAGATAGGGTCCGAGGATTTTGAGGGTGTTCGCATCAATCGAGGGCATGTTGACGGCATTGCGGATCACGCCGCCGGCCAGCGCATCGGCGATTTGCTCGGCAACTTCGACGCCGACGGCATCCTGCGCCTCGGCGGTCGAGGCGCCGAGATGGGGGGTGAGAACAACATTGGACAGCGCGCGGAATTCGCTCTCCTTGGCCAGCGGCTCGTCCTCGTAAACGTCGAGGCCGGCGGCGGCAACTTTGCCGGACTTGAGCGCGGCCAGGAGGGCGGTTTCCTTGATGATGCCGCCGCGGGCGCAGTTGAAAATGCGCAGGCCTTTTTTGCATTTTTCAAACGCCGCCTCGTCGATCATGTAGCGGGTGTCATCGGTCAGCGGCATATGCACGGTGATGTAATCCGACTGGGTGAGAAGTTCATCGATCGCGACGGCCTCGACCTGCATCGCCTTCGCGCGGCTGGGCGAGAGATAGGGATCGTAGGCGAGCACGCGCATGCCGAAAGCCTGGGCGCGCTTGGCGACCTCGCTGCCGATGCGGCCGAGGCCGACAATGCCGAGGGTTTTCTTGAACAGCTCGATGCCGCTGAAGCTTTTGCGATCCCACTGGCCGGCCTTCATCGAGGCGGCGGCTTGCGGGACGGGACGCGCACCGCAGAGAATGTGGGTGAAGGTGAGCTCGGCCGTGGCCACGGTGTTGCCCGCCGGGGTGTTCATGACGACCACGCCGTGCTCGGTGGCGGCGTCGACATCGACGTTGTCCACGCCCACGCCGGCACGGCCGACGACTTTCAACAGGGGTGCCGCGGCAAAGACCTCGCGGGTGATCTTGGTCTCCGAGCGCACGGCGATGGCGTGCACGTCCTTGACGAGTTCGAGGATCTTGGCCGGAGACGAGCCGTAGGCCTCGACCACGTCAAAGCCCGGCTGCTGGCGCAGGTAGGCTACTCCTTTGGGTGAGATCTTGTCGGCAACGAGGATTTTCATGGGAAAAAGTGCCCAATCGAAGGCATTCGAGGGCCGTGCCGCAAGGAAAAGGTGTAATTGACGAAATCCGAATGACGGATGGCTCCGAAGAAAAACCACAAACTCCAGATGCCAAATTCCAAAAAAAATCCAAAACAGCAGCTGCCAGCGAGGCTTGCATTGGAGTTGGAGTTATTGCTTTTAAGACGTTTTTTGGCGTTTGGACAGTGGCGTTTGTGATTTGGGCGCGTCGCGCGCAAAGCTTCTACTTCACGTCCAGACTGGGGAAATGCAGGGCAAAGGCAAAAGGCGCCCAACATCGCACGATACGAATCGGGAACTTTTGCGCCAAAATAGTTGTCCATGCCCCGCCGCGCGCCGCCGCCGCAAGGTGAATTTGATGGGAAGCATGGAATAAGCCGGTTTACTTTCGTGTCTTGGTAAATCGAAGAATGCGCGATTTGTTTGCGCACGATTCCTGCTAGCCTAGGGTTCCATTGCGCAGATTTTGCCCAGCACGAGGAAACTTATCCCCACCATTAACGTCTAGTCATCTCGAGCATGCAAGCTGCCGTCCGCCCCATCGCCACCCCGGCCCGGGATATTCGCTTCGATTCGTTGCGGGGACTGCTGCTTGTATCCATGGCCATCAACCATCTGCCGAGCGACCTGCGCGTGATTACCGACGAAGGCGTGGGCATCGTTTCCTCGGCGGAAGGCTTTGTGTTTTTATCCGGGGTACTGGCGGGCTTTGTTTATACGCGCCGGCTTTGGCGCGAAGGAGCCGGCCGCCTGCGCGCAATGACCCGGCATCGGGCGGGTGTCATTTACGGCTGGCACCTCGTGGCCTATTTTGGGGCGTTTGCTGCGCTCGCGATCAATGCCTGGCTCACCGGCGTGCACTCCAACACCTCGCCGCCGCTGTTCACGGACAAACCCCTGCTCTCAGCCGTCCTTGGCCCGCTGCTGCTCTACCAGCCCGGGCTGCTCGACATTCTCCCGATGTATTGCGTGTTTGTGCTGTTGCTGCCACTTATACTCGGCGCGCTGGAGAAAGGCTGGCGCTGGCCCTTGCTCGCGACGAGCTTTTCGCTTTGGGCCATCGTGCAGTTCCTGCCCAACTACGACGGCTCGATAATTTTTCCGCCGCTCAACCTCGGCTTTTTCAACCTGCTCGCATGGCAGTTTCTTTTCATCAGCGGCATCGCCATCGGCCATGCCAAGACCAAGAGCGCCACGGCGCTTGCACCGGTGCGACCGGGCTTGCTGCTCGCCACCATCGGCGGCGCGGTATTTTTCTTCCTCCTGCAGCACCAGATCATTCCCCCGCTTTGGTCGGACCAGCATTTTGGCATCTTGCTCAACAAGCCTTCACTCGGCGCCGTGCGGTTGATGAGCAGCGCAATCGTCTTCTATCTCGTTGCCGTCATCGGCACGCGCTTCCCTCGCCTGCTTTCCTGGCGTCCGCTAGCCGTGCTCGGACGGCATCCCCTGCCGGTGGTCGCGTCGCAATGCGTGCTGGTGCTCGTCTTTCTCGCGCACGACAACTTTTTCACCACCGCGATGGATCGCTGGATTATCACTGGCGTCACCATCGCCTCGCTGTTTGCCGTGGCTGGCCTGTGCGAAATCCTGCAGCGCAAGCCCAAGCCTTACGTCGAGTCACAGCGCGATCGCGCCCGCCCAGTGCCGGTCTTTGCCGCCAGCAAGGTGAATGAACAAGCCCG